>Ga0315556_1000560_pt1 | contig 23226 bp, 25 predicted proteins | sample SalMarSW160310MG_FD_202112 | JGI IMG/M metagenome (GOLD analysis project Ga0315556, IMG submission 202112) | Salt marsh sediment microbial communities from the Plum Island Ecosystem LTER, Massachusetts, United States - Salt Marsh Sediment SW1603-10 ...
CCCTCAGCAGCGGCGTTTCTTCCAAAGAAGCCGTCAAGGTTAATCAGTGGCTGGAGTACTTCAAGCTTTGTATTATAATTTTCAAAATTATTTGGATTATTTAGCAGCATAGGATTGAAGTCTGCCACCGAAACTATTTCCTGCTTTAACTTTAATCCAAATACGTTTAATGGATCATCTGTTTTAACATAAGTCTCTGAAAGAGTTACCTGTGGCAGAAAAGCAGCAAGCGATTTGTTTTTATCAGCCTGCATTTTATCTACTTCGGCCTGTGCTAATTTTAATTCATAGTTTCCTTCCTTTGATAGTTGTAAAGCATCTTTCAAAGAAAGCGATATTTTACCTTTTTGCTGAGCCGGCAGCCCGGGAAAAAGTAATATCAGTGTAACTGCTAATAATTTTATAAATCTCCCGTTGAAGAACATTCGTACCTCTCGATATTTTTGATTTAGTTCGGTTTGTTTTGCAAAATTGCCCGGATGGGTTTGAGTTCCCCTTGATAAATTATAGGCTGTAAATTTTAATCTTTACAAAACATTTTTAGTATTTAGCTAAGTTTGATGCATCAACTTTAATTTGGTCTCAGAATTTGTGGAAGGAAATTCGAGGCGGCTAAATTGAGAGGTATATTAGACCTAATGTTGCGAAAATCTGCAATAGTTGTGTTTTACAATTTTGCTGCATTGCCTTTGAAGGCCGGTTGCCCTATTTTTATCTATTACAGAAATTCAAACTGAAGAAAAACAAGCCGGAGGCTTATAAGGATGAAAAAGTTAATCACACTCCTTTTATTTATTCCTATAATATTAGTAGCACAGCAAAAAAGACCTATAAACGTAGACGATCTATGGGCAATGAAGAGAGTTGGCGGGATTGAATTATCACCCGATGGCAGTACAATTGCTTTTACAGTAACAAGTTACAGCATGGAGGCAAATAAAGGCAAAACGGAAATTTACCTGGTAAACACAGATGGCTCAAATCTGCATTTGTACAAAAACACTGATAAAAACATGAGCAACCCCAAATTTTCACCGGATGGAAAGAAACTGGCGTACGAATATGAGGGACAGGTCTGGTGGGCTAATACGGATGGTTCTGACGCTAAGGAATTAACAGATATTTATTCTGGTGCTTCCGGTTTTGAGTGGTCAGCCGATGGTTCAAAAACACTTTTTGTGTCTGATGTTTATGCCGATTGTCCGGATATGGCCTGCAACAAAGAAAAGGATGAAAAAGCAAAAGAAAGAAAATCCAGCGCTAAAATATTTACTCACCTTATGTACAGGCACTGGAACAGGTGGCTCGGTGAAAAACGCAGTCATCTTTTTATGTACGATCTCGCTTCAAATAAATATTATGATCTGAATTACATGAGCAATCACGATGTTCCACCGCTGGACCTGGGAAGCGCGAATGATTATAATTTTTCTCCTGACGGAAATGAAGTCGTTTTTACGATGAATGAAGCGGAGAGAGTTGAGAATAGCACAAATAATGAAATTTATACTATTGAATTAAAAGATATAAAAGAAAACGCTAAAATCCCGATTAAGAAAATATCGGTTAGCAAAGGAAATGATCACGAACCCGTTTATTCACCTGACGGTAAATATATTGCTTTCGGCTCAATGAAAAGGGCCGGTTTTGAAGCCGACCAGGTTAACCTGATGCTTTATAACAGAGCTACAGGTAATATTAAAAATCTTACTGCTGGGTTTGATTATTCAGTAGGAGATTTAGTCTGGTCAACCGACTCAAAATACATCTACTTTGATTGCGCAAATGAAATTTATAATTCAGTTTATAAAATTGATATTTCAACCGGAAAAATATCAATGCTTCTGAAAGAGCATATAAATGACGGATTAACTCTTTCTCCTGATGGGAAAGCAATTTATTTCAGGCAGCAGAGATCAACTCTACCTTACGAGATTTTTGCAATGAACAATGATGGGAGCAACGTTCATCAATTAACTTTTATGAATAAAGAATTGCTTTCACAACTTGAGATGAATCCGGTTGAAACATTCTGGTCACCCGGTGCGGAAGGAGCAAAGGTTCAATCAATAATTGTAAAACCTCCATTTTTCGATCCAAATAAAAAATACCCGATGATATTTTTAATTCACGGCGGACCACAGGGACACTGGGAAGATGATTTCCACTATCGCTGGAATACAGAAATGTTTGCTTCACAAGGTTACGTTGTTGTAGCTCCAAATCCGAGAGGCAGTACGGGATACGGACAGAAATTCACAGATGAGATCTCAGGCGACTGGGGCGGTAAAGTCTATACCGATCTTATGAATGCGTACGATTACGCTTTGAATAATTTCAAATTTATCGATAAGAAAAATACATTTGCTGCAGGTGCGTCCTACGGTGGTTATATGATTGACTGGATTGAAGGTCATACTGACAGGTTTAACGCACTGGTTTCTCACGATGGCGTGTTTAATACCGTTAGCATGTACGGAACGACAGAAGAGCTCTGGTTCCCTGAATGGGAATTTAAAGGAACACCTTGGACAAACAGAGAATTATACGAGAAATGGAATCCACAGAGATACATACAGAATGCAAAATCTCCAATGCTTATTTTCGAAGGTGCAAATGATTTCAGGGTACCTGAAGAACAGGCATTTCAGCTATTTACTTCATTGCAAAGACTAGGTGTACCGAGCAAATTCATCTATTTCCCTGACGAGTATCATTTTGTTGTAAAACCCCAGAATGCTAAGTTGTGGTGGAATTCAATTTATGATTGGTTTAATAAATATAAAAAGGATTAGTTGTTATGAATAATGAAGAAGTCGAATTTGGAGATCTCGGTGATTTGGGAGAACTCGGAGTGGACGAACTTGACTTCGGGGGAAATGTCGGAGGTGAAAAACAAACTGCTGAAGATGTTGAAGAAAAAATAAATTACGTTGAAGAGAATCTCTGGCAGAAGCTTGAAAGGGTCGGAAAGAAAATTTCTTTCGCAAGGGATATTCTTGCACTAGTAAATTATATGCGAGACCCGCTGGTTTCATGGCACAGGAAGGCGATAGTGGTTGCAGGCCTGATATATTTCATTTCTCCGATTGATGCGATTCCTGATATAAGTCCTTTGATTGGTTATATGGATGACCTGGGAGTAATTACAGCATTGCTGAAATTTCTGGGTAGTGAATTAACACCCTATTATCAACCGGGATACAGGTCCTGATTCATTTGTCATTATGCCTGTCTGCTGGTCAGGCAGGTTACAGAGGTTAGGTTATTAAACATTGCGGTTCAGTGGTTAGTTTTACCACGGGGACGCAATGGTGTTATAAATTATTAAGGCGTATAAGTATGAAAATATTATCAATTATAATACTTATTATTATCGCAGCCGTTTTTATCACACAAAATGTAATGGTGGTGGAGGTAAATTTATTATTCTGGCGTGTTTCAATTTCACTTGCTCTGCTGATCATTATTAATCTTCTTATCGGGTTTCTTCTTGGCTGGTTTATTAAAAGTTATATGAGCTACAAAAAATCAAAAATTAATAAGCCGTTTGATAAAGAAATACAAAAACCACAAACTCCCGATCAGAACATATCGTAAATGAATTCAACGGATAAATTTGATGTGATTATAATTGGTGCGGGTGCCGCTGGACTTATGTGCGCAGCAACCGCGGGTAAGAGAGGAAGAAAGGTTCTTGTAATTGAACACAATGAAAAAGTTGGGAAGAAAATTTTAATCTCCGGCGGGGGCAGGTGTAATTTTACCAATCTTTGGGTACACCCCGAAAATTTCATTTCCGAAAATCCGCACTTCTGCAAGTCTGCGCTGAGCCGTTTCAACGAGCAAGATTTTATTTCACTTGTTGAGAAACATAAAATCCCTTATCACGAAAAAACACTCGGACAGCTATTTTGCGATGGGAAATCATCAGAGATTATTAATCTATTATTAAAAGAATGTGAAGAAAGCGAAATTGAAATTGAAATTAGAACTGGTTGCAAAGTCCTGGAAGTAGAAAAAGTAGATAATTTTAGAATTAAAACGAATATTGGCGATTTTAATTCCGGGTCATTAATAATTGCAACAGGCGGGTTATCAATATCAAAAATAGGTGCAACTGATTTTGGTTACAGTATTGCAAAACAATTCGGTTTAAATATCATTGAACCAAGACCATCTCTTGTTCCATTTGCCTGGAATAAAAAAGATCTAAATTGTTTTTCTGATCTTTCCGGTATTTCGGTAGACTCATTGGTTGATTGTAGCGGGAAATCATTTCGTGGAAACATCCTATTTACACATAAAGGATTAAGTGGTCCGGCAATTCTGCAAATATCAAATTACTGGAACAAAGGGGATGAGATTACAATTAATCTTCTGCCAGGATTGAATTTAACAGATAGGATTAAGGAATGGAAAATCGAAAGTCCAAAATGGTTGTTGATGACTCAACTCAGTGCGACATTGCCCAAAAGAGTTGTGCAGAAATTTATAGAAATATCCGGATATGATAAGCCGGTAAATCAATATTCCGATAAAGATATTGAAAAAACAGTGAAATTATTTTGCGAATGGAAAGTTGTTCCTTCCGGTACCGAAGGATTTGAAAAAGCTGAAGTGACAAAAGGCGGTATCGATACAAATGATCTTTCTTCAAAAACATTTGAAACCAATAAAATAAACGGCCTTTATTTTATTGGTGAAGTAATTGATGTAACCGGGTGGCTCGGTGGTTACAATTTTCAGTGGGCCTGGTCTTCCGGCTATTGTGCCGGACAATTCGTTTAATAAAGTTCTGAAAGCTTGCCTTCTTATTTAATAATCATGATTTGACATTCCTTACTAAAATGCCTATAATATAATAAGTTACGGTATTGATGAACGCTTAAATAACGATAAAATTATGATTAAATCAGGAGGGTACGATGGAAAGCAGGAAAGAATATATTGATAAGTTTGCCAGACAGTTAAAACAGTGGGATTCAGATATTCAGGTTATGCAGGAAAAAATAAAAAACTATGCGAGCAATACCAAAATTGATTTGCAAAAACAGCTTAATAACCTGGAATCACAAAGAAATATTCTTAAAATAAAGCTGGATAAAATGAAAGATGGCAGCGATGAAATATGGAAAGACTTGAGAGAGGGGACAGAAAAAGGTTGGGCTGAATTAAAAGACCGGATATCAAGTATTTCCAGCAAAATAAATTAAACAGAAAAAAAACATTCATTGCCCTGCCAAAGTGATGGGGCAGATTATTCAAAAATCATTTTATTAATCTTGTTTCTTAGCAGTTTAGAAATTAGCTTACAACTGAAGAATTTTCAATAATTTCAAGGAGGGTAGGCCATGAAGAAAGTTATTCTTTTAATAACTGTATTCATTTTTTCAGCTTCAATTGCATTTGCACAGGTAGAAATGCAAAGCGGTACTTTCTCTGCTACGGCAGCTAACCAGGGTTATACATTAGATAAAAATTCCGGTGACCGCACATTCCTGCTGGAAGTTAATTTCCCGGTTCCTTTTAATAAAAAACCTAAAATTGTTTTAAGCGTAAGTATGCTTGACAGCGACGGACAATTCAATCAGAGATATAACCTGAAGGCTATTTCAGTTTCCAGAGATAATTTTACAATTAAAATCTCTACCTGGGCTGATTCAAAAATTTATGGTATTGGAGGTACCTGGATTGCGCACACTGAGTAAATTTTGAAATTTTAAGGAAAAGGCTGTCATTACGATTAAGTTGACAGCCTTTTCTTATTTTAAATGTGATTTATTTTTTATTAAGGTAAAAAGATGGCAGTTGGAAATAAAAGGGCAGATATAAAAGTGGGTCTCCGGGTAAAAGTTGTGCTGAAGAAAGACCAGGGAACACGAAATCTTACAGAAGGAATAGTGAAAGATATACTGACAAATTCAGCGACTCATCCTCACGGAATTAAAGTGAGACTTGAAAGCGGAGAGGTTGGAAGAGTAAAAGAAATCATTAATTAGAAAGTGCAGAGACTATTATGAATTTTAGAATTAAAAAAAGTGAAATAATTTTCAGCGGAAAAGTTTTTGATCTAAAAGTGGATCAAATAGTTTATGATAGCGGAAATAAGGGAATAAGGGAAGTTGCAATGCATCCGGGCGGAGCGGTTGTTGTACCGGTAAAAAACGACGGCAAAATTGTTATGGTAAAACAATTCCGCTATCCATTTCAAAAATTTCTGCTCGAACTACCAGCGGGCAAACTTGAAAAGAATGAAAACTCAAAACATTGTGCCGTTAGAGAGCTTGAAGAAGAAACAGGGTATAAATCCAATGATGTGAAAAAACTCGGATCGATTTATACAACTCCCGGATTCTGTTCAGAAGAACTACAGATATTTCAGGCAAGAAATTTAATAGCCGGAGATCACAATCGGGAAGAAGGTGAGTTTGGAATGGAAGTTTTTGAATTTACGCTTGAGGAAATTAAGGAAAAAATAAGGAAGGGGGAGATCGTAGATTCCAAAACAATTTGTGGCATATATATGTTGATGAATAATACCGGAGGTAATTAAATTTTGCCATCAGACACGCTTTTGTTGCCTTTCTGTAAGACTGGTAAAAATTTTGAAATTGCTGCCAAAATAGACTAAATTATTCGAACCTTAAATCTTAGAGTTTATGTTAAAATCCCTTTTAGTTAAAGATTACGCACTTATTGGACAAATAAATGTTGAGTTTGGTCACGGACTCAATATTATTACTGGTGAAACAGGTGCAGGCAAATCAATATTAATAGATGCAATGAGTCTTCTGCTCGGTGAACGTGCCTCTACCGAAGTGGTGCGGAAAGGTGCTCAAAAATCTATTGTAGAGGGAGTATTTGAAGTTACTGGGAATAAAAAAGTTAAAAATATTCTTGAAGATAACGAAATAGATGTACTTCCCGAATTAATAATGCGCAGGGAAATTTCCTTAAAAGGAAACAACCGATGCTTTCTGAACGATACGCCGGTTACATTGAATGTTATTAAAGATATTGGTGATTTATTGGTTGACCTTCATGGCCAGCACGAACATCAATCACTTTTGCGTACCGAAACACATATCGATTTTCTGGATGAATTTGGATCAACCGAAGAATTATTAAGCCGATACAGAAAAAATTATGTTCTCCTTTCAGAAGCAACAAATAAAGTAAATGAGATAAGAGAAAAAGAGAATATCTTAAAAGAAAAAAAAGATATTTATTTGTTTCAGATAAAAGAAATTGATGCTGTTTCACCGGAAGTAGGAGAAGAGGAAAGAATTAATGAAGAACTAAATATTCTGGAGAACTCGGAAAAATTATCCCAGGTTACATCGTCTATTTATGAATCGCTTTATGAATCTGAAAATTCTGTAAATGATTTGTTGGGAAAAATCAAAAATGAAATTGAAGAACTAGTTCAGATAGATAAATCGTTTTCTGAGATCGACAGCGAATGCGTAAGCGCTGTTACATTAATAAATGACATTTCAGAGTTTGTGAGAAATTATAATTCCAAAATAGATATCGATCCGGAGCATCTGGATGAATTACGAAACAGGCTAGGTGCAATAAATATGCTGAAGAAAAAGTACGGGGGATCAGTCAGGACTTTGTTAGAGCACCGGAAGAAAATAGGTGAAGAATTTGAGCTTGCAGAAAATTATGCAGACAGTATTGAAAAACTGGAAATGGAAATCAGGAAATTGAGAGAAAGCTGTGGTATTTCCGCGGAAGCTCTTTCTAAAAAAAGAAAAGAAATCTCTAAAAAAATTCAAAAGGAAGTGCAGGAAGCATTAAGTTATCTCGGTATAGAAAATTCTGTGTTTAGAATCGAAATAAATCAGCTTGCTGCTGATAAAAGTGAAGAATATATTCTGATAAATGGAAAACCCTACAAATATAATCCTTCGGGTTACGACCAGGTTCAGTTTTTTATTTCTACTAATCCTGGCGAGGACCCTAAACCACTTGCAAAAGTGGCTTCGGGCGGCGAAATATCAAGAGTAATGCTGGCTTTAAAATCAATTCTTGCAAAAAGCGATAAACTTCCGTTACTAATCTTTGATGAAATTGATACTGGAGTAAGCGGACGAATTGCGCAAAAAGTTGGACATTCACTTAAAGACCTGGCAGGAGTTCACCAAATTATTTCAATCACTCACCTACCACAGATTGCCGGTTTAGCAGATCACCATTATGCTGTTGAAAAATCCCTGAGGGATGAAAGAGTTTCCAGTTCGATCAGAAAATTAAATAAAGATGAAAGAATTGAAGAGGTCGCGAAGCTTATGAGCGGCGAAAAGATTACAGAAGCAAGCTTGAAGGGTGCCAAAGAATTGATGGGAATTTAACCTAAAGATTAATAGAGTGAGAAGTATTGAAAGAATCAGCTTTATATGTCCATATACCATTCTGCGATCACAAATGTATATATTGTGATTTTTATTCCATTATAACTTCCGACAACATCCGTCCTTTTTTAGATTCAATAAAAAAGGAAATCAAATATTACTCCGGTCTTTACTCAGAAGACAGAAAATATACCTCCGTTTTTTTCGGAGGAGGGACACCTTCATTAATGGAACCGGAATATCTTGCAGAGATTTTAGATTCTTTAAAATCAAATTTCCTTGTAAGTAATGATGCCGAAGTGACAATGGAAACTAATCCCGGTACTGTTGACAAAAATAAATTAAAAGCGTTCCGGGAAAATGGTGTTAACAGGGTAAGTATAGGTATACAGTCTTTTGATGAACAGGAATTAAAATTTTTAACTAGAATTCATGATAAAAAAACAGCGATTGAAACAGTAAACTGTGCTAAAGAAATTGGATTCGATAATATAAGTATCGATCTGATTTTCAATCTCCCGGGTCAGACAAGAGCAAAGTGGAAAGAAAATCTGGAAACTGCTTTAAGTTTGCCGATAAGACATTTATCTGCTTATAGCCTTATACTGGAACGGGGAACGATTTTAAATAAAATGGTACTTGATAAAAAAGTAATAATGCAGGATGATGATTATGATGCAGATCTTTATGAAATGACAATTAATTTTATGGAAGGGAATGGATTTTTTCAGTATGAAGTTTCAAATTTTACAAAAGCGGGATATCAATGCCGGCATAATTACGCGTACTGGCGGTACAGGGATTATTTAAGCTTCGGAACAAGTGCCCACTCGTTTGTAAACGGTAAACGATGGTGGAATTTTTCGAGCCTGAAAAGGTATATTTCTGAAATTGAAAAAAATAGCTTCGCCGTTGCTGGTTCGGAAAAAATTAGTGAAGAACAAAAATTCAATGAATATGTGATGCTGGCTTTAAGAAGTTCAGGACTGGAATTTAAAGAGTTTAGAAATAGCTTTGGTGAGAATTGGATAAATGAGAAATATGATTTTTTTAAGACATTAATGGACCAAAACCTTGTCCTGTTAAATGACCAGCAAATCAGCCTTACGAAAAAAGGTTACGCTATCTGTGATGAAATCCTAAAAGAAATTCTTTAAGCATTATTAAATAAAATCTAATTGATATGTTCAAAATAAAACTTCACTGGCAGATATTAATTTCTCTTGTGCTCGCAATTCTATTTGGATTCTTTTTCCCGGAAGATGTAGGATTTGTAAAATGGATGGGGGATCTGTTTCTCCGGGGTTTGAAGATGATAATCGTCCCTCTTATTCTTACGTCAATCGTAACAGGCGTTGCAAATATAGGTGACGCCCAGGGCCTTGGAAAACTAGGGGTCAAAACAATTCTCTATTACGTTACTACAAGCCTGTTTGCCATACTGGCAGGACTAACCCTAGTGAATCTTTTTCAGCCGGGAGTTGGAGCGGATCTTGGATTTTCAAAAAGTGTAGAAGGAATAAGTGCGGCTTCAGGAGGGTTGGGTAATATTATTCTCAGGATGGTACCCACAAATTTCTTTCAGGCATTAGTTTCGGCAGATATGCTGGCCATAATTTTCTTTTCTATTCTTGTCGGATTTTTCCTGATGAAAATTGGGGCTGAATATAAAGATCCTCTATTGAATCTTTTTAATGGCGGTTTCGAAGCAATGATGAAGATAACTTCATTTGTTATAAAATTTACTCCACTTGGAATTTTCGGAATCGTTTCGGTTGTTGTTGCGGAACAAAAAGATATTCTTGATGTTGCGCAGAGGCTTGGTATTTACATGCTCGCTGTACTTCTCGGATTATTTATTCATGCGTTTATTACTTTGCCATTACTTTTGAGATTTGTAGGAAAAGTAAATCCCTATAAACATTTCCAATCAATGACAACAGCCTTGTTGACAGCATTTTCCACATCATCATCATCTGCAACTCTACCTCTGACAATGGAAGCTGTTGAACATAACTCAGGAGTTTCAAATAAAATTACTAGTTTTGTATTACCGCTTGGTGCAACTGTTAATATGGATGGAACGGCACTTTATGAATGTGTTGCGGCGATGTTTATCGCACAGGCATATGGAATTCATCTGAGTTTTTTGAGCCAGATGGTTGTGGTATTCACCGCGTTGCTTGCATCTATCGGTGCTGCAGGTATTCCGATGGCGGGATTGGTAATGATTTCTGTTATTCTTTCTGCTGTGGGGTTACCACTTGAAGGAGTCGGTTTAATACTTGCAGTTGACAGAATACTTGATATGTGCAGAACTACTGTTAATGTTTGGAGTGACAGCTGTGGGGCAGCGATAATTGCTAAGACAGAAGGAGAAGAATTAAAAGTTTAGATTTTTCAATTCTTTAATTAAATCAATTATCAAATCAGGCTCTTGATCTTCAAGGGCCTTTTTTGTTCTGTATCCGTAGGTAACGCCACAGGTTTTAGATCCTGCATTTTTACCGCATCCGATATCAAGTTCCGTATCACCAACCATTAAAGAGTCTTTTGGAGTAATGTTTAATTCCCTGCAGATAAACAGAAGCGGTTCTGCCGAGGGTTTGTGCGCAATTCCGTTTCTTCTTCCGGTAACAAGGTCAAAATATTTTCTAAGATTAAAATGATCTATTATTTTATCTGCCTGGCTTTGTCCTTTTGTAGTTAACAGGGAGGTAAGAATATTTTTTGATTTTAAATACTTCAGTGTTTCTTCAATTCCATCATATAAAACTGACTCATCAATAAAATCAAAATAATGATTTTTATAAATTGTCATGAAAGAGTCGAAATCCGTAACAGGAATATTAAACTCTTTGAATATATCCTCAAAATGGTGCCCGATCCTTTCATAAAAAATATCTTCCTTAAGGTTTTCCGTAGGGATATTTAAATCAACAAGAGCTTTACGAGTGGCTTTATAAATTGTTGTATGCGATTTTACAAGCGTACCATCAAGATCAAAACAAATATGCTTTATAGGTGAAAAATTATTATTCATTATTTCCCTTTAAATCAGGATTGCTGGTAATATTTGGATATTCACAAATTTCTCCTCTGCAGCATTCTTCTATGTTAGTTCCATAAATTACACATTGGCCGTGTCCGTGAACCCATATTATACTAGTTGGCTGATTGCACCAGTTACAGATAGTTAATTTTTTCTTTTCTTGGTTGTTCATGGTTCTAGCGTTGAATTGTGAACAAACATAAGAATAAAATGCATTTTTTCAAATGAGACACCGCTAAAAATTGAATTGAATAAATTATTAAAAAATAATTTCTTTAAATTAGGACATGATTTCTCAAATAAAATAATATTGGCTAATGAATAACGAGTATGATGTAATAATAATTGGCGCCGGACCTATTGGTCTGAGATGCGGAATTGAAGCTGTTAACAGAAAAAAAAGTTATTTGATAATTGAAAAAGGATGTCTCGTTAATTCAATTTATAATTATCCGACAAATATGACATTCTTTTCTACTTCGGAAAGACTGGAAATTGGTGACGTACCTTTCGTCTCTCACGGTGACAAGCCAACCAGGAGAGAATCGCTTGAATATTTTCGCCGCGTTACTGAATCCTGGAATTTGAATGTAAATACCTACGAAACAGTAAAAAATATTGATGGTGAAAAAGATAATTTTATTGTGATGACAGACAAGGGAAGGTATACCGGACGGGATATAATTATTGCTACGGGATTTTATGATAAACCAAATTTAATGAATGTTCCTGGGGAAGAACTTCCAAAAGTTCATCATTATTTCAAAGAAGCCCATCCTTATGCATATCATAAATTATTAATAGTGGGAGCCGGTAATTCAGCTGTGGATGTTGCGCTTGAAACATACCGCCGTGGTTCTGATGTGACTATTGTAATTCGGGAAGATAAATTAAAAGACAGTGTTAAATACTGGGTGAAACCAGATCTTGAAAACAGGATAAAAGAAGGGACAATAAAGGCATATTTTAATTCTAAGATTTCTGAAATAAAAGAGAAAGAAATTGATATAAAAACTCCGGATGGCATTATGACTGTGGAAAATGATTTTGTTTTTGCAATGACCGGCTATCAGCCCGATTTTAGTTTTTTAAAAAATGCGGGAGTTACAATATCAGATGATGAAGCAAAAACCCCGCAATTTGATGAAAGTACATTTGAAACAAACAGGAAGGGGATTTATCTTGCTGGTGTTGTTTGCGGTGGAATGGAAACCGGAAAATGGTTTATAGAGAATTCCCGTGACCACGCAATCAACATTTTTGATAAAATTGAAAAAGATTCTAAAACATAGTTCATGAAGAAAGACTTGTTTTGTGCCTTTAGGGCAATTTTTATTACTTAATTGGGGATATATTTTTGTTTGAATCCCTTTCATTTATGGCGTATTTTAAACAGTTACAGTATAAGAACATTTAAATAAGGGAGAAAAAAATGGTTAAGAAACTTCAGGAGTTATTAGGAAAAGAAGCTGATGAGCTTTTAAACTATAAAGCAAAGTTTCCTAAAGAAAAACTGCATTTACCTGGTCCTGATTTTGTTGACCGAGTGGTTGCACAATCAGACAGAAACATTAATGTCATGAAAAATTTGCAGTGGCTTTATATGTCAGGCCGTCTTGCAGGAACCGGTTACGTTTCTATTCTCCCGGTTGATCAGGGAATCGAACATAGCGGAGGCGCTTCATTTGCACCCAACCCGGATTATTTTGATCCTGAAAATATTGTTAAACTTGCAATTGAAGGCGGTTGTAATGGAGTAGCTTCTACGCTCGGTGTGCTGGGTAGCATTTCAAGAAAATATGCTCACAAAATTCCTTTTATAGTAAAATTAAATCACAATGAATTGTTAACGTATCCAAATACTTTTGATCAGATTATGTTTGCCGGGGTTGACCAGGCGCTGGATCTTGGTGCTGCAGCAGTCGGAGCTACTATTTATTTCGGATCAGAAGAAAGCTCCAGGCAGATTATTGAAGTTAGTGAAGCGTTTAAATATGCACACGATCTTGGGCTTGCTACCATTTTATGGTGCTACCTGAGAAATCCCGGATTTAAAACAAGTGAAGCGGATTATCATACTGCTGCAGATTTAACCGGACAGGCTAATCATCTTGGCGTTACTATTGAAGCTGATATTATTAAACAAAAAGCACCGGAATGTAACGGCGGATTTAATGCGATTAAATTTGGTAAGACTAACAAAAAAGTTTACAGCGACCTGACAACAGATAATCCTATCGATCTTACCCGTTACCAGGTATTAAATAATTATATGGGACGTGCCGGATTAATTAACAGCGGTGGCGCATCAGGTTCAAATGATTTTGCAGATGCAGCAAAAACAGCAGTAGTTAATAAACGTGCCGGTGGTATGGGATTAATTTCAGGAAGAAAAGCTTTTCAGCGCCCGATGGAAGATGGTGTTAAGTTGTTGAACCTTATTCAAGATGTTTATCTTTCAAAAGATATTACTGTAGCTTAAGTTAAATTCGTAGAAATAAAAAAACGCCGTGATTTTTAATCGCGGCGTTTTTCATTTTATAGTAGATTAAATTTTATTTTGATAATAAATAATCGGCTATTTTTCCTAAATCTTTTATGTCGATGTTATTAAACGGAGGCATCATAACACCGGGATACTTTTGCTTGTATTCCTTGAATCTGTCTGATGACATATATGATTGAGGGTTACGAAGATAGTTTATCAGATTTTGTCTGGACCAGTTGTCTTTGACGAGCATCAGACTGGGACCTTTGTTAGTTCCTGTAAGATCAGCTCCGTGGCAATTAACACAACCAAGTGATGAAATCATTTCTTTCGGCGATAATGCTTCGCCTGACTGCTGGCTTTGCCCCATCATTTGCTGTGGACTTAACGTACCTTTATTGTGCAATTCACTCTGGTCTGTAACTTTTGATAAAACGAATAAAATCAAGAATAATAATAAAAAGGCGGCTACCCAGATTTGAGGTTTTGTCATATTAAATCTCTATAATTATCAAAAAAATACTTTGAAATATAGGGGCTATGTGATACAGTCGCAAATGAGAATTATTGTTTAAACCTTCATTTTTTATTAAAAACTCAACAATTCTCAACAATGATTTACTCTGAATTATCGTTTTTTAATTATAAAAGAATGATAGATCTTATTTATATGCAAAATTTGATATCATTATATTGAAACAAAATAAGTTAAATTTTATGAATCGCAACAGATTATCTAAAGAGAAAAGTCCATATTTGCTTCAACATGCTGATAACCCGGTTGAGTGGTATCCCTGGTCAGATGAGGCTTTTGAAAAAGCCAAAAGTGAAGACAAGCCGGTTTTTTTATCTGTTGGTTATTCTACCTGTCACTGGTGCCACGTGATGGCGCACGAATCATTTGAAGATGAACAAGTTTCAAAGTTGATGAATAACGCCTTTGTTTCGATAAAAGTTGACAGGGAGGAGCGACCGGACATAGATGGAATTTATATGACAGTTTGCCAGATGTTAACCGGAAGCGGTGGTTGGCCACTGACAATAATTATGACTCCGGATAAAGAACCATTTTTTGCGGGAACATATTTTCCTAAAGGTCAGCGTTTCGGAAGACCGGGAATGATGGAAATAATTCCACAAATAAAAGAAGCGTGGAATTCCAGGAGAGAAGAAATACTAAAATCAGCAGGAAAAATATCATTCGCCATCGGTCAAAATTCAAATCTCCCGGCAGGTGATTTTCTGAATGATGAAATTCTTGAAAAAGCATTTAAGGATTTTCAAAAAAGATTTGATGAGGGAAATGGTGGTTTCGGAAATGCCCCAAAATTTCCAACGCCTCATAATTTCCTTTTTCTACTTAGATATTGGAAAAGAAGTGGCAATAATTCCGCCCTTGAAATGGTGAAAAGGACTTTAATCGAAATGAGAAAGGGCGGAATTTATGACCACATGGGTTTCGGGTTTCATCGATATTCTACTGATTCACACTGGTTGGTCCCACATTTTGAAAAAATGCTTTACGATCAGGCGCTTCTTGCCGTAGCTTACTTAGAAACTTATCAGGCAACAAAAGACGAAATCTTTAAAATTACTGCTGAGGAAATTTTGAAATATGTAATGCGTGATATGACATCACTCGAAGGAGGATTTTATTCTGCAGAAGACGCCGATAGTGAAGGGGAAGAGGGGAAGTTTTATCTGTGGTACGAGGAAGAACTCCGGGAAATTTTGGGAGAAAATTCTGATTTAATAATAAAATTATTTAATTGTGAAAAAGATGGTAACTGGATTGATCCGACAATTGGCGGTGCTCCGGGTACAAATATTTTACATCTGAAAAAATCATACGAAGAATTAGCGCAGGAAAATGAATTAAAGACAGATGATTTAAAAAATAGAATAGACCGGGCAAGAAATAAATTATTTGAAGCCAGAAAAAAGAGAGTTCATCCATATAAAGATGATAAAATTTTAACTGACTGGAACGGCCTGATGATTTCGGCCTTTGCAAAAGCAGCGCAGGTTTTGGGCAAAGAAGGATACCAGGGAATAGCAGAAAAGGCCGCGGAGTTTATCTTTCAAAAGTTAAGAGCCGAAAATGGAAAACTGCTTCATCGCTACAGGCAGGGAGAAGCAGGTATCTCTGCAAATATAGATGATTATTCCTTTCTCATAGCAGCATTACTGGATCTTTATGAAGCTTCATTTAAGGTTGCATATCTAAAAAGCGCTATTAAATTGAGCGAAACTCTATTAAATTCATTTTGGGATAATACAAACGGTGGATTTTATTTTACTGCTGATGATAGCGAGAAATTAATATCACGACAGAAAGAAGTTTACGATGGAGCAATTCCATCCGGAAATTCCGTTGCTCTGTTAAACCTTTTAAGGTTGGGTAGATTTACCGGGGACACTATTTATGAAAAAAAGGCACATCAACTTGTAAAGGGTTTTTCAAATGTGGTTAAAAACTCACCCATTGCCTTCAGTCAGTTTTTGGCTTCACTGGATTTTGCTTTTGGTCCTTCAAAGGAAATTGTAATAGTCGGGAAACAAGACAACTCTGAATCCGAAAAAATATTAAGCTTCATCAGGGAGAAGTTTATTCCAAATAAGGTAATCCTTTTTAAAGAAGAAGAACGTCAGGATATTGTAAATATTGCTAAATTTACAGGGGATCAAAAATCATTAAATGGTAAAACAACTGTTTATGTTTGTGAAAATTTTAATTGTAAAATACCGGTAACAGAATTAAAAGAACTTGAAAATTTGTTAAAGTAATGAGTTCAAAAAAGAAAAAAATAAAAATAAAAATTAAAAAGAAGAAAAAAAGAACCCCTGTTCCTAAAAAGCCGCCGAAAGTAATCAGCGATAAAAAAAACTACGATCGTAATAAAGAGAAAGAAAAAGCAAAAAAGGAAGAAGAGGAATAACGTAATGCCGAAAGCTTCTGTTATTATTTCATTTTACAACAGGATCGATTACCTGAAGTTTGTATTTGCAGGTTTCGAACGGCAAACATTCCGCGATATTGAAATAATTATTGCGGATGATGGATCAAAAGAAGAAATAGTAAAAGAAATTGAGAAGCTATCATTAAAAGTATCTTTTCCGTTTATACATCTCTGGCATGAGGATAAAGGATTCAGAAAAAATAAAACTCTAAATCGGGCAATAACAGAAGCAAAATCTGATTATTTGATTTTTATAGATGGTGATTGTGTGCCGCACAGGGAATTTATCAGAGAACATTATGACAACAAAAATGAAAACAAATGCCTGACTGGCAGACGGGTAAATCTTTCAGAAAAATTTACTAAAAATCTGAATGAAGAAGACATTAAGAACGGCTACCTTGAAAACTCACTGCATCTTATGATAGGCGATGGATTATTTGGTAAGTCGGATTATGTTGAAAGAGGGTTTTATGTTCAGAATAAATTTCTGAGAAACTATTTAAACAAAAAGAAACGGGGACTCCTCGGTTGTAATTTTTCAATTCATAAAAAAGATATGATTGCAATAAACGGTTTTGACGAGAGATATGAACTTCCTTCAATTGGCGAAGACAGTGATGTCCAGTATAGGCTCGAATTAAACAATGTAAAAATTGAATCTCTGAATAATATTGCTGTTCAGTATCATCTTTATCATAAGCTCCAGGAAAGACCGCGAAAAAATCTTGATTTATTTGCAAAAATCAAAGAATCAGGCCAATTTTACACTCCTTTCGGAATAAATTAATAATATTTTTAGAATTCTTGCATTATTCAAACCTTCGCCTTATATTTGAAGCCGTATTTTTATTTTTACCTAAATAATTAAGGTAAACAATGCTTGATGACTTAGATATTAAGATTCTTAACCTTCTTCAGAATAATGCGAGGATCAAGAGAAATGTAATTTCTGAAACCGTAGGTTTATCGCTTCCCACGGTAAGCGAGCGTCTTCATAAACTTGAAGAGAAGGGATACATACAGGGATATTTTACTAAACTTGATCGTAAAGCTTTCGGATATGATATACTTGCATATGTTTTTGTAACAATGGACTCTTCAAAACATTATAAATCGCTGATTAACAAAGTTGAAAAGAACACGATGATAATCGAGTGTCATTCTGTCTTGGGTGAAGGTTCACATCTTTTAAAAGTGATAGCAAAAAAAACTGCCTCGCTTGAGAACCTCCTGGGAGAAATACAATCCTGGCCCGGCGTTGTTTCAACCAAAACGACGTACATTTTATCTGCGATTAAAGAGACAACTGAAATAGATATTCAATAATTAATAATAAAAAAGGAAGGTAGCATATGGCAAAGACAGTTTCTGCGATTGACAATGTTCTGAAATTTATAAAATCGAAGGGGATACAGTTCGTTGACATGAAATTTATGGACTTTCCGGGTCAGTGGCAGCATTTCACTGTTCCGGTTTCTCAATTTGATGGTGGATCTTTTGAAGACGGTTTTGGTTTTGACGGATCATCAATTCGCGGATGGAAAGCCATTAACGAAAGCGATATGCTTATAATTCCTGATCCAAAAACTATGTTTTTAGATCCCTTTATTGAAGCCCCGACTTTAAGCTTAATCTGCGATGTTTATGAGCCGGCAACAAAAGAAAAATATTCACGCTGCCCGAGGAACATTGTGCAGAAAGCTAATGCTTATCTTAACTCAACAGGGATAGCAGATACAGCTTTTTTTGGTCCGGAAGCTGAATTCTTTGTTTTTGATGATGTTAGATTTGATTCAAAACCAAATGGAAGTTTTTATGTAGTTGATTCGAGTGAAGGAAGATGGAACAGCGGTCGTGAAGAGGCTCCAAACCTCGGGTATAAACCAAGATATAAAGAAGGTTATTTTCCTGTGCCGCCAACTGACTCTTTAATGGACCTGAGAAACGAAATGGTAACGAATTTACTTAACGCCGGAATTGATGTAGAAGCGCAACATCACGAAGTAGCAAGTGGCGGGCAATGCGAAATTGATCTTCGTTTCCAGCCAATGCTTGTATCAGCTGATCAGTTATTGATGTTTAAATACATAGTTAAAAACACGGCAAAGAAAAACAATAAGACAGCCACTTACATGCCTAAGCCTGTGTTCGGTGATAACGGAAGCGGAATGCACGTTCATACAAGCCTTTGGAAAAAAGGCAAACCTCTTTTTGCTGGTTCAGGTTATGCGGGACTTAGTGAAACGGGATTGTATTTTATAGGTGGACTTTTAAAACACGCAGCATCACTTCTGGCTTTTACAAATCCAACTACTAATTCCTATAAAAGATTGGTTCCCGGCTTTGAAGCACCTGTAAATCTTGCTTACTCACAGAGAAACAGAAGTGCATCTGTCAGGATTCCTATGTATTCATCAAGTCCTAAAGCAAAACGAGTCGAGTTCCGTTGTCCGGATCCTTCGTGTAATCCATATCTCGCATTTTCAGCTATACTGATGGCCGGGCTGGATGGAATAATAAACAGGATCGATCCGGGTGAACCGCTTGATAAAGATATTTATGATATGTCTCCTGAAGAGTTAAAGGACGTTCCTTCAACACCGGGCAGCTTAAATGAAGCATTGAAAGCTCTAGCAAACGATCACGAATATTTATTGAAGGGTGATGTCTTTACAGAAGACGTGATTGATACCTGGATTAAATATAAAACTGAAAAAGAAATAAAACCGATGGCACTTCAGCCGCATCCGTATGAATTTCATTTATATTACGATGTATAGGTAGATTGTTTAGGTAGGTTATAGGCGGGTTATCCCGCCTTTTTTATTTTATCCATTCCTTCCAGATTCTTGGCTGGTGACCAACTGTAGCTTTCCCTTCATTTCTAACTATCGGGGTTTTCAATAGCAGAGGATCAGATAATAGTTCTTCTTCAAGATCATAAACCATATACTGCAGCCCGCGTTTCTGAAATTGTTTTCCGTCTTTATTAATTAATTCTTCAATCGGAACCGATCGTGAAATATTATCCAGCTCGCCTTTTGCAATTCCTTTTTCGTTAAGATCGCGGAAGTGAAAAGGTACATTTCTTTCCTTAAAAAATCTTTCCGCTTTTTGAGTGTCCCGGCATTTTTTTGTGCCGATTATTTGAATGTTCATAATTAAAAATCCGTAAAGATTTCCTGTGTCCTTTTTGCTCTTGGAAATCGGCTTTTGATTCCAGTCTTTGTAACTACTGCTGTACCAAGTAAAAAACCTTTGTATTTAATCACACATTGACTTTCTATATCAATTTCTTTTTTTATTGTTCCACCCTCAAGGTATTTTCTTAGTTCATACTGGTTTTCAATTTGGTAGATGTTTTTTGAAATATAATCCTGGAAAATCTGTGCAGCCTGGGTGTGAAATACAAGCCTGCCGTTTTTATCAATAACGCCAAATTTTGTCCCTATTCTCTGGAAATATCCTGGATATGGATCTTCCCATTCTTTGCTTACGAGAAAAACATCATTCGATTTAAGAAGAAATTGATAATCTGATAGAATTTCTTCCGGGATTCCGAAATCATCATAAATATTTTGTAGAAGCGAACGAATTTCTTTCTTTTCGGGACTAAGCAATTTTAATTCCCTTTGGTTTGGGAGTGTTTGTTCAGGTGCTTCAGTTTCACCTGTTTTTTTCAATTTTATTATAAAGAATCCATCTGTATCTGCTTCCCAGGGTAAAATACGTCTGGCTTTTTCCAGTTGCTTATTTAATTGTTTCCCATTGTAACTTGTAAATGCTTGGTGTGATTCTACAGGTAAAGCAATTTCCATTACCTCAACGGGATATTTTTCAAGTACTTTGTTCAAAACCAGTTCATTTTCTTCGGGGGTTAATGTGCAGGTTGAATACACAATTTCTCCGCCCACCTTTGCCATTTTAATTGCCCCGATAAGAAGTCTTAATTGCAAATCACCAAGTCTTTCCGCCCGCTCAAGTGACCACCAGTCATTTACTTCTCCTTTCTTTTGTATGATGCCTAGGCCACTGCATGGTGCATCGACTAGTACTTTATCAAAATGATGATTGTAATGTTTGCTTAGCCATTCGCCTTTTGTGTGAGTCACACCGGTATTTACAATGTTCATACGGTCAAGATTATAGACAAGCATTTTTAATCTGTTAAGTTGTACCTCGTTGGAAATAAGCGTGCCCCGGTTTTCCATCATTTCCGCGAGCTCTGTAGTTTTAGAACCGGGCGCAGCACAAAGATCGAGCACTATATCATCCGGAGAAGGATTAAGTATAAGAGGCGGAATCATCGAAGATAGTCCCTGTATGTAATATTCACCGATAATATGCTCAATTGCTATTCCCAGGAGATTTGGGTCTTCAGTAATCTTTAAAGCATATTCAATATTCTTAATTTCTTCAGTTTTAATGTTGTAGTCTTTTAGAAGAGTCTGGGAAAGTTTTTCTCTGGTAGTTTTTAATTTATTTACTCGAATATAACGCGAAGGTTTTTCGCTAATAAATTCAAGATATTTTTCAGCGGAGGATTGTCCGTAGAGCGAATCAAGGTAATCGTATATTTTATTGCTGACCTGCTTGTTTTCCCGCAGCTTGTGGTTTTTCTTATTTTTCAATATCTGTTTAAGTTTAACACTCTGAAAATTTCATTAACTAAAGCATTTCCTCTTTTTTCGCCAGGGAATGTTTTTTTATAATCTGCTTCTATTTCTTTTATAATTGTGTCCAGATAATTTTCGTATTCACTGACTGATGATTTAACTTCGTTCGGGTTTTTAGGAACATTTAATTCTTTAATTTTATGTCTGCTTGCATAGACAATGAATTTTGCCTTGCTCTGGCAGTCAGCCTGCAACACAGCTGTACCATCGATAGTTAGCACTTCAAAAGTCCCGAAAAATTCCTCTCCAATTACAAGTGAATTTCCGGGGAGTTCAATTTTATCAGCATCGCCTCCTGTAGTAAAATCGTCAGGAAATTTCTTTATACCTTCATCAGAAAGTGAAGTTGTCCATTTTGTAATAAATTCTTTTTCTTTCACAAAATATTTTATGTGTTATGAGTTAAGAATTTTATTGTAATAATCTTCGTATAAAGGTAGAACCGATGATGTATCAAAATTTTCTACCGCTCTTTTCCGTGAGTTGTCTGAAAAGAGTTTGTGCTTTTTATCGTTTGTCAGAAGATTGATAGCATATTTAGCCATTCTGGAAATATCTCCGATTTCGGCAATAAATCCGGTTTCATTATGGCGAATTAATTCAGGCAAGCCGCCAACGCTTGAACTGACAACCGGAATTCCGCAAGCCATTGCTTCAAGAGCCGCAAGTCCAAAACTTTCTGATTGAGATGGAATAAGGAACAGATCTGCGGAATTTAAGATTTCTACCAGCCCTTCCTGCTTTCCTAAAAATTTAACGTGATCGCAAAGCTTAAGCTCCCTGCATAATCGTTCGCATTCCGATCTGTCAGGTCCGTCACCGATTAATAATAATTTAGCAGGAACTTCCTTCCTTACAAATTCAAGTATTCTTATTGTATCCGATACACGCTTTACTGCCCTGAAGTTTGAAGTATGAACAATTATTTTTTCATCTTTCCCTGCAAGATTTTTCCTGAAGCATTTATCCCCCTGAGGTTTGTAAACACTCGTGTCGATAAAATTTGGTATTACTTCAATTTCCTTTTCAATGTTATAATTTGTTATGGTTTTTTCTTTTAAAAATCTCGAAACTGCTGTAACGCCATCGCTTTGTTCAGTACTAAATTTTACGAGTGGAAGAAAAGAGGGCTCCAGTCCAACAAGAGTAATATCTGTTCCGTGTAAAGTTGTGATGATTTTTAAATCTCTTTTATCCTTTAACATTTGTTTTGCAAGATATGCGCTGCTTGCATGCGGAATTGCGTAATGTACGTGAAGTAAATCAAGTTTTTCATATTCTGCAACTTCAACCATTTTGCTGGCAAGCGCAAGACTGTAAAGGGGAAATTCAAACAACGGGTAGCTGCTCATTTCAACTTCGTGAAAAACTATATTTTCTACATAGTGATTTAGTCTGAAAGGGAGTGCGTAACTAATAAAATGTACTTCGTGACCTTTCTCTGCTAATGCTTTTCCAAGTTCCGTAGCAAGAACTCCGCTGCCACCATAGGTGGGATAACAAGTTATTCCAATTTTCATAAATTTAAGCTCTGTAGTTTATAAGGCAAAAAGTGCGCGATCAATATTCCACACTTACATTCACAAAAATACATAAAATTTTCCGCATTATTAATTTCTGGGGCTATATTTAGTAATACTTAGAAATTATAATATGATTCCGGATGAATTTTATATGAACAAAT
>Ga0315556_1000561_pt1 | contig 23222 bp, 21 predicted proteins | sample SalMarSW160310MG_FD_202112 | JGI IMG/M metagenome (GOLD analysis project Ga0315556, IMG submission 202112) | Salt marsh sediment microbial communities from the Plum Island Ecosystem LTER, Massachusetts, United States - Salt Marsh Sediment SW1603-10 ...
GAAGAGGCATCTTGGTATGAAACCTCCACGAAACATTCCGGCGCCAGGACATTGAGCCCTTCCGACTTCATGGTCATTGTGCCGGTATGGTATTGATAAAGGACTCGACCGGTCGTCAGGTAAAGGGGGTACTCCTTATCGGGCAGTTCCGCCGGCGGGATATACTCTATGGCGTGAAAAACGCCCAGACCGCATGTGAACTGGTCCACGTGGAGGCATGGCGTCCCGGGGTGGTCCGTCCCGGTGCAGGGCCAGTGGATGCCCTCGATTTCCAGCCGATCGTAGTTGATTCCGCAGTAGGAGGGCGTCACCCCGGCGATTTCCGCCATGATGCCTTCAGGGTTCTCGTACTGCATGGGGTAGCCCATTCTGCCGGACAGGTCAGAAATGATCCCCCAGTCCTGTCTCGCCTGCCCAGGGGGATCAAGGGCCTTGCGAACACGCTGGATCTTTCTCTCGGTGTTGGTGAAGGTCCCCTCCTTTTCGGCAAAAGCGGCTGAGGGCAGGACCACGTCCGCCATCCTTGCCGTTTCGGTAAGGAAGATATCCTGCACCACCAGAAAATCCAGTTTTTCCAGAGACGCCTTCACGTGGTTCAGATCCGGATCCGATACCATGGGATTTTCACCTATTACATATAAGGCTTTAATCTTCCCATCATGGACCGCGTTCATCATCTCCGTCACGCCCAGTCCAGGTGTTTCCGGGAGGCTCTCCACACCCCATGCCTTCTGCATGCGCGCATGATGAGCGAGATCCGCCACCTTCTGGTACCCTGTGTACACGTTGGGCAACGCACCCATATCACAAGCTCCCTGGACATTGTTCTGGCCCCTCAAAGGGTTCACCCCGCCGCCGGGAACGCCCATGTTCCCACAGAGCATGGCCAGATTCGCCAGGGATTTCACATTGTCCGTGCCCGAGATATGCTGTGTGATTCCCATAGCATAAATGATGGAGGCGGCCGGGACCCCGGCATAGAGCCGTGCCGCCTCAACCAGCTGGTCCCGGGGGATACCGGTTATTCCTTCCACGTAGGCGGGATTGTACATCGACACAGTCTTTTTCAGTTCATCCAGACCCACTGTCCGTGACTGCACATATTTCTCATCATAGAGGTCTTCTTCGATCATCACGTGCATCAACCCGTTAATCCACGCTACATCGGTCCCCACCTTCGGCCTCAGCCAGATGGTGGCAAATTGTGTGATGGGGATCTTTCTGGGATCCACAACGATCAGCTTGGCCCCCTTCTGTGTCACCGCCCGTTTGGCGTAAGCAGAAAGAACCGGATGGTTTTCCGTGGTGTTGGATCCTGTGATCAGCAGGACTTCCGCCTTTTCAATATCCTCAATGGGATTCGTCATGGCGCCACTTCCAAAGGCTGCGGCCAGACCGGCCACTGTGGAAGAGTGTCAGAGACGGGCGCAGTGATCAATGTTGTTTGTTCCAATGGCCGCCCGCGCGAATTTCTGAGCCAGGTAATTCTCCTCATTGGTGATACGTGCGCTGCTGAAGACCCCGATGGCGTCCGGACCCGAATCCGTTTTGATCTGTGTCAATTTCTCGGCTACCACATCCATTGCCTCATCCCAGGATGCCTCCCGGAACGTGTCTCCTTCACGAATCAGGGGGGTCTTGAGGCGATCAGCGTGCCCTAGAAAATCGTACCCGAAGCGTCCTTTCACACAGAGACGGCCATAGTTCGGCCCCATATCCTCCACAGCGGTAACTTTCACCACTTTGTTGTCGCTCACATGCAGATACATCTGGCAGCCGACCCCACAATAGGAACATGTTGTACGCACCTTTTTCACCTCAAGAGGCGAGAGGGAACGCGGCAGATGGTCCTTGGGGTAGAGGGCCCCCACGGGACATGCCTGAAGGCATTGGCCGCAGAAAACACAATCGGAGTCCTTCAGTGCCAGGTCGCCTTTGGCCACAATCTTGGAATCCGACCCCCTGTACCCGTAGCTTATGGCATTGTTCACCTGTATTTCATTGCATGCCTGAACACATCGGCCGCAAAGGATACAGCGCGAAAAGTCCCTCACGAAAAACGGGTTGACATTCTCGAGGGGATAGAGCGTATCTGTCGGGGTAAAACGGTCTCCCTTGGCCTGATATCGAATGGCAAGCTCCTGCAAACGGCAGTCCCCATAAGCCGGACACAGATCGCGGTGCTCTTCCGCTTCCATGGCCTTCAGCTGAAAGTCGCTCCACGATTCCATTCCCAGGTCCTGGGCAAGACAGTTGTGGTGCCCGGAAGACATCAGCAGCTCGATATTCATTCGCCGTGCCTTCACAACCTTTGGCGATTCGGTTTTCACAACCATATTGGGTGCCGCTGGTGCGGCGCACGAGGCCACCAGTGTTCTCGCCCCTTCCACCTCGACAAGGCAAATCCGGCAGGCACCGGTAGGGGTCGCCCCCTTGAGGTAACAGAGGGTGGGAATGGCGATTCCATTGCGCCGTGCCACCTGCAACAGGGTTTCACCAGGATTGAAGACCAACTCTTGACCATCCATGACTATTGTATTCTTGTTACTCATACTGACTCCTGAAGTTTTACAAGATTAAAATTGATTTATATTCCGACTAGTTCCATCTTGCACCCGGGAAAAAATGTCCTTTCGGATGGGAGGTATCTAAAATCTTGCGAGTATAGCAGAAAGAAATATTTTTTTTCAAAGCTTTTTTCGAAACACCCGGAAGTTTGACCTAGATGCACATGTTGATGGTTGTTAATCCCCGGCGCCCGGACACGAGCACCTTTGCCGGGTGTCTGAAAATACGGAGAGAAATCGACGGGGCATCCATCCCTTCCTCCACTTCACCCCTTGAATCGGTTCAGAAAACGGTGGATCCGCATCTGCCAGTAGGCCATGTTCAGTGGAACAATCAGTTTGGGATCAAAAGAAACATTGGGTATTCGGGCGATCACAGAGAGGTAGTGCACATGCTCTGCCACTGAAAGGGTGCAGCCTCGCGCGCGAAGATACCTGGATGACCGCCTCCTGAAGGCCCGGAAAAGGGTCTGAAAAGTCTTCAAAAGCATGTCGTTGGATCTGGTCTTACGCTCGTCCACTTCTCTGGTGGTCTTGTAATGACTTTCGATTTTGAGGTGCTCCCCTCCAATATCTCCTTCCCAGCTCGTGCAATCACCCGCAAATATGACTTTTTCGTCAGGTGCCAGGTTCAGGGGCCCTTTCACCCTTCCCACTACGTAGCGAACCTTTTTCATCCGCCTGTCTATGTCCGGATAGTATCCCCTGTAGATATGCATGGCTTCCTGCAGAGCACCCGGGCACCCTCCCCAGCAATAGTCTCTGGAGTGCTTTTCCGGAAAGGTGCCGACGGTACAGGACAAATTGCTGTCCTCACCAAAATAATCGTCGATGTGTTCCAGGCAGAATTGGAAGTTTTCCGTCTTTTTCCGGACCTCTTCCAGGGGAAAATCTCCTCCCACCTCTATTTCTTCAAGATCCATGGGCCCGAAACCCCTTTCGGAGGCCAGACGAAGGTGTATGAGATCTTTCGGCTCCACGTGCACCATATGACACCCAACGGTATCGACTGCGCAGGAATTGGTCCCCATGACAATGGCCCCCATCGGGAACGGGGTGGGGGTCAGCATCATCTTCTGACCCGCGGTGATGGCATCGATGGCAATAAAGCGTGGCTGAATCACTTCCTGAAGATCAGCGATCTTCTGCTCCAGAAAACTGTTGTGGTCCACCAGCCTGTGGCGATCGTCCTGGATTCCGATAAAATTCTTCAGGCTCAGGGTGAGCCTGCACCAGGGATGGGCCTTGAATTTGGGAAGATTGATCAAAAAATCACACCGGGCAACGGGTTCGGGGACAAAAAGGCTTTTTCGCAGTTTTTTCGAACTGTTGAGCGAAACGGGGATCTGCCTGACCTCATCGAAATAGTAGGTCTTGACCCGCTGCCTCTTAATCACTTCGTTATACCCTGCGTTCTTGAAGCAGAACCTCGTGGGGAGCGTAATGCCCGATCTCTCCCCTACTGCAATTTCCTTCACGTTCTCCGCCCTGGATTTCGCGGCTGAAATGACGCCGTCCAGGAATTCCTTACGGGTAAAGGCATAGGGGAATACCTCAGGGTGGGCGATGACCACGTTGGGCTTTAAGAGTATACGCCCGGACGGCCTGACACCTAGCTCTGCCATCCCCTCTTTGACGATCCCGGCGATCCGGTCTGGATCGTAGGACTCGCAACGCATGATCAGGACACGGTTTCCCATTTTCCCCTCCGTTTCAAAGGCTTTTCCAGGACTATTTCTTCCTGTCGGTCTTGTCGAGGAGTTTGTTGTAATAGATCTGGCCTTCTTCGAAAAGCGCGGATTTTTTCCCCATCATATTCAATTGCATGATCTTGAAATTGATTTTCTTGATCTGCCGGTATTTTTCTTTTTCATCCGGTATGCTGTCAAGCATGTCTTCCATCTGTCTGATTTCTTTCTTGAGCTGAAGTTCGGGAGGAAGGCAGTTCGCATTTTTCAGCACCTTGTAAGCCAGCCGAAGATCCTCGGGGACGTTGGAATCGTCCTCCAACACCATGGGCAGCCCCTTGCCCGGAAGGTCGTCAAATGTGCCTTTCTTCTGGGCCTCTTTTATCTTTCTTTCGACAATTTTTTCAAATGCCATCATGACTTTCGGGGACCTCCTTTTCGATATATAAGGGCAGCTACTTCGGACACAAAGATGATTTTTGCGACCTTATCAATTTTGAGGCACTGTTTATTTCAATAACTTTTTTCCTATGTTTTTTCAAGGGTATTCGCACGCCAGGCTCCCACATCCTGCTTGACAAGAAAGCCCTGATTCGTATAAGTGGATCATACGTGAAATTAGACCCATCTGAAACCTAATGAACTCCAGGGCATGAAAATGATCAACGAGCTGGACAAGAAAATCATCAATCTCCTGCAGGGCGACCTTCCCCTGACCCCCACGCCCTTTGCCGTTGTGGCCGAACAGCTCGGCATACCGGAAGAAAGGCTTCTCACGAGAATCAAGGAGTTGAAAGAGCAGGGAATCATCAGGCGTTTTGGAGCCACCCTCCGACACCAGGAAGCGGGTTTCAGTTCGAATGCCATGGTGGTCTGGCAAGTGCCCAATGAGCGCATTGAAGAAGTCGGGAATGCGTTTGCCGGTTTCAGGGAGGTTACCCATTGCTATCGACGGGAACCACAGGAAGACTGGCCTTTCAATCTCTATTCCATGGTTCACGGAAGTGACCGGGATGCGTGCCGGAAGATTGCCGAAAGGATGTCCCGGGCCGTCTCCATCGCTGAATATGATTTATTGTTCAGCCAAAAGGAATTCAAGAAAACCAGCATGAAATACTACTAGGCATAAAGAAGCCAAAGGCATAGGGCCTGAGGCAAAAGGAATGTTGAAGGGATAGCCCCATGAGAACAAAATCCAAAGATCTTTTCGAAAGAGCTAAAAAATATATCCCCGGCGGCGTCAATAGTCCGGTCAGGGCCGGAAAATCAGTGGGGATTGATCCGCCCTTTATCGCCAGGGCCCAAGGATGCCGCATCTGGGACGCAGATGGAAATGAATATATCGACTATGTCTCCTCCTGGGGTCCCATGATACTGGGCCATGGTCGCAGGGAGGTCCTGGATGCCCTGAGGGAAACACTCGAACTGGGGACCAGTTACGGCGCTCCCACTCGGCTGGAAGTGGAGATGGCGGAAATCATCGTGGACATGGTTCCTTCCATTGAGATGGTCCGGATGGTGAATTCGGGGACTGAGGCGACCATGAGTGCCATCCGCCTTGCAAGGGGATATACCGGGAGAGATAAATTCATCAAGTTTGACGGGTGCTACCACGGCCATGGTGACAGCCTGCTGGTGGCCGCCGGCTCCGGACTGGCCACCCTGGGAATCCCTGGCAGCCCGGGAGTTCCGGAAGATCTTGCCAGGCTTACCCTGTCTCTCCCTTTCAACGATCTTACGGCCGTTGAACGGACTTTTGATGAATTCGGCAAGGATATCGCGGCCCTGATTGTGGAACCGGTCCCGGGTAACATGGGCGTCATTATCCCGGAGAAGGGTTTCCTGGAGGGGCTTCGTGATATCACCCGGCAAAATGGAACCCTGCTCATTTTCGACGAAGTCATCACGGGTTTCCGACTTTCGGAAGGTGGCGCACAGCAACTCTACGATGTGATTCCGGACATGACCACCCTGGGAAAAATTATCGGCGGAGGGCTCCCTGTGGGTGCCTTCGGTGGAAAGAAGGAAATCATGTCGCGGATGGCCCCGGAGGGTGATATCTATCAGGCGGGCACCCTTTCCGGAAATCCCCTGGCCATGGCTGCCGGACTTGCGACCCTGCGTATTCTCAGGGAGGGTGACATCTACCGGACATTGGAACAAAAGGCGCAACAGCTTTTCTCCGGACTGGAATCGGCGGCCCAAGAGGCGGGAACCCCGGTGGTCGTCAACCGACTGGGCTCCATGGGATCCCTTTTCTTTTCGAAATCCCCTGTCACCGATTTCGCAAGCGCCAGGAAAAGTGACAACGAACTGTTCAAACGTTACTACGCCCGGATGCTGGAGCATGGCATCTACCTGGCGCCGTCCCCTTTCGAATCCACATTCGTTTCTCTGGCGCACAATGAAGAAGTTATCAAAAAAACTGTTGAAATCGCTGCATTGGCTTTCGGCTCCCTCTAGCCAAAATTCTATTGACTTTGGCCGAAAACCTGTGATAGAGACAACCAGTTTTTCCTTTTCTGGACAAGGCGGATACCCACATACCACCATGGACAATGATCTGAAGAAGACTATCAAGGACGTGGGGTATCTGAGTACCGTTGGAATGGCCATGGCCCTGTCCATCGCCATTGGGGCCGTGGGCGGCTACTATCTTGACCGATGGCTGGGAACCCAGCCCTGGCTCTTTGTGGCAGGTTTGGTTATCGGTATCGCCGCAGCTTTCAAAAATCTGTATACGCTTTATACAAAGGCAAAGAAGTTCTAGCGGGACACAGTGTGATGGAATGGAAACGAGCATTTAGGATTCTCAAAACCCTCAACTGGGTGATCCTGCTTCTTCTGTCTTCAGCAAGCTTTTTTTTGATGGGCAACGCCTTCACGGCCGGTGTTATCATGGGAGGATTTCTGATTATCGCAAACTTCAACTTGCTTCAGCGCTCAATCACAATGGCATTCAGTCCCAGCGGTGTCTTCGGCGCCAATAAGGGGGCCGTCGTGGGCAAGTATTATCTGCGGATGGCCGTCCTGGGTCTGTTGCTTTACCTATTGATCAGCCAGAGCTGGATCAATCCGGTCGGACTGGCCGTCGGGCTTTCCGTCGTGGTCATCAGCATCGTAGCGTTGGGTGTCCTTTTGATCTGGAAGAAACCATCCGGGGAGGTAGCATAATCTATGGAAGAACACAGTTTTCTGTTCTTGAATAAGCTATTCGAGGCCATAGGACTTGGTCACTTCGGTCATACTTACAGCCATGTGACACACTCATGGCTGGTTATGCTTATCATGGTCCTGGCATCGATTATCTTCGTTAAAGGGATTCAATTGGTGCCCGGAAAGGGCCAGAATGTGTTTGAGGTGATTGTGGAAGGGCTGGAGAAGTTCATGGTGGAAATCACCGGTCCGGAAGGAAAGTTTTTTTTCCCCTTCATAGCCACGATCTTTCTTTTTATTCTCATATGTAATCTGATCGGCAAGATCCCGGGGTTCGCTTCCCCAACCGCAAACTACAATACCACACTTTCCATGGCCATATTGACATTTCTTTATACGCATTACATCGGGATCAAATGCCATGGTTTCAAATACATCAAGCATTTTTTCGGTCCTGTCTGGTGGCTGGCCCCGCTGATGTTTCCCATTGAGCTGGTGGGCCATGTGGCAAGGGTCATGTCCTTGAGTATTCGACTGTTCGGCAATATATTCGGTGAAGAAATGGTATTCGGTATCGTGGTCACCCTTGCGGGGCTCTATCTTGCTCCCCTTCCCTTATTGTTCCTGGGACTCCTGGTGAGCTTCATTCAGGCCCTTGTATTTATGCTCCTGGCAATCATGTACTTCGTCGGCGCCATGGAAGAGGCCCACTAAGTTACATCTCTATTTTGGAAGAAGGTCAAATTTAGAACAGGAAAGGAGATTCAAATGAGCAAAAAACGTTTAATTGTTAGTCTTACCGCGATGATGTCGCTGGGCATGACCTCCATGGCCATGGCCGCAGAGCACTCCGGTGAGGCGCAGGCGGCAGGCCTGTGGATCTTTTTCGGTATTGCCATCGCCTGCGGGTTCGGCATCGGCGTAGCGGCCATGGGAACCGGTATCGGTATGGGCAACGCCATCAACGGCGCTCTTCAGGGTACCGCACGGAACCCTGAGGCAGGTGGAAAGATCATGACCACGATGATTATCGGTCTGGCCCTGATCGAGTCCCTCTGTATCTATGCCCTGGTGATCTGTTTCATCATGGTCTTCAAGATCCCGGACTTTGCAAGCATCGTCGCAAAAGTCTTTTAGAAGTCTGCAGTCTCTTTGAGGACCCGCTTACGGGTCCTCTTTTTTTCCGCAATCATGTGCAATAATTCACAACCCTTGGATATTGATGACTTTGTAAATGGTCATCATCGTGCCCATGGACGGACTGTTCACGGTTCCATCAAACATGAAGCACTTTCTTATTCGATATTTTAATTCCAGATCATGAGCAAAACCCAGAAAATTCCTGAACCGACCATTGAGAGGCTCGCCCTCTATTCGAGGCCTCTGGAAACACTTCTAGAGACTTCGGTGGATGTCATATCTTCCGAAAAACTCGCCCAGATTTGCGATGTCAATCCGGCCCAGGTGAGAAAGGACCTGGCATTTTTTGGAGAATTCGGCGTCAGGGGCGTGGGTTACAATGTTAGGGAGTTGCTAAAGGCCATCAAGGAAATCCTCGGTTCTTACAGGGTCTGGATCCTCGGCATTGTCGGTATGGGCAACCTCGGAAAAGCCCTGATTGGAAATGATAATTTCAAGAAGAGAAATTATCGGTTTGCTGCCGCCTTTGACTCCGATCCCCTGAGGGTGGGCCAGAAGCTTGCCTGCGGGCTGATCGTCAAGCCGGTCGAAGATATCGAAAAATCGGTTCACGCCCTAGGGATTGAGATCGGTATCGTCTGCTCACACGGTGCTGAAGCCCAGCGGGCCGCAAGTCTCCTCATGGATGCCGGGGTGAAGGCCATTCTGAATTTCGCCCCCGCTCAGGTGCGGGCACCGAAATGCTGCATGGTCGAAAACGTGGATTTCAGCGTGAAGCTGGAGAATCTGGCCTATCACCTGGCAAAGATCAGTTAGTCAGTAATAAATAGGGGCCTTTCTTTCCCCTACTATCTTTTCCTGCAGCGAATTCCGGTATGGGGCTTCAAACGCCCTGCCGTTCAAGACAATCGGACAGTCTTCCGGTTGCATCGCGCAGTTGAGCCTCGGACGGATAGGAAAAGTTCACACGCATGTGATGCTGTTCAGGCCGCTCACCATAAAAGGCTTCTCCTGGCACAAAGGCAACCTTAAACTTCAAGGCCTCGTGAAACAGCTTCCGGGTGTCAACGGTTTCCGGAGCACTCACCCACAGGAACATGCCTCCCTCCGGCTGGGTCCAACCAATGCCTCGCTCCGGCGGAAAGTTCGCCTCCAGGGCGTTCAGCAAGACCTCCATTTTCTTGCTGTAGAAGGCACGGCATCGTTCGAAGTAGGCGTCGAGGTCGACTTCCGTGAGGAAAGCGGCGCACATGCCCTGGTTGTACTTGGGCGTGTTCAGGGTGCTGCCTTCCTTGATATTGGTCATCTTGTCAATCACCTCCGGAGGTCCAATGTTGAATCCGACCCGCATCCCGGGGCAAAACAGTTTGGAAAAGGTATAGACGCCGATCACCCGTCCGCCGCCCTGCTGCTGGTCCAGGCTGAAGAGGGACGGAAGTTGTGCCCCCCGGTAGCGCAGGGCCCGGTAGGGGCTGTCTTCCACGACGGGGATGTGGTAACGCTCGCTGAGATCCAGGAGCGCCGATCGTTTGTCCAGGCTCATGCTGACCCCGGAAGGATTTTGGAAGTCCGGTATCACGTAAATGAACTTCGGCATGTGCCCGGATGTGGTGCAGCGTGCCAGAACCTCTTCCAGTTCCCCGATGTTCAGACCGTCGGATTCCAGGTCGATCCCGAGATAGGCGGGACGCTGCATCTGGAAGGCGGCCAGGGCGCCGGCGAAGGTGGGCCGTTCCACCGCCACGGTGTCGCCCGGGTCCAGAAGCAGCCGGCCGACGAGGTCCAGGCCCTGCTGTCCAGAGGTGGTCACCATGATGTTTTCCGGCGCCGCGTGAATACCGTCGCGGATCAGAAAAGCGACGACCGCATCTATCAATTCCGCTTCGCCTCTGACGGCCGAATACTGCATAATGCCGTCGATGTCCCGGTCCAGCCGCTCCCGCGTCGCCCGCCGGAACTCCGATTGGAGAAATACCTCCGGGGACGGCAGCCCCCCGGCCAGGGAGATGATTGCGGGGTCGTTGATCAGGCTCAACAGCTTACCGATGGAATACCCCTCATAGTTGCGCATGTTTTCAGCATACCGCATTTGCCAATCCTGCATCATCAACAGTTCCCCCATCCCCGCAGAACTCCGGGAGGTCATTTGGAATGGGGGGCGGCAGCCAAGCCAGGCCCCCGTGCGGCAAGCAGGCATCCCCCCACCACCTGTTGTCTGCGAAGTGACTGTCTCAACATCCATCTCGCCAGGATCATAGTAATGAGAGGCCCGACAGCATTTACCAGCCCGGCGTTCACGGCGGTCGTATACCTAAGCCCTGCATACTGCAATACCTGGAAGCCGGCCACGCCCGTGAGGGCCATTACCACCACAAGGACCTTCTCGCGAGGTCTGAAATCAGAGCCTCGTTCACCTCTGCGGGCCAGGAGGGCGGCGAAAAGCAGTGAAGCAATGGCCGCCCGCACCCCCGCGATGGTGAAAGGCCCCACGGCTTCGCGCAAGGCTCGTCCCAACACCACGTTTCCCGCCCAGAGCAGTGTAGCCGCGTTCACGAACAAGTAATCGGTCCAGGAATGCAAGGAATACCTCCAGGCAAGGGGCGGTACAAGTTCAGCAATACTGCACGGCCGGTGATTCACTATGCAGATTACAGCTCCTCAGGTGTGAAAGCGACCACATCGTCAACACTGGCCTTGTCTCCGAAAATCATAGCGAGCCTGTCAATACCCAGGGCTATTCCCGCGGCATCGGGCATATATTCCAAGGCTTCCAGGAATAGTTCCGGCATGGGATAGACACCCTTCCCCAAGGCCTTTCTTCGTTCGATCTCCTCCTCAAACCGTTGCCTCTGTTCTCCTGCATCTCTCAGCTCTGAAAAGGCGTTGGCCAGTTCAACGCCGCCGATATACAGTTCAAACCGCTCGGCAAAACGCTTGTCCCCGGGTTTCAGGCGTGCCAGGGCGCCCAGAGAGGCAGGATAGTCATATAGAAAAGTGGGCGCCGGGGAGCCCAGGTGGGGCTCGATTGCCTCGACCATCAGGGCGTCAAAGCATCCCTTGTCCATGGATTCCCGCAGACCCAGCGGTGCATAGATTTCAAAGGCCTCCGAAACGGAGAGCCTCTGCCACGGTTCCGAGAGGTCGATGGTTTTTCCTCCATATTCCAAGGTATCGTGGAAGCCCAGAACTCTTGCGACGTACCGGATCATGGATTCGCATTCATCCATGAGCCCCCGATATTCCATCTGTGCATGGTACCATTCAAGGAGGGTAAGTTCAGGAAGGTGCTGATGACCCCGTTCGGCCTGTCGAAAACATCTGCAGATTTGAAAGATCTGATCGTACCCGGCCGACAGCAGACGTTTCATGCAGATTTCGGGAGACGTCTGGAGATAGCCTTCGCCTGCCTCCACGGCGTCGATGTTCAATTCCGGGGCAGGCGCAGGGATGAGGGCGGGTGTTTCCACTTCAAGATAGCCCTGCTTGATAAAGTAACGCCTGATGGCCTGTATCATCCGGGCCCTCAGTTGCAGCGCCGACTTTCGATTCGCCACGCGTCTTATATAGCCGAGGGCGCTATTCCTTGACCCGGGTGACATATTCCCCGGTCCTTGTGTCGATGGTTATTTTCTCGCCTTCGTTGACGAAAGGGGGAACCCGAAGCACATACCCCGTCTCAACGGTAATCGGCTTGGTATCCCCTGCAACAGAGTCGCCCTTGGCCCAGGGATCAGCCCTGGTCACGGTCATGTCGACGAAGTTCGGCAGCGTAATGCCGATGGCCCTCTCCCCGAAGAAAAGGATATCCACATCCAGGTTATCGATGAGGAAATGCGCGGCTTCACCTACCTGTTCCTCTGAAAGAAATGTCTGTTCGTAGTTTTCCACGTCCATAAAACAGAATTCCTTGTCTTGTGCATAGAGAAACTGCATTTTTCGCTCTTCCAGGCCGGCCTTTTTGAACGTGTCCACGGACCGGTAGGTATGATCGAACATCACCCCATTGATCATGTTCTTCAGCTTGCATTTATACAGGGCCTGCCCTTTCCCTGGCTTTGAGAACTGAAAATCAACGATAATATAGGGATCTCCGTCAATTTCAATCTTGAGACCCTTTTTCAAATCACTTGTACTGTACATGTCGGTTCTCCGGGTATAATAATTACATTCTTCACAACGCCATCCCACTGCTCCCGTTTGTCAAAAAGGGCACAATGCCTCCCCCGATAGAGCACGCTCAATTTACCTTTCAATTGGGCCGAAAGTCAAGGAGCATCCCCGACTTTTGCACTTCTGCTATCAGGTGACGGCCAATTGCTCCGTGGAATATTGTTCATAGATCTTGTCCCTGACAATGGTCCTCATTCGATCGAGGGCCTGATGGATTTCAACGAACGTTGTATAGAGGGGAGCAATCCCCAGTCGGATGAAGTCCGGGGCACGAAAATCCGGAATGACCTTTCTCGCGGGTGGCGGAGATTCAATCATGGCACGGTTGATACGGTATGCGTCAGCGTGCCGCAGAGAAACGTGCGAACCCCTTTGTTCAGCCCGTCGGGGTGTGGACACGGTGAATCCAAGCGGTGTCAGCCATTGATCGGCCAGGAAAATGAGATATTCTGTCTGCATGATGCTTTTTGCACGGATTCTCTCCATGCCGGCTTCAAGAAGAAGATCAAGCGCCGGTTCAACCGCCTTCATCGAGATCATCGGGGGAGTTCCGACCCGATAGCGTGAGATGTCAGACGCGGGGTTGAAATCCAATTCAAAGGCAAAGGGTTTTTCCGCGGCAAACCACCCCCACATTGGCTGGGTCATTTGCTTCTGCAGATCCTCCCGCACGTAGAGAAAGGCGGGAGACCCGGGCCCGCCGTTGAGATATTTGTAGGTGCAGCCAACGGCCAAATCCACCCCGCAGCCATTCAGATCGACGGGTACCGCCCCGGCTGAATGGCTCAAGTCCCACAGCATAACAGCCCCGGCCCGATGGGCCGCTTCGGTTATCCTGGCCATGTCGTACATAAAGGCACTTTTAAAGGCCACATGTGTCAGACTGACCAGGGCCGTACAGTCGTCAATGGCACCATCGATCGCTTCGCTTGAAATGGTGATACTGTCCTTGGAGGGTATGAGCTTCAGGTGGTGCATGTTCTCCAACAGCTCGATGACGCCTTGGAGGACATACAAATCAGACGGAAAATTGAACACATCACTCACAATTTCATTGCGGCCCGGGCGTGCTTGAAGGGCGGCCACGGCCAGTTTGAAAAGGTTGATGGAAGTGGCATCGGTGACAACGATCTCATTGGGTTTGGCCCCGACCAACCGGGCTATTTTGGCCCCTAATTCAGTGGGTGCGTTCACCCATCCATCATTCCAGGCGCGAATAAGCCTTTCCCCCCATTCCTTCTCGACTGCATTTCGGATGGCGGGTATCGTGCGTTTTGGTAACCTGCCTAGAGAATTGCCGTCCAGGTAGATCAGGCCCGGGTCTGCAATCACGAAGTCATGGCGAAAAGATGACAATTCATCCCGGGCGTCCAGTTCGTGTGCGAGTGAGATATGGGTATTTGAGAAGTCCATCTGTCTATATTATTCACATACGGAGAAAAGCAGGAAGCTAACTTGTGCCACAAACGGCAACCTATCGGGAACGAAGAGGAATCAAACCTGACAATTTTTTTCAAATGCTTTCTAAACACTCCGGAGCGGATGGACGGTTATTTGGGGTTCAGCGGTACGTCACAGAAGCGCGTAGGGTTTGATAGGAGTGAACCCCAAATAACCGTCCATGCAGAAGCGAGTTGCCAAGTGCACTATGAGAAAGCACATGAAAAAGATTCTCAGATCCGTTTCCTTGGATCCGGATGAAAAAGCGACTTCATTAGGAGGCCCATGACATTGATGAACAAGGCTTCGTGTTTATAAAAAAAGGGCATTCCATCACATGTTTGACGAAACGCCCTTTTGTTTTGCACTGACAGTAGACTACACTACGGTAACATTTACCGCAGCCGGTCCCTTTGCACCTTGCTCTATGTCAAAGGTAACCTGATCGCCTTCATTCAGAGACTTGAAACCGGTTGCATTGATTGCTGAATGATGCACGAATACATCCGGCCCATCTTGCTGTTCAATAAAGCCGAAGCCCTTGCTGTCATTAAACCATTTTACAATTCCATTAGCCATAGTGACACCCTCCTTTCAAAAATTTTCCAACAGTTCCACACTTAAGGTTGTCACTCTGGACAAATGAATCTTTACCTAAGAACGAAATCTGTCCATCAATAAGGACTTATCCTTATTGATTACAGGCATAATAGCCGTTTTTTATACGATGTCAAGCTATTTAATAAAAAAATTTTCTTATTGACGAATAATTTTATGTCGATATTACCTACCGGTAGGTAGCCTTTTGTTGACATGATCTTATATTTCTGGTACACACCCGGAATTTGATGACTTCGTAAGGATTCTTATTTGTGTCCATGGACGACCACGCAAATCAACGGGATACATTGCAACTCATTGCTTTGTTAGACCAATATAGAGGCCAACCAGTGACGAAGGACAAGAACCAGAGAGAAATTGAGGGACACAACGCCAGGGAGAGATTGCTGGATGCGGGAACGACTCTTTTTTCCGAAAAGGGCTATGCGAGTACAACCGTCCGGGAAATCGTCGATCACGCCGGTGTCACCAAACCGGTACTTTATTATTACTTCAAGAGCAAAGAAGGCCTTTTTCGTGCCATCCTTGACGGGGCTTCACAGGATCAAGACGCCTTGCTTTCCCGTGTTATCCAAATGACCGGAACGGTTTTGGATCGACTCATCAGCCTGTACCGGGGAATCAACCATGGGGTGATGGAAAACCGAGACCTGTTCAAGATGATCCATAATCTGATCTTCGGACCGCCACAGGGCACTCCTGAATACGATCTGGACAGATATCACCAGGGCATGGTCACGGCCATAAAGACCATCTACCGAGAGGGTCTGGAACGGGACGAAGTGATTCAGGCGGATCCGGAAGATGTTGCCATGCTTATCCTGGGTCTGATGGATTTTTCCTTTCATTTAGATTGTGTCTTTCCCGGTTCAAGACACCCCGGCCGGGCTGAAGAGCTCCTGCGCCTGACCTTTCATGGCTTGAGGAAGAGAGAAGAGAAATGATAAGAACCAATTCCAAGCCGCTAGGCATCCTGTTGGGCCTTTTTCTGATTTTGCTTTCCGTCGGCGGATGCGAACGCTCCGAGAGCAAGGCCGAGCCTGAGACAAACCAAGCCCCTTCCAGAGCTCCCAAAGTCTTGGTCCAGCGGGTTCTCCCCTCGCCCATCAGGGATATCCTCCTGCTCCCCGGAGAGACGGAAGCCTGGAAAGATGTTCAAGTATCCGCGGACAGCGGGGGCCGTGTCGAAAGGATCGGGCCGAGAGAAGGAAACCCCGTGAAGAAAGACGACCTTCTGGCCATGATCGATGTCTCCGCCCTGAAGGCGGCACTGGATCGGGCAGAAGCCGCGTACCAGCTCGCCGATAACCTTTATCAGCGCAGAAAGAAGCTCTTTGATCGAAAAATCATTAATCAGGAAGAACTGGATCACAGCCTGACGGAACGGACCCTGGCCCTCGGGTCCCTCCGACAGGTCAGGGTTGAACATGAGCGCGGCTACATCCGATCACCCATTGAGGGCCTGGTCAATAACCTCTATGTGGAAGAAGGTGAATTCGTGGATCGGGGGAAACCTGTCGTAGACCTCGTGAATGTGGATAGAATAAAGATCAATGTCAATGTCCCTGAGCTGGATGTAAGATATATCAAGGTCGGGCAAAAAGCGGAAGTCCGTGTAGATGCTTTCCCGGAGACCCGCTTGCTTGGGACCATTGATTTTGTGGCCTACAAAGCGGATCCGGCAACCAAAACCTTCCGGGTACGGGTGCTCATTGAGAATCCCGGGCACCGGATCAGACCCGGAATGATTGTCCGTGTGCGCTTCCTTCGACGTATCATCAAGGATGCCCTGACCGCACCCTTGTTTGCGCTGGTTGACAAAGGCGGGGAACGTTTCCTGTTCGTGGAAAAAGACGGCATAGCCCATGCACGGGAAGTGACCATCGGGATCATTGAAGGGGACCGCGTCCAAATCACGGACGGACTCAAAACAGGGGATCATCTCATTGTGACCGGACAGACCGAAGTGGAGGAAGGGATGAGGGTTCAGGTCCAATGATCGTCAATCAGTTAGCTCTCAAACGTCAGATGACGGTCCTGGCGCTGCTCGTCCTGATTGTTGTCGCGGGCGTCTATTGCTATGAGACCCTGCCCCGCGAATCCTTTCCGGATATCACCATTCCTTATGTCTTCGTCACCGCGACCTATGAGGGCGTCAGCCCGGCGGACATGGAAAAACTGATCACCATTCCCATTGAGCGAAAGCTGAAGGGGTTGTCGGACGTGGAAGAAATCCGATCCACCTCGGCTGAAGGGATTTCCACGGTCGCCGTCAAGTTTCTTCCCACCGTAAACATCGATGATGCGGTCCAAAAAGTCAGGGACAAGGTAGACCAGGCAAAGAAGGACCTGCCCGCGGATCTCGCCGATGACCCTTCCATCCGGGAAGTCAACTTTTCAGACCTGCCGGTCATCCGTGTCGTCCTCTCGGGCCCCTTCAGCCTGCGCCGCCTCCAGAAGTTCGCCGAGGATCTTGAGGACCGTATTGAATCGGTCAGAGGTGTTCTGGATGTCCAGCTTTCGGGCGGTCTGGAGCGTGAAATCCATGTGGAATTTGATCTGGACCGGGTGGCCGCCTACAAGGTCCCCTTCTCCCGCCTCATCAATGCCGTCACCAAGAGCAACGTCAATATGCCGGGAGGCAGCATGGATATCGGGGAGGGCAAATACCTGGTCCGGGTCCCTGATGATTTCAAGCACCCTTCTGAAATTTTTTCCATCGTCGCCTTCGTTCGGAACGGCAAGCAGGTCTACCTGCGGGATCTGGCCTTTATCAGGGACAGCTATAAAGATCCCCTGACACGCAGCAGGATTAACGGCCGGGAAAGCGTCACCCTTTCCGTTCAGAAAAGGAGCGGCGAGAATATCGTCCGTGTGACTGATGAGGTAAAGCGCGTGGTGAAAGAAATGCGGCCGCTGCTTCCACCTACCCTCAAGATCGACCTGACATCCGATATGTCCAATGACGTTCGGCTTATGGTTTCAGACCTGGAAAACAACATCCTCTCAGGGCTGATTCTCGTCCTGGCCGTTATTTTCGTCTTTATTGGCGGCCGCTCGGCCTTGTTCGTGGCCCTTGCCATTCCCTACTCTATGTTCTTGACATTTGCCATCCTGACGGGTTTCGACATCACCCTCAACATGGTCGTCCTTTTTTCGCTCATCCTGTCGCTGGGCATGCTTGTGGATAACGGGATCGTTATCGTGGAGAATATCTACAGACACATGCAGGAAGGTGAATCGCGTCAGGACGCCGCAAGCAACGGCACCAATGAAGTAGCCTGGCCGGTGATCACCTCTACGCTGACGACCCTGGGGGCTTTTTTCCCCATGCTCTTCTGGCCGGGTATCATGGGGCAATTTATGCGATATCTTCCCGAGACCCTGATCATGGCGCTCTCTTCTTCCCTGTTCGTGGCCCTCGTCATCAACCCCGTACTTTCGGCCAGGTACCAGACGGCCAAGATCCGAGAGGCAGCCCGGAATAAGAAAAAGGCAAAGGAATCCTTCATCAAGAGGGTCTACCTTCACCTGCTGGTGTGGTCCTTGAAACACCGCCTGCTGATTGTTATTGTTTCTTTTCTGCTCCTGGTCGGTTCCATCATGGCTTTTGCAGAATTTGGAAAGGGCACCGAATTTTTCCCCCAGACCGAACCCAAGCGTGCTTACGTGAATATCAAGGCGCCTGAGGGGACCAACCTGGACGCATCCGACAGGCTGGTCTCCGGGATTGAGAAGATCGTATCGCAGTACAAAGACATCCGCTTCGTCATTTCCAACATCGGTGCCGTGGGTGGAGACCCCTTTTCACAAGGTGGAACGGGAACGCACATCAGCCGTGTGGCCCTGGACTTCAAGGATTTTCATGACCGCTCCCGCCCTTCTTCCGAAATCGTCAAAGAAATACGGCGGAAGATACTCGACACGATAAAGGGAGCTGAGGTTCAGGTGGAGAAGGAAGAGGAAGGGCCACCCACGGGTCCACCGGTCAACATCGAAATCTCGGGCAAAGACATCCTGACCCTGGGGGCCCTGGCTGCGCAGGTACGCGAAAAGATCGCGGACATCCCGGGTCTGGTGGATCTCAAGGACAATTTTGTCAAAGGCAAACCCGAGATCAGGGTGCGGGTGAACAAGGAAAAGGCCGCCTTGCTGGGGCTGGACACCTACACCATCGCCTACACCGTCAAGGCGGCAATCAACGGGGTCAAGGTGGGTGTTTTCAGGGAAGGCAAGGAAGAATACGATATCATCGCCCGGCTGCCCGACCGGGACAGGCATTCCGTGGAAAGCCTCAGACGCATTACGGTCTCCGGTCCAAACGGAGAGCCGATTCCCCTGACCAGCCTGGCTGAGGTCTCCGTGGCCAGCGGGTTGGGTGCCATCATGCGCTTGGACCAGAAGAGAGTCGTTACGGTCTCGGGGAACGTCTCCGGACGGCTCGCCAATGATGTGATTCGCGACATAGGGTCACGTCTGAAGAACGATTTTGAGTGGCCCCGCGGATATTCCTACAGTTTCACAGGAGAGCAAAAAGAACAGGACAGCGCCAAAGCCTTTCTGGGCAAGGCGTTTTTGGCCACCCTTTTCATCATTTTCATCATCCTCATTACCCAGTTCAATTCCTTTGTGACGCCGTTCATTATCCTCACTTCGGTCCTGCTTTCCCTGATCGGCGTTTTCTTCGGCCTCCTTGTCACCGGAACCGCCTTCGGCATCATCATGACCGGCATCGGGGTCATCAGCCTTGCCGGCGTGGTGGTCAACAATGCCATCGTCCTGATCGATTATTACGAGCAGCTCATGGCGAGAGGACTCTCTTCCCTGGAGGCCTTGAAACAGGCGGGTCTGGTACGGTTTCGTCCGGTCATGCTGACAGCCATCACCACCATTCTGGGGTTGATCCCCATGGCGACGGGCATCAGTTTTGATTTCCGGCACCTGGTTTGGGACATCGGCGGTGAATCCTCTCAGTGGTGGGGCCCCATGGCAGTGGCGGTCATTTTCGGCCTTGCCGTCGCCACCCTGCTCACCCTCATCGTCGTCCCGGTCCTCTGCTCTCTAGCCAGGAGTTTCAAAGGGTGGCGGGAAAGCGGCCGGGCAGAAGGCTGAACCTCCTTTGATCATTTGAAGGCCTGATTCACCATCTCGCTACGAAGATCGGTGAGAAACCCGGGCTGGACACCCTTGAAAACCCACCGAAAATGCTTAAAATATTTCACACCGTTTACGTTTCTTCTTTTCCGGTTGACTGGCCCGGGCTTCACGAATTCTTATGACTTCCTAAAAAGCTGGTTTATGCCGCAACCGGCAGCCTGTTAGGAACGAAGTGGAGGAGAACCTGACACTCTTTTTCAGACACTTTCTAAGCGCTCCGGAGGAGATGGACGGCTATTTGGGGTTTAAGGGCAGCTATTAAAGAGCCCAGGACTTCCGGAGGCGTAAACCCCAAATAGCCGTCCATGTAGGAGTGAGTTGCCAAGTGCACTATGAGAAAGCATCTGAAAAAGACCCTCAGGTTCTCCTCCTGAGCTCCGGTGAATCAAACAACTTCGTTCAATTTTGGTGAAGCCGGGAGTCCCCGGCAGAAGGACCATATTGATTTATGCAGTTTGACTTGAAGGGTATTGATTGATGGATCTGTATTTTTTTGCGGTGATTCTGCTGGCCGGATTTGCCGCCGTTGATCTGATGGTCGGCGTGAGCAATGACGCCGTGAATTTCCTGAATTCCGCGATCGGTTCCAAAGTGGCGCCCCGTTACGTCATCATGATCATTGCCAGCCTGGGCATACTCGCCGGGGTGACATTCTCCAGCGGCATGATGGAAGTGGCAAGAAAGGGGATCTTCCATCCCCAGTTCTTCCTTATGCCCGAATTGATTACCATCTTCCTGGCAGTCATGTTTGCCGACGTACTCCTTCTGGATCTCTTCAACACCTTCGGCCTGCCCACGTCGACCACGGTCTCCATTGTTTTCGAACTCCTGGGGGCTGCAGTGGCGGTTTCTCTTTTCAAGATCCATCAGGCCGGGGAGAATTATGCCACGCTTGTACAGTATATCAACACGGGCAAGGCCCTGGCCATCATTACGGGCATCCTTCTCTCCGTGGTCGTGGCCTTTGTTTCCGGTGTCATTTTTCAGTTCATGACCCGGCTCCTCTTCACATTCGACTTTTCCTCAAAACTCCGTCGATATGGCGGGATCTGGGGGGGGGCTGCCCTTTCCCTGATCACCTATTTCATTCTCATCAAGGGGGCCAAGGGGGCCTCTTTTATTACGCCTGAGACCGTCTCCTGGATAAATACGCATGCACTTGTCATCCTCTCATGCAGCTTTCTATTCTTTGGCGCTGTCTTTCAGTTCCTCGCGTTCTTCACACGCATCAATATCCTCAAACCCATCGTTCTCGCCGGCACCTTTGCCCTCGCCATGGCCTTTGCAGCAAATGATCTTGTCAATTTCATCGGCGTTCCCCTGGCAGGCATAGAGGCCTTCCAAATCGCTTCAGCCTCGGGAAATCCTTTGACCGTCGCCATGGAAGCCCTCCAGAATCCCATACAAACCAATACATTGCTGCTCCTCCTTGCCGGCGGCATCATGGTGGGAACTCTCTGGATTTCCAGAAAAGCAAGAACGGTGACAAAAACGGAGGTCAGCCTTGGCCGTCAGGATGAAGGATTCGAACGGTTTGGATCATTCGTCATATCCAGGATCATCGTCAGGATGGTTTATACCTTTTTCGAGTTTTTCGGGAAACTGACACCTGCTTCCCTGAAAAAGGGACTCGCCGCCCGGCTGGATCCGGAAGTCTACCGTCCCGCTCCTGCCGTGGATGGAGAAGTGCCGTCCTTTGATCTCCTCAGGGCATCCGTCAATCTCATCCTGGCAAGTACGCTCGTTTCATTCGCCACATCGTTAAAGCTTCCCCTTTCCACAACCTATGTGACGTTCATGGTCGCCATGGGGACCTCCTTTTCGGACCAGGCCTGGGGAAGGGAAAGCGCCGTCTACAGGGTGACCGGTGTCATCACCGTCATAGGTGGGTGGTTTTTTACGGCCCTCGCCGCTTTTACGATCTCCCTCGTTTTCGGGTTTTTTCTGGTGGCATTTGAGCTGCCCGCCATCCTGGTCCTGATGGCTTTTTTGTTTTGGGTCATCTACTCCACCTATCGCTTTCACCGGAAGAAAGTTAAAGAAGAAAAGGAGCTAGAGGCGATCAGCCTCAAAGAGGTGGTCGACGTCGATTCGGCTATACGATCCAATTTTGAGCAAACCGGCCGTTTTCTAAAGAATATCAGCGATAACCTCGGAGTCTGTTTTGAGGCAGCCTTTTCAGAAGATCACCAGAGAATTCGCAGTACCAGAAGTGAGTCCGGCAGGATCCAGAAATGGGCGAATACGCTTGTGGCGAATCTGTTTAACACCCTTTCACTCATTCAGGGGGAAAACGTCAATGCCGCTCAAAACTATCTGCCCACCATAAGATCCCTCCAGGAGATTGCAGAAAGTCACCGGGACGTTATCCTGCGCACCCATGCGCATTTCGAAAACTATCATACCGGTTTTCTGACAGATCAGAAGGAAGAACTGGGTCATGTGAAGGCCTATATGACCCGCCTTTTGTGGAATACGTCCATCATGCTGTTGCGAAGGAAAAAGGTAGATTATGATTACATTGCCAATCAATGCCGGAGATTGAAAGACCTTGTTTCCGAATGCGAGAAGAAAGAAATCCGGCGAATACAGAATGCTGAATCAAAGACACGCCTCAGTATGCTTTATTACGGCTTTCTGGAAGACTGCGTTAAGATATCCGAGGAAACCAAGAATCTGCTCGAGATATTCAGAGAATCTTTCGGGCAGAAAAACGTTGGCTCATAACAGGAGGCCGCCATGCGTATTCCCTTTGTTTCAAAACCCATGACTTCATACTTTGATGATCTGCTCGAACATGCCGAAAAGGTCAAGGAGTGCGGCTGGGCCTTTCAGCAGGCCATTGAATGTTTTGCATCCGCGCAATGTCAGGAGTTCGAAGAGTACAGAAGAGAAGTGACCAACCTGGAGAGTGAGGCCGATGCCATCAAGCGCAGGATACGCGGTCATCTGCCTCACGGCACCAAGATGCCCGTTTCCCGCTTTGAGTTCTTCATGTATATCCGGGAACAGGACAAGGTGCTTGACTCGGTCCAGGATTCGCTGAACTGGATATCTTACCGGACTATCCCTGCCATCTCCGAGGCTATGGAAAAGCACCTCTTCCTGCTAGTGGATGCCGTCCTCGAACCGATGGAAGACTTGAGCAGGATGGTAACGGAGGCAAAAAGATACTTTGAAAACTACTCGGAAAAGCAGCGAAAGATTGTAAAATCCATCATCCACAATCTTCGGAAGAGAGAACATGAAGCCGACCAGATGGAAGATGAATTCAAGATCCAGG
>Ga0315556_1000563_pt1 | contig 23119 bp, 16 predicted proteins | sample SalMarSW160310MG_FD_202112 | JGI IMG/M metagenome (GOLD analysis project Ga0315556, IMG submission 202112) | Salt marsh sediment microbial communities from the Plum Island Ecosystem LTER, Massachusetts, United States - Salt Marsh Sediment SW1603-10 ...
TATGTCGCGGAGCAACACTCCACCCTTGATGGCGTCACGCCGAGCCCAACCGATGGCAAGCGAATGCTTGAGGCCTACGTGGCTGTTGAGCTCGGTGGCGGCGCACACGATGAAGCCCGGAAGCATGCCCGCTCGGCGCTTGATCTCGCTGTCAATCTGCAGCACAAGCGTACCGCCACGTTCCGCGACGCGGCAATGTGTGTGGAAGCGACTACCTCAGTAATCAATATCATTGCTATCGTATCGGGACGTAGAGACCCGCAATAGCGCCATGTGCCAGCTAACCCTTTGCTGCTGCGGACGGGGAACCTCATTCGATAAAGTGGACACCTCGACCTAACGATTGAAGGGGTGTCTATGGCAGCATCGCTGGAACCTACGAAGGAATAACAATGAAGAATGAAGCAATACCTCGCGTCTACGACATGCTCGCCAAGGCCTTCGCGCAGGAGGAGGTGCGGACCTGCTTCGCGCTGCTCGGCGACGCGAACATGAACTGGGCCGAGCGGCTGGCGCAGGCGGGGTGCAGGATGATCTACGTTCGGCACGAGCATTGCGCGCTCGCGGCGGCGATGGCGTACGCGCGCAAGAACCGGGACGTGGCGCTTGCGAGCGTGACCTGCGGGCCGGGGGTGACGCAGCTGATCACTGCGCTGCCGGCGGCGGTGCGGGCGCACCTGCCGGTGGTGGTGTTCGCGGGCGAGGCGCCGCTGAAGAGCGGCTGGTACAACCAGGAAATCGACCAGGCGCCGCTGATCACGGCGACGGGGGCGGCGTATCACCGCCTGCACATGGTCGAGCGCATGCCGGTCGCGGTGCGCGACGCGTTTTTGCAGGCGCGGCGCGAGCGGCGCCCGGTAGTGATCGGGATTCCGTTCGATCTGCAGGCGCGGCCCTGGGAGGGGCGGGCGGAGCTGCCCACGCCCTCGCGCGCGCTGCTGCCGCGCCTTTCGCCGATTCCGCCGCATCCCGACGACGTGGCGCGCGCGGCGACGCTGGTCGCCGGCGCGGAGCGGATCGTGGTGCTGGCCGGGCTCGGCGCGGCCGAGGCAGGGGCGGGGGAGTCGTGCCGCGCGCTGGCGGAAAAGGCGGGCGGGCTGCTGTCGACGACGCTCCCGGCGCGCGGGCTGTTCCACGACGATCCGTTCTGCCTCGGCATCTCGGGCAGCTTCACGCCCGAGGTCGGGCTCGAGTACCTCGCGCAGACGGACCTGGTGATCGCGGTCGGCTGCTCGCTCGCCTACCACGCAGGCGGCGGCGGCCAGCTCTGGCCGAAGGCGCAGATGCTGCAGATCGACGTCGACCCGGTCGCGGTCAGCCAGGGCCAGGAGGTGGCGCGCCACCACCTGCGCGCCGACGCGCGCCTGGGCGTCGAGGCGCTGACCGCCGCGCTGCCGGCGCGCGCGAAGACCTGGCGCAGCGAGGCGATGGCCGCGCGCATGCGCGATTCGAAGCCCGACAGCGACTCGGTCGAGATCGAGCCGGGGCTGCTCGACCCGCGCGAGGTGGTCGAGGCGCTGGAGCAGGCGCTGCCGCAGGACTGGGAAATGGTGAACTCGGGCGGCCATAGTTCGTGGTTCTTCGGCCAGATGCCCTCGCGCGCGTGGGAGAGGTTCATGACGATCCGCGAGTTCGGCGCGATCGGCAACGGCATCTCGTTCGCGATGGGCGTCGCGGCGGCGCGCCCGGACCGCACCGTCGTGCTGTTCGACGGCGACGGCAGCCTGATGATGCACGTGCAGGAGCTCGAGACCATCAAGCGCCACGGCATGAACATCCTGGTCGTGGTGATGAACGACGGCGCCTACGGCTCCGAGCTGCACAAGCTGCGCGCGGAAGGGATGCCCGAGGACGGCTCGGTATTCGGCTACTGCGACTTCGCCGGCATCGCGCGCGGATTCGGGCTCGCGGGCGAAACCTTCACCCGCCTTGACGACCTGCCGCGGCGCGTCGCCGCGTTCGCGCAGCGCGGCGGCGCCGCCGTGTGGGACTTCCACGTCTCGACGAAGGTCATGTCGCCGTCCATGCGCCGCGCCCACCCCCAGGCGGCGAAGCAAAACAAGCCTTAGCGATCGCCCTTGCGAGCGGTATAGTTCCGCCATGCCCGAATGGACCCCCAGCATGCGCGTCCCGGACGTCGCGGTCAGGGACGTGGACGATTCCTTCGCTCGCTACCGCTTGCCGCTGGCGAAGGTCGAGCGCCTGGCGGCGGGCGTCACGCGCTGGGCCGAGGGACCGGTCTATTTCGGCGACCTTCGCTGCCTGCTGTGGAGCGACGTGCCCGGGAACTGCATGTGGCGCTGGGACGAAGAAACCGGAGCGGTCGGTCCCTGGCGCAAACCGTCCGACAACGCCAACGGCAATACGCGCGACCGGCAGGGGCGGCTGCTGACCTGCGAGCACGGCGCGCGCCGTGTCACGCGCACCGAGCCCGACGGAGCGATCACGGTCCTGGCCGACCAGTTCGAGGGTAAGCGCCTCAATTCGCCGAATGACATCGTCTGCAAGTCCGACGGCTCGATCTGGTTCACCGACCCGAGCTTCGGCATTCTGTCCTGGTACGAGGGCTTCAAGGCGCCTTCCGAGGTGCCGACCAACGTGTATCGCCTCGACCCTTCGGGTACGCTTGCGGTGGTCGCCGAGGGCATCAACCAGCCCAACGGGCTCGCGTTCTCGCCCGACGAGTCGATCCTCTACATCGTCGAGTCGCGCTCGGAGCCGCGCAAGATCCTCGCCTACGACGTGGTCGGCGGAAAGTCGCTTGCGAAGCGGCGGGTCCTGATCGACGCGGGGCCGAAAGGCACGCCCGACGGATTCCGGGTCGACACCGACGGCAACCTCTGGTGCGGCTGGGGCATGGGCGAGGAGGGCCTGGACGGCGTTCACGTGTTCAATCCGGACGGGCGCCTGATCGGGCGCATCGACCTGCCGGAACGCTGCGCGAACGTCTGCTTCGGCGGCGCGCACCGCAACCGCCTGTTCATGGCGGCGACTACCTCCCTCTATGCGCTCTATGTCAACACGCAGGGTGTGGCCGGCGGCTAGCGCTGCGAGGCGATCGCGCGGTTAGTCTTTCGGAACCGAGATATGCGTGTCGGCGAAGCGCCCGGTCGCCGCGTCGCGGTGGCAGGCGGAGCAGTTGCTCCTGCTGCCGACCGACTTGCGGGCGAACCAGGAGTCGGGCACCGGCGCATGCAGGCTCCGCCATCCCGGCGTGGCCGTGATGCGCCGCGGTTCTTCTTTTGAAGCCGTGCGGAAGCGCACGCCGGCCTCGGTGTCCCAGGCCTCCGCCGAATGGGTGGCCAGGTACCCGGCGATCTCGACCAGCGCCGCGGTCGGCAGTTTCGAGTTGTCGACGCCGAAATGGTCGTCGAGGCGGCTGAGCAGGTTCTGCCAGGAGGCGGCCGGCAACAGGCTGGGGTGATAGGGCGGGTGGCAGGCGCCGCAGGTCTCGGTGTAGGTGGCGTTGTCGACGTGCGGCGGAATGCCCTTGGGCGGCATTTGTCCGAGCAGGACCAGCGCGAGCGCCCCCCCGCCGGTCAGGACCGCGAAGCTCGCCAAGGCTGCTCCCCAGTGCGGCCGGCGGTGCGGCGGCAGGTGCGCGTCCTCGGGAACGACCTTGTAGCCGGTGATCATCGCGGTGACGAGATTCTCGCGCGTCAGCAGGGACTCGATGGCGACGCCGGCAATATGGGTCGCCACCATCAGGCAGAGGGTCCAGACCAGCACCAGATGCACGGTCTTCGCAGTGTTGCCGAACGCGTAGCTCGCGACGCCGGCAAGCGGACCCATCTTCTCCTCGCCGCCTTCGATCGCCAGGCCCGTGAAGACAAGTCCGCAAAGCACGGCGGCGAGAGCGAAGATCATCGCCGCGCCGGCCGGGTTGTGGCCGACATAATGGCGCGGACTGAGCAGCAGGATCCCGCGCAGATGGTCGAAGGTCTCGTTTCGCGAGTAGGTGAAGCTGCTGAGGCGGCTGTATTCGGAGCCGAACGCGGCCCAGACGAAGCGGAACACCAGCAATGTGAGGATCGTGTAGCCGGCCGTGCGATGGGCGCCGAGCCACCACTGCGGCAGGATGAAGCCCGTGACGAAAGCGGTGACGGTGACGGCAACCAGGAGCCAGTGGAAAATCCGCGTGGGAACATCCCACACCAGTACACGGCGATTCCGGCTGTCTGCCGCGGTCATTGACTTACCCTTTGCCGTATGAGCCGGGAAATTCGAGTGCCGGAAACATGATCCGACGTTTGCGTGACCTGTACGCATTGAATCTATCAACGATGTTCTCGGTGCCGTTTGACTCACGTCAAAGGCCGAAGAGATTGCTTTCTGGCTTACCATAGGGCCGGCAAAAGCAGGGACTGGGCGATGCTGGGAGCAATGATGCGAGCGAGGATCTACGGGATCAAGAATTGCGACACGATGAAGAAGGCTTTTGTCTGGCTGGACAAGAACGGTGTCGAGTACGAATTGCACGACTACAAGAAGTCCGGCGTGCCGGCGGGGAAGCTGAAGGCCTGGGCGAGGCAGGCGGGGTGGGAGGCGCTGGCGAATACCCGCGGGCCGACCTGGCGCAAGATTCCGGAGGCGAAGCGGGCCAATCTCACCGAGGCGAAGATGCTCACACTGCTGGAGGCGAACACGAGCGCGATTCGGCGGCCAATCGTGGAGGCGGGCGGAAAGCTGCTGGTGGGATTCGATCCGGAGGCGTTCGCGCGCGCCCTAAGCTAGCGCGCTCGTTGCCCGGGGAACAATGGGGATGCCCGAGCCGATCTTCGCGGTCGAGCGCCTTTCGCTCGCGCACTCCGCGCGGCGGGGAGTGCCCGCCGTGCCGATCCTGAAGGACGTGTCTTTCACCGTCGAGCGCGGCCAAGCGCTGACGCTGGTGGGGGCGTCGGGCTCGGGGAAGTCGAGCCTGCTGCGCTGCCTGAACCGGCTCGTGGAGCCGAGCGCCGGAACGGTCCGCTTCGAGGGCCGGGACGTGCGCTCACTTGAACCGCGGCGTCTCAGGCGCGATGCGGCCATGGTGATGCAGAGCCCGGTCCTGTTCGAGGGCACGGTGCGCGACAACCTGCTGCTGCGTCCCGCGGGTGTCGGCGGGGACTATTCCGATGCGAGCCTCGCCCGCACGCTGGGCGAGGTGGGACTCGACAAGGAGTTGCTCGAACGCGACGCGAGCACCCTTTCGGGCGGCGAGATGCAACGGGTGACGATCGCGCGCGCCCTGCTCGGCGATCCGCGCGTCCTGCTGATGGACGAGCCAACCTCGGCGCTCGACCCGCCCAACGCCGCGCTCGTGGTGGACACCGTGTCGCGCCTGTGCGAGTCGCGCGGCCTGACCATCGTCGCGGCGACCCATCAGCCCGAGCTGGTGCGCCGGCTCGGGGGCCACCTGATGTACCTCGTGAAAGGGGAGGCGCGCGCCTACGAGCGCGTCGACGAGCTCGCCGCGCGCGCGCACGACGGGCTGCAGGCGTTCCTCGCCGGCGAGCGCGGGGTGGAGGCGGCCGCACCGTGAATCCCGGCGTGATCGACCTGTCCGTCTGGCAGCTCGGCCTGGCCCTGTTGCTCGTCGCCGCGGTCGCGCTCGTCTCGCTGCGGCAGGCGCTCGGGCTGGAGCGCGACCTCGCGCTCGGGGCGGTGCGCACGATCGTCCAGCTCTACGGCGTGGGGTTCATCCTCGCCGCCGTCTTCGCCGCGGCGCGCTGGTACTGGGTCGTTCTGATCCTCGTCGTGATGACCGGCGTGGCGACGCACGCGGCCGTTTCGCGGCTGAGCAAGCCCCTGCCGCGCGGCTATTCGATCGCCGCGGCCGCGCTCACAGTTTCGACCGCGGCGACGCTCGCCTACGTGATCTTCGTCGTCGTGCAGGTGCGCCCGTGGTACGACCCTCAGTACGTCATCCCGATCGCGGGGATGATCCTCGGCAATTCAATGACCGGCGCCGCGCTCGCCGGCGAGCGGCTGCAGGGCGAGCTGCGTACCCGCGCCGCCGAGGTGGAGGCGCGCCTGGTGCTCGGCTTCTCGGGGCGCGAGGCGGCGCAGCCGCTGGTGCGCGCGGCGCTGCGCGCGGCGATGATTCCGACCGTCAACGGGATGATGACGGTGGGGCTGGTGCAGCTGCCGGGGATGATGACGGGGCAGATCCTGGCGGGGTCGTCGCCGCTGGTGGCGATCCGCTACCAGATCGTGGTCATGTTCATGCTCGCCGCCGCGACCGCGATCGGCGCGCTGATCTTCGTCCGCCTCGCCGTGCGCAGCTATCTCACGCCCGCGCATCAGCTGCGGCGCTACCTGCTGTAATCATGGGCGCCGCGCTGTGGTGGTTCAGAATCCGGACATCGCATCCGAAAGGGAAATGAAGCATGGGACTGCCTGCTGAGCTGAAATCGGGCCTCGCCGGACACGCCGAGCTGACCGTGGGCGAGCAGCACACCGCGCCGCGCATCGGCAGCGGCAAGGTGCACGTGCTCGCCACGCCGGTGATGATCAACCTGTTCGAGGCCGCGGCGCTCGCTGCTTGCGAACGGCTGCTGCCGCCCGGCCATCAGTCGCTCGGCACGGTGCTCAACGTGCGCCACATCGCGGCCACGCCGGTGGGAATGAAGGTGCGCGCGCGCGCCGAAGTGACGAAAGTCGATGGCCGCACGATCAGCTTCCGGCTCGAGGCGCACGACGAGCGTGACCTGATCGGCGACGGCACGCACGAGCGCGTGGTGGTGAACGTCGAGAAGTTCGACCAGCGGGTACAGGCCAAGCTCGCGCCGCGCTAGCTAGTAGGGCCGCACGTCGAACAGCCAGGCGTGCGACACCATCATTCCGCCGTAGAGCAGCAGCCCGAAGGCGATCCTCACCAGCCCGATCTCGCGCGCGGCGAAACGGTTGCGGCCCTGCGCGATGGCGACGAACGGGACATTCGAGGTGATCCCGGCGAAGCGCTGCCAGTCCTCGCCGTGAGTTTTCGCCTTGCGGATGTCCTGCAGCCGCGTGCCGGCGGCGGCGAGCAGGAGGAAGGTGCCGAAAAAGATCGTCGCCTTGAGCTCGCCGCGCGCCAGGATGTGCGCCCCGGCCCACAGCATGATGCCCCACATCACGGGGTGGCGCGTGACGCGGATGATGCCCTGCGCCGGATTGGGGCGCGCGAGCAGCTTGCCGGCCGCGACCGCGGTCGGGTTGGGCGTCAGCACGCCGCAGGCGATCAGGATGAACGAGAACGGCATCACCGCCGGGGGCAGGTGGCGCAGCCCCGGCCACAGGAACGCGAGCGGCGCGGCGCGGTAGGCAAGCGCCATCCATACGATCGCGCCCAGCGTCGCGAGCGAGAAAAGACCACTGTAGGGACCTTCGCCCAGGCGCCCGATCAGCGCCGCGCGCAGCGGCGTGCTCGGCAGCACGTGCAGCGCGAGGAAGGCGGCGCAGGCGACGACCAGGCTGAGCATCGGGTCCATGGCGAGGGTCCAAAAAGAAACGAGGATATGCGATGCTCTCGGCTGCCGACAAGCGGGATCGATCGATGCAGCTGCCCGACAATCATCAGCAACGCTTTCAGCTCGCCAACGAGGTTCACGCGCGTCCGCACGAGCCGCTCAAGGCGCCCGAGCGCGTGTTCTACCTCGCGCTGCTGGTCGACGCCGCCGCGCGCGAGCGCGAGCTGGCGCACGTCGCCGCGCTGTGCGAGCGCTACGGCAAGCTTCCCCCGCCGGCGGAGGCCATCCATTTCTCGGTCGACCTCGGCCCGCTGCGCCTGCGCTGGGAGCGCCACACCGAGTTTTCGAGCTACACCTTCTACGTGCACGGAGCGGCAACGAAGCCGTTCGCCGAACCGGCGGCGGCCGCGCTCCCGCCCGAATGGCTGGCGGGGATTCCGGGCCGCACCGTGGTCGCGCTGCACGCCGACCTGGTCGAGCGGGGCAAGCCGATGCCGGGCGGCTCCGAGATCGCGGCCGCGTTCGGCGGCAACTACGTGGTCGGCGCGGGCGTGGGCGACGGCGCGGGGGCCGCGTTCACCGACTTCCGCGTGCACGCCGACGGCTGCGGCCGCGTGCTGGTGATCGACCGCGAGTTCTCGCGCTACCAGGCGGGGCGCACGCTGCAGCGCCTGTTCGAGATCGAGACCTACCGCATGATGGCGCTGCTCGCACTGCCGGTAGCGCGCGCGCTCGGACCGCGCCTGGCAGCGATGGAGCGCGAGTTGGCGCGGGTCGCCGCGGCGCTGGCGCAGGGCGGAGAGGGCGACGACGCGCTGCTCGACCAGCTCACGCGGCTGGCGGCCGAGGTGGAAAGCGCGGTGGGGGAGTCGCGCTACCGCTTCGGCGCGACGCGCGCCTACCACGACCTGGTCAATGGCCGCATCGCCGAGCTGCGCGAGCGCAGACTGCCGGGTACGCAGACGATTCGCGAGTTCATGCAGCGCCGGCTCGATCCGGCAATGGCGACCTGCGACTCGACCGCGCGCCGGCTGCTCGAGCTCTCGGAGCGCGTGGCGCGCGCGAGCAGCCTGCTTTCGACCCGGGTCGGCGTGGCGCGCGAGCGCCAGAACCAGGAGCTACTCGGGTCGATGAACCGCCGCGCGCGCCTGCAGCTGCGCCTGCAGGAGACGGTCGAGGGCCTGTCGGTGGTGGCGATCACCTACTACGCGGTGGGGCTGGTCGGCTACGGCGCGAAGGCGCTCGAGGCGGGCGGGTTGCGCGTCGACCCGTCGCTGGCGATGGGGATCGCGATCCTGCCGCTTGCATTGCTCGCGGCGCTGGGCGCGCGCTACGTGCGGCGCTCGATTGCGCGCGACGAGCGCTAGCCGGAAATGGGGGGCGAACAGCGGCCGCGCGCGCTGATCACGCACTGGGTCCATCCCGAGGTGATCGAGCGCCTGTCGCAATCCTGCGAGGTAATCGCGAACCCGACGCGCGAGAGCTGGCCGCGCGAGCGGGTGCGCGCCGAGGCGGCGCGCTGCGAGGCGATGATCGCCTTCATGCCCGATCGGGTCGACGCGGCTTTTCTCGCGGCCTGTCCGAAGCTGCGGGTGATCGCGGCGGCGTTGAAGGGCGCGGACAATTTCGACCTCGAAGCCTGCACCCGGCGCGGGGTGTGGCTCGCCGTGGTGCCCGAGCGGCTCGCGCAGCCGACCGCGGAGCTCGCGCTCGCGCTGCTGCTGGCGCTGACGCGCAGGTTGCGGGCGGGAGACGACCACGTGCGCAGCGGAGCGTTCCAAGGCTGGCGGCCGCAGCTCTACGGCACCGGCCTCGACGGCGGCACGCTCGGCATCATCGGCATGGGCTCGGTCGGGCGCGCGCTCGCGCCGCGCGCGGCGGCGATGGGAATGAAGGTCGTCTACGCGGATCCGCGCCCGGGACCGGGCGAATACGAGCGCGTCTCGCCGGACGCGCTGCTCGCGCGCAGCGACTTCGTCATGCCGCTGGTGCACCTGACGCCCGGGACGCACCACCTGATCGGCGCCGCGGCGCTCGCCGCGATGAAGCCGGGCGCGTACCTGGTCAACGTCGGGCGCGGCTCGCTGGTGGACGAGGCCGCGGTGGCGGCGAGCCTCGCCGCGGGCCGGCTCGCGGGCTACGCGGCCGACGTGTTCGAGCTGGAGGACTGGGCGCTCGAGGCGCGCCCGCGCGCCATCCATCCGGCGCTGCTGGCGGACCGGGAGCGCACCTTCTTCACGCCGCACCTCGGCTCGGCGGTGGACGCGGCCCGGCGCGAGATCGCGCTCGAGGCGGCGCAGAACGTGCTCGACGCGCTCGCCGGGCGTCGCCCGCGCGGCGCGCTCAACGAACCCGAGCGAGCCTAGGCCAGGGCTTTGCTGACGATCTCGGCCACGTCGCGCGAAAGTCCTTCGGCGTCGCGGATGCGCGTAAGTTGCGCCCCGGCAAGCGCCTGGCGCGCCGGGTCGACGCGCTTCCAGCGGTCGAAGGCGCGCGCCATGCGCGCCGCGACCTGCGGGTTGAGCTTGTCGAGCGCCAGCACCTGGTCGGCGAGGAAGGCGTAGCCCGCGCCGTCGGCGGCGTGAAAGCGCACGTGGTTGGCGGCGAAGGCGCGGATCAGGGCGTAGACCTTGTTCGGCACCCGGATGTCGAACGCCGGGTGCGAGAGCAGCTCGCGCACCCGCGTGAGCGTGCCGGGCAGGCGCGAGGTGGCCTGCACCGAGAGCCACTTGTCGACCACCAGCGACTCGTCGCGCCACTTTTCGTAGAAGCGCTCGAGCGCTGGCTTGCGCTCGGGGCAGTCGCAGTTGGCGAGCAGGCTGAGCGCGGCGAAGGATTCGGTCATGTTGTCCGCGCGCTCATACTGCGCGAGGCACAGCGCGCGCGCCTCGTCGTCGGCCAGCTCCATCAGGAAGCCCAGGCACAGGTTCCGCAGCGCGCGGCGGCCGGCTGAGGCCGCGTCGGGCGAGTAGGGGCCAGTGGTCGCGTTGGCCTCGTAGACTGCGAGCAGCCGCCCGCGCAGCGCTTGCGCAATGCGCCGTCGAAGCCCGTTGCGCGCCGCGTGCAACGCGTCGGGGTCGACCACATGCATCTGCTCGGCGAGGAAGGACTCGGAGGGCAGCGCGAGCGCCTCGGCCGCGAACGCGGGGTCGGCGGCGCTGCCTTCGAGCACCCGCGCGCAGGCGGCGAGGAATTCCTGCGAAGGCTCGCCGCCGTGCTCGAGGATGATGGTCGCCATCAGCCGCTGTCCCGCCTCCCAGCGGTTGAACGCGTCGTCGTCCGCGGCCATGAGGTGGATCAGATCGGCCTCGGTGTACGGGAAGTTCAGGATCACCGGCGCGGAAAAACCGCGAAGCAAAGACGGAACCGGTTTTGATTTCAAATTCTTGAATTCGAAGTTCTCTTCAAGAGAACGAATCGAAAGAACCCTTTCCCGATTCCCGATCTTCACTGCCAGCGGAATGTGGAAGGGCGGGTTCATCGACTGCTTGACCGTCAGGGTGAAGGTGCCGCCCGCGTACTCGCCGCGGCAGTCGAGCACCGGCGTGCCGGGGACGTCGTACCAGCGCCTGAACTGGGCGAGGTCGACGCCGCTCGCGTCCTGCATCGCCTGCACGAAGTCGTCGCAGGTCACGGCCTGGCCGTCGTGGCGCTCGAAGTAGAGCTTCATGCCCTTCTGGAAGCGCTCTTCGCCCAGCAGCGTGTGCTGCATGCGCACCACTTCCGCGCCCTTCTCGTACACCGTCATGGTGTAGAAGTTGCGGATCTCCATGTACGACTGCGGCCGCACCGGGTGCGCCATCGGGCCGGCGTCCTCGGGGAACTGCGCCGCGCGCAGCATGCGCACCTCGGCGATGCGGGTCACCGCGCGCGAGTAGCTGTCGGCGCCGTACTCCTGGTCGCGGAACACCGTCAGGCCTTCCTTGAGCGAGAGCTGGAACCAGTCGCGGCAGGTGACCCGGTCGCCGGTCCAGTTGTGGAAGTACTCGTGCGCCACCACGCGGTCGATGTTGAGGTAGTCGCTGTCGGTCGCGGTGTCGGCGCGCGCCAGCACGTACTTGGTGTTGAAGATGTTGAGGCCCTTGTTCTCCATTGCCCCCGAGTTGAAGTCGCCGACCGCGACGATCTTGTACTCGTCCAGGTCGAGCGCGAGGCCGAAGCGGCGCTCGTCCCAGGCGATCGCGCGCTTCAGGCAGTCCATCGCCCAGCCGGCCTGGTCGAGCTTGCCCGGCTCGACGTAGACGAACAGCTTCTTGTCCTGGTAGCGGTCCTCGAGCAGTTCGAGCCTGGCCGCCACCAGCGCGAACAGGTAGCACGGCTTGGGGAAGGGGTCCTCGAAGGTCGCGCAGTGGCGCCCACCGGGTTCGTCGGCCGCCGCAACTCGGTTGCCGTTCGACAGCAGCACCGGATAGGCGGACTTGTCGGCGCGGATCGTGACCCGGTAGCGCGCCATTACGTCCGGACGGTCGGTGAACCAGGTGATGCGGCGAAAGCCCTGCGCCTCGCACTGGGTGACGAAGCCGCTCTTGGTCGCGTACAGCCCCTCGAGCTTGGTGTTCTTGTGCGGCACGATGCGCGTCACGGTCTCGAGCGTGAAGGCGTCGGGCACGCCCGGGATCACGAGCCGCTCGGGGTCGAGCGAGTACGTGTTGTCGCGCAGCCGCACGCCGTCGATCGCGACTGACATCAGCTCGAGCTCCTCGCCGTCGAGCGCGAGGGGCGCCTTCGGATCGGCCGCCTTCGGGTTGCGCCGGATGCGAAGCTTGGCCTGCACCAGGGCATCGTCCTGGCGGATGTCGACGTCGAGCGCCACGTGCTCGACCAAGAAGGCGGGCGGCGCGTAGTCCTTGAGGTAGATCGTCTGCGGCTGCGGTTCGCGCATCTAGCCGCCCAGTCTAGCCGAGCGCATGTTACGAATCGACGGCCTCAACCGTTGTCTTCCCGGCGCGGCGTGCCGAGCAGTACGGCGCGCTGCTTCTTGTGCGTCACCACCGGGCGGCGCGGCTCGCGCGGCGCCTGCGGCTCGCTCTGGCGCGGCGCGTCGTGGAATTCCTCGCGCGGCTCTTCGCGTGCGCGCCGGCGCGCTTCCTGGAGCTGGGCCTGGTACTCGTCGTTGGGGTAGGGGATCCCGCGCTGGCCGCCGTTGGGGCGGCCGGCGCGATGCGCGCCCGGTGCGCCGCGCTTCGGCCCGCGCGGCGCATCCCGGCGGGGCTGCGCCTGGCGCTGCTCCGCGCGCGGCTGTTCGCCCCGCGACGGTTCCCTGCGCGGCTGCTGGCGGCGCGGCTGGCCCTGGCGCGGCCGGCGCTCGGGCTCGCGCGGACGGCTGGGCGCGGTTCCCGGCTCGAAACCGGGGACGATTCTTTTCTCGACCTCGCGGTTCATCAGCCGCTCGATCGCGGCCAGCAGCGACCTTTCTTCGTGCCCGACCAGCGACACCGCTTCGCCCGTGCTGCCGGCGCGGCCGGTGCGGCCGATGCGGTGCACGTAGTCCTCGGCCACGTGCGGCAGGTCGTAGTTCACTACGTGCGGCAGGAATTCGATGTCCAGGCCGCGCGCGGCGATGTCGGTCGCCACCAGCACCCGCAGTTCGTTGTCCTTGAAGCGCTTGAGCGCGCGCGTGCGCGCGTTCTGGCTCTTGTTGCCGTGGATCGCGTCGGCCTCGATGCCGTCGCGCTCGAGCTGCTCGGCCAGCCGATTGGCGCCGTGCTTGGTGCGCGTGAACACCAGCACCTGGCGCCAGTCGTTCGTCTTCACCAGGTGCGCCAGCAGCTCGCGCTTGCGCGTCGCGTCGACCGGGTGGGCGACTTGCGCCACTAGTTCTGCCGGAGTGTTGCGGCGCGCGACCTCGACCGTCGCGGGGTCGTGCATGAAGCCGGCCGCAAGCTTGCGGATCTCGTCCGGGAAGGTGGCCGAGAACAGCAGGTTCTGGCGCTTCGCGGGCAGCAGCGCGAGGATGCGGCGGATGTCGGGGATGAAGCCCATGTCGAGCATGCGGTCGGCTTCGTCGAGCACCAGGATCTCGACCTGGCGCAGGTCCATGGTCTTCTGCTGCACGTGGTCGAGCAGCCGGCCCGGGGTCGCGACGACGATGTCGACGCCGCGCCGAAGCGCGTCGATCTGCGGGTTGATGCCGACTCCGCCGAAGATCACCGTCGAGCGCAGGTGCTGGTGTGCGCCGTAGGTGCGTACGCTCTCCTGCACCTGGGCCGCGAGCTCGCGCGTGGGCACGAGGATCAGGGCACGGATCGGGTGGCGTGCGGGCGAGTGGCTGGCGTTCTGGCTGCCCGCGAGCCGCTGCAGCATCGGCAGCACGAAGCCTGCGGTCTTGCCGGTACCGGTCTGCGCGGCGGCGAGCAGGTCGCGGCCGGCGAGTACGACCGGGATGGCCTGCAACTGGATCGGGGTGGGCTCGGTATAGCCCTGGTCGGCGACTGCGCGCACAAGCTCTGCGGCAAGGCCGAGGCCTTCGAATGACGTAGTAATAGCGATCTCCTGACGATCGGCCTGCAAGGAACCGGCTCAGGCAGATCTGGTTTCAGGTTTTTTTGATTCGCAGCCCAGGACGGGCCGGGAAACCACTGAGACGCTAACCGGAACACGCGCAACAGAAACCTTCGATGGGATTATACGCTATCAGGCCTTCTTCAGCATCCCGGGGTCGATCGGCAGGCGGCGGACGCGCTTTCCGGTGGCGGCGAAGATCGCGCCGGTGAGCGCCGGCGCGAGCGCCGGCAGGCCGGGCTCGCCGATGCCGCCCGGCTTCTCGCTGCTCGGCACGATGTGCACCTCGACGATCGGCATCTCGTTCATGCGCAGCACCGGATAGCTGTCGAAGTTGCCCTGCTCTACCTTGCCGTCCTTGAACGTGATGCGGCCGTACAGCGCAGCGCTCAGGCCGTAGACGATCGCGCTTTCGATCTGGCGCCGGATGATCTCCGGGTTGACCGTCATGCCGCAGTCGACCGCCGCCACCACGCGCTGCACCTTCACCTGGCCGTCGTCAGCCACCGATGCTTCGACCACTTCCGCCACGTAGCTGCCGAAGGACTGCGCCACTGCGATGCCGCGCTGCACGCCTGCGGGCAGCGGCGCGCCCCAACCGGCCTTTTCCGCCGCCAGCTCGAGCACGCTCTTGTAGCGCGGCTGCTTGCCGAGCAGCGCGCGGCGGTACTCGAACGGGTCCTTGCCCGCCGCGTGCGCCATCTCGTCGATCATGCTCTCGCTGAAGAAGATGTTCTGCGAGTGTCCAACCGAACGCCAGAACCAGACCTGCACGCCCGGTTCCTGGCGCGAGTACTCGACGCGCAGGTTGGGAATGTCGTACGGCAGGTCCTGCACGCCCTCGAGCGCGAACTTGTCCACGCCGTTGGGCGGCAGCTTCATGAAGCCGGAGCCCTCCATGATCGAGGGCGACGCGACCCGCGCGCTGAAGCTCAGCGGATTGCCCGTCGCGTCCAGCCAGACCTTGAAGCGCGCCACCGACGCCGGGCGGTAGTAGTAGGCGCGCGTGTCGTCCTCGCGCGAATAGACGAGCTTCACCGGCTTGCCCGACATCTTGGACAGGATCGTCGCGTCGATCGTGAAGTCGGGCGCGAAGCGCCGGCCGAAGCCGCCGCCGAGGTACATGGTGTGCACCTTGACCTTGCCCGGGTCGACGCTCGCCACCTGCCCCAGGATGCCCTGGGTCGGCCCCTGCGATTGCGTGCCGGCCCAGATTTCCACTTCGCCGGGTTTGACCCAGGCGGTGCAGTTCATCGGTTCCATGCAGGCGTGCGCCAGGTAGGGCGCTTCGTACACCGCTTCGAGCGTCTTGGCGGGCACCGGCGCGGTGAGAATGTTGCCCTCGTTGCGGCCGACCTTTCCCGGCAGCGCGGTCGCCTCGGTGAGGCGCTTCGAGATGTCGTCGGAGGACAGCCCGGCGCTGGGGCCGTCGTCCCACTTGATCGCGAGCGCGTCGCGGCCTTTCTTCGCCGCCCAGTAGCCTTCGGCCAGCACGGCGACGCCGTGCGGCGTCTGCAGCACCTGCTTCACGCCGGGGACCGCGCGCGCCTTGCTGTCGTCGAACGATAGCGCCTTGCCGCCGAGCACCGGCGGGCGGGCGAGCACGGCGGTCAGCATCCCGGGCAGGCGCACGTCGAGCCCGAACTTCGCGCTGCCGTTGACCTTGGGCGGCGTATCGAGGCGTTTCAGGTCGTGTCCCAGGATCGCGAACTCGCCCGGATCCTTGAGCTTCGGGTTGGCCGGCACCGGCTGCCGCGCGGCGCTCGCGACCAGCCGGGCGTAGGAAGCCCTTCTGCCGCTCTTGTGGATCACCACGCCCTTGTGCGTGCGGCAGTCGGCCGGCTTCGCCTTCCACGACGCGGCCGCGGCGGCGACCAGCATCTCGCGCGCCGCGGCGCCGGCCTTGCGCATCGGCTCCCAGAAGCCTCGCACCGAGGCCGAGCCGCCGGTGGCCTGAATGCCGAACATCGGGTTGGCGAAGGCCTTGTCGACCGGCGCCTGCTCGACGCGCACCTTGCTCCAGTCCGCGTCCAGTTCCTCGGCCACCAGCATCGGGATCGCGGTGAGCACGCCCTGGCCCATTTCCGACAGGCCGCACACCACGGTCACGCGCCCGTTGCCGGCGATGCGCAGATAGGCGTTGGGGCTGAACGATTGCGCCGCCTCGGCCAGGCGGCCCGCGCCGGGCAGGGCGAAGCCGATCACCAGCCCGCCGCCGGTGGCGGCCGAGGCCTTGAGGAAGCTGCGGCGCGAGGGCTTGAACTGCGCTTTCATCGCCGCCCTCCCAGCGCCGCGGACGCATCCTTGATCGCGGCCCGGATCTGGTTGTAGGTCCCGCAGCGGCAGATGTTGCCGCTCATCGCGGCGTCGATCTCGGCGTCGCTGGGCGCCTTGTTCCCGGTCAGCAGCGCGGCCGCGCTCATGATCTGGCCGCTCTGGCAATAGCCGCACTGCGGCACGTCGTTCTCGAGCCACGCTTTGAGCACGACTTTTCCGACGCGGGTGTAGTGCAGCGCTTCGACGGTCAGCACGTGCTTGCCTGCGGCCGCGGACAGCGGCGTGCCGCAGGAGCGGATCGGCTGGCCGTCGATGTGCACGGTGCACGCGCCGCACAGCTGCGCGCCGCAGCCGAACTTGGTGCCGGTGATGCCGAGCGTGTCGCGCAACACCCACAGCAGCGGAGTTTCCGGGTCGACGTCGAGCCTCTTGTTCTTGCCGTTTACGGTCAGGGAGATCATTCGGGGTCCCGCGGCGAAAGTGAATTGGGAAGACCGAATTCTGCTCACGCCCTGGGTGCGATGTCGAGATGCTGGCGCGAATTGGCGCGCGTCAGGACGCGGCAAGGCCGCGGAATTGTCGGGCACCGCCGACAGTTCACTTCGGTGCGGCGGCGTCGTTCTTCCGGCCCAGGCGCGCGATCAGGCCCTCGATGCCGCCGTCCCGCACTTGCTGCGCGAACTCGCTGCGGTAGGTGGCCACCAGGCTGACGCCGTCGAACACGATGTCGTAGATCTTCCAGCCGTCCGGCTGCTTCTCCATGCGGTAGTCGACCTGCACTGCCGGCCGCCCCGGACTGAGGTAACTGTTGCGCACCGTGACGTCGGTGTCGCCCGGATCCATGCGCGTCGGCTTGACCTCCATCTTCTGCCCCTGGTAGGTGCCGATGGCGTTGGAGTAGGTCCGTATCAGCATGCTGCGAAAGCCGTTCACGACCTGCTCCCGCTGCGCCGGGCTGGCCTTGGACCAGTTGCGCCCGAGCGCGAGCCGCGTCATGGCGCGGAAGTCGATGTGGGGCAGGATCTTTTCCTCGGCCAGCGCGAGCGCCTTCTGCTTGTCGCCCGCCTGCAGCGCCTTGTCCTTCAGGATCGCGTTCATCACGTCGTCGGTGATCTGGCGCACCAGTGCGTCCGGGCCGAGCTCGGCGGCGCGGGCGGCCGGGACGGACAGGACGAGGGCCAACAGGAACGTATGGATGAGTTTCATGCCGGCACCTTACACCGGGTGCGAGCGCTCGGCGAGGAATGCGGACAACACCTGCGCCGTGTGCGACTTCGTTCCGGGCGAAAAGCTCTCGGGCGCGCCCTGCAGCACCACGCGCCCGCCGCCAGCGCCGCCTTCGGGGCCGAGGTCGACGATCCAGTCGGCCTCCGCCATCACGTCCAGGTTGTGCTCGATCACCAGCATCGTGTTGCCGGCGTCGACCAGGCGGTGCAGCACGCGGATCAGCTTCTCGACGTCGGCCATGTGCAGCCCGACGGTGGGCTCGTCGAGCACGTACAGCGTGTGCGTCTCGGCGCGCACCTTGGCGAGCTCGGTCACGAGCTTGATGCGCTGCGCCTCGCCGCCCGAGAGCGTCGGGCTCTGCTGGCCGAGCGTGAGGTAGCCCAGGCCGACGTCCTGCAGCAATCGCAGCGCGTGGTGGATCGACGGATGCGCGGCGAAGAATTCGACCGCTTCGTCGACGCTCATCGCCAGCACTTCGCCGATGTTCCGCCCGCGCCAGCGCGGCGCCAGGGTCTCGGGGTTGAAGCGCTGCCCGCCGCAGGCCTCGCAGGTCACGCGCACGTCCGGCAGGAACGACATCTCTATCTTCTTGATCCCCTGTCCCTCGCAGGCCTCGCAGCGCCCGCCCTTGGTGTTGAACGAGAAGCGGCTCGGCGTCCAGCCGCGCATGCGCGCCTCGGCGGTGTCGGCGAACAGCCGGCGCACCTGGTCCCAGAAGCCGACGTAGGTGGCGGGGCAGGAGCGCGGCGTCTTGCCGATCGGCGCCTGGTCGACTTCGAGCACGCGTGCAACCCCGCCCTTCAGCGCGCGGCACCCGACCGGGGTCTCCTGCTCGAGGCTTTGCAGCAGCACGTCGCGCGCGAGCGTCGACTTGCCCGAGCCCGACACGCCGGTCATGACCGTCAGGCGCCCGAGCGGCAGGCGCAGGTCGACGTCCTTCAGGTTGTGCAGGAACGCGCCCTTGACCTCGAGCGCCGCGCCCCTTGCCGCCACCGGCCGGCGCGGCTGCAGCGGGTGGCGCAGCGGGGCGGCGAGGAAGCGCCCGGTGAGCGAGTCGGGCAGTTGCATGAGGTCTGCGGCCGAGCCGGCGCCGATCACGCGCCCGCCGAGTTTGCCGGCGCCGGGGCCGAGATCGATCACGTGGTGCGCGCGGCGGATCGTCTCCTCGTCGTGCTCGACCACGACCAGGGTGTTGCCCTTGGCCTCGAGCTTCTCCAGCACGTCGAGCAGAATCCGGTTGTCGCGCGGGTGCAGGCCGATGGTCGGCTCGTCAAGGATGTAGCACACGCCGCGCAGGTTCGAGCCGAGCTGCGCCGCGAGCCGAATGCGCTGCGCCTCGCCGCCCGAGAGCGTCGGCGCCGAACGGTCGAGCGTGAGGTAGGAAAGGCCGACCTCGTGCAGGAAGCCGAGCCGGCTTCGCAGCTCGGCCACCAGGTCGCGCGCGATATCGCGCTCGCGGCCTTCGAGCGCCACGTCCGCGAACAGCTGCGCCAGCGCGTCGACCGGCTGCGCGCCGTAGTCGGCGATCGATCTTCCGCGCCAGGAGACCGCGAGCGCCTCGGGGTTGAGGCGCTTGCCGCCGCAGTCGGGACAAGCCTCGTCGACCTCGAGCCACTCGATCCACGAGTCGAGCACGTGATCCTCGGTGCCGGTGCGCGAGCGTTCCTCGTCCCAGCCGACGTCGGCCAGCTTGAGTCCGGTGCCGTAGCAGCCTGCGCACCAGCCGTGCTTCGAGTTGTACGAGAACAGGCGCGGGTCGAGCTCGGCGAAGCTGCGCCCGCAGGAGGGGCAGGCGCGCTTGGTCGAGAACTGCGCCTGGTGCAGCGTCAGCTCGACCGGGCCCTTGGCCCTGGACGCGGCTCTCACCAGCGCGTCCAGGTCCGCGAGAAGGTGTGCCGTGCCCTTGCCGAGCTCGAGCGTGGTCGCCAGCGCCTCGCGCAGCGCGCGCTCGTTTTCCGGCGCCACGCGCAGGTCGGCGACCGGCAGCTCGATGGTGTGCTCCTTGAAGCGGTCGATACGCGGAAACGGATCGAGCGGCAGGAACGCGCCGTCCACGCGCAGGCTGGTGTAGCCCTTCGCCCTGGCCCACTTGGCGAGGTCGGTGTAGACGCCCTTTCGGTTGATCACCAGCGGCGCCAGCAGGCCGATGCGCTGGCCGCGGTACTCGCGCAGGATGCGCGCGGCGATCGCATCCTCGCTCTGCGGCTCGATCGCAACCCTGCAATCCGGGCAATGCTGGGTGCCGAGCTTGACGAACAGGAGCCTCAGGAAGTGATGGATCTCGGTCAGCGTGCCGACTGTGCTCTTGCGGCCGCCGCGGCTGGTGCGCTGTTCGATCGCGACCGTGGGCGGGATGCCCCAGATCGCGTCGACGTCGGGGCGCGAGGCCGACTGCACGAACTGGCGCGCATAGGCGTTGAGCGACTCAAGATAGCGCCGCTGCCCTTCGGCGAACAGGATGTCGAACGCAAGCGTCGACTTGCCCGAGCCCGACACGCCGGTCACCACGCTGAAGCGGTTGCGCGGGATCTCGACGTCGATGCTCTTGAGGTTGTGCTCGCGCGCGTTGTGAATGCGAATGGCGTTGCCCAGGTAGCGAGCAGGAGGTTCATTTATGTTTTCTTCTTTTGTTTCCTGTAGCAATGCATTTTCATATTCCCTCAGGGCTTTCCCGGTATGCGAGCTCTGGTGCCGCATCACCAGCGCCGGCGTGCCTTCGCACACCAGCGCGCCGCCGGCTTCGCCGCCCTCGGGACCGAGGTCGAGCACCCAGTCGGAGGCGCGGATGACGTCGAGGTTGTGCTCGATCACCACCAGCGAATGCCCGGCGGCGATCAGGCGGCGGAAGGCCCTGAGCAGCTTGGCGATGTCCTCGAAGTGCAGCCCGGTGGTCGGCTCGTCGAACAGGAACAACTTATTCGACTCTGACCCCGATTTCGCCTGCGTCAGGTGTCCGGCGAGCTTGAGGCGCTGCGCTTCGCCGCCGGACAGGGTCGGCACCGGCTGGCCGAGCCGCAGGTACTCCAGGCCGACGTCGGCGAGCGGCGCGAGGCGCGCCTCGACCTCGCGCTCGCCGGCGAAGAACGCGAGCGCCTCGGACACGGTCATCTCGAGCACGTCGGAGATGCTGCGGCCGCGCAGCGCGACCTCGAGCACCTCGGGCCGGAAGCGCTTGCCGTCGCAGTCCGGGCAGCGCAGGTAGACGTCGGACAGGAACTGCATCTCGACGTGCTCGAAGCCGTTGCCGCCGCAGGTCGCGCAGCGGCCGTTGCCGGCGTTGAAGCTGAACGTGCCGGGCGTGTACTTGCGCTCCTTCGCCAGGGGTGTGCGGGCGAACAGGTTGCGGATCGCGTCCCAGGCGCCGACGTAGCTCGCCGGGTTGGAGCGCGTCGTCTTGCCGATCGGCGACTGGTCGACCATTACCGCCTCGGACACCTTCTCCGCGCCGGAGAGCGCGCGGTGCGCGCCCGGCGTCTCGGTCGGCTTGCCCTTGGCCTTGAGCAGCGCGTGGTAGAGCACGTCCTGCACCAGGGTCGACTTGCCCGAGCCCGACACGCCGGTGATGCACACGAGGCGCTGGAGCGGAATCGAAACGTCGAGGTGCTTCAGATTGTGCTCGCTCGCCCCTTCGACACGAAGGAATTCTTTTCCAATTGAAGATTGCCCTGTGCCGGCGTCCGCGCGTTTCCTCCCCGAGAGATAGTTCGCTGTCAGGGTGTCGCGCGCTTTGAGCTCCTGCGGCGCGCCGAAGAACACCACCTCGCCGCCGCGCTCGCCCGGGCCCGGCCCCATGTCGAGGATGCGGTCGGCGGCGAACATGATCTGCGGGTCGTGCTCGACCACCACCAGCGAGTTGCCCGCGTCTCGCAGCCGCCGCATGACCTCGATCACGCGTCCCATGTCGCGCGGGTGCAGCCCGATCGAGGGCTCGTCGAGCACGAACAGGGTGTTGACCAGCGAGGTACCGAGCGCGGTGGTGAGGTTGATGCGCTGCACCTCGCCGCCCGAGAGCGTGCGCGACTGGCGATCCAGGGTAAGGTAGGACAGCCCGACCTCGCACAGGTAGCGCAGGCGCGAGCGCAGCTCGGTCAGCAGCAGCTCGGTCGCTTCGTCCACCGGCGCGGGCAGCGCCAGCGCGTCGATGAAGGCGCGCACGCGCTCGATCGGCAGCAGCATCAGGTCGTGGATCGAGTGCGGCCCGATGCGCCACAGCGTCGCGTCGGGCTTGAGCCGGGTGCCGCCGCAGGCCTCGCACTCGGTGTACGCCCGGTACTTGGACAGCAGCACCCGGATGTGCATCTTGTAGGCCTTGGACTCGAGCCACTTGAAGAAGCGCCGCACGCCATACCAGGTGCCGGGCCAGCTCTTGCGCCAGCTCACCCACTCGGGTTCGCCTTCGAGGACCCAGGTTTTGTGTTCTTCAGGAAGCTCCCTCCATGGGATGTCCAGGGGAACTCCACGTTTCTTCGCGTATTTCGCCAGATCGTCCTGGCATTCCTTGAAGCTCGCGGTCTGCCACGGCCGTACCGCGCCCTGGCGCAGGGTCTTCGACTCGTCCGGGATTACGAGCCCGAAGTCGACCCCGATCACGCGCCCGAAGCCGCGGCAGGTCTCGCACGCGCCGAGCGGCGAGTTGAACGAGAAAGCCGCAGGGGTCGGGTCGGCGTAGTGGATGTCGCACTCCGCGCAGTGCAGATCAGAGGAAAACTTCCAGACCGAAAAATCGGGGTCAGAGTCGGATTTCGCTTCGGTAATCCGACTCTGACCCCGATTTTCGAAGTAGACATTGACCTTGCCCTGACCGACGCGCAGCGCGGCTTCGAGCGCCTCGATCACGCGCGCGCGCTCGGCCGAGGACATGCGCAGCCGGTCCTGCACCACCTCGAGCACCCCTTTGGCGCGCGAATGGATGCGCGTGTAGCCCTGGCGCTCGAGCAGCTGCAGCACCTCTTGCTCGCTGAAGTTCTTCGGTACCGGCACCGGGAAGGTGATCACCAGGCGCGGGTCGCCGTGCGCGGCGCAACGTTGCTCGAGCGCGCCGTAGATCGAATCCGGCGTGTCGCGCGCCACCGGCTTGCCGCAACCGCGGCAGGTCAGCGTGGCCGCGCGTGCGTAGAGCAGTTTCAGGTGGTCGTTCAGCTCGGTCATCGTGCCGACCGTCGAGCGCGAGGTGCGCACCGGGTTGGTCTGGTCGATCGCGATGGCGGGCGGTATGCCTTCGATCGCGTCGACCTGGGGCTTGTCCATGCGGTCGAGGAACTGGCGCGCGTAGGGGCTGAAGGTCTCGACGTAGCGGCGCTGGCCTTCGGCGTAGAGCGTGTCGAACACGAGCGAGGACTTGCCCGAGCCCGACACGCCGGTGACCACGACCAGCTCGCCGGTCGGGATCGAAAGCGTGAGGTTCTTGAGATTGTTCTGCCGGGCGCCGCGGACGACGATCGCCTCGGCCGGAAAGGATTCGGGTTTCACGGATACGCAATGCCGGGAGGAGGCGTATTGTATGGTCTGGCGAAGACCGCGCAAGGACGACGCGTTGATGCTGCGCAAGCTCCTCTTTCTAACGGCGATCCTGTGCCTGCCCGCGCTCGCGCGCGCGGCCGCGCCGGTGATGGTGCTGACGATCGACGGCGCGATCGGGCCGGCGACCTCGGACTACGTCCAGCGCGGCCTCGAGGCGGCGCAGA
>Ga0315556_1000564_pt1 | contig 23106 bp, 15 predicted proteins | sample SalMarSW160310MG_FD_202112 | JGI IMG/M metagenome (GOLD analysis project Ga0315556, IMG submission 202112) | Salt marsh sediment microbial communities from the Plum Island Ecosystem LTER, Massachusetts, United States - Salt Marsh Sediment SW1603-10 ...
GAAGCCGTCCTCGCCGTATGGTGCGTCCAGGAGGCCGATCGCCATGCTTCTAGCCCTCCCTCACTTGACGATGATCTGTCCGTGCATGGTCCGGTGGCCCACGCCACAGAACTCGTTGCACTGGACATCGTAGGTGCCGGGGTGCTCGAACTCGATGGGAACGACCCACTCGTATCCGGGCAGGACCTGCAGGTTGAACTGCTCGATCATCCGGGCCTCGCGGTGGAGCCCGAAGCCGTGCTGGACGTCGTAGCTGCTGAGGTGCAGGCGGTACGGTTTGCCGGCCTGGAGCACGACGGGGAGGCCGTTCCAGGTCCACTGCTGCGCCTCGACGTACACGTCCGCGCCGGCGGGCACCAGGCCCTCGTCGGTGTGCCGGGCCTCCTTCTCGTAGGCCTGGACCTCGGCCCGGTACCGATCGGGACTGATCCGCGTGGTCGGACCGACCGGGTTCTGGGCGCCGAGCTCCCGCCAGCCGATCATCCAGCCGAACAGGATGATGCACCAGAGGAGGGCCATGCCGAGCCAGGTCCGTTCCTGGCGGCTCACGGTCCAGTTCCACCACACGCCCTCGGGGGACTTCAGCGGAGAGCTCATCTCAGCCTCCCGCGCGGACGCTCAGGAGGTCGATGAGCCCCCACACCACATAGGAGAGGAAGAAGAACACGACGGCGGCCAGGGCCAGCATCCAGATGCTGTTCATCACCCGCTGCTGCCATGGCACCTCTTCGGACTGCACGTGCGGATCGTCCACGCGGACCTCCCGCGGTGGTGGCTCGGAAGTGGGTCGTTCTCGCCGGCTTGCGGCGAGCAGATGAATAAATCATGATGTTATGAGGTATACGGCGTCAAGGGGGGATCATGCCAGCACCAGGGAATCGACCCGGCTCTCACGTGCGGCCGTCCGCACCGTCCGCGGGGGCGGCCAGGGCCTACCTCGAGCTGGGGAAGCCGGGGATCTCGCTGCTGGCCACGCTGACGGCGGCGGCGGGCTACGTAGCGGCCCGGGGCGGCGGGGGGCTGGCGACCGCCCCGGGGTCCGGGATGCTACGGCTGGCGGCCCTCGTCCTGGGGACCTACCTGGCCGCGTCGGGCACCAACGGCCTGAACCAGCTGCTGGAGCGCGAGCAGGACGCGCGCATGACGCGCACGCGGGGCCGCCCGATCCCCTCGGGACGGGTGACACCGATGCGGGCCGCGGCCTTCGTCGGGATCGTCTCCCTGGCGGGGATCGGCCTGCTGGGAGCCGTGCTCAACATCCTCACGGCCGCCCTGGCGGCCCTGACGCTCGTCGCCTACGCATTCGTGTACACGCCGATGAAGCGAGTCTCCCCCGCGGCGGTCCTGGTGGGGAGCGCCCCGGGAGCCCTGCCCGTGATGGGCGGGTGGGCGGCGGCCACCGGCTCGCTGGACCCCGGCGCGTGGGCGCTGTTCGCGCTCGTGTTCCTGTGGCAGATCCCGCACTTCGCCGGGCTCGACTGGCTGTGCCGGGAAGACTACCGCAGGGGCGGCTACCGCACGGTGGCCGTGGCCGACCCGACGGGCCGGTGGACGGCGTGGCAGGCGGCGGGATCGGCGGCTCTCCTCCTGCTGGTGAGCGCGCTGCCGGTCGTTCTGGACCTGGGGGGCGGGCTCTACCTGGCCGGTGCCCTCCTGCTCGGGAGCCTCTACCTGGCGGCCGCCGTGCCGCTCCTGGCCGGGGTGACCGCGCGCCGGTCACGCCGGCTCTTCCTGGTCTCGCTCGCGTATCTTCCCCTCGTGCTGGGTCTCCTCGCGGTCGGACGGCTCGTGTCGTCCTGACCGGCCTCGGTGAAGCGGCGGCTCGTGTCGATGGCTGGCTTGTGCGCGTCGGCCAGCGGGTCGAGTGTGATGCCGGGGGGGTTTCGGTCCACCATGAACACGCTCATGGCCCTGCGTTCCGCCCCTGAGCCCCGGAGCGCACCGTCTTCGTGTGGTCAGCCCCCTTCCGGAAACGGCAGCTTCACGTCCTCCCCGTACAGCCACTTCGCCACCCAGGCCCAGTTGTGCCAGGTCGCGGCCAGGCGCTGCTTCGGAGTCGGGACGCCGTGGCTGTCGGCGTGGTAGAGGATGAACTTCACGGGCACGCCCACGTCCTCGAGCCCCTGGTAGAGCTCGAACCCGTTGGGCGGGGGCACCCGCGGGTCGCCGTCGTCGTGCTGGATGAGGGTCGGGGTCGAGGCCTGCTTGAGGTAGGTGATGGGCGAGGTCTTCGCGTACACCTTCGGCAGGTCCCAGGGGGTGCCGCCCAGGTACGAGATCGTGAACGGGTGGATGTCCGTGTTCACGTAGTAGGTCATCCAGTCGGAGATCCCGGCGCCCACCGAGATGGCCTTGAAGCGGTGGGTGGTGGTGGTGAGGAAGGCCGAGATGTAGCCGCCCTCGCTCCAGCCCATGGCCACCATGCTGTCGGGATCCACCACCCCGCGGTCGATGAGCGCCTGCACGCCCGACATCACGTCCCACGCGTCGCCCACGCCCAGGTTGCCGACGTTGAGCTTCTCGAACCCCTGTCCGTAGCCGAGGGAGCCGCGGTAGTTGGGCATGAGCACCACGGCGCCGCGGGCGAGCCACTGAGTGAGCGGGTACACGTACGACTCGACCTGGCTCGAGAGGATGGGGAGGTCGATGCCGGTGGGACCGCCGTGGATGCGGACCACGAGCGGGTGCCGGCGGGTGGAGTCGAAGTCGGGCGGCGTGATGAGCACGCCGTGCACGACCGCCCCGTCCTTGCTCTTCCAGGCGATGTCCCGCTCGGTGCCCAGGGGCCACCCGCCGACCTGGGCGGTCATGTCGGTGAGCTTGCGCGGCCTCCAGTTGCCGGCCGATGTGAGGTAGACCTCCGACAGCTCGGTCGGGGTGGCGCCCACGAAGGCCGCCGACTTCCCATCGGGCGTGTAGTCCACCGAGCGGAAGGCTCGCGGCGCGTCGGTGATCACCGTCATCTTCGTCGATTCGGGATCCATGCGATACAGCACCGTCTGCCCCTGCCGCCACCCCGCCACGACGAGCCCGTCCGGGAGCCACGCCACCGGGTCGGCGTTCGAGTCGTAGGAGCCGGTGAGGAGCTCCGGCTTCCCGCCGGAGGCGCGGACCTTCGCGATCTCGTCCGTGGTGTAGTAGGCGGTGTCCCCGGCGCCGGTGGAGAAGGCGATCCAGCGGCCGTCCGGGGACCACACGGGCCCCGCGTCCGCGCCCGGCCAGTCCACCAGCGTTCGGATCGAGTCCGTGGCCACGTCGATCACCGACAGGTCCCGGTGCGTGAACGAGGGCACGCGGCCGTCCGGCTGGTGGCTGAACGCGATCCGTGACCCGTCGGGTGACCAGCGGAAGCCCACGACCGTGTAGGGGGCGCCCGGCGTGAGCGCCCGGAAGGCCGACCCGGAATCGGCCGTGTCGGCTGCGGTGGGCGCCGATGCTGCCGAGTCGCCCGGCAGCTTCGCGCCGGCCTCGGTGGCCAGCGCCTTCGACACGTCCATCACCCACAGGTGGACGGGGGGCGCGGTCTCACTCTCGACCCTCCAGTCCCCGTAGTCCTTCTTCCGCGCCTTCATGGCGGCGCTCTCGGTCTCCTGGATCGAGACCGCCAGGCTCGCGCCGTCCGGGCTCCAGGCGAAGGAGCGCACGCCCTCGGCCACGTCGGTCAGCGGCCGCGCCTCGCCCCCGTCGGGCCGGATGAGCCACACCTGCGTCTTGCCCTCGTCCCGGGAGGAGAGGAACGCGATCCACTTCCCGTCCGGGGACCAGGCGGGGCTCGTGGAGCTCCCCTTGGCCGTGCGCGTGAGCTGGAACGGCGCCGCGCCCGGCCTCACGAGCCAGATCTCCGTGTCGTACCGGTTCGCGTCCCAGTCCGCCCCCCGCACTTCGTAGGCGACGGCCGACCCGTCCGGCGCGATGGCCACCGCTCCCACCGAGCGCAGGCCGAGCACCTGCCGGAAGCTGGGGGCTCCGGCGACCTCCTCCTGGGCGTGGGCCCGCGTCGGGAGGGCGAGAGCCGCGGCGAAGCACAGCGCCGCGAGGGTCGGGACGGGACGGATGCTCATGCGGGACTCTCCGTGAAGGGGTGAGCGTCTCGGGCCGGCTCATTGTGCCGCCATGGGATCTACGGGTCAACGCTCGGAAATCGTTTCAGCCTTCTGCACGGAAGTCACCACGAAGCACGCCACCCGCGCCGGCGCCACTCGGACCCATGTAGCACCGTAAGGCACTGGGAGGGAGAGCGTTGGCGCCTACCGGCGGGCTCGTTCGACACCGGTATGCGGCTTGCCCTCTGGCGGTGGGGGGAAACCACCGTCGGCCGGGCCGCGCGGGCGCCGACGCGGGAGGAGGCTCCATGGGAGACATGCTGCTGCACGCTGGCGCGTACGTGGCGCGGCCCGCCGCCATACCCAGCTTTATGGTGTCCGCCCTCCTCCTGGGCGTGGGCACCTTCACGCTGGTCCGGGAGCATCGCTCCCGGGAGAGCCGGGCCTTCGGCCTGTTCACGGTCGTGGCGGCGTGGTGGCTGTTCGCCTTCTCCTGGATGTTCCTGGCGGCCGACACGGCCACCGCGCTCGCCTGGGCACGACTCGCGAGTCTCGGCATTCCCTTCCTCGCGCCCGCCACCTACCAGTTCGCCGTGCGCGTCCTGGAGCTGGAGGAGCGCCGCTCCGTGATCGTGCGAGCGGCGTGGCTCTACTTCGCGGCGTGCGCGTCGGTCCTGGTGGGGTCGAGCCTGTTCCTCACCGGGATCCGCGCGTGGCCGTGGGGTCCGTATCCGGTCCTGGGCCCCCGCAGTCTGCTGTTCACGGTGCCGTTCGCGGCCCTGCTGCTGCTCACGCTCTTCGAGCTGTGGCGGGCCTGGAGGAGGTCGCCGCCCGGGACGGCACGCCGCCGCGCACGCGCCTTCCTCCTGGCCTTCCTGGTCGGGGACCTGGCGCTGATCGACTTCCTCCCCGCCTACGGGGTTCCGGTGCATCCGGCCGGCTGGGAGGCCGTGGCGGCGTTCGCGCTCATCGCGGCCTGGGCCATCTGGCGTCACCGTCTGACCGACCTCTCGCCGGCGCTCGCCGCGGAGCAGCTCGTGCGCACGACCTCCGAGCTGGTGGCGCTGTGCGATGGCGACGGCCTCGTACGGTTCGCCAATCCCGCCCTGTGCGCGCTGGTCGGCGCGAGCCCCGAACAGCTCACCGGCCGGCCGGCGTCGGATCTGGCCGCCTGCGAGGCCTCGGAGGTCACTCTGCGCGGCGCCATGGAACGGGACCGCGTCACCGACGAGGAGGCGGAGCTGCGGGGCCGGGACGGCGAGGTCGTACCGGTCAGCCTGTCCGCGTGCGAGCTACGGGATCGGAACGGCTTCCGGGTGGGCACGGCCCTCCTGGCCCGGGACATTCGCTTCCAGCGGCAGATGCAGGCCGAGCTGGCGCGCCGCGCCTTCTACGACGAGGTCACGGGCCTGGCCAACCGTGCGCTCCTGTTGGACCGCATCCGGCTGGCCGGCTCCCGGAGCCAGCGGTCGGGGGAGCGCTTCGGCGTGCTGTGCCTGGACCTGGACGACTTCCACCGCGTGAGCGAGGCCTTCGGGCGCGAGGCGGGGGACCAGCTCCTGGCGACGGTCGGAGCGCGGCTCCAGCGGGTCCTCCGCGACGACGACACGGTAGCCCGCATCGACGACGACCGCTTCGGGATGCTCACCGAGCGCGTGGCGGGAGCGGGAGAGGCCCGCGACGTGGCCCTCCGCATCCTGGCGGAGCTGGAGGCCCCGCTCACCCTGCGGGACCGGGCCGTGTTCCCGAGCGGCTCGGTCGGGATCGCGGTGTCGCGTCCCGATTACGACGATCCGGCCGAGCTGCTGCGCGACGCGCAGGCCGCCGCCAGCCGGGCCAAGGGACAGACGCGGGAGCGGATCACCATCTTCGGCCCCGGCATCCGGGAGCACGCCGTGACCACGCTCGAGATGGCCGGCGACCTGCGGAAGGGGCTCGCCGAAGGCGAGTTCGAGCTCCACTACCAGCCCATCGCCCGGGTCGCGGACCTCGAAGTCGTGGCCCTCGAGGCCTTGCTTCGCTGGCGCCATCCCCGGCGAGGACTTCTCGCTCCGGCCACCTTCCTCCACGTGGCGCGCGAGGCGCGGATCCTTCCGCGCATCGGCTGGTGGGTCCTCCAGGAGGCCCTCGGCGACCTGGCCGCGTGGCGCGAGCGCCACCCGGCGGCGACCCCCTTCAACGTCCACGTCAACCTTGCGGTGGAGGAGCTCGCCCACCCGGAGCTCCTGGGGCGGATCGACGAGGCCCTGGATCGCACGGGGACCGAGCCGCGAAGCCTCGTGCTCGAGATCACCGAGCGCACTCTCCTGCACCGCACGGAGGACGCCATCGGTATCGTGGACGCGCTCCGCTCACGGGGCGTCCGATTGTGCGTCGACGACTTCGGCACCGGGTACTCGTCCCTGGCCTACCTGGGACAGTATCCGCTGGACGTCCTCAAGATCGACGCGACCTTCGTGCGGGCGGCCACCTGGGGCTCGGACGGAGCCAGGATCCTGGACACCGTCCTCGAGCTGTCGCGGAACCTGGGGATGGTGTCGGTGGCCGAGGGCGTGGACACGACGGCGCAGCTCGAGCACCTGCGGCGCTCGGGCTGCGCCCTCGTGCAGGGCTACGTGTTGGCCGAGCCCATGCCGGCCGACGAGGTCGAGGCGCGGCTGGCCGCGGGCGCGCCCCTGGTCACGCCGCCCGCGGCGTCCCCCCTACGGTAGCTGGCTCACGATCCCGCCCAGGCCGCGGCGGGCCAGCTCCTGGTTGAAGGGCGGGAGGTTCTGGGCCAGGGCTGTCTCCAGCTCCTGGCTCATGCCCTCGACCCTCTGCTCGAGGATTCCCTGGACCTCCCGGGCCTGGTCGGTGGGCGGGAAGTCGTTGGAGGCCACTTCCCCGGCCAGCCACGCCACCCGGCCCGCCAGGCGCGAGGGCCAGCGCACGTCGTCCTGGCCCGTGCCGGTGAGCTTGAGCTGGATGAGCTCGCCCTCCACGTCGCGGAGCCTCGACTCCAGGGAGTCGCCGGCCGCGATCAGGTCGTCGGCGTCGGCGCTCTCCAGCACCGGCCTCAGGTCGGCGAGCTGGCGGCGCATCCACTCGATCCGGTTCGCCATGCTCGCCACCCGGTTCATGTCCGCGTACAGGGAGCGGAGCATGGTGACCTGGGCGTCGATGTCCTTCAGGCTCCCCTCGGAGTGGGGATCCTTGTTGACCGTGAGCGGCTGGCTGAAGCTCTTGCCGCCCGCCTCGAACGTGACCGTGTAGGTGCCCGGCGGCGACAGGATCGAGAACTGGCGGCCCCACGGCATGGCGAACCAGCCCTTCTTGCCCAGGTCCATCCACGTCGCGTTCTCGGGCGGCACCCGCCGCCGGATCTCCATCGTCTTCTCGGTCTCCAGGTCCCACCACACCCGGTTGATCCCCGCCTTCGCCGGGCCGGACAGGGTGCGTACCGTGTCCCCGGCCGCGTCCGTGATGAGGAGGCGCACGCTGTCGGTCCCCGCCGGCGCGCTCTTCAGCCAGTAGGAGAGCGAGGCCCCGTAGGGCGGATTGTCGCCCGCCGACGGGTCGTCGAACATGGCCATGGGGGCCGTGATGTCGTGGAACCGCCACGCCTCTCGCGGCGCGAACAGGTGCGCGGGCTCGGCCGCCACCTCCGGGGTGAGCTGCTGGAGCGGCGTCACGTCGTCCAGGATCCAGATGCCCCGGCCGTACGTCCCCACCACCAGGTCCTGGAAGTGGGGCTGCACGGTGATCCAGTACATGGGCGCCGGCGGCAGATTCGTCATCAGGGACTGCCAGTGCCCGCCGTCGTCGGTGGAGAAGTAGAGCTTGTTCTCGGTGCCCAGGTACAGGAGCCCCCGGCGCACGGGGTCCTCGCGCACGTTGCGGGCGAAGGACAGCGGGCTCGGAGGCACGCCTGCGGTGATCTTCGTCCAGTGCTGCCCGAAGTCCGACGTCTTGTAGACGTAGGGCGCGAAGTCGCCCATCTGGTGGCGGTCGATGGTCACGTACGCCCTGGCGGAGTCGTATCTCGAGGCGTCGATGTTCCGGACCACGCCCAGGGGAGGCAGGCCCGGGATGTTCCGGGTGACGTTCGTCCACGTCTTGCCGCCGTCGCGCGTCACCTGGACGAGGCCGTCGTTGGTCCCGGCCCAGATCACTCCCGCCTCCACGGGCGACTCGTCGATGGCGTACACCACGCAGCAGGTCTCGACCTGGATGTTGTCGGGGGTGAGGCCGCCCGAGATCCCCATCTTCGTGGAGTCGTCGGTGGTGAGGTCGGGGCTGATGCGCTCCCAGCTCTGCCCGCCGTTCGTGGTCCGCATCACGTACTGGCTCCCCACGTACACGGTGTTGTGGTCGTGGGGGCTGATCTCGAGCGGGAAGGTCCACTGCCACCGGTACCTCGCGTCGTCGGCGGGGTGCCCGATGATGCTCATCGGCCATACCTCGACGTTCCGGTACTGACGCGCCTGCTCGTCGTAGCGAACCACGATCCCGTCCACGGGGCCGTAGCCCGAGGTCGTGGACCACGCGATCCCGGGCGCCATCGTGTCGGGCGTGGCGAAGCCGCTCTCGCCGCCGCCGAGCTCGTGCCACATCCCGCGCGGGATGCCGCCGCCGCCCTCCTCGCCGCCGCCGAGGCGGCTGTTCGAGGGCCCCATCATCGAGGGGCCGTCCTGGCGGTTCGTGTAGACCCAGTAGGGGACCTGGTTGTCGACCGTGACGTGGTAGAGCTGGCCGACCGGGAGCTGGACCCTGTACCAGGTCTTCCCGCGGTCGTGGGAGATCGACACGCCGCCGTCGCCGGCCGCCACCATGCGGTCCCCGTCCGTGGGGTCGATCCACATGTTGTGGTGGTCCCAGTTGGGCACCCGCTGGCCGCCCAGCGTCTTGACGTGCTCGCCGCCGTCCAGCGTTTGAACCCAGTCGGCCGAGATGAAGTAGGCCTCGTCGGGATCGTCGGGCGTGACCGCGCAGCGGGTGTAGTAGGCTTGCCGTCCGGCCAGGTTCTGGTCGTGGTTGACCAGCGTCCAGTCGTACCCGCCGTCCTCGGAGCGCCACAGCTCGCCCTCGCTCGTCTTCCCCCGCCACGGGACGCCGTCGGAGGTCTCGATGAGGGCGTAGATGCGGTCGGAGCTCGCGGGCGTGTTGCACAGACCGATCTTGCCGATGGGCCCGTCCGGGAGGCCGTGTCCCTCGAGCCGGGTCCAGTGGTCGCCTCCGTCGCGGGTCATCCAGATCCCGCTGCCGCCGCCGCCGCTCACCCGTCCCCAGGTGTGGACCTCGATCTGCCACGTGCCGGCGAACAGGACGTCCGGGTTGTGCGGGTCCATGATGAGGTCGGAGGCGCCGGTCGAGTCGTTCACGAACAGCACCTTCTGCCAGGTCCGGCCGCCGTCCCGCGTCCGGTAGATCCCGCGCTCCGCCTGCGGGACGTACGTATTCCCCAGGGCGGCCACGTACACGACGTCCGGGTCCTGCGGGTCGATGACGATGCGCGAGATGCGGCCGGTGGCGTCGAGGCCCATGTGCGTCCAGGTCTCGCCCCCGTCGGTGGACTTCCACGCCCCGTCGCCGATCGAGATGTTGGAGCGTATGAACGGCTCGCCGGTGCCGGCCCACACCACGTTGGGGGCCGAGGGCGCCACCGCCAGGTCGCCCACCGAGGGCACCCCGGCGCTGTCGAACACGGGCCGCCACCGCGACCCGCCGTCCGTGGTCTTCCAGATGCCGCCCGCGGCCGCTCCGGCGTAGTAGACCAGCGGCTGGCTCGGTACGCCCACCGCCACGTCCACCCGGTTCCCGACCACGCCGATGTAGCGGAAGCGGAGGCCGGAGAGCTCCTGTCGGCTCAGCTCCTGGGCCGCGGCGGGCGCGGGCCGCGCGAGGGCGAAGGTCGCCAGGGCCGCGAGGGCCGCGGCCAGGGCACGGACGGAGACGGAACGGCTGGCACGCATGGCGGTCGCTCCTGAGGGTGGAATCGGGACAGGTCAAGCTAAGGCGGGCGACGAGCCTCCGATAGATCGCGCCGCGCCGGCCGCGGCGTCTTTCCGGGCCCCTCCAGCGCGGCTACCGTTCCACCCGGTCGACGCACGGAGCACGGATCCGAACCACAGCCGAACCGGAGGCGGCCGAGACGAAGGGCGCGGTGCCCGAGTGGGCGGTGCGCAAGGCGCGCGAGGTGGTCGAAGCGCACCGGGAGAGCATCGCGCGCGCGCAGTGGAGCTCGCCGGGCTCTCCCCGATGGAGGCCCTGGTCGCGGCCACGGGCGATGCGGACCCGGCCGTCATCGAGCTGGTCCTCAAGGAGGGAAGGGCGGTGAAGGACCGGCTCGGATCCGCGGCGGTGGTCTAGGCGGCCGGTCCGGGACCGCCCGCCGCCGGGGGGCGGCTACGCCGCGCCCGCCTCCAGCGCCGTCTCGAGCGCCCCGACCACGGCGCCGGTGTCCTCGAGTCCGGTGAGGAGTGTGCCGGCACCCGACAGGTCGAGCTCCTCGTTCCACCCGTGTCGCAGGGCCACCACCGGAAAGCCGGCGGCCCGGCCCGAGGCGATCCCGGCGCCCGTGTCCTCGAGCACGACCGCGCGGAGGTGCTCGGGTCCCCCGAGCGCCTCGAAGGCGGCCCGGTAGGGGTCGGGCGCGGGCTTCTCTCGCTCCACGTCGTCCCCGGTCACCACGGCGTCGAAGAAGGAGGCCAGGCCGGCCCGGGCCAGGACCAGCTCCACCATCCACCGCAGGCTCGAGCTCACCAGGGCCAGCTTCCAGCCCTCCTCCGACAGCCGGACGAGCAGCGCCCGGGCGCCGGGCACCAGCTCGAGGCGCTCGTGCAGGAGCTCCTGGTAGTCGCGCCGGAAGCGCTCCCGGTAGCGGGTCGGCGCCACCCGCCCGGTGAGCCCCGCCTCCTCGAGGTAGGCGCGCTCGACCGCGTCCTGGGGCTGCCCCATCACGGAGCGGTAAAAGGCGCGGCCCGGCGTCCCCTCGAACCCGAACGACGCCAGGGTCCTGAGGTGCGCCTGCTCCTTGAGGCCCTCGGTGGCCACCAGGACTCCGTCCATGTCGAGCAGGGCGGCGCGGCCGGCCGGGGCCGAGGGGGCCGTCACGGGCGTCCTCCGGCCGGTCCGCTCGCGGACGCCGAGCCGCTGTCCGCGGCTCCGCTCGGGGCCGTCAGCGAGTCGCGCGTCACGATGCCCACCGGGACGGCGACCCGCGCCGGCACGCTGTCTCCCCGCAGCCGGCGGGCGATCACGTCGATGGCGCGGCGCCCGATGTCGACCGGGTGCTGGACGGCGTCGGCCACCAACGCGGTGCCGCGGGCGATGGCGCTCCTGGCCTCCGGCGTGGCGTCGAAGCCCACGATGAGGATGCCGGTTCGGCCGGACGCCTCGACGGAGGCGAGGGCACCCAGCGCGCAGTCGTCGTTGGAGCCGAAGATCGCGTCGATCTTCTTGCCGGTGGCCAGGAGGTTGTCGGTCTTGTCCTTGGCCACGTCCCGCAGGCCGCGCTCGACGGCGGGGTCGGCCACCACGTGGATGTCGGGGTAGTCGGCGAGCCCCTCGCGGAAGCCCGCCACGCGGTCCTGCACGCTGGTCACGGTGGGCTGGTCGAGGATGGCCACGGACCCGTGGCCGCCCAGCCGCTGGCCCAGGTAGCGGGCCAGGAGCCGGCCCCCCTGCCGGTTGTCGCTGGCGATGTGGGAGACCACGTGGCCCCCGTCCGCCGCGATGTCGACCGTGAACACCGGGATCCCGGCCTCGTTGGCCTCCTGCACGGCGCTCACGATCCCGCTCGAGTTGACCGGTGCGATCACGATCGCGTCCATGTTGCGGGTGATGAAGTTCTCCACCTGGCTCGTCTGCCGGGACAGGTCCCACTCGCCGGCCACGACGTGCAGGTCGATCCCGTCGCTGTCGGCCCGGGCCTCGAGGCCCTTCTGGAGGTCCTGGTAGAACACGTGCGCCTGGGTGAGAAGGGTGACCCCCACCTGCGGACGCCCCGTCGTCTCCCGCCCCGCGCAGCCGGCGACCGTCGCGGCCACGGCCACCGCCGCGGCGACGACCACGCTCCGAGCGATCCTCGACTCACCCATGGCTCCATCCCTTCCGCTCCGCGGCCCTGCGGCACGTCGGTTGCCGCTCTCCGGCCGGTGGTCGGCCGTCCCCGTGTTGGCCCGGCCCACGCTCCGCGAGCCGCATCGATCCTCGCGCCTTACCGCGGATGTCTTTATAGATCAATAAAGTAGCTTCACCCCTACGACGAGTGTCCGACCCGCAGGAGGAGCGCCCGCGCATGCGCGAATCCCCCACGAAAGTGTCGCGCCGGTACCACATGCCGTCCCTGACCACGGCCTCCCTCATCGGGCTGGTCGCGGGTCTGGGGCTCGGCACGCTGGCCTTCCGGCTGCAGAGCGGGCTCCTGCTGGGCGCCGTCCCCGTCCTGGAGCCGATCGGGGGCCTGTGGATCAACGCGCTGCGCATGACGGTCATCCCGCTCGTGGTCTCCCAGCTGTTCGTGACGATCACGGCGGATCGGCCGGGCCCGGGCGTCGGCCGGCTGGGCGTGCGCGCCTGCGCGATCCTCCTGCTTCTCCTGGCGGCGGCCGCCGGCTTCACGGCCCTCGTCGGCCCCGCCATCCTGTCGCGCATCTCGTTTCCGCCCGCCACCCTGGAGCACTTCCGCCAGGTGGCGGCGGGCACTTCCGACCTGGCGCGCCAGGCGCAGGCGGGCTCGCCGGGAGCCGCGGACTGGCTCCTGGGCCTGGTGCCCTCGAACGTGTTCGAGGCGGCCGCCGACGGCAAGATGCTCCCGCTCATCCTGTTCATCGTCCTGTTCGCCCTGGCCGTCCGGCACATCTCCGCCGAGCGCCGCGCCGCCCTGGACGCCGTGTTCCGGGGGATCTCGGACGCCACCTTCGTGCTCATCCACTGGATCCTGGTCCTGACGCCGCTGGGCGCTTTCGTGCTCACCTACGAGATGGCCGCCGGGTCGGGCCTGGGCGCGGCGCGGGTGCTCCTCGACTTCATCGTGATCGTCTCGGGGCTGCTGCTGGCGTTCACCCTGGTGTTCTACGGGATCGCGGTCGTGGTGGCGCGCGTCCCGCTGCGGCGCTTCGCCCGGGCGCTCCTCCCGGCCCAGGTCGTCGGGCTGAGCACCCGATCCTCCCTGGCCTCGCTGCCGGCGCTCATGGAGGGGGCGGAGGAGCGGCTCGGGATGTCGTCCTCGATCTCGGGCTTCGCGCTGCCGCTCGCCGTGACCACGTTCCGCGTGAACATGATGGTCTCCACGCTGTTCACGGCGCTGTTCCTGGGCCGGCTGTACGGGATCCCGATCGGGCCCGCCGGGATCCTCACCTTCGTGCTCATCCTGTTTCCGGTGACGGTCGCGGTGCCGGGAATCCCCAGCCACCTCGGGCTCACCTCGCTGCCCGCCTACATGGCCCTCGGCATCCCGATCGAGGGGGTGATCATCCTCCGCGCGGTGGATACCATCCCCGACATCTTCAAGACCCTGGTCAACGTCACCGGGGACATGACCGCCGCGGTCCTCCTGGCGCGCTTCTCCGGGGAGCCGGTCGCCGAAGCGGGAGAGGGCCGGTGGCCGGAGGCCGCCGGAGCTCAGCGGCCCGTCGCGCAGGAGACGAGCAGGGTGGCGATCTCGTAGGGACGAAGGTGCAGCCGGGCCGTGCGGCCCGTGAACGGCACCGCCTCGCCCGGGTCCTCCAGGAGGTTCGTCTTGTGCGCCGAGGCGATCGGGCAGCCCAGTGTGACCGATGCATCCGCGGGCTCGCCGTGCCACTCGACCAGCCGCAGCACGTACGCGTCCGACGCCTGGGCCTTCTTGAGCCACGCGATGTGCACGTTCCCCGGCGCGGCCGAGGCCAGCGAGAAGCTCCGCCCCAGAGCGCCCGGGTGCGAGGGCTCGGACGCGGCCACCAGCGGCACGTTGTAGCCGGCCGCGCGGCGCTCGACCGCGGCCGCCTTCCAGTCGCCCTCGTGCGGGTAGAGCTCGAACCGGAAGCGCTGCCGTCCCCGGTCGGCCAGGGAGTCGGGCCAGGTCGGTGAGCGCAGGAGGCTCATGCGCAGCACGTGCCCGTGGTAGTCGAAGCCGTACTTGTCGCGGTCCACGAGCGCGACGCCCCACCCGCCGCCCGACACGTCGGCCCAGCGCTGCCCCGGCACCTCGAACTTGGCCCGCTCGGCCTGCGTGCGCGGAGAGCCCGAGCGCCCGATGGTGCCGTACGGGATCTCGTAGGTGGCCGAGTCGGCCGTGACCCCGAGCGCGAACGCCACCTTGAGGAGCTCGTGCGTCTCGTGCCAGTCGACGTCGTTCCGCACCTCGAGCGCCGGGGAGCCGCGCCGCAGGATCAGGGTCTGGCGGAAGGTCGAGCTCCCCCAGGTGCGCGTCATCCGGACCTCGGCCGCGCGAGCGTCGGCGTGGACCGAGAGGGCCGTCAGCTTCGTCACGTCCCGCTCGCGCTTCCAGTCGACCACGTTCCAGGCGTCCCACCGGGCCGGCTGGTCGTCGAACAGCTGCAGGACGTTGCCGCGCTCCCCCGGAGCCAGCACCTCGCGCCCCGTCGCCAGGTCGCGGATCGAGGTGATCTCTCCGTCGGTGGTGTCCACCCGGACCCTCAGGCGGCCGTTGGAGATCCAGTCGGGCCCGGCGGCGGGCTCCGGCAGGCCGCGGTCGGACCGGGACATCGTGTCCGCGGGCAGGTGCACCACCCGGGCTCCGAGCGCCGGCACGCTGTCCACCGTGATCCAGGTCGTGTCGGCCTTCGAGCCCGGGGCGGGCGGCACGGCCACGCGGCCGCTCCGGCTCCAGCCGAGCGGGTTGAACACCACCACGGCCCTCCCGCGCCCCCGCGTGTCCAGGCGCGCGCCGAGGTCGGCCAGGGAGCGCGCCTGCAGCGAGTCCAGGGTGGCCCACGCCGAGTCGTAGCGCGCCATGGCGTGCACGTAGATCTCGTGGATCCCGGAGCCGGGCAGGAGGTCGTGGAACTGGTTGAACAGCACCTGGTGCCACGCCCCCTCGAGGGCGGTCCGCGGGTAGGCGGCCGTGTCCACCGCGGCCAGCGCCTCGGCCGTCTGCAGGCGGGCCTCGCCGCGGCGGTTCCGCCGCTTCATCCACGCCTGCGTGGTGTAGGTGCCGCGGTGGTACTCCAGGTAGAGCTCGTCCGGCCACGTCGGGAAGGCCGAGTCGGGCTGCTCGGCGCGCACCCGGTCCAGCGCCGGCCCGGGCCCGGCGTAGGTCATGGTCGGGAAGGTCGGCACGCGCCGGAGGTCCTGGGCCCGCTCCAGCATGTCGATGGTCGGCCCGCCGCCGTGGTCGCCCACCCCGTACAGCACGACCTGGTCGCGCAGGCCGGTCTTCTTCCGGTCGGCGAGCCGGTTCTGGATGAGCTGGCCCGGGAGCAGGTGGCTGTCGTAGCCGTACGGGATGTAGGTGAACAGCCGGCTGCCGTCGGGGCCCTTCCACCAGAAGGCGTCGTGCGGGAACTCGGTGGAGTCGTTCCAGCGCAGCTTCTGGGTGACGAAGGCGTCGAACCCCTGCTCCTTCAGGATCTGGGGCAGGGTCCACGGATACCCGAACGAGTCGGGCGTCCACGCCACCGTGGCCCGACGGCCGTAGTGCTTCTCGAACCAGCGCTGGCCGTACAGGCCCTGCCGGACCAGCGACTCGCCCGAGGGGAGGTTCACGTCCGGCTCCAGCCACCAGCCTCCCACGATGGACCAGCTCCCCTCCTTCACGGCCCGGCGCAGCGAGTCGCCCAGCGTCGGCTCCAGCCGGTCCACGGCCCGGTAGTAGGCGGCCGCGCTGGCCGCGAACACGTAGCCCGGAAAGATGTCGGCCAGCTTGAGGGAGGTGCGCCACGTGTCACGGATCACCCCCTCGGTCTCGGTCCACGGCCACAGCCACGCCGCGTCGATGTGGGAGTTGCCGACCAGGAAGAGCGTGTCCTGCCGGATGCGCCGCGACAGGGGCGCGTAGGCGTCGGCGTACTCCTGGAGCAGGTCCGCGTAGTCGTGGCCGTCCCGTCCCAGGGCCCGCAGCCACGCGACCGGGTCGGGCCGGTCGATGGGCGGGGCTTCGCCGGTCAGCCTGCGGGCGTAGCCGTAACCGTCCTCGTACTCGGCGAAGCCCGGCTCGGCCACCCGCACCTGCGGGGCCAGCCACACGGGCCGGTCCGGGTCGGGGATGAGCGTGATGTCGAGCGTGTCGCCCGTTCGGCACGGAGAGCACAGCGGCACGGTGCCGTCCGACCACGCGCGCGCCCGCCCGTCGACGGTGTACGTGGCCTTCGGGCCGAGGCCCCGGGCCAGGATCTCCACCGGGCGCCCGCCCAGCGCCGGCGGCACCTCGACCCGCGTCGCGAACCGGTCCACCCGCTGGCCATGGACGTCGATCGGCCCGAAGCCGAGGTCCACTCGCCCGCCGGCCAGCCGCAGGAGCCGCCCCGGGCTCACCCCCACGTCCACCCGGCTCGAGCCGCCCTGCCAGTCGGCGCGGCCCTCGATGCGGTCGTCGCCCAGCGCCGAGCGCCGCAGCCGCGCGAACGGGATCTCCACCCGGAGGCTGTCCGGCCGGCCGGGAACGAGGACCGGGAAGCTGTCCGCCGCCAGGTCGCGGCCGTCCTGCCGGACGCGGACCCGCGCGTGGCGCAGGGTGTCGGGCCCCCACGCCGTGACCGGCAGGGTGGCGGGCGCGAGCAGGGCGCCGCCCCGCCACACGAGGCCGCCGCGTACCCTGACCGGCCCCACCGCCACCTCGCGCTCGGGGAAGCTGTGGCCCCTCATCTCCGGCGGCGGCCCCACCGAGGTGCGGAGCCCGCCCAGCCCCGGCCCGCCGGGGGCGTGCACCAGGAAGACGCGCAGTCCGAACCCGCCCGTCCGGTTCCGCACCTTGAACATCAGCGTGTTCCAGCCCTTCGCCAGCCGGACGTCCACCGTGTCCGTGCCCGAGGCGAGGCCGCGCGCCACCTCGTGCGCCCACACGCGCTGGCCGTTGACGAGCGCCTCGACGTCGTCGTCGCTGGACACCAGGAGACGGAGGTCCCGGTCCTCGGGAGAGGAGAGGTAGACGTGGGCGTAGGCGACGGTGTGGTCGGTCGAGCCCTCGAACTCCCGGTTGAAGTCGACCGCCCCGGTCGAGTCCGTTCGCACCTCGACCCACGGGCCGGTCTCCGGGTCGCCGGGCTCGGGGAGGACCGCCGCCTCCGACTCCGACGGCGCCAGATAGTCCCGCAGGAGCCCGGCCCGGCCCGTGTCCGCGTGGACCGGGATGCGGACCAGCCACCTGGACACGGGCTGGCCCAGGTCGCGGGACGGAGGCGGCGCGCCCTGCGGCTGCTGGGCGGCGGCCCGCACCGGGATGGCCGCAGTCGCCGCGGCACCCAGGACGAGGGCGGCGGCGAGTGCGGTCGCGACCCCGGGGGTGCGCGCCGCGACCCGGCCCCGCCCGGAGGTCGCCCCCGGCCCGCCCCTGTCCTCGTCCTGCCTCTCGTCCCTACCCACCACCTTCGCTCCCCCGCTTCGTCCACACGTCGAACAGCACGGCGGCCAGGATGATGCCGCCCTTGGAGATCTCCTGCCAGAACGCCTGCACGCCCAGCAGGTCGAGCGAGTTGTTGAGGACGCCGATGAGCAGGGCGCCGACCAGCGCGCCCCACGCCGTGCCGAGCCCCCCGAACAGGGACGCGCCGCCGATGACGGCCGCCGCGATCGCGTTGAGCTCGTACAGGAGGCCGGCGTCGGGGCCGCCGGAGCGCAGCTGCCCCACCATGAGCACGGCGGCCAGCCCCGCGCACGCCCCCGAGATCGCGTACACGCCGAGCTTGACCCGCCGCACCGGCACGCCCGCCAGCCGGGAGGCCTCCTCATTCCCGCCCACCGCGTACACGTGCCGTCCGAAGCGGGTGCGCGCGAGGACGAAGCCCCCCAGGGCCACCAGGGCCAGCATGACCAGCGCCGGCACGGGGAAGCCGCGCGGCAGGCCGGGGACGGGGACCCGCCCGCCGCCCAGGGCGTGGAGGGCGTCCAGGCCCGCCACCTTGAGGTCGAAGCGCGGGTCGCTCCGCGGCGGGAAGCCGATCGGCACCCCGCCCGTGAACAGGCGGGCGGCCCCGCGCGCCATGGTCATGGTGGCCAGCGTGACCATGAACGGGTTCACGCCCAGGTAGGCGACCGCCGCGCCGTTGACGAGCCCGACGCCGGCCCCCACGGCGATTCCGACCGCCACCCCCACGGCGGTGGCGCCGCCCGGGCCGAGGGCGGAGAGGAGCCCGGCGTCCGTCACGGTGGCCGCCACCAGGACGCCGGCCAGCCCCACGATCGAGCCCACGGACAGGTCGATGCCGGCCGTCACGATGACGAAGGTCATGCCCACGGCCAGGATGCCGTTCACCGACACGTGCAGGAGGACCGTGGTCAGGTTGCCGCGCGAGAAGAAGCCCGGGACGCCGACCGAGGCGAGGACGACGAGCGCCACCAGGACGAGCCCCACGCCGTAGCGCTCGAGCCAGCCCCCGCGCGTCCCGCTCACCGGGACCTCACCCGGCCACCGCCAGCGCCATGATGCGCTCGGCGGTCATGGCATCGCCCGCCACCCTCCCGGTGACGCGACCCTCGCGCACCACCACCACCCGGTCGGCGAGGGCGAGGAGCTCGGGGAGCTCGGAAGAGATGACGAGCACGGCTCGCCCCCCGTCGGCCAGGGACCGGATCTGGCGGTGGAGCTCCGCCTTGGCCCCGATGTCCACGCCCCGGGTGGGCTCGTCGAACAGGAGCACACGCGCCTCGGCCATCAGCCCCCGGGCCACCACGACTTTCTGCTGGTTGCCGCCCGACAGGGTGCGCGCCGGCCGCTCGGTCTCGGGCGGGCGGAGATCGACCTCCCGCACCGCGGCCCGGGCCGCGCTCGCCTCCGCCCCGCGCCGTACGACTCCCAGGCGGGAGAAGCGGCGCAGCACGGAGAGGGTCACGTTCTCGCGCACCGTGAGGTGGGGCACCAGTCCGTCCCGCTTCCGGTCCTCGGGGAAGTAGACGACGCCCCGGCGGAGCGCGTCGCCCGGAGAGCGCGGCCGGAAGGGCTCGCCGTCCAGCAGCACCCGGCCCGCGTCCGGCCGGTCGGCTCCGGCCAGGACGCGGGCCACCTCCGTGCGGCCGGCCCCCACCAGCCCGGCCAGCCCCACGATCTCGCCGCGCCGCAGCCGCAGCGACACGTCCCGGAAAGCGGGCTCGCGGGTGAGGCCCTCCGCCTCGAGCAGCGGCGGCTCGGACGGCGGCCCGGCCGCGGCCTGGCGCGGGTACTCCACGTCGCGGCCCACCATGGCGCGCACCAGGGCCGCGTCGTCCCGCTCCGCCGCGGCCCCGGTCCACACCCGCTCACCGTCGCGCAGCACGGTGACCCGGTCGGCGACCCGGCGCACCTCGTCCAGCCGGTGGGAGACGAACACGATCCCCGTCCCGGCGTCGCGCAGCCGGTCCACCCGCTCGAACAGGCGGTCGACCTCGTGGGGGGTGAGGGTGGCGGTGGGCTCGTCGAGGGCGAGGACGCGTGCGTTCCGCACCAGGGCGCGCGCCATCTCGACCATCTGCCGCTGCGCCACCGACAGGCGGGCGACCGGCGCGTCCGGGTCCACCTCGAGGCCGAGCTCGCCGAGGGCGCCCGTCGCCCCCGAGCGCGCCGCCGCCCGGTCCACGACCCCCGAGCGCGCCGGCTCGATCCCCAGGAAGATGTTCTCGGCCACCGTGAGATGGGGGACGAGCGTGAGCTCCTGGTAGATGACGGTCACGCCCCGGGCGAGCGCGTCGCGCGGGCCGCGGAAGACGACCGGCTCCCCGTCCATGCGGATCTCGCCCTCGTCGGGGGCCGTGGCGCCGGCCAGGACACGGAGGAGGGTCGACTTTCCGGCGCCGTTCTCGCCGATGAGGGCGTGCACCTCTCCGGCCCGGACGGCCAGGTCCACGCCGGCGAGCGCGGTCACGCCCGGGAATCGCCTGGTGACGCCACGCAGCTCGAGGAGGGGAGGCCCGGTCACTCGCCCGCCAGCCGCTGGAGGCGCGCCAGGTGGCCGGCGATCTCCTCCACGGCGGGAGCGATCCGCTTCGCGTCCTCCGGCGCCACGTCGCCCAGTCCCCCCAGGTGCTCGGGCTGGCAGTCGATCATGCGGGTCCACCAGGCGGCGGACCACACGAGCACCCGGTGGGGAAGGTCGGGAGGGGGCCCGTCCAGGCGGATGTCCAGGCGACCGGCGGCCGTCCGGGTCGTGTGGAGCAGCGTCTCGAGCTCGGTGCGCAGCGCCGCGGAAGAGGCGTCGGGTGAGTCGCGGAGCTGGTCGAGGAGCGCCTCGCCCTCCTCCACGAGCCGGCCCATGCGGACCGACAGCCGCCGCCGCTGGTGTTCGTTCAGCACGGGGCCAAGCTACGGCCGGGCGGCTCGCCCGTCAGGCGCGCCGGGTCAGGAGGCCGCTTTCTCGCCGGTCGCCTCGTCGTCCGCGGAGCCGTCGCCGTTGGCCTCCTCCCCGTCGGTCGGCCAGTGGACCCCGCGCGACAGGGGCCAGAGCCAGTGCTCCTCCAGGAGCCGGCCGGCCTCCTCGCACTCGCCGCGACGCAGGGCCCCTACGATGGCGCGGTGTTCGCCGACGAGCGAGGCCCGGCTGGGCGCGTCCAGCAGGAGGGCCCGCTCGTACCGGTCCAGCCGGTTGCGGAGCCGGGTCAGCTCCTCGCGGTACACGCGGCCCACCCGCTCTCCGGCCAGGAGGGTGCGGTGCCACTCGCGGTCGAGCTCGACGCTCTCGTCGTGGCTAGGGGCCGCCAGCCGGCGATCGCTGAGCTCGTCCAGCCGCGCGAGCTCCTCGGGGGTGGGGGGCTCGCAGCGCACCAGGGCCTGGTGCTCCATGAGCGCGATGAGCCGGTAGAGGTCCTCGCCCTCCTCGCGGGTGAGGGGGGCCACGTAGTAGCCCTCGTAGGGGCTCATGGACACGAAGCCCTCGAGGGTGAGGAGGAGGAGCGCCTCGCGGACGGGAGTCCGGCTCACTCCGAGCCGGTCGCCGATGAGGCGCTCGTTGAGGTCCTGGCCGGGTTCGAGCTCCCCCTCGATGAGCCAGCGGCGAAGGACCTGGCGTGCCTGCTCACGGAGTGGAGCTTCTCGCATCGGGAGCTCCTCTCCGTCCCGTCGCCTCTCGGCGATGCTCATGCGTTGGTCCGGGTGAGGGAAGCGGTCTCGCGTGGACCGTGGCTCTCGCGGACGGCACGGCCGCGCCTCGTGACGGACGAGGCGCAAACTGCCGGCCGGGACCCCGGCCGGCAACCCCGCCCCGTTCGTCGCGTTCGCCCGATCGGCCCCGTTCGGCTACGTTCGGCCTCGATGAGCCAGGACCTCTCCTTCCGGCGCACCATCGGCCTGTTCGGGGCCGTGATGATCGGGATCGGGGCGATGATGGGCCCCGGCATCTTCGCCCTGCCCGGTGAGGTGGCCAAGCTGGTGGGCCCCCTGGGGATCGGGGTCTACCTGCTGGTGGGGGTCGTCACCCTGCTCACCGCGCTCTCCTACAGCGAGCTCGGGGCGGCCATACCGATCGCGGGCGGCGGGTATTCGTTCACCAGCCGCACGCTCCCTCGGCCGCTCGCCTTCCTGACCGGCTGGTTCTTCTGGATCGGCAACACGCTGGCGTGCGCCATGTACGCCGTGATCTTCGCGATCACGATCCGGGGCTACTTCTGGCCCCACGCCAGCGTGGCCGTCATCGCGCTGGCCACCACCGCCGCCTTCACGGTCGTGAACCTGTTCGGGGGCTCGGAGGCCATCAAGATCATCACGGTCATGAACCTGGTCGAGCTCGCCGTGCTGGTCGGGGTGGCCGGCCTCGGCCTGTCCCACGTGGAGGCCCCCAACCTCCGTCCCCTGGCGCCGGTGGGCTACGGCGGCTTCGTGCCGGCCATGGCGCTGGTCTACATCTCCTACGTGGGCTTCGAGCTCATCACGGTGGCCTCCGAGGAGATCATCGCCCCGGGGAAGACGATCCCACGCGCCATCCTCATCACCCTGTTCGTCGCCACGGGCATCTACGTGTTCGTAGTGTACGTCATGATGGGGACGACCCGGCACGAGAACCTGGCCGGAAGCGACGTCCCCTTCATCCTCATGGCCGGCAACATCCTGGGCGGGTGGGGAAAGTGGGCGGCCATCGTGGCCACGATCATGGCCAGCCTGTCGGCGTTCAGCGTCACCCTCGGCGCCAGCGCTCGGGTGCTGTACGCCCTGGGGCGGGACGGCCACTTCCCGTCCGCCTTCGCGCGTCTCCACCCCCGCTTCCGCACGCCCCACATCGCGCTGGGCGCGTGCGCGGCCGTGGTGGCGGGATTCGCGGCCACCGGGATCGTGCGCTTCGTGGCGTCGGTGAGCGACTTCGGCTACCTCATGGGGCTCGGGGTCGTGAACTACGCCGTCTTCGCCCTCCATCGCCGCATGCCCAACCTGCGGCGGCCGTTCACGGTCCCCCTGTATCCGTGGGTCCCGCTCCTGGGGATCGTGTCGTGCTGGATGTTCGTGCCCTTCCTGGAGGCGAGGAGTTTCGCCCTGGGCGGGGCGCTCACGGCGGCCGGGGCCGCCATCTATCTCACCCGACCGGAGAACCGCCGGCGGGCGGCGGAGGCGTTGCCGGCCGCCCGCGACCGGCTTACCTCGTGGATCCGTAGCCTGGGCAGGGAGCACATGCGCGTACTCATCATCAGCGGAGGGCGGCAGGGCCGGAACATCGCCGATCGGCTCCTGGCCGCCGACGACTACCGGCTCGTGTTCCGGGCGGCCGAGCACCAGATCACCTTCGTCGAGGAGGACGAGGCGCGCTGCCGGGAGCTCGAGCAGCGCTACAACGTTCCCATCTACCAGGGCGACGGCACCAAGCGAGAGCTCCTGGAACAGGTGGGGCCCGACAACGTGGACGTCACCATCGCCGCCTCCGAGGACGACGGCCGGAACGTGATCTCGGCCCTGCAGGCCAAGCGGCTCGGCATGGGTCGGGTGATGGCCATCGTGCAGGACCCCGAGTACATGTCCCTCCTCGAGGACGAG
>Ga0315556_1000567_pt1 | contig 23015 bp, 23 predicted proteins | sample SalMarSW160310MG_FD_202112 | JGI IMG/M metagenome (GOLD analysis project Ga0315556, IMG submission 202112) | Salt marsh sediment microbial communities from the Plum Island Ecosystem LTER, Massachusetts, United States - Salt Marsh Sediment SW1603-10 ...
GGGGGGGAAGATACTGGCCGGAGAAAACCATGAGCACGTCGACACAACTCAGGGACCATACCCATCGTCCACCAGCCTGTTTCCGGACCCACGCTGTTTACTCAGGTAACGACCTCACCTGCCCGTGGCGGAAAGAATGCCTGCAGGCCGTTTCCCCCTGGAAGGTATTCGGGCCGAAACAACCGTGTACCGGGAAGTCTTGCGCGCAGGTAGTGCGGATCGACCGGGCCCGGTAACGCGCCACGGCCGCAGTCCCCTTGTCCTGGAGTCCGTGCCTCAGGCCGAACTTCAGGAGCGGTCGTCTCTTATCCGCTGCCCGGTCCTTGCAATGGCAACGCAGGCCACCTGTCCGGGTGGCTTGCGTGACAGGCTGCGGAATGCCTCCCACCTGACCGGTTCGCAGCACATGCGGCAGGCAGCCGCGGGTCAGGCTTCATGGCGGTAGTGTCCGTGCCCCGCCCGGCAGGGCCTGGAAATCCCCGCCGCTCAGGCGCACGAGGTGTTCATGGTCACCGGCCTCGAAATACACGCTGGCCAGGCTGGCGAGTGACTCGTCCTGCAGGGTCTCGATGCCGTAGGCCGCTCCCAGCGGCGGGATGGCACCCGGCCGGCAGTCGGAGAACGGGGCGAAGAGCTCCTCCTCGCGTGCCAGCTGCAGGTCGCGGCCGAGCTCCTGGTTGAGGGTTTCGAGCTTCAGCCAGTGGCTGGCCGGGACACGACCGGCAAATCACCCTGCTCATCACGGACGACGACGGCCTTCGCGATCTGATCATCCGGCACGTGTGCCGCCCGTGCCGTCTCGTGACTGGGACCGGTGTGCGGGTGGTGCACCAGTTCGTAATCGATGTGCCGTTGGGCCAGGTAGCGTTTCGTGGTATCCGCCAGTGTCATCCGAGGTCCCTCCCGCTGCAGCCGCTTTCCGCTCACGGTCTTCCCTGCACCTTCTGTGCAGGTTCCGCCGCCGTACCGGCCACTCGAGTTCAATCCCGCGCAGGGACGGTTGCGCATGGTCAAGGCAGAAATACCGCCGTGCGGCCGCCGCAACGCGTGGAGTCAATGCGCCAGGAACTCGTTGACTATCCGGTACTGGGCCCTGGTTTCGTCACCCAGTGCCACCGCGGTCGCACTCAGGTCCGGTTCTTCCTGCTCGTGTTCAATATTCGCGCAGGTTCGCGCCATGCGGCAGTACATGGCGGCCTTTTCTGCGACTCTCTGCACCTTCGCCTCCGGCCAGGTGGGTGACAGGCAGACCAGGCATGCCTCGGTCACGAAATGCATGGCCTGCACCCGGAAATCCAGCATGGCAAAATGCGACCGTGGATGGGACTCCACGTAGAGTGCATGCACCGAGTGCCAGGCGTCCTGCAACTCTTCGGCGGATACCCCGGTTTTATCCAGCTGTTCCAGGGCATGCCGCAGCCTGGGGTCGGGGGCCAGATCGAGCACGTGCTCGACAAAGCGGGCGCCCACCTGGCGTTGACGGGCGACCGGCAGCCCCGAAAGGGCCTCCTGGAATGATTTATGATCTATGACTTCCGACATGATCTGTATCTCCTCGTTAAAACAGGCCGGCACCACCATGGAACCGGCAACCGCTAGCGCAGGTAGGCCTCCGTTGCATACCGGCGCATCATGCGGTGACTGTTGAAGTAGGAAGCGTTGCGGGCGATCGCCCCTTTCATGACCGCGATCCATCCCGCGCGATCGTCGCGATACAGCGGCAGCACCACCTCCTCCAGTTTGCGGTACAGCGCATCCGCGTCGCTGGCGTTGTCAGCGTCCTCGCGGCCGCCCACCGCCCAGCCGGTGACGCCCTCGATACAGCCCTCGATCCACCACCCGTCCAGTACGCTGAGATTCGGCACGCCGTTGAAGGCGGCCTTCATGCCGCTGGTACCGGAAGCCTCGAGCGGACGCTGCGGGGTGTTGAGCCAGACATCGACGCCGGCGACCATGGTGCGGGCGAGGTCCATGTCGTAATCCGGCAGGTACACCACCGGCAGGAGGCCGGCCAGCTCGCGGGCATGCGCATGCAGGCGCTCGATCTGCTGCCTGCCACCGGCATCCCGCGGGTGGGCCTTGCCCGCCAGCACGACCTGGAACGGCTGCTCGCGGACGATCGTGCGCAGGCGATCCGGATCGGTGAACAACAGGTCGGGGCGCTTGTACTCGGTCATGCGCCGGGCGAATCCCAGGATCGGCAGACCGGCATCCAGCACCGTTCCGGTCATCTCGCGTACGCGTGTGATCAGCAGCTCCCTGGCCTCGGTGTGCGCCTGCCAGACCGCGTCGTCCGCCAGGCAGTAATCGGCACGCAGCAACAGCTCCGGCTCGTGGCACCAGCCGGTGATCTGGGCGTCGTACAGCCGGCGGAATGATTTGCTCGTCCAGGCAAAGGGATGCACGCCGTTGGTGACTGCGTGCACGCGATAGCCCGGGAACATCCCGCGCGAGATCTGGGCGTGCCGCCTGGCCACACCGTTGACATATTCGCTGAGATTGAGCGCCAGGCGCGTCATGTTGAGTGCATCCTCCCCGGCCAGGTGCTTGAGTGCGCCCAGATCCAGCAGGCCATCGGCAACCTGCTGCACGAGGTCGTAGCCGAAGCGGTCATGGCCCGCCTCCACCGGGGTATGGGTAGTGAAGCTGCACAGGTCGCGCACCCGCGGCACATTGTAGGGAGACTCGCCGGCACGCAGGTCCTCGGCGGGATAGGCGTAGCGCTGCAGCAGTTCCACCGCCAGCATGGCCGAGTGGCCTTCGTTCATGTGGAAGTGGCGGATGTCGAAACCCAGTGCCTGCAGCATGCGCACGCCCCCCAGGCCCAGTACCATTTCCTGCTTGAGGCGGTAGGCGGCGTCGCCGCCGTACAGATAGTCGGTGATGTTGCGATCCTCACGCGCGTTTTCCTCCAGATCCGTATCCAGCAGGATCACCGGCTGGCTACCGCCCAGGTTGCCCTGCAGCACGTACAGCCAGCTCATGACCCAGACCGGCCGTCCGCTGATGGTCAGCGCCACCTTGGCGTCCAGCGGCTGCAGCCACTGCCGCCATTCCCAGGGATCGGGTTCCTCCGTCTGGCGGCCCTCTGCGTCGAGGCGCTGCTTGAAATAGCCCTGGCGGCTCATCAGCGTCACGGCCACCATCGGCAGCTCCAGGTCGGCCGCCGTGCGCAGGGTATCCCCGGCCAGCACCCCCAGGCCGCCACCGTAGGTATGGATCTCGCTGCGCAGCGCGATCTCCATGCTGAAGTAGGCGATGCGCTGGGTATGGTTGAATTCGGCGAGCATTCCGGTCACGCCGGGTGACAGTGCCTGCCCGGAAATCGCCGCTGACAGGTCAGCGGCTTCCTCCCGTCATATCGGGGCCTGCGCAGCGCGCGGGGGGCCGGTGATGCGCGACCGGCCTGTGGCACCGCCACCACTCTGGCAGACCCGGAGCAGGGCTCAGGCCTCCTCGAGTTCCTCGATGTTCTTGATGTTCTTGCTTTTCTCGACTTTCCTGCCTTCCTCGAGTTCGGCTTCCAGCCAGTCCTGCAGCTCCATGCCGGGCATAAAGCCGCGCTGTTCGGCCTTGTAATAGGCACGCTCCTCGATCCGCTGTTGCCGGTCCGGCATGACAGCGGATTTCGAACCGGCAGCGCCCTTTTTCGGCTTGCTGGCGGTGGCGCGGGCTGCGCGGCCGGATGAGGAAGTGGGTTTGCGTACGGCCATGATGATTACCTCACGAGTAGTATGGATTAGGAATGCACAAAAAGTGGACGGAAATCTCCCGCCCGTATCCTGCCCGGCACTGGCCGGGAGAGGTAACGGATCTACGGGTTGCGTACACCTGGTCACCGTTGACGGATCGGGGAAATCCGTTGCCCTTGCCGGCCGGGAATGCCCCCCCTGCCCGGCGCCATCCGTAGCAACCAGCTCCTCAGCCGCGCAGTATGCGACCGGGTCAGCGGCGGGACTATCGGGGTTTCCCTCACTTGCGGGCAGCACCAGTGCAGTGCATAGTGCTGGCACATCCCGCGTCGCGCCTGCACTTGCCTCTTCGCGACGTACCGGGCTGTACAACCCGCCGTGACAAGGCCGGTGTGCAGGAACCGGGAACTCCCCGACAGCGGGGTACCGGAAACTGGCCCAGTATGATCTGTCGCGCGCCCGATCGAATGATGGAGAATCGCCATGTCAGGAGCCGCATCCGGTTTCGATGACAGGAATGTGACGGAACATCGGTCCAGCAGACGCTACCCTATGCAACTGGATGTCCGGTTGACCCGCAACGGCGGGGAATCCGGCAACTTCCGCACCCGCAACATCTGTCATGACGGAATGTACATCGATACCCGCAATGCCGACCTGCAACCGGGTGAGCAACTGACCGCAGAATTGGTCGAACAACCGCAGCAGGGTTCCGTTCAGCCATTCGAGGTGGTCGTCATGCACCACACCGGTCGTGGCATCGGCGTACTGGTCCCCGATATCGGCATCGACCTGCTGCGCATCCTGACCTGGCCGGCGGCCGACCCGTCCGTCAACCTGGCCGTCCTGTCCATGACGGGGCACGGGCCCTGGGAACACCGCCTGGGTTGCAACCTCGACGCGGCCGAACCGGCGGACAGCACAGAGGTCCGCGTGTCCCGGGACCACGCCGGCCATGGCGCCGTCATCACGCTGGACGCCGGTCCCATGCTGGACCTGCGTGCCGCGGGCCTGGTGCAATGCGTCCGGGAATTCGCGCGCTGCTACCGGGTCACACAGGTCATCGTCGACCTGGGCCGTACCCTGCGCATCCAGGACTCGGGGCTGGCCATGCTGTTGTTGCTGAAGCGATACCTGGAGCGGCGGCTGCGCAGCATCCGCCTGGTCAATGCCACCGCTGCCATCCGCCGCCGGCTGGAACAACTGCCTGCGGCCTTCGAAATCGACTGATACCGGCAGGCAACGTAGTACTGAACGACCGCAACACTCACAAGCCGGCGCATCACAAGCCGGCGGAAATCACAACACGGGGGCAGAAAATGACATCACGGGCAAGACTGAATGTACTTAACCAGGCCCACGCACACGCCCAGGGCCTGTCACCGGCGGAGATTTATCCGGAAGGACTGACCGACCTGCTGGCGGCGCTGGCCCGGGACACACAGGCCGCCACGGGAATCCGCTGCCGCTACGAGGGCAGTCCCGCGTTGCGCGTCGCGGACAGTAACGTCGCGCTGCACCTCTACCATATTGCCGAAGACGCGGTGCGCCTTGTGTTCCGGCGCGGCAAGCCGCACCGGATCGACCTCCACCTGACCAAAGCGGAAGGCGTCCTCACGCTCACGGTACAGGCGGACGTAAGGGGTACGTGGGGCGAGAATGCGCCGCAGGAATCGCATCTTCTGCCACTCCTGCGCTTTCGCGTCGGCGTCCTTGGTGGCCGCTTCCGTCTGGAACCCGTCGTCGACGGGGGCATGCGGCTGCGGTGCGCCGTACCGGTAGCGGGTCCAGGGACCTGCATGGCCGACCAGGCCCGCACAGCGGAACTCCCGGAACGCCGGAACTGTGCGCCGCGACCTCCTGGCAAGCAGCAAACCAGTGCGGCGTGACCGGCAGGTTGCCTGACGCAAACCAATCGCGCGCCTTCGCCCGACCCGGCCGCTGAATCCCGTCCGGGTGAGACGTCCCTCCCGGTCGTACCCGTGCGCCACCGGGCGTGCAGGTCGGTGTCGTTCCGGTGCTCGAGGTGCTGGCCTATGCCGCCAGGCGCGGCATCACCAGCGTCAGGGGATTGCGGAGAGCGCTGCACCGGCGGGTGAGTCGCCGATTGCCGGTCATCATGGGCCGGGGCACGCCCGGCCTCCTTGAGACCCGCTACCGGGGGGTCCGGAACAGCCCTGTGTGGCTGCAGGACTGAAAACGCGGTGTTCCCGGGACGAGGGTCGGGTACACCCCCGGACAGGAGCGTGCAACCACTTCCAGTCAGAGTGCCGGGCCGGCCATTTTTTCGCCACGCCGGGATACCCGGGATTGCAGGTCCACGCCCGCCACGGAACGGCCCCACTCCCGGAAAAACCCGCAAGCGCTGGTGGCCCGGCCAGCGCCCGGTCACGTCGACCCGGGTGGGGGCGGAGGCACCTCCGGCGGGGTCGCCGGTGGCACTTCCTCCGGTGTATACGGCACCTCCGGCGGATTGCCGGGCGGCAGCTCCGGGGGCAACTCCACCGGCGGCGCCTCGGGCGGGACGCCCGGGGGGATTTCCTGGCCGGCGGGGCCGGAAGTCCCGCACGTCGTGGAGTAAAGAACGCAAGCCACTGCCATGATCTCCTGGGATTGCGTCCGGCTGGCGGGGCGTTGCGACTTCAGTCCGCCGCCGGCTCCGGGAAGTGATAAAAGCGCTGGTTGAGGTAAGCGGCCACGTCTGCGACTTCCTCGTCGCTCCAGCCCAGCGCGGCATGCCAGCTCCAGGCCTGGACCCGCCGCTGCAGGTCCTCCAGGCTCGTGACGTTGTGGTTCTTCCGCAGGTGCACCTGCGATTCGTGGCAGAAACGGCACTGGGTGTCATACAGGGCCTGGCCGCGCTCCGGGTGCGCCGCCGGCACCGGGCCACACGCCAGCACGGCCAGACAACCGGCCAGGATCGGGATCGGTAATTTGCCGGGCATCGCGGGCTCCTCATGCAGCGTAACTGCCTACAGTGAATACCGCCACGGCCGCGAGGGCAATGATTCCGGTCAACAAACGCGTCGGCCGGCGATACATTTCGATACAAAAGACCGCTCAACGCCGCCCGGCGGGTCCCGTTATCCGTTGCGTAGCATCCTTGTATACACCACGGGAGGAGAATCGCAATGTCCAGCATTCACGGGATCGCGGCCAATGGCATGGCCGGAGCCATTGCCCAGTCACCCCGGAACAGCGGCGCCATCGACAGTGACGGCGACAGAGATGGCTGCCAGGGGGCCTGTGGCAGCGGACGCACCAACCGGTTTGCAGCGGCCATCCAGCAGGCACTGGCCACGCTGGGAATCGCGCCCGCCGACGCGTCGGGCACGGCCGCAGACAGCAGCACAGTCAACGCCGCCGGCACCACGCAGACCAGCCAGGACGTGCAGCAGGCCCTGAGCACGTTCATGCACGACCTGTTCGGCGCCCTGCACGCGCAGGGTACCGGTGCCAACCAGTCCGGTAAGGCGCACACGACCACCAACGGCGGCACCGACAACGATGGCGACAACGACGGCAGTGGCAGCGGTGCCGCCAGCGGCATGCACGGCTATCACCACCGCGGCGGTGGCGGCATGAACGGCCTGGAGAGCAAGCTGCAGAACCTGATCCAGCAGCTGGCCACATCAGACACCACGGCGGGCAGCGCCAGCACGCCGTCCGGGTCGGTCCTGCAACAGGATTTCAGCAACCTGCTTGCCTCGATGGGGATCACCGATGCGCAGACCACGCTCAGCGATTTCCTGGGCACGCTGTACAGCAACCTGCAATCCGGCAACCCGGGCGCCAACGTCAGCACCCAGGCCTGAAACGCCGGGACCGGGTATACGACATGGCCTCCGGTGCCGTCTGCGGCTACCGCAGCGATGTTCCGTCACGGCAGCGGCAGTTCGAGGATCGCGACCAGCCCGCGGCCGTCCGGACCGCCGTGCAGCCGCAGTGCAGCCTTGTGCTGCTGCGCGACGATCCGCGCGATGGCGAGCCCCAGCCCGGTCCCGGGCGAGTCCGGTTCATCGGTCCCGGCATTGCGCCGAAAGGGCTGGAACATTTCCTCCCGGCGCGATTCCGGGATCCCCGGTCCGGCATCGGCCACCTCCACGACCGCCGTGTGCCCCGACCGGTATACGCGGACGCGGGCCAGCTTTCCGTACTTGAGCGCGTTGTCCACCAGGTTGGAGATACAGCGGCGCAGCGCATGCGGCGCAGCCAGCACCGGCTGGCCGAGGCGGCCGCTGCAGGCGATGTCGCAACCCGCATCCATGGCATCGCTGCAGATCGCCGCCACCAGGGAATCCAGGTCGACCCGTTCGAAGGGCTCGTCCACACTCGGCAGGCGGGCGAACTCGAGCCCGGAGGTGACCATGTTCTGGGTAGCGGTCAGGTCATTGACCAGCCGGGCATGCAACTCCGGATCCCCGACCTTTTCCAGGCGCAACCGCAGCCGCGTCAGCGGTGTCTGCAGATCGTGCGCCACCGCGGCGAGCATGCAGGTACGCTCCTGCAGGTGACTGCGGATCCGGGCCTGCATCGTGTTGAACGCGGCCGCGGCCGCGCGGACTTCCGTCGAGCCTTCCGTCTCCGGCAGTGATGGTCGCTCGATATTGCGGCCCAGTGCGTGCGCGGCACGCGCGAGCCGGCGCAGCGGCTGTGTCGCCATGTGGGACACGAACAGCGCCAGCAGCGTCAGCGCCACGACCAGCACCAGGAGTTCCGCCGGGTAGTTTTCCAGCAACGGCGTCGCACGGTCGCGATAGGTGATATCCAGGGTCACGTTCGAACCGTCGCGCAGGCCCGCGACGATGGCTTCGCAGCGGTAAGCGCCGGGATGCGTCATCCCACGGCCGGGCACCGTGAGCGTGCAGTCCTTGCCGGTGCCATCGTATACGCGCACACGCCGGTTCTCTCCCAGCGTGCGGTGCAGTTCCGCGGCGAACGCGGAGTCGGACACCATGCCCAGCACGGGCCGGGCCCCGCCCGGGACGATATGCACCCCGTAGCGTTGCGCAACCCGGATCACCGCGGATCGCAACGATTGCGGCACCACGTCGAGGATCAGGACCAGTTGCTCCACCCGCTCCGCAGCATGTCGCATGCGGGATTGCGCATCCAGCCGGTTGCGCTCGTGTGTAGCCAGGGACATCACCAGTGCACCGGAGAGGATGGTTCCCAGTACCAGGGTCAGAAAGATCCTGGCCGTCATGGAACCGGCAAAGGCTGTCAGCATCCGTATTCGACCCGGACCGGTACGGTCAGGATGTAGCCCTGGTGGCGGATGGTCCTGATGATTTTCGGGACCCTGGCATTCTCCTCGATCTTCTGCCGGAGACGGCTCACCTGCAGGTCGACGGAACGGTCAAACGGCCCCGCATCACGGCCATGCAGGCGCTCCATGAAGTGGTCCCTCGACAGCACCGTGTTGGGCTGTTCCAGGAAATAACGCAGCAGCCGGTACTCCGTCCCGGAGAGCAGGACCAGTACCCCCTGCGGGTCGACCAGGTGGCGGGCATCGACGTCCAGCACCCAGCGAGCAAAGCGGATCCGCGTCGGGGCGCCACGGTCGGCCGCACGCGGTTCCCCGGACCCGCTGCGCCGCAGCACGGTGCGGATCCGGGTCAACAGTTCCCGGGGTTCGAACGGCTTGCAAAGGTAATCATCCGCACCGGATTCCAGACCCGCGATCCGGTCCGGCGGACTCGTCCTTGCCGTCAACATGATGACCGGGAGGTCGGAACCGGTACGCAACGCGCGGCATAGCTCCAGCCCGTCGGCGCCGGGCAGGCTGACATCGAGCACCACGAGGTCGAACGCCTGCCCCGCGAGCCGCGCCTGCATTTCCCCGCCATCGGCGGCCTGCGCGACGTGCAGGCCGTGCTGCTCGAGGTATTCCGCCAGCAACGAGCGAATCTCGCGATCGTCGTCAACGACCAGGATACGGGTGCCGTGCTGGTGAGCCAACCCGGGATTCATGGCTGAAGGTGGTTCCCCGACATGCCGGTACCATGCGACGGAAGTGGAAGCCCAAGCATACTCCATGGATTTTGCCGGAATCCACCGCAACCGTCCGCTCACACCGCCGGGCCGGGCAAGCGTCGACGCGAACTGCCGGGAGTGTGCCTTTTCCCGGCGCGGGGTTGTACTGTGCGCAGTCATGGCGGGCCTGATACCGGTCAACCACACGCGCCGAATGTGCCAAACGGCACCTGTCACGGCACGAACCGGCGGTATACTCCCGGCAAGTGGCCGGCACACAGAGAATCCGGCTGCCAGGCCGTTTTCCCGTACCGGACATGATCACAATCAACGGATTCCTGCACCGCGCCCGGCTGCGCGAGCTCATCCAGCGCTGGATGTTCAACGAACTGCGCCCGGGGGACGTGGACGAACTGCTGCGCCTGGTGCACTTCAACAACGTGTACGTCTCCCGCTACCTGGAGCGCCTGGCAGACACGCTGTTCGCCCGCCTGTACGACAGCACCCTGCGCGTGGAAAAGGTGGTCACCAAGGGGGCATTGCGCGACCGCATCTGCCGCTGCCTGCCGGCAGGGTGCGCGCGCTGCGCGGAACTCGCCGCCAGCTATGCACGCCGGCCCGGCCAGTTCTTCCGCGAAACCCCGTTTCACGGCAGCCTGTATCTGCACGACACCGCTGACGGTGTCCGGTACGTCGGGTCGAGCCGCATCAAGCGCATCCGCCGGCTGGCGGAGAAGTCCGCGCGCAAGCTGGTGGACTGGCTGCACGCATCGGCTGCCACCCCGGCGGACGGCACGCCGGACGACCTGCTGCCGGGGGAGCGGCAGTTGTTGCAGCGGCTCCAAAAGACCCGGGGCGCGCCGGATATGCGGCAGCTGGCGATCAACGATGTCGCCGGCATCAAGGTGATCCTGGAGCGGCACACACCGGACCAGCTGGTGGCACTGTTGCAGGACAGCGGTTGCCGGCTGCTCGAGCGGGAAGAACATGTAGGCATCTATCGCGCGACCAACCTCGTGATCGAGGTCCGGCCGGACCGTACGGCGATCCTCGGGGAACCCCTGCACGAGCGCATGCTCCAGGTGTTCGCCGCACACGGCTATACAGCGCAACAGGCGGACGCCGCGTTGCGCGAATTCGTGCTCAGCGGCGAGGAGCGTGTCAGCGTCGAGATCATCGCCACCGGGTATACCGACATGCTGGAAAGCGAGATCGGCCGCTGCATGCACGAGGAACGCATCCTCCGCCAGCGCCACGACCCGCGCTACTACGGGCAGCTCGCGCAGAATACCGGGTTCCTGCTGGAGTTCCTGTTTACCTTCCCGGCGCTGCCCCGCCGACACCTCGAGCGGCTGCCGCTGCGCATCGGGGACCGCTACCTGCCGGACTACTTCGACGAGGTGCGGCGCTGGCTGTACAACAACCCGTCGGTGGAACTCAATGACCTGTGAGCGCAGGGCGCGGACAACCCGGATGCCCGGGTGCTCCGGGCGCCGGCGCGGCAATCCGGCGAGACCCGGTGCAGCGATCGAACCACACTCATGGCAGACCTGACCCTGCGCTTCTACGAGGAACTGAACGACTTCCTCGCGCCCGGGCTGCGCCGGCAGGACATCGTGCGACCGTACCACCGCCGCACCTCGGTCAAGGACCTGATCGAGTCGTTCGGCGTGCCGCACACCGAGGTGGAGCTGATCCTGGTCAACGGGGTGTCGGTCGATTTCTCGCACATCGTCCGCCCGGGCGACCGCATCAGCGTGTACCCGGTGTTCGAGGCCCTGGACGTAACCCCGCTCGTCCGCCTGCGCCCCGCCCCGCTGCGCACCCCGCGCTTCATCGCCGATGTCAACCTCGGGCGCCTGGCGCGCTACCTGCGGTTGCTGGGCTTTGACTGTTATTACGCGAACGACCTGAAGGACGCCGAGGTCGCACACATTTCGGTCACGGAGTCGCGCATCGTGCTGACGCGCGACCGCGCGCTGCTGCAGCAGCGCATCATCACCCATGGCTATTTCGTACGTGCCGACCAGCCGCGCACGCAGGTACGCGAGGTGCTGACCCGGCTGGACCTGTTGCGCCAGGTGCAGCCGTTCACCCGTTGCACGCGCTGCAACGGCGTGCTGGAACCCGTCGACAAGCAGGCAGTACTTGACGCTCTGCAACCAAAGACGCGTCGCTACTACAATGAATTCCGCCGTTGCACGGTGTGCGGGCAGGTGTACTGGAAGGGCAGCCACTTCGACCGCGCCCTGCAGCTGATCGCGGCCATCACCCGCCCGCCTGCCGGGTAGCGGTGCCAGGGCTGATTCCGGGTGGGTTCAAAAAGGCTAACAGCCTCGATAAACAGACCCGCCACAACGACGCACGGCCCGTTCCGGCCGCGCCCGGAACTTCCGGCCAGCCTTTCCTTCGATGTTTCGTTGTTCCCGACCCGCTTCCAGCGGCAGATGTGCCCGGTTCCCGAGTGGAACCCGTCTCATACTCCCGCGTGACCGGGCCGCGCAGGACACGCGTTTGCCAGCCCCGGGCGGCCATGGCACCGCAATCCGGTACGCCGGGGCGCCGCCCGGATCGACAATACTGTCAGCCTTGCCTCCATCCTGTCATATACCAACGTCCAATGTCATGCATCAACCGGCTGCGGGCCCGATAACCCGCGCATGTCCGGACGCTGGTATTTGACGGAAATCAATACGCGCAATTGCCGACGCGGCAACACTCTGCACTCCTCACCGGAACAGGAGATATGGAATGGAGCAGCCAGGCAAGTTGAAACAGTTACTGAGAACCGATCGTGATCCGAACGAAGTGCAGGACTGGATCTTTTCCCTGACACCGCTGGGAATCGCGTTCCTGTTTTTTCATTTCTTCATTCTCAGGATGGAGATCCCCGACAAGCCGCAGGTGATGATCGTAGGCACGGCGGCGGGTATCGCAGGCCTGCAGGCCTACTGGGTGATCCGTGGCTGGCGCAAGAACCACATCAGCACCGTCCTGTTTGGCATCCTCAGTATTGCGATGATCACGGGAGGCGCATTACTGGCGCTGCATCTCGTCGCCCGGTAACCGGACTCCCGGCGAGACCCGGCGGGCCGTGTAACGGTCCGCCATTTTTTTGCCTGCTCACGCTACCCGGCGTTGACTGCGGTCATGTCTTCCTGCCCGGCCGGGTGCTATAACTCCTTGCATGCCCGGGAAATGCATTTCTGCCACCGGCCCCGCCACGGGCACAGCGCGCTGGGAACATTTCCCGCACGGTGCCGACATCGGGGTGCGCGGTTACGGCACGAGCCGGGCACAGGCCTTCGAGCAGGCGGCGCTGGCCTTGTCGGCCGTCATCACCGAACCGGCCGGGGTGCTCGCGCGTGAGCGCATCGAGATCACCTGCCAGGCGCCGGATGACGAACTGCTGCTGGTCGACTGGCTGAATGCGCTGGTCTATGAAATGGCCACGCGCCAATGGCTGTTTGGCCGGTTTTCGATACGCATCCGTGGACGGCAACTCGCGGCACAGGCCTGGGGTGAACCGCTGGACCTTGCACGCCACCAGCCAGCGGTCGAGGTCAAGGGTGCCACGTTCACGTCCCTGCGCGTCGCGCAGGAGCCGGACGGCACCTGGATCGCGCAATGCGTGGTGGATGTATGACCCCGGACTGCGCGCGGTACCGTCCACCACGGCAACGGTAGTCCCATGGACCTGTCACTGTTCAGCCGTCATTCTGAAACCGCCTGGGAAATCGACCCGCACGACGCCATGCGCGTGCCCGCGCTCATCTACGCCGACGCGGCACTGATCCAGAATATGGATCGCAAGGTCTACGAGCAGGTCTGCAACGTGGCCATGCTGCCGGGCATCGTGCAGGCCGCCTTTGCCATGCCCGACGCCCACTGGGGCTACGGCTTTCCCATCGGGGGCGTGGCCGCGTTCGACGCCGCGGAAGGCGGCGTGGTATCCGCCGGCGGCGTCGGCTTCGACATCTCCTGCGGGGTGCGCTGCCTGCTGACCGGCCAGCCGCTGGAAGCGGTCATGGCGGTGCAGAAAACACTGGCGGACAGCCTGTATCACGCGATCCCCGCCGGCCTGGGCAGCACCGGCCACATCCACCTCGATACGGCGGCCATGGACGCCATGCTCGCGGGCGGGGCGCAGTGGGCGGTGCAACGGGGCTATGGCGACCCGCCCGACCTGGAACGCACCGAGGAGCACGGCTGCATGCAAGGCGCCCGGCCCGACTGGATCTCGCAACAGGCACGCCAGCGCCAGCGCAACGAAATGGGCACGCTCGGCAGCGGCAATCATTACCTCGAGGTGCAGAAGGTCGTGCGGGTACACGACCGTGCCGCCGCGCAGGCCATGGGTCTGCACGAGAACGAAGTGGTGATCAGTATCCACTGCGGGTCGCGCGGCCTCGGGCACCAGGTGGGGACCGAGTTCCTCAAGCGCATGGTACTCGCCGCCCCGCAACACGGCATCACGCTGCCGGACCGGGAGCTGGCCTGTGCCCCCATCGACTCCCCGCTCGGCGCCGAGTACCTCGGTGCAATGCGTGCCGCCATGAACTGTGCCATGGCCAACCGGCAGATCCTGACCCACCTGGTACGCGAGGTGTTCGCGCGCCTGTTGCCCGACGCGCGGCTGGACCTGCTCTATGACGTCTCGCACAACACCTGCAAGCTCGAGCAGCACGAGGTGAACGGACAGCCGCGCACGCTGCATGTCCACCGCAAGGGTGCCACGCGTGCGTTCGGCCCCGGCCACCCGGACCTGCCCCTGGCCCTGCGCACCACCGGGCAGCCGGTGCTGATCGGCGGTTCGATGGGCACGTCCTCCTGGGTACTGGCCGGCACCCCGGCCGGCGCGGACCGGGCGTTCAGCTCCGCCTGTCACGGCGCCGGCCGCGCCATGAGCCGGCACCAGGCACTGCGCGCCTGGGACGGCCGCCAGGTGATCGACGAGCTGGCCGCGCGCGGCATCCTGATCCGCAGCCCGTCGGGACGCGGTGTCGCCGAGGAGGCGCCGGGCGCGTACAAGGACGTGGGCGCCGTGGTCGATGCCGCTGCGGCCGCCGGCCTGGCGCGCAAGGTGGCGTGCCTCGAACCGCTGATCTGCATCAAGGGGTAGCGGACGGCATGCCCGTGCATAACGCCGACGTGGCGGCCGTGTTCGAGGAGATCGCCGACCTGCTCGAGATTCGCAACGAGAACCCGTTCCGGGTGCGCGCCTATCGCAATGCCGCGCGCAACCTGCAGGGCATGGGTGTGCCGGTGGCCGACCGGCTGGCACGCGGGGAGGACCTGACCGAACTACCCGGGATCGGCGCCGATCTCGCCGCGCGCATCGGGGAGATCGTCACGACCGGTCGCTGCCGGCTGCTCGAGACCCTGCACCGTCAGGTGCCGCACTCGGTGACCGACCTGCTGAAGATCCGCGGGCTGGGACCGCAACGCGTGCGCACGCTCTACCAGGAACTGGACGTACAGACCCTCGAACAGCTGGCGCGTGCCGCGCACGACGGGCGCATCCGCGCCCTGCCCGGTTTCGGGGCGAAAACCGAGCAGGCCATCCTGGAAGCCGTCACGCACCAGCTCACGCAGCAGCCCCGCTGCAAGCTGGCCGTGGCGGCACAGTATGCCCGCCCCCTGCAGGCATGGCTGGAACGGATTCCGGGCGTGCGGCAGGTCGTCGTAGCCGGCAGCTACCGCCGCGCCCGCGAGACCGTCGGCGACCTGGACATTCTGGTCACGGTGGACCGGACCGGTGTCATGGAACGCATCGTGACCTACGACGAGGTCAGCCGGGTGCTGTCCAGCGGCCCCACGCGCGCCACGCTGCTGCTGCGCTCCGGCCTGCAGGTGGACGTGCGGGTCGTGGAGCAGGCCTGCTTCGGTGCGGCCCTGGTGTATTTCACCGGTTCGCGCGAGCACAACATCGCGCTGCGCCGGCAGGCACAGGAGCGCAGGCTCAAGATCAGCGAATACGGCGTGTTCCGCGGTACGCGGCGCACTGCCGGGAAGACCGAGGAATCGGTCTACCGCAGCGTGGGCCTGCCGTGGATCGAACCGGAACTGCGCGAGAACCGCGGCGAACTGGAGGCCGCGCGGGCCGGCAAGCTGCCGCAGCTGGTCACGCGCGACGACCTGCGCGGCGATCTGCACGCCCATACCACGGCCACGGACGGCCACAACAGCCTGCGCGAGATGGCTGCGGCCGCGCGTGCGGCCGGGCTGGAGTATCTGGCGATCACCGAGCATTCGCGCCGGCTGACCGTTGCGCATGGCCTGGACCCCCGGCGCCTGCGCCGGCAGATGCACGACATCGACCGCCTGAACGAAACCCTGGAAGGCATCACCCTGCTCAAGGGCGTGGAGGTCGATATCCTCGAGGACGGCCGGCTCGATCTGCCCGACGAGGTGCTGGGCGAACTCGATCTCGTGGTCGGCGCGGTGCACAGCAACTTCGGCCTGTCGCGCGCACGCCAGACGGCGCGCATCCTGCGCGCCATGGACCGTCCGTATTTCACGATCCTGGCGCACCCGACCGGGCGCCTGCTGGAGACGCGCGAGCCCTACGACGTCGACATGCTGCGGATCATCCGCAAGGCCCGCGCGCGCGGCTGCTTTCTCGAGCTCAACGCGCACCCGGAACGGCTCGACCTGCTCGACACGCACTGCCAGCTGGCGCGCGACGAGGGCGTGCTGGTGGCGATCAACTCGGATGCCCACAGCACGCAGGACTTCGCCAACCTCGTCTACGGCGTGGGACAGGCGCGGCGCGGCTGGCTGGAGAAGCGCGACGTGCTCAACACCCGCAGCCTGCGGCAGCTGAAGAAACTGCTCGGACGCTGACCGGCACCCGGGCGCGGGATCAGGCCGGGTAGTCGAAGATGCCGGGATTGCCCTCGACGTTTTTGAGCTTCGGAGTATTCAGGCGCGTGACCTTCGCGACCTTCACGTCGCGCAGGTATTTCGCGACCGTCTCCCAGACCGGTTCGCCCGGCGACTGCGAGCCCACGGTCGCCCAGCCGGCGACCTTGTATTTCCTGTTCGCGTCGACCGGCGTGCCGTCGTCGAGCTGCATGGCGGACACGCGCTTGCCGCTGTCCGCGGTCGGATCGCACACGTAGTCCATGCCACCGACCCGCACCATGTCGCCGCCCTGCTGGTAGTACGGATCGGCGTTGAACAGGTTGTCGCAGACATCCTCGAGGATCAGCTTGATCTGCGCCCCGGTCATGTCGCGGGCATAGGTCTCCGGGTAGGTGATGCAGGTCTGGTCGAGGACATTTTCCATCGTGATGGGCTGCCCTCCGAGCACCGTGGTGCCCCAGCGGAAGCCGGGGGACAGCGAGATCTGCGCGTCGTTGACCTTGCGCAGGGCGTCGCAGATGACCTGGTCGAAGGTCCCGTTGAAATTGCCGCGCCGGTACAGCAGCTCGTCGGCCACCGCCAGTTTCTCGGTGAGGGAACCGAGATACGGCTTGCGCACCTTGTCGATGTACGCGCTCATTTCCGGGTCCGGAGCCAGCAGGTTGGAAAAGACCGGCACCAGGCGGTAGTGGTAGCCGCGCAGCTTGCCATCCTTCACGTCGAGGTCCATGACCCCCACGAACTTGCCGTTGGAACCGGCATTGGTGACCAGGGTCTTGCCGCCGGCATTGCGGACCACGGTCGGCGCGGGCATGCCGTCATGGGTGTGTCCGCCGAAGATCACGTCCACGCCGGTGACCCGGGAGGCCATCTTCAGGTCCACGTCCATACCGTTGTGCGAGATCACCACCACCAGGTCGGGCTTTTCCTTCGCACGCAGGTCGTTGACGATTCCCTGCATGCGCTCGTCCTGGATGCCGAAGGTCCAGTCCGGGATGAAGCGCTGCGGGTTCGCGATCGGGGTATACGGAAAGGCCTGGCCGATGACGGCAATGCGCACCCCGCCGGCCTGCCTGATGACGTAGGGCTTGAAGGCCAGCCCCGTGTCCTCGTTGTAGTCGCTGAACTCGGTATAGGCGTAATCGAAGCTCTTGTCGTCGCGTACCTTGACGTTCTGCGCGACGAAATCCCCCTTGAAATCGCGCACGTTGTCGAGGATCTCGTTTTCCGTGTAGGTGAACTCCCAGTGACCGGTCATGACGTCGACGCCCAGCAGGTTACAGGCACCGACCATGTCCTTGCCGCGCGTCCAGAACGCGGTACCCGAGCCCTGCCAGGTGTCGCCGCCGTCCAGCAGCAGGGACTTGCCGGTTCCGGCGCCGGCCCGCAGCTGGTCCACCAGGGTCCTGAGGTGGGCGAACCCGCCGACGCGGCCGTAGGTATGGGCCGCGGCACTGTAATCCAGGCAGGTAAAGGCGTGTGCCTCGATGCCTCCGGCCGGGATGCCGAAATACTTGAGAAAGGCATTGCCGACCACGTGCGGGGCCTTGCCCAGGGCGGCGCCGACCCCGATGTTCACATTCGGCTCGCGGAAGTAGATCGGCAGCAGTTGCGCATGCGTATCCGTGATATGCAGCAGGCGCACGTTGCCGTGCATGGGCACCTCGTAGAAGTCTTTCGGTACCTTGCGTCCGGCAAACACGCCGCCCGGTACCAGGCCGGCGGCTGCCGCCATCCCCATCAGATACAGAAATTCTCTTCGGCTCAAAGACATGATATTCGCCCCCTTGATCGTTCTGCAGGAACCGGGTGATCGTGCGCCGCGCCTGTAATCCCGTTTCCGCCGGTGATCCGGTACCCTGCAACCACGGCTGCGTGGTGTGTGCCTGCGGCGCTGCCCCGGACACTGCAATGTACCGGCCCGGAAAGAGTACCGTAAACCACCTGTCCGTGGTGAGTGGTCGGCCTGCATCCGCTGAAAACCACTTTTCGGCCATGGCTATTGCGCCCGCCACGGGGGCTGGCGGACAGTGACACGCCGGAATCCCGGTCCGGACCCGCCCGCCGCCCTCGTGACGCGGCTCAGCCCGGGTTGCTGTCCGCCACCACGGCCACGATGAACAGCTCGACACGGCGATTGAGCGCGCGGCCTTCCTCGGTGGCGTTACTGGCGCGCGGCTCGCTCTCGCCACGCCCGGAGGCGCTGAGGCGCTGCGGGGCCACGTGCCGGGCCAGCAGGTAGCGCTGGACCGCCGCGGCGCGCCGTTCGGACAGCGTCTGGTTATATGCTGCCGTGCCGGTGTTGTCGGTATGCCCGACGATGCCGATTACGGTCTTGCCGTACTTGTTGACCACTTGCGCGATCTTGTCGAGTGTACTGTCAAAATTGCCCTTGATCTCGGCGGAATCCACCGCGAAGGCACTCTGTGCCGTCATCGTGACCCGCAGCGTCTTTTCGTCGATCCGCTCGACCTGGATGTCACCGCGATCCCGTTCGGGCGCCAGCGCCCTTTCGAGGTCCTTCTTCTGCGAGTCCATGTAGGCACCCACGCCCGCGCCCGCGAGCCCGCCGCCGATCGCGCCGATGAGTGCGCCCTTGCCATGTTTGTCGCTGACAGCCGCGCCGACGGCCGCGCCGCCCAGCGCACCGATGAGCGCGCCTTTCTGGGCATCGGTCATGGGCTTGCGGTTGCCGTATTCGTCCGCACAGGCGGACAGTCCGAGGACGAGTATGAGGGAGATGCCGATGAGCTGATGGATACGCATGTTGTGATCCTGGTTTGAGTGGATGGAAAGGACGGCCCGGTACCGGGACGCTGCGTATTGTATACGGACAGTACCGTAACGGGTTTGCACGAATCCACAAAACCGGCCGTTGCCGCGCCACCGGCCTGTCCCTGCTGCCGGCTTGCCGGTAGTATTGCCGGAGCCCGGGGCAGACCGGAAATCCGCTTGCTGCGACACGAGGTTACATGGATCTGGACAAGAGCCTGGCAGCGGTCAGTTACGCCGTGCGACCCGCCGTGGTCATCCGCTATTTCGGCTCGATGTGCCTGTTGCTCGCGCTGGCCGGACTGGTGCCGCTCGCCGTAGCGCTGCTCGTGCAGGACCGGGCCTATGCCGTGCACCAGGGCCTGGTGTGTGGGGGCCTGGCGGCGGCCGGCCTGCTGTTCGGCCGCCGCCAGCCACCGGTCGAGGTACAGCGCAACGAGGCGCTGGTGATCGTGGTACTGACCTTCGTCCTGGCCGCGCTGGCCTTCGCCCTGCCCATGATGGAACGGGGCCTGTCCTTCGCGAGTGCGCTGTTCGAGTCCGTCTCCGGCATCACGACCACCGGGCTGACCACCATCGGCAACGTCGAGGCCGAGGGCTACGGGGTCCTGTTCACGGCGGCCTGGCTGCAGTGGATCGGTGGCCTGGGCATCCTGGTGCTGGGCTTCGCCATGCTCTCCGGGCAGGGCATCAACGCCATGCGCCTGACCGGCGTGCTGTCCGAACAGAGTGACGTGATCGGCGGATCCCGCGCCTACGGCCGGATCATGCTGGCCGTCTACACCAGCCTGACCACGGCCGGTATCCTGCTGCTGCACTGGAGCGGACTCGCCTGGTACGATGCCGCCACGCTCGGGCTGGCGGCCATCTCGACCGGCGGGTATTCCCCCTACAATGCCAGTATCGCGGAACTGAACACGCTCTCCCAGGCCGTGCTCATGGCCATCAGCACCTGCGGCGCCTTCAGCATGCTGTTGTACTATCGCGTGTGGCGCGGTGAGTGGCGCGCATTCGTGCTCGACCCGGAGTTGCACACCTTCTGGATCCTGGCAGCGGTGATCGCGGCCGGCCTGGCGCTGTCCCTCTGGCACGCGGGCGGCATGAGTGCCGGCAAGGCACTCTGGAACGGACTGCTCACGGCCCTGTCGGCCCAGTCCACCACCGGCTTCTCGAGCGTGCCCACCCGTTCCCTCGACGCGGGCTCGAAGTTGCTGCTGGTCTTCTCCATGCTGACCGGCGGGGGCGTCGGCTCCACCGCCGGGGGCATGAAGCTGTTGCGCCTGCTCATCCTGCTGAGCCTGGTACGGCGCCTGATCCTGCGCAGCCGGATCTCCGAGCACACCGTCACGCCGACCCGTTTCCTCGGCCGTGAGTGGAGCAGCGATATGCTGCTGGGTGCGCTGCTGGTGGTGATCCTGCACCTGCTGGTGATCGGGCTGAGCTGGCTGGCCTTTCTGCCCTGGGGCTACGATCCGCTGGATGCCCTGTTCGAGGTAACCTCGGCGACCGGGACGGTTGGTCTGTCCACAGGGATTACCTCGGCCACCCTGCCGGAGCCGCTGCAGGGGGTACTGATTGCAGACATGCTGCTCGGCCGGGTCGAAATCGTGGCTATACTGGTGTTCCTTGCGCCGCGCACCTGGATCGGGCAGCGGCGCGGATTCGATATTCCGGCAAATAACTCGGAGTGAAGGCATGCGGGTAGTACTGATCGGCGCTTCTTCCCTCGCGGTGCAGACCGCCGAGGTATTGATCGAGCACGGTCACCAGGTACTGATCATCGATAAGGACCGGGAACACATCGAGGCGCTCAGCCAGCGCCTCGACTGCGCCTTCCTGAACGGGGACGGCAGCATGCCGGACCTGCTGCGCGAGGCGGACCCGACGCACACCGATGCGCTGCTGTGCCTGACCAGCCATGACCAGACCAACATCATCGCCGGCCTGATGGCGCGCAATCTCGGCTATGCACGCGTGGTGACGGTCATCGAGGACGCGGATTTCGAGGCGCTGTGCGAGGAACTGGGACTGAAGGAAACCTTCATCCCGTTGCGCAAGATCAGCCACCAGCTCGCGGAACTGGTGGAGGAACCGACGGCGGCACCGGGGCTGGACACCCTGTTCAAGCACGACGCGGTGCTGCGCGCCGTCACGCTGGAGGGCGGTGAACACACGCTCGAAGCGCTGCAACTCCCGGATGGCGCCCGGGTCGTGGGCTTCTACCGGGAACAGGCACTGCTGTTCCCCGACACACAAACCCGTTTCCAGGCCGGTGACGAGCTGCTGGTCCTGGCCCGGGAAAATGCACTCAAGGCACTGGACAAATGCATCGGAAACCTGACTTCAACCACCTGAAACCTTCCGGCCGGACACCGGTCACTGGATAAACACCCATGACAAACACGGAGCAACCGGCATGACCCAGCCTGAACCGGTACGCCCGGCGGCACTCGAGAACAACGTGAACAGCCTGGCCCTGGACCGCACGGTGCTGGCCAACGAGCGCACCTATGCGGCCTGGTTACGCACCGGTCTCACCGCGCTGGCAACCGGGCTGGGCACGGCCCGCTTCATGCCGGCGGCCATCCCGTTGTGGAGCGTACGCATGATCGCCGCGCTGCTGCTGCTGTTCGGTGCGGCGTCTTTCGTGCTCGCCGCCTGGCGCTACGAGACCCTGCATGTGGGTATCCGTCACCTCGACGTGAATACCATCCCGCCCCCGGTGGTCACGGCACTGAGCGTGATTCTGGTGTGCTGTACCCTGCTGGCGCTGGCCGCCCTCTGGACCCTGGGGCGCTGAACCGGCACTCGGACGCCTACTGGCTGTCCACCTCGGCGTGGTACTTGCGGCGGATGTCCTCGATATCGACATGCGCCTCGGGGAACTGCATGCCCAGGCCTTCCAGGTACTCCACCACGATGCGCGAGATGGCCAGGTTGCGGAACCACTTGTGGTCCGCAGGAATGACGAACCACGGTGCCTGTTCGGTGCTGCAGCGACCCAGCGCATCCTCGAAGGCGGACTGGTAGCGGTCCCAGTACTGGCGCTCGGAATAGTCCGAATCACTGATCTTCCAGTGCCGGGTCGGGTCCTTGAGGCGTTTTTTGAAGCGCCGCAGCTGCTCGTCCTTGCTGATGTGCAGGAAAAATTTCAGGACGTGGACGTTGTTGTCGAGCAGGCACTGCTCGAAGGTGTTGATGCGGTCGTAGCGGCCCTGCCAGACCTCTTTCGCGACCAGCGCGTGCACTCGCGTCACCAGCACGTCCTCGTAGTGGGAACGGTTGAAGATGACCACCTCGCCGCGCCCCGGTGTGACCTTGTGCACCCGCCACAGGAAATCGTGGCGGGCCTCCTCCGCGGACGGCACCTTGAAGGCCTGCACCCGGCAGCCCTGCGGGTTCATGTAGCCAAGCACGTGACGGATCACCCCGTCCTTGCCACCGCTGTCCATGGCCTGCAGGCAGATCAGCAGCCCGTGCCTGCCCTCGGCATAGAGCAGGAATTGCAGCTCGCGCAGGCGTTCGGCGTACTTGCTGATGTCATCCTTTGCACCGGCCTTGTCCTGGTGATGGCCGGTATATCCGGTGTCAATCTCCGCCAGCTTCACCTGCGAGCCGGGCCGGACCCGGAAGTGTTCCATCCAGTTCATGTGCTCTCCCATTATCTGTCCGGTTATGACCGGCGATTCACGCCATGATTCCGCGTGC
>Ga0315556_1000568_pt1 | contig 23004 bp, 19 predicted proteins | sample SalMarSW160310MG_FD_202112 | JGI IMG/M metagenome (GOLD analysis project Ga0315556, IMG submission 202112) | Salt marsh sediment microbial communities from the Plum Island Ecosystem LTER, Massachusetts, United States - Salt Marsh Sediment SW1603-10 ...
GGGTCCTCGAAGCTCGCGCTGTGGCGCCCGGCGGGCTCGTCGGAGGAGGCGACCAGGTTGCCGTTCGACAGCAGCACCGGGTAGGCCGCCTTGTCGGCGTGGACCGTGACGCGGTAGCGCGCCATGACGTCGGGGCGGTCGATGAACCAGGTGATGCGGCGGAAGCCCTGCGCCTCGCACTGGGTGACGAAGCCGTGCTTGGTCGCGTACAGCCCCTCGAGCTTGGTGTTCTGCTGCGGCACGATGCGCGACACGGTCTCGAGCGTGAAGGCGTCGGGCACGTCCGGGATCACGAGCCGCTCGGGGTCGAGCGAGTAGGTGTTGTCGCGCAGCAGGGTGCCGCCGATCGAAACCGAGATCAGCTCGAGCTCCTCGCCGTCGAGCGCGAGCGGCGCCTTCGGGTCAAAAGCCGGCTGGTCGGCAGCCTTCGGGTTGCGCCGAAGCTGCAGCTTCGCCGCCACCAGCGCGTGATCGGCGCGGATGTCGACGTCGAGCTCCACGTGCTCGACCAGGAAGGCCGGCGGCGCGTAGTCCTTGAGGTAGATCGTCTGCGGCTGCGGTTCGCGCATGCGGAAAGTCTAGTCCTGCTTGGGATTGCCGAGCAGGAACGCGCGCGGCTTCTTGTGCGTCACGACGGGCCGGCGCGGCTCGCGCTTCGCCTGAGGCTCGGGCTCGCGCGGCGCCTCGACGAATTCCTCGCGCGGCTCCGCGCGGGCGCGGCGGCGGGCTTCCTCGATCTGGGCCTGGTACTCGTCGTTGGGGTAGGGGATTCCGCCTCTGCCGCCTCTGCGCCCCTGCCGCTCGTCGCGGCGGGGCTTGTGGCGCGGCGGTTCCTGGCGCGGCTGGGGACGGGATTCGCGGCGGGGCTGCTGGCGCTGGCCGCCGCGGCGCGGCTGGCCCTGGCGCGGGCGGCGCTCGGGCTCGCTCGGGCGGCTCGGCGCCGTCCCCGGCTCGAAGCCTTCAATGACCCTTTTTTCGACCTGGCGGTTCATCAGCCTCTCGATCGCCGCGAGCAGCGGCCGGTCGTCTGCTCCGATCAGCGACACCGCCTCGCCGGCGGCTCCGGCGCGGCCGGTGCGGCCGATGCGGTGCACATAGTCTTCAGGCACGTGCGGCAGGTCGAAGTTCACCACGTGCGGCAGCTGCTCGATATCCAGGCCGCGCGCGGCGATGTCGGTCGCCACCAGCACGCGCAGCTCGTTGTCCTTGAAGCGCTTGAGCGCGCGCGTGCGCGCGTTCTGGCTCTTGTTGCCGTGGATGGCGTCGGCCTCGACGCCGTCGCGCTGGAGCTGCTCGGCCAGGCGGTTCGCGCCGTGCTTGGTGCGCGTGAACACCAGCACCTGGCGCCAGTCGTTCGATTTCACCAGGTGCGACAGCAGCTCGCGCTTGCGGGTGGCGTCGACCGGGTGCGCGACCTGCGCCACCAGCTCGGCCGGCGTGTTGCGGCGCGCGACCTCGACCGTTGCCGGGTCGTGCATGAAGCCCGCCGCGAGCTTGCGGATCTCGTCCGGGAAGGTGGCCGAGAAGAGCAGGTTCTGCCGCTTCGCCGGGAGCAGCGCGAGGATGCGCCGGATGTCGGGGATGAAGCCCATGTCGAGCATGCGGTCGGCCTCGTCCAGGACGAGGATCTCGACCTGGCGCAGGTCGATGGTCTTCTGCTGGACGTGGTCGAGCAGCCGGCCGGGAGTGGCGACGACGATGTCGATGCCGCGCTTGAGCGTGTCGATCTGCGGGTTGATGCCGACCCCGCCGAAGATCACGGTCGAGCGAAGATGCTGGTGCTTGCCGTAGGTGCGCACGCTTTCCTGCACCTGGGCGGCGAGCTCGCGCGTCGGCACGAGGATCAGCGCCCGTACCGCGGGATGGCTCCCGCCGCTCGCGCCGAGCCGCTGCAGCATCGGCAGCGTGAAGCCGGCGGTCTTGCCGGTGCCGGTCTGCGCGGCGGCGAGCAGGTCGCGCCCCGCGAGCACGACCGGGATGGCCTGCGCCTGGATGGGGGTGGGTTCGGTGTAGCCCTGGTCGGCGACTGCGCGCACGAGCCCGGCGTCAAGGCCGAGGCCTTCGAATGTCGTAGTAATGACTTTCTCCTGACGATCGGCCTGCAAAAAACCGGTTCAGGCCAATCTGGTTTCAGGTTCTTTTGATTCGCCGCCCAGGACGGGCGGGGAAACTACTGAGACGCTAACCGGAAGACGCGCAACAGAAACCCTGGAACGGATTATACGACATCTTCGCCGTCACGCCTTCTTCAGCAGGTCGGGATCGATCGGGAGCGTGCGGATGCGCTTGCCGGTGGCGGCGAAGATCGCGCCGGTGACCGCGGGCGCGAGCGCCGGCAGGCCGGGCTCGCCGATGCCGCCCGGCATCTCGGCGCTCGGCACGATGTACACCTCGACCTTGGGCATCTCGTCGATGCGCAGCACCGGGTAGCTGTCGAAGTTGCCCTGCTCGACCTTGCCGTCCTTGAAGCTGATCCGCCCGTACAGCGCCGCGCTCAGGCCGAAGACGATCGCGCTCTCGATCTGGCGCCGGATGATCTCCGGGTTGACCGTCATGCCGCAATCGACCGCGGCCACCACGCGATGCACCCTGACCTGCCCGTCCTTGCCCACCGAGATCTCGGCGACTTCCGCGACGTAGCTGCCGAAGGACTCCGCCACCGCGATGCCGCGGTGCAGGCCGGCGGGCGGCGGCGTGCCCCAGCCCGCCCTGGCGGCCGCCAGCTCGAGCACGCCCTTGTGGCGCGGCTGCTTGGCGAGCAGCGCCCGGCGGAACTCGAAGGGATCCTTGCCCGCGGCGTGCGCCATCTCGTCGATCAGGCTCTCGCTGAAGAAGGTGTTCTGCGAGTGTCCGACCGAGCGCCAGAACCAGACCTGCACGCCCGGCTCCTGCCGCGAGTACTCGACCCGCAGATTGGGAATGTCGTAGGGGAGGTCGGCGATGCCTTCGACCGCGAACTTGTCGACGCCGCTCGGCGGGATCTTCATCGAGCCGCTCGCCTCCATGATCGAGGGCGACGCGACTCTCGCGCGGAAGCTCAGCGGGTTGCCCGCCGCGTCCAGCCCCGCGGTGAAGCGCGTCACCGAGGCCGGCCGGTAGTAGTACGCGCGCATGTCGTCCTCGCGCGCGTAGATGAGCTTCACCGGCTTGCCCGAGAGCTTGGAAAGGATCGTCGCGTCGATCGTGAAGTCCGGCGCAAAGCGCCGGCCGAAGCCGCCGCCGAGGTACATCGTGTGCACCGTCACCTTTTCCGGGGCGACGCCCGCGATGTTCGCGACGATGGCCTGGGTCGGCCCGGGCGCCTGCGTGCCGGCCCAGATCTCGACCGAGCCCGGCTTGACCCAGGCGGTGCAGTTCATCGGCTCCATGCAGGCGTGCGCGAGGTAGGGCGCTTCGTAGATGACGTCGAGCGTCCGCGCCGGCTTCGCCGCGGCGAAGTCGCCGTCGTCGCGCGCGACCTTGCCTTCCTGCGTTGTCGCGTCGGTGAGCGTTCTCGACACCACGTCCGAGGACAGTTCCGCGTTCGGGCCGTCGTCCCACTTGATCTCGAGCGCGTCGCGGCCCTTCTTCGCCGCCCAGTACCCTTGCGCGAGCACGGCCACGCCATGCGGGGTCTGGGCCACCTGCACGACGCCGCGGACCGCGCGCGCCTTGCTGGCGTCGAAGGATAGCGCCTTACCGCCGGGCACCGGCGGGCGGCTGAGCACCGCGGTCAGCATCCCGCGCAGGCTCACGTCGATGCCGAACTTCGCGCTGCCGTCGACCTTGGGCGGCGTGTCGAGGCGCTTCAGGTCCTGTCCCAGGAGGCGGAAGTCCTTCGGTTCCTTGAGCCGCGGGTTCGCCGGCAGCGGAAGCTTCGCGGCTCTTGTGACGAGCACACCGTAGGACGCCCGCCTGCGTCCGTGGATGACGTAGCCCTTGTGCGTGCGGCAGTCCTGCGGCTTCACCCGCCAGGCCGCGGCGGCGGCCGCGACCAGCATCTCGCGCGCGGCCGCGCCGGCCTTGCGCATCGGCTCCCAGCTGGCGCGGACAGTGGTGGAGCCGCCCGTGGCCTGGATGCCCAACAACGGGTTGGCGTAGGCCTTGGCGGCCGGCGCCTGCTCGACGCTCACCTTCTTCCAGTCGGCGTCCAGTTCCTCGGCCACGAGCATCGGGATCGCGGTCAGCACGCCCTGGCCCATTTCGGAAAATCCGCAGACAACGGTCACGTGGCCGTTGGAGGCGACGCGCAGGAAGGCGTTCGGCTTGAACTGCGTCGCCGCCTCGGCCACGCGGCCGGCCGCGGGCAGCACGAATCCGATCACCAGTCCGCCGCCGCTGACGGCGGACGCTTTGAGGAAGCTGCGCCGCGATGACCTGAATTGCGCGCTCATCGCCGGCGGCCTCCCAGCAACACCGAGGCATCCTTGATCGCGGCCCGGATCTGGTTGTAGGTGCCGCAGCGGCAGATGTTGCCGCTCATCGCGGCGTCGATCTCGTCGTCGCTCGGCGACCGGTTCTGCGTCAGCAGCGCGGTCGCGCTCATCATCTGTCCGCTCTGGCAGTAGCCGCACTGCGGCACGTCGTTCTCGAGCCAGGCTTTCTTCACTCTCCTGCCGACATGAGTGAAACGCAGCGCCTCGACCGTCAGCACGTGCTTGCCGGCGGCTTCCGACACGGGCGTGCCGCAGGCGCGCACCGGCTTGCCGTCGATGTGCACCGTGCACGCGCCGCAGAGCTGCACGCCGCAGCCGAATTTGGGCCCGGTGATTCCGAGCGTGTCGCGCAGCACCCACAGCAGCGGGGTGTCCGGGTCGACGTCGAGTCTTTTCTTCTTGCCGTTGACGGTCAGGGAGATCATTCAGGTTCCCGAAGCGATATGGGGTTGCAAAAACCCGATTTTGCTCACGCCTGCGGGAGGATGTCGAGATCCGCGCTCGATTTCGCGAGCGTCAATCTCGAGTAAGGGCGAGGACCTGTCGGGCGGCGCCGACAGTCTATTTCGCGCCGCCGCCCCCCGTCATCTGGTCGAGGCGCGCGATCAGGCCATCGATGCCGCCGTCGCGCACCTGCTGCGCGAACTGGCTGCGATAGGTGGCAACCAGGCTGACGCCGTCGATCACGACGTCGTAGATCTTCCAGCCGTCCGGGGTCTTCTCCATGCTGTAGTCGACCTCGACCGGCGGCCGCCCGGGGCTGATGAAGCTGTTGCGCACCGTGGCGTCGGTGTCGCCGGGCGCGATGCGCGTCGGCCTGACCTCCATACGTTGCCCGCGGTAGGAGCCGATCTGGTTGGCGTAGGTCTGGACCAGCATGTGGCGGAACGCCTCGACCAGCTGATCCTGCTGCGCGGGGGTGGCCTTGCGCCAGTTGCGGCCGAGCGCGTAGCGGGTCATGGTGCGGAAGTCGATGTGCGGCAGGATTTTCTGCTCGGCCAGCGCGAGCGCCTTCTTCTTGTCGCCTTCCTGCAGCGCCTTGTCCTGGTGGATCGCATCCATCACGTCGCGGGTGACCTGGCGCACCAGCGCCTCGGGGCCGAGCTCGGCGGCGCCGGCGAGCTGCACCGAGACGAAGAGGGCGAGCAGAAAAGCTTGGACGAGTTTCATGCCGGCACCTTACACCGGGTTCGACCGTTCGGCGAGGAAGGCGGACAGGACTTGTGCAGTATGCGACCCGGCGGATGTGGAAAAGTTCTCGGGCGCGCCCTGCAGCACCACGCGGCCGCCGCCTTCGCCGCCCTCGGGCCCGAGGTCGACGATCCAGTCCGCTTCCGCCATGACGTCGAGGTTGTGCTCGATCACCAGCACCGTGTTGCCGGCGTCGACCAGCCGATGGAGAACGCGGATCAGCTTTTCGACGTCGGCCATGTGCAGGCCGACGGTCGGCTCGTCGAGGACGTAGAGCGTGTGCGTCTCGGGACGCACCTTGGCGAGCTCGGTGACGAGCTTGATGCGCTGCGCCTCGCCACCGGAGAGCGTCGGGCTCTGCTGGCCGAGCGTGAGGTAGCCGAGGCCGACGTCCTGCAGCAGCCGCAACGAGCGGTGGATCGACGGCTGCGCGGCGAAGAACTCGACCGCCTCGTCGACGCTCATCGCCAGCACCTCGCCGACGTTCCTGCCGCGCCAGCGCGGCGCGAGGGTCTCCGGGTTGAAGCGCTGCCCGCCGCAGGCTTCGCAGGTGACCTTCACGTCGGGCAGGAAGGACATCTCGATCTTCTTCTGGCCCTGGCCCTCGCATGCCTCGCAGCGCCCGCCCTTGGTGTTGAAGGAGAAGCGGCTCGGCGTCCAGCCGCGCATGCGCGCTTCCGCGGTGTCGGCGAACAGGCGCCGGATCGCGTCCCAGAAGCCGACATAGGTGGCGGGGCAGGAGCGCGGCGTCTTGCCGATCGGCGCCTGGTCGACCTCGAGCACGCGCCCGGGCTCGCCCCTGACCTCGCGGCAACCGACCGGCGCGCCTTCCTGCAGGCTCGCGAGCAGCACGTCGCGCGCGAGCGTCGACTTGCCCGAGCCCGAGACGCCGGTGACCACCGTCAGGCGCGCGAGCGGCAGGCGCAGGTCGACGTTCTTCAGGTTGTGCAGGGACGCGCCTTTCACCACCACCGCCTTGCCGCGCGGCGACACCGGGCGGCGCGGTTGCAGCGGGTGCCTGAGCGGCGCGGCGAGGAAGCGGCCGGTGAGCGATTCCGGGATGCGCGTGAGATCCTCCGCCGTGCCGGCGCCGATCACGCGGCCGCCGAGCTTGCCGGCGCCGGGGCCGAGGTCGATCACGTGGTGCGCGCGGCGGATCGTCTCCTCGTCGTGCTCGACGACGACGAGCGTGTTGCCCTTGGCCTCGAGCTTCTCGAGCACCCCGAGCAGGATCCGGTTGTCGCGCGGGTGCAGGCCGATGGTCGGCTCGTCGAGGATGTAGCACACGCCGCGCAGGTTCGAGCCGAGCTGCGCCGCCAGGCGAATGCGCTGCGCCTCGCCGCCCGAGAGGGTCGGCGCCGAGCGGTCGAGCGTGAGGTAGTCGAGGCCGACCTCGCGCAGGAAGCCGAGCCGGCTTTGCAGCTCGGCGACCAGGTCGCGCGCGATCTCGCGCTCGCGGCCCTCGAGCGCGACGTCCGAGAACAACTTCTCGAGCGCTTCGACCGGCAGCGCGCCGTAGTCGGCGATCGACCTGCCGCGCCAGGCGACCGCCAGCGCCTCGGGGTTGAGCCGCTTGCCGCCGCAGTCGGGGCAGGCCTCGTCGACCTCGAGCCACTCGATCCACGAGTCGAGCACGTGGTCCTCGGCGCCGGTGCGCGAGCGCTCCTCGTCCCAGCCGACCTCGGCGAGCTTGAGCCCGGTGCCGTAGCAGCCCGGGCACCAGCCGTGCTTCGAGTTGTACGAGAACAGACGCGGGTCGAGCTCGGCGAAGCTGCGCCCGCACGAAGGGCAGGCGCGCTTGGTCGAGAACTGCGCCTGGTGCAGGGTCAGCTCGACGGCTCCCTTCGCCTTCGCCGCGGCCTTCACCAGCGCGTCGAGGTCGGCGAGAAGGTGCACCGAGCCCTTGCCGTGCTCCAACGCGGTGGACAACGCCTCGCGCAGCGCGCGCTCGTTCGCCGGCTCGACGCGCAGGTCGGCCACCGGCAGCTCGATGGTGTGCTCCTTGAAGCGGTCCAGCCGCGGGAAGGGCTCGAGCGGCAGGAAAGCGCCGTCGACGCGCAGGCTGGTGTAGCCCTTCGCCTTGGCCCACTTCGCGAGATCCGTGTAGACGCCCTTGCGGTTGACCACCAGCGGCGCGAGCAGGCCGATGCGCTGGCCGCGGTACTCGCGCAGGATGCGCGCCGCGATCGCGTCCTCGCTCTGCGGCTCGATCGGCACCCTGCAGTCGGGACAGTGCTGGGTGCCGAGCTTGACGAACAGCAGCCGCAGGAAGTGGTGGATCTCGGTCAGCGTGCCGACCGTGCTCTTCCTGCCGCCGCGGCTGGTGCGCTGCTCGATCGCCACCGTCGGCGGGATGCCCCAGATCGCGTCGACGTCGGGGCGCGCGGCCGACTGCACGAACTGGCGCGCGTAGGCGTTGAGCGACTCGAGGTAGCGGCGCTGCCCCTCGGCGAAGAGGATGTCGAACGCGAGCGTCGACTTGCCCGAGCCCGAGACGCCGGTGATCACGCTGAAGCGGTTGCGCGGGATCTCGACGTCGATGTTCTTGAGGTTGTGCTCGCGCGCGTTGTGGATGCGGATGGCATGGCCGAGGTAACGGGCTTGGGGTTCTTCTGTTCTTTCTTTGATGGGTTCTTGAAGAAATGCGTTTTCATACTCTCGCAAAGCTTTCCCGGTATGCGACGTCTCGTGCCGCATCACCTGCGCGGGCGTGCCCTCGCAGACCAGCGCGCCGCCGGCTTCGCCGCCCTCGGGGCCGAGGTCGACGATCCAGTCGGAGGCGCGGATGACGTCGAGGTTGTGCTCGATCACCACCAGCGAGTGGCCGGCGGCGAGCAGCCGCCGGAAGGCCTTGAGCAGCTTGGCGATGTCCTCGAAGTGCAGCCCGGTGGTCGGCTCGTCGAAGAGGAACAGCTTGTCGGCGCCCGTGCCCTTGGCCGCTTCGGCGAGGTGGCCGGCGAGCTTGAGGCGCTGGGCTTCGCCGCCGGAGAGCGTCGGCACCGGCTGGCCGAGGCGCAGGTACTCGAGGCCGACGTCGGCGAGCGGCGCCAGGCGCGCCTCGACCTCGCGCTCGCCGGCGAAGAAGGCGAGCGCCTCGGACACCGTCATCTCGAGCACGTCGGAAATGCTCTTTTCGCGCAGCGCGATTTCGAGCACTTCGGGGCGGAAGCGCTTGCCGTCGCAGTCCGGGCAGCGCAGGTAGACGTCGGAGAGGAACTGCATCTCGACGTGCTCGAAGCCGTTGCCGCCGCAGGTCGGGCAGCGGCCGTTGCCGGCGTTGAAGCTGAAGGTCCCGGGCGTGTACTTGCGCTCCTTCGCGAGCTCGGTGCGCGCGAACAGGTTTCGGATCGCGTCCCAGGCGCCGACGTAGCTCGCCGGGTTCGAGCGCGTGGTCTTGCCGATCGGCGACTGGTCGACCATGACCGCCTCGGCGACCTTCTCCGCGCCGGAGAGCGCGCGGTGCGCGCCTGGGGCCTCGGTCGGCTTGCCCTTCGACTTGAGCAGGGCGGGATAGAGCACGTCCTGCACCAGCGTCGACTTGCCCGAGCCCGACACGCCCGTGACGCAGACCAGGCGCTGCAATGGAATCGAGACGTCGAGATCCTTGAGGTTGTGCTCGCTCGCGCCCTTGATTTCGAGTTTGTCTTTTCCGGGGGGATTCGTTGTGATTCCCGCGTCGGCGCGCCGGCGTCCCGACAGGTAGTCGGCCGTCAGCGTGTTCGTCCGCTTCAGCTCCTGCGGCGCGCCGAAGAAGACCACCTCGCCGCCGCGCTCGCCCGGGCCGGGGCCCATGTCGAGGATGCGGTCGGCGGCGAACATGATCTGCGGGTCGTGCTCGACCACCACCAGCGAGTTGCCGGCGTCGCGCAGGCGCCGCATGACCTCGATCACGCGCCCCATGTCGCGCGGGTGCAGCCCGATCGAGGGCTCGTCGAGCACGAAGAGCGTGTTCACCAGCGAGGTGCCGAGCGCGGTAGTGAGGTTGATGCGCTGCACCTCGCCGCCCGAGAGCGTGCGCGACTGCCGATCCAGGGTGAGGTAGGACAGCCCGACCTCGCAGAGGAACCGCAGGCGCGAGCGGATCTCGGAGAGCAGCAGCTCGGTCGCCTCGTCGACCGGCGCCGGCAGCGCCAGCGCGTCCATGAAGGCGCGCACGCGCTCGATCGGCAGCAGCATCAGGTCGTGGATCGAGTGCGGGCCGATGCGCCACAGCGTCGCGTCGGGCTTGAGGCGCGTGCCGCCGCAGGCCTCGCACTCGGTGTAGGCGCGGTACTTCGACAAGAGCACCCGGATGTGCATCTTGTAGGCCTTCGATTCGAGCCACTTGAAGAAGCGCCGCACCCCGTACCAGGTGCCGGGCCAGCTCTTGCGCCAGCTCACCCACTCGGGCTCGCCTTCGAGGACCCAGGTCTTTTGTTCTTCAGAGAGTTCCTTCCAGGGGATATCCAGGGGAATTCCTCTCTTCTTCGCGTACTTCGCGAGATCGTCCTGGCACTCCTTGAAGCTCGCGGTCTGCCACGGCCGCACCGCGCCTTCGCGCAGGGTCTTCGACTCGTCCGGAATCACCAGGCCGAAGTCGACCCCGATGACGCGGCCGAAGCCGCGGCAGGTCTCGCACGCGCCGAGGGGCGAGTTGAACGAGAACGCGGCGGGCGTCGGCTCGGCGTAGTGGATGTCGCAGTCCGCACAGTGCAGGTCGGAGGAGAATTTCCAGGTTTCGTTCTCGGTGTGGACGCCGACTTTTCCCTGGCCGACGCGCAGGGCGGCTTCGAGCGCCTCGATCACGCGCGCGCGCCCGGCCGACGACAGCCGCAGGCGGTCCTGCACCACCTCGAGCAGACCCTTGGCGCGCGCATGGATGCGGGTGTAGCCCTGGCGCTCGAGCAGCTGCAGCACTTCCTCCTCGCTGAAGTTCTTCGGCACCGGCACCGGGAAGGCGATCACCAGCCGCGGGTCACCGTGCGCGGCGCAGCGCTGCTCGAGCGCGGCGTAGATGGAATCCGGCGTGTCGCGCGCCACCGGCCTGCCGCAGCCGCGGCAGTACAGCGTCGCCGCGCGCGCGTAGAGCAGCTTGAGGTGGTCGTTGAGCTCGGTCATGGTGCCGACCGTCGAGCGCGAGGTGCGCACCGGGTTGGTCTGGTCGATCGCGATCGCAGGCGGGATGCCCTCGATGCCGTCGACCTGCGGCTTGTCCATGCGGTCGAGAAACTGGCGCGCGTAGGGGCTGAAAGTCTCGACGTAGCGCCTCTGGCCCTCGGCGTAGAGGGTGTCGAAGACGAGCGAGGACTTGCCCGAGCCGGACACCCCGGTCACCACGACCAGCTCGCCGGTCGGGATCGACAGGGTCAGGTTCTTGAGGTTGTTCTGCCGGGCGCCGCGGACGACGATCGCCTCGGCCGGGAAGGATTCGAGTTTCACGGGTACGCAATGCCGGGAGGAGGCGTATTGTATGGTCTGGAGAAGGCCGCGCAAGGAGAAGGGATTGAAGCTGCACAAACTGCTGCTGCTGGCGGCGATCCTGCTCGTCCCGACGCTGGCGCGCGCCGCGCCGGCGCCGGTGCTGGTGCTGACCATCGACGGTGCGATCGGGCCGGCGACCTCGGACTACGTCCACCGCGGCCTCGAAGCGGCGAAAGAGGGCGGCGCGCAGCTGGTGGTGCTGAAGATGGACACACCGGGCGGCCTGAGCAGCTCGATGCGCTCGATCATCAAGGACATCCTCGCCTCTCCGGTGCCGGTGGCCGCCTACGTCGCGCCCTCCGGGTCGCGCGCCGCGAGCGCCGGGACCTACATCCTGTACGCGAGCCACTTCGCGGCCATGGCGCCGGCGACCAACCTCGGCGCTGCGACCCCGATCCAGATCGGCGCGCCGTCGTCGCCCGCGCCCGCTCCGAGCGGCAAGAAGGGCGAGAAGGGCGAGCAGGGCGGCAGCACGCTCGAGCACAAGATGGTCAACGACGCCTCGGCCTACATCCGTGGCCTGGCGCAGAAGCGCGGGCGCAACGCCAAGTGGGCCGAGCGCGCGGTGCGCGAGGCGGTGAGCCTTTCCGCGACCGAGGCCGAGAAGATGCACGTGATCGACTTCATCGCCGACAGCGTGCCGGCGCTGCTGAAGAAGCTCGACGGGCGCAAGGTGGAGGCGGGCGGCACCGCGCGCACGCTGCACCTGGCCGGTGCCGAGATCGAGACCTACCAGGTCGGATGGCGCACCAAGCTGCTCGGCGTGATCACCAACCCCAGCCTGGCCTATCTGCTGGTGCTGGTCGGCATCTACGGGCTCATCTACGAGTTCTCGAATCCGGGGCTGGTGCTGCCCGGCGTGACCGGCGCGATCTGCCTCCTGCTCGCGGGCTACGCGTTCCAGCTCCTGCCGGTCAACTACGCCGGGCTGGCGCTGATCCTGCTCGGTATCGCGTTCATGGTCGCCGAGGCCTTCGTGCCCGCCTTTGGCTCACTCGGCATAGGGGGGCTGATCGCGTTCGTGATCGGCTCCATCATCCTGTTCGACACTGACGCGCCGGGGTTCACGATCCCGTACGCGCTGATCGGCGGCATCGCGGTGGCGAGCGCAGGCTTCCTGATCTTCGTGGTCGGCATGCTCGCCCGCGGCCGCGTCCGGCCGGTGGTGAGCGGGCGGGAAGAGATGGTCGGCGCGGGTGGCGTCGCGCTGGAGGATTTCGCCGGCGAAGGCTGGGCGCGGGTGCACAGCGAGACCTGGCGCGTGCGCGCGAGCGAGCCGGTGCGCAAGGGCCAGAAGCTTCGCGTGACGGCGATCGAGGGCCTGGTGCTCGACGTCGCGCCGGAAGCGGACAACGACAGGAGGGGATAGAGATGTTCGACTTAGGATTCAGTTTCGGCTACGGCGTGCTGATCGTCATCATCATCCTGGTGGTGACCTCGCTGCGGGTGCTGCGCGAATACGAGCGCGGCGTGATCTTCATGCTGGGGCGCTTCCACAAGGTGAAGGGTCCGGGCCTGATCATCGTCATCCCGGGCATCCAGCAGATGGTGCGCATGGACCTGCGCACGGTGGTGCTCGACGTGCCGAGCCAGGATGTAATCTCGCGCGACAACGTCTCGGTCAAGGTCAACGCGGTGCTGTACTTCCGCGTCGTCGACCCGGAGAAGGCGGTGATTCAGGTTGCGGACTACCTCGGCGCCACCAGCCAGCTGGCCCAGACCACGCTGCGTGCGGTGCTGGGCAAGCACGAGCTCGACGAGATGCTGGCCGAGCGCGACAAGCTCAACCTCGACATCCAGACCGTGCTCGACACTCAGACCGACGCCTGGGGCATCAAGGTCGCGAACGTCGAGATCAAGCACGTCGATCTCGACGAGAGCATGGTGCGCGCGATCGCGCGCCAGGCCGAGGCCGAGCGCGAGCGGCGCGCCAAGGTGATCTACTCCGAGGGCGAGGCGCAGGCCGCCGAAAAGCTGCTGCAGGCGGGCGCGAAGCTCGCCACGCAGCCCGAGGCGATGCAGTTGCGATACATGCAGATCCTGACCGAGATCGCCGGCGACAAGAGCAACACGATCGTGTTCCCGGTGCCGGTCAACCTGCTCGGCGCCCTCGGCGACCTGGTGAAACGCAGCGGCAACTGAGCGCCGCGCGCCGCCGACGCGCCGCGCGATGCGGGTCCTCGACGACGCCGCGGTGCGGCGGCTGCTGCGGCCGGGCGCGCTGCTCGAGGCCATGCGGCGCGCGCTGGCCGACTTCTCGGCCGGCCGGGCGCTGCAGCCGCTGCGCACCGTGATGGAGCTGCCGCAGCCGGGGAGCCTCTTGTTCGTCAAGCCCGCGCTCGCCGCCGGCGCGCTGGTCACCAAGCTGATCACGCAGATGCCGGCGAACGCCGCGCGCGGGCTGCCGACGATGCTCGCGACGCTCGTTCTGCTCGATCCGGAGACGGGCGGCGTGCAGGCGGTCATCGACGCCACCTGGCTCAGCGAGCAGCGCACCGCGGCGGTGTCGGCGCTCGGCGCGGACCTGCTCGCGCCGCCGGGGCCGAAAGTCGTCGCGCTGCTCGGCAGCGGCGCGCTCGCGCGCAGCCACGCGGCCGCGCTGCGAGAGGTGCGACCCGTCTCAGAGCTGCGCATCTGGAGCCGCAACCCGGACAACGTGCGGCGCTGCGCCGAAGACACCGGCGGCGTCGCCTGCGCGAGCGCGGAGGAAGCGGTGCGCGGCGCCGACATCGTCTGCACCGTCACCAACGCCTCCGAGCCGGTGCTGCGCGGCGCCTGGCTCGAGCCCGGCAGCTTCGTCGCCGCGGTCGGCGCGCCGCGCCCCGGCTGGCGCGAGCTCGACGACGCCGCGATGGCGAACGTGGTGATCGTCGACAGCCGCGAGGCGGCGACCAAGGAATCCGGCGACGTGATCCTGTCCGGGGCGAAGGTCTACGCCGAGATCGGCGAGCTCATCCTCGGCCGCGTCGCCCGCCCGCCCGAGGGCGCGACGGTTGTGTTCAAGTCGCTCGGCCAGGCGGTCGAGGACGCCGCCGCCGCGCGGCTGGTGTACGAGGCGGCGCTCGCCGAGCAAGCGCCGCGGGAGGCCGGCTAGGGCCGGTAGTAGATCCAGCCCTCGCGCTCGCGGTTGGCGAGCTCGATCAGGCCGCCGGGGACGACGCGCACGCCGCCGATGAGGTCGTTCTTGGTCAGCTTCATCGCGTGCATCGTCTCGCCGCAGGCGACGACGTCGATGCTCTGGTCGAGCGCCTGCTCGACACGGGCGGTGGCCTTCGACTCGCTCTTGAGCATGTTGAGGCCCGGCCCGATGGCGACGATCTCGATCTCGGAGTTGCCCTCGCCGACGTTGCGCTTGAACAGGAGCGCATTGTGGAGCGCGAGGTTCCAGGTCGCGGGGTTGTTCTCGGTGACCTGGATCACGAGCTTGTACTTGCCGTGCGCGCTCGACACCGGCCCGGCGGCATGAGCGCCGCCGGCCAGACAGAGGCCGGCGGCAAGCGAGAGAACCGCAACGAATCGCTTCAAGACGGTTCTCCCGGCCGTTACGGGCGGATGTAGGCCCAGCCTTCCGACTGGCGCTTCATGATCTCGATCACGCCGCCGGGGACGACGCCGACCCCGCCGACCAGGTCGGCCTTGGTGACCTTCATCTTCTTCATCGTGTTGCCGCAGGCGGAGAGCTGGACGTTGTGGTCGAGCGCGGCGTTGATGCGGGGCGCGACCTTGGAATCGGCCTTGAACATGCCGAGCCCGGGACCGTAGGCGACGATCTCGATCTGGATGTTGTCCTTGCCGAGGGCCTGCTGCATGTTCTGCGCGTTGTTGAGGGCGAGGTTCCACTTGTGCGGGTCGCCGTCGCTGACCTGGATGACGGCGTGGTGCATCGTCGTCTTGCCTGCCGCCAGTGCCGAGGGGGCGAAGGCGTAGCCGGCCACGCCGGCGATGAGGCTGAGTATCGCAAGTACCTGTTTCATTGGAGCTCCTCTCTATTTTCTGATGGATGGTGCGGGGCGGACCGCGCCCGCCGCACCGATAAGACGGCACGCCGACAGGTTTTATTCCATGGAATAAACTGGCGGCCTGCAGCGTCACAGGGACATGAGAATGCGGGATCTTTTCGGGGTATCGGCGCAGTTCCGCGCCCGGGTCGAGATTCAGCGCGAGCCTTTGTATCGCCTGGCGTATTCCTGGTGCCACGACGCGGCACTGGCCGACGACCTGGTGCAGGAGACGATGCTGCGCGCGCTCGGCCGCGCCGGGCAGCTGCGCGAGCCGGGGAAGCTGAAGGGCTGGCTGTGCGCGATCCTCGCCAACTGCCTGAAGGACCACTACCGCGGCGCGCAGCCGCTGGATCCGCTCCACGAGGACATGCCGTCGCACGCCGATTCGCCGGAAGCGGCGAGCGCGAGCAACCAGCTCGCGGCGCGCGTGCGCGCCGAGGTCGAGCGCCTGCCGCTGGGGCAGCGCCAGGTCGTGACGCTGGTCGACCTCGAAGGCTTCTCCTACGCCGAGGTGGGCGAGATCCTCGAGGTGCCGATCGGCACCGTGATGAGCCGGCTGTGCCGGGCGCGCGAGGCGCTGCGGCTGCGGCTGATGGATCTCGCGGCCGCACAGAACAACAAAATCAGGAGCATCCGATGAGCCACGAACAGGAAGTCTCGCGCGAGATGCAGAACGCGTTCGTCGACGGGCAGCTGGACGCCGCCGACTGGACCGCGATGGTGCAGCGGATGGGAGAAGACGAAGCGCTGCGTTGCCGGGTGTGCGAGCTGCGCACCCTCAAGGACATGGTCAAGGGCGCCTACGCCGAGGCGCACCCGCGCCGGGCGGCGTCGCCCCCGAACCGCTTCGGCTGGGCACGGGTGGCCGGGCTCGCGCTGGTGTTCGCGCTGGCGGGGTGGCTCGCGCACGACGCCGCCGACCGGGGCCAGGCCACCACGGAGCGTCACGCAATCGCGTCCAACGGCCTCGTGGTGCACGTCGCCTCGTCGCGCGGCGAGGTGGTCGACACCGCGCTGCAGGAGGTCGAGGACTACCTGCGCGACGCGCGTGCCGCCGGGCGCAAAGTACATGTCGAGATCGTCGCCAACCAGACCGGCCTCGACATCCTGCGCGCCGACAAGTCGCCCTACGCCAAGCGGCTCGAGCAGCTGAGCGCGGCCTACCCGAACCTGACCTACATCGCCTGCCACCAGACCGCGGACCGGCTGCGCGAGAAGGGCGTCAAGGTCAGGCTGCTGCCCGGCGTGCACTACGCGCCGACGGCGCTCGACGAGATCGTCAAGCGCATGCAGCAGGGCTGGGTCTACATCCGCGCCTGAGGCGCGGGGCGCGGGTCAGGGGACGATGCGCTCGGCGCGGAAGCGCGAGAGCAGGCGCACGAACATCTCTTCGCTGTCGACCACGTCGTGGAAGCCGTGCAGGCGCGACTTGGTGACGCTCGACATCACGTCCCAGTCGCAGGCGAAGACGTAGTCGCCGAACGGCCAGGCCACCAGCTCGTCGAAGCGGAACGGCTGCAGCCGGTGCTTCGCGACCATCGCCTCCCACAGCGGCGCCTTGTCGGCCATGTGCGCCACGAGCGAGATCGTCTGCGGCTCGGCCCAGGGCATCTCGAACACCTCGGCGATCCGCGGCCACAGGTTGCACCAGCGGAACGTGTCGCCGTTGGTGATGTTGTAGGCCTGGTTGCCGCAGCGCGGCTCGGTCGCCGCCCACAGCGCGGCGTTGGCCATGTGCGCCGACTCGGTCACCTGGTACACGGAGCGCCAGGCGCCGGGCTTGCCGGTGAAGCGCAGCGGCAGGCCGAGCGCCTTCGAGATCGCGGCGTAGACGGCGATCACCGGCACGATGCTCATCGCCGTGCCCGGGGCGAAGCCGCACAGCGTCTGCGGCCGCAGCTCGGTCCAGCTCCAGCGCTTGCCGCGCTGGAAGGCGGTCAGCCAGTCGATCTGGTCGAAGTAGTAGTTGGGGCCGAGGTGGCGCGGGTCGTCCTCGCGCGCCGGGGTGCGGAACGGCCCCAGGTGCGAGCCGTAGTACTTGGTCCCGGTCACCAGCACGACGCGCTCGAGGCCCGGCGCGGCCGCCTCCAGCGCCGAGACCGAATTCACCAGCATGTCGCGGTTGGCGGCGATGTTCTTCGCGTAGTCGGCCGCGGCGCCGGCTGCGGGCTGGAAGGCGCAGTAGAAAACGTGCGTCGCGTCCTTGATGTCCTGCAGCTTGCGCGCCGTCTCGGCCTGGTCGAGCAGATCGACCGATACGTAGCGCACGCGCGCGCGGTCCTCGCCGCGGCGGCGCGAGAGGCCGACCACCCGCCAGTCAGGCAGCGCGGCGAGCCGCTCGACGACATAGCGCCCGATGACCCCGAGGGCGCCGACCACCACCGCGGTCTTCATGGCCGCGCGTAGGCCCAGCCTTCGAGCTCGCGCTTCATGACGTGCGCGAGCCCGGTCTTGACGAACTCGACCCCGCCCAGCATGTCGTTGCGGGTGAGCTTCATGCTCGCCATGGTGTTCTCGCAGGCGATCACGCGGATGCCCTCGTCGATGACCTGCGTCACGCGGTCGCGCCAGTCGGAGTCCATCTCGAGCATTCGGATCGCCGGCCCGTAGACGACGACCTCGATCTCCACCTTGTCGGGGCCGAGGTCGTGGCGCACGTTGCGCGCGTTGGCGAGCGCGAGGCCCCAGACCTTCGGGTTGAAGTCGCTGATCTGGATCAGCAGGCGCTGCGGCTTGTCCTGAGCCAGGGCCGGACCGGCGAGGGCGGCGCCGAGCAGCACGGCGGCGAGCAGGTATCGCATTTTGGGTCTCCTCGGCGTAAGGGCGAGACGCAATTATGCGTCGTCGCCCAGCGCCTTGCCGGTGACCCGGCGAACCAGCTCCTTCAGGGTGTCGTCCGGATCGACGAAGCGGCAGCCCGAGCGCCAGGCGCGGCGGCCGTCCTTGAGCGTGACCTGCTCCGAATACCTCACCTCCATGTCGACGCGCACTCGGCCGATCGCGGGATGCTCGATCAGGCAGCCCCTGAGCAGCGTGCCCGGCTCGAGGGTGATCTCTGAGCGGTAGAGCAGCAGGCCGAGCCCCGCCGCGCTGATGTCGATGACGTGCGCGTCGAAGGCCATCACGCCGTCGGCGTCGGCGAGGCAGCGCAGCGGCAGGCCGGTCTTGGGCGCGGTGCGCGGCTCCGAGCGGCGCTGGCGCCCGGCCATGACCTCGGGGAAGCGAAGCCGGATCGCTCTGCGGCCGCCGAGGCGGGCCGGGCGCGGCTCCGCCGCGACGAACTCGACATGCCATTCGGCCAGGGTGCAGACGAAGTCGCAGCGCGGGCGCGCGAGCAGGGCGGCGTTGGCGGCGGGGTCGGCGCTGGGCGCCACCGCGATGGCCTGCAGCTCGGGGTCGATCCACAACAGGCGCGTCGCGAAGGTCTTTCCCCCGTCGAGGGTCGCGATGATCGTTTCTCCGCGCTCCTTCACGGCCTCGAGCACGCGCATGATCTCGTACGGCGACTTCGACAGCAATCCGCCGGACTTGTCCTGCTGCCTTCTCATGGCGCACCTCGGGGCCGCGTTTACCTAACTTTACGCCGGGGAGACGGCCCGCTAACGGTCAGAGTGCACAGTGCGAGCGTTGTTCAACGACCAAGGAGCAGCCATGCAAGTCAATGAACCGCAGAAGCCGCGGCGCCGGTTCTTCCGCCATGCGGCCATGGCCGGCGCTTTCGCCGGACTGGCCGGACTCGGGCTGGGGGCCTTCGCCCGCGGTCGCGGCGGCTACGGCGCGCCGCTCGACCCGAAGCAGCTCGACGAGCGCCTGGACCGGATGCTGAAGCACCTGTACGTCGAGATCGACGCCACCGAGGCGCAGCAGCAGAAGCTCGACCCGATCGTCAGGAGCGCGGCCAAGGACCTCCTGCCCTTGCGCCGGCGCCTGCGCGAGGCGCGCCTGCAGGCGATGGATCTGTTCACCCGCGACCACGTCGACCGCGCGGCGTTCGAGAAGCTGCGCGCCGAGCAGATGCAGCTCGCCGACCGGGCCTCGAAGCGCCTGACCGAGGCGCTCGCCGACGCGGCCGAGGTGCTCACGCCGCTGCAGCGCAAGCAGCTTGCAGAGCGCTTTCGCCATCTGCGCGGGCGCCGCTGGCACGGTCGGGGATAGGTAAACTGCGCGCGTGAGCGCGCGAATCCTCCTGATCGAGGACGACCCCCGCCTGGCCGAGATGGTCTCGGAATATCTCGGCCAGGCGGGGTTTCGCGTGTCCGCGGCCGGGACCGGCAACGCGGGGCTGGAGCGGCTCGCGCGCGAGGCCTTCGACGCCCTGGTGCTCGACCTAACGCTTCCGGACATCGACGGGCTGGAGGTCTGCCGCCGGCTGCGCGCCCGCGCCGATACGCCGGTGCTGATGCTCACCGCGCGCGGCGACGCGATGGACCGCGTGGTCGGGCTCGAGATCGGCGCCGACGACTACCTGCCGAAGCCGTTCGAGCCGCGCGAGCTGCTGGCGCGGCTGCGCGCGATCCTGCGCCGGCGCGGCGGCGGCGGCGGGGGCGGCGGCGACGTGCTGCGCTTCGGGCGGGTGGAGATCGACCGCGGCGCACGGGTGCTGCGGCTCGACGGCGCCGAGCGCCCGCTCACCGGCTACCAGTTCGCGCTGTTGTTGGCGCTCGCCGAGAACGCCGGCCGGGTGATGTCGCGCGACGCCCTGATGGACCGCGTCAAGGGCGAGCCGCTCGAGGCGTTCGACCGCTCGATCGACGTCCACGTCTCGCGCATCCGCCAGGCGCTGGAGGACGACCCGAAGCACCCGCGCCGCATCCTCACGGTGCGCGGCGCGGGCTACGTTTTCGCCAGGGCGCAGGACTGATGCGCCGGCTCTACCTTCGCATCTACCTCGCGGTGGTGGCGAGCCTGGCGGTGTTCGCGCTCGCCGCGGGCTTTCTGTGGCGCCAGTTCGCCGACACCGGGGTCGTGCGTCCGACGGCGGAGATCGCGGCCGGGCTCGCGCAGGGCGCGCTGCCGCCGGCGCAGGCGCCGCTCGCGGCGCAGCAGGCCGCGCTCGAGCGCCTCGGCGCGCTTCTGGGCACGAACGTCACGCTGTTCGGGCCGGATCGAACGGCGCTCGCCTGGGTCGGAGATCCGCAGCCTCCGCCCGCGCGCCAGGACAGCGGCTGGATCCGGCGCGGCACGGGCGCCGCCGCGTGGGCGCTCAGGCTCGCGGACGGGCGCTGGCTGGTGGCGAGCGCGCCGCGCACCCGGCGCCACCCCGCGTGGGGGCTGTTCTTCACCCTTGCGATGCTCGCGCTCGGTGTCGCAGTCGGCGCCTACCCGGTGGTGCGGCGCCTGACGCGGCGCTTGGAGACGCTGCAGGCGGGCGTCGAGTCGCTCGGCGCCGGCGACCTCGCGGCGCGGGTCAAGGTGGAGGGCGGCGACGAGGTGGCGCGGCTGGCCGAGAGCTTCAACCGCGCCGCGGTGCGCATCGAGCAGCTGGTCGCCGCCCACAAGTCGCTGCTCGCCAACGCCTCGCACGAGCTGCGCACCCCGCTCACCCGCATCCGCATGGCGATCGAGCTGATGAAGGAGGGCGCCGAGCCGAAGCGCAGGCGCCAGCTCGAGCAGGACATCGCGGAGCTCGACGCCCTGATCGACGAGATCCTGCTCGCCAGCCGCCTCGACGCGGTGCAAGCGCGCGAGGCCGAGGAGGAGGTCGACCTGCTTGCCCTCGCGGCCGAGGAATGCGCGCGCTACCCGGACGCCGAGCTGCACGGCGAGCCGGTCGCGCTGCGCGGCGAGCCGCGCCTGCTGCGGCGGCTGATCCGCAATCTGCTGGAGAACGCGGCGCGCCACGGCGCGCCGCCCATCGAGGTGCGGGTCGGGCGCGGCGTGATCGGCGCCGAGATCGCGGTCTGCGACCGCGGCGCGGGCGTGCCCGAGGCCGAGCGCGAGCGCGTGTTCGAGCCGTTCTTCCGCCATGCGGGCGCGAAGGAAGGCGCCGGCGCCGGGCTCGGCCTCGCGCTGGTGCGCCAGATCGCCCGCCGCCACGGTGGCGACGCGCACTGCCTCGCGCGCGAGGGTGGCGGCAGCTGCTTCGTCGCCGAGCTGGCGCAGGCGGGCTGAGCGGCGCGATGGCGTTCACGAACCTGGCGGGCAACAGCCGCGCGGCGAGGCTGGCGACGATCCTGAAGTGGAAGGCCGGCTGGCACGACGAGAAGCGTCCGCCGTCGCCCGCCACGGGGGTGGCCGTGCCGGTCGTGGCGAACGACGGCAATGCGTTGCGCAAGGCGGCGGCCGACGCGCTGACCTGGATCGGCCACGCCAGCTTCCTGGTCCAGCTCGGCGGCAGGAGCGCGCTGATCGACCCGGTGATGTCACGCACGATCGCGGGCGGGCTGATCACCCGCAACGTCGCGCCCGGGCTCGCCTGGCAGGCGCTGCCGCCGAAGATCGATCTCGTGCTGGTGACGCACAACCACCGCGACCACATGGATGCGCCGACGCTGAAGCGGCTCGGAGCGGATCCGGTGTTCGTCGTGCCGCAGGGCCTGGGACGATGGTTCGAGCGCGCCGGGCTGCGCCGCGTGCTCGAGATGGCGTGGTGGCAGCGCGAGCGCATCGAGGGCGTCGACGTGACCTTCGTTCCCGCCGAGCACTGGAGCCGGCGCGGGCTGTTCGACATCAACGAGACCTGGTGGGGCGGTTACGTGCTCGAGCGCGGCGGACTGCGCGTCTACCACTCCGGCGATACCGCCTGGTTCGACGGCTTCGCGCTCATCGGAGAGAAGTGCGGCGCGATCGACGCCGCCATGCTGCCGATCGGCGCCTACGCGCCGCGCTGGTTCATGCAGCCGCAGCACATGGACCCGTTCGACGCGGTACGCGCGTTCCGGGCGCTCGGCGCCCGGCGCTTCGTGGCGATGCACTGGGGCACCTTCAAGCTGACCGACGAGGACCTGCTCGAGCCGCCGCAGCTGCTGCACGAAGCCTGGCAGCGCGCCGACCCGGCGCAGGGCCGGCTGTCGCTCCCGGCGATCGGCGAGACGCTCGAGCTCGGCGACTAGGCGCTCAGCGCCGCCGGGTTGACGACGTTGATCGGTTTTCCCGCGGCGTAGGCGAGGATCTGGTCGAAGATGTCGCTGAACTGGATCTCGTACTCGTCGACCGAGACGTAGCCGATGTGCGGCGTGCAGACGACGTTGTCGAGCGCGAACAGCGGGTAGTCGGGGTCGAACACCGGCTCCTCTTCGTAGACGTCGACCGCCGCCATGCCGGGGCGCCCGGCCTTCAGCGCTTCGAGCAGCGCGCCAGGCGCGATCAACGGCGCGCGGCTGGTGTTGACCAGCAGCGCGGTCGGCTTCATGCGCGCCAGGTCGGCCGCGGTGACGATTGCGCGCGTCGCCTCGACCAGCCGCATATGCAGCGAGAGCACGTCGCAGACGGAAAAGAAGGTGTCCCGGTCGCGCGCGGCGGCCCAGCCGTCGGCGCGCGCGCGCTCGAGCGAGTGCTCGCGCGCCCACACCAGGACCTTCATGCCGAAGGCCTTGCCGTAATTCGCCACCGCGCTGCCGATGCGGCCGTAGCCGTAGATGCCGAGGGTCTTGCCGCGCAGGCTGCGGCCGACGCCGATCTGCCACCTGCCGGCCTTGAGCGCGGCCATCTGCTGCGGAATCTGGCGCATCGCCGCGAGCACCAACCCCCAGGTCAGCTCGGCGGCGGCGTACGACGGCGTGCCCGGGTGCTGGCTCGAGGAGACGACGATTCCGCGCTTGGTGCAGGCGTCGACGTCGATGTGCGGGTAGACGCTGCGCTGGCTGATCAGGCGCAGCCTGTCGAGCCGCTCGATCAGCGGCGCGCGGATCTCGGTGCGCTCGCGGATCAGCACCAGCGCTTCGGTGTCGCGCAGCCGCTCGGCGAGGGCGTCGACGTCCTGCACGTGGTCGTTCCAG
>Ga0315556_1000569_pt1 | contig 22967 bp, 23 predicted proteins | sample SalMarSW160310MG_FD_202112 | JGI IMG/M metagenome (GOLD analysis project Ga0315556, IMG submission 202112) | Salt marsh sediment microbial communities from the Plum Island Ecosystem LTER, Massachusetts, United States - Salt Marsh Sediment SW1603-10 ...
CTCATGCGGGTTGCTCCGGCAACATCGGAAATCCCAGGGATTCGCGGCGCGCGTAATAGGCCTCCGCGACCTGGCGTGACAGGGTACGGACCCGCAGGATGTAGCGTTGCCGCTCGGTTACGGAAACGGCGCTGCGGGCATCCAGCAGGTTGAAGGTGTGCGAGGCCTTCAGCACCATTTCGTAGGCAGGCAGCGGCAGCCCGGCCTGGATCAGGCGGTTGCTTTCCCTCTCACACACGTCGAACCAGTGCAGCAGGGCCTCGACGTCGGCCTGTTCGAAGTTGTAGGCCGACATTTCGACCTCGTTCTGGTGGTACACGTCGTGGTAGGTGATCGGTCCATTCTCCCCCTGCGTCCACACCAGGTCGAACACGCTTTCCACCTCCTGGAGGTACATGGCAATGCGCTCCAGCCCGTAGGTGATTTCGCCGCTCACCGGCCTGCACTCGAGACCGCCGACCTGCTGGAAGTAGGTGAACTGCGAGACCTCCATGCCGTTCAGCCAGACCTCCCAGCCCAGCCCCCAGGCGCCGAGCGTGGGCGACTCCCAGTTGTCCTCGACGAAACGTACATCGTGCACCAGCGTATCGATGCCCAGTTCGCGCAACGAGTCCAGGTAGAGATCCTGGATATCCAGCGGCGACGGTTTGAGCACCACCTGGTACTGGTAATAATGCTGCAGACGATTGGGGTTTTCACCGTAGCGGCCATCGGTGGGACGTCGTGAGGGCTGCACGTAGGCGGCCCGCCAGGGCTCGGGCCCGATTGCGCGCAGGAAGGTGGCCGGATGGAAGGTGCCGGCACCGACCTCCATGTCGTAGGGTTGCAGCAGGGCGCAGCCGTGACGTCCCCAGTACCGCTGCAGTGCGAGGATGAGATCCTGGAATGTGGCTGGCGTATCGGGCACGCTGGTCGTCGCGGTCGTGTAAGCCCGGCAGTATATCCCGAGGGCGGCCGGTTTCCCAAGGCACGCGGACCGGACACTTACCCCGGGGAGAAGGTTGTGATATAGCAATAGCAACCGGGTCTCCTAAAGCGTTTGCCGGACCCGGTCGAATTACCGGGTAACCCGGGTGGGGAGGTGTCCATGAGCCGGCTCATACTCGAACCAACGCCAGTCGCGCAATGGCACACGCTGGTCCAGGAAGCCCAGCAGGCCTGCGAGCTCAACATCGACGAGGCGCTGGAGAGCTATCTGGTATTCCTGCTGATGCGCTTTGCCGCCAGGCCGCATTGCACGGCCAGGGTCATGGCGGAAGACTTCCTCGGCTCACACGCCCTGCGGGGCACGGAACGCATCGACCGGTTGCGGGATGTCGGTGATCACTGTCTGTTGTTCTCGGGGCTGTTTCCGCAGCTGGCCGAGCGCCGCCTGGTGCGGATCAGCTATTTCGTCAACATCGGGCGCAGCTCCTACCGGCAGCTGGCCGATGTCATGGACCGTGGCTGGGCCCGCGTCTACGGCAACCTTTCCGAGGCCTTCGTGGTGCTGATGGATGTCCTGCATGCCATGCGCGAACTGGGTGGCGACCCCCTGCTGACCCCGCTCCAGGCCCTGGAACTGTGGCAGGAGACCGGCAGCCGCCGCTGCTACCGCCAGGTCTGCGCGGACGGCCGCGTGGTCCCGCTGCCCGGTTGCGGCTCCGCCCACTGAAACTCCTGCGCTGACCTGCATGTGCCCCGTCGCATGGGGTAAGATGGGCTGCCCTGCTTACCCGGATGCTGCTGTTGTCATGAACTCGACTCGCAAGGCTGTGGCCCTGATTTCCGGGGGACTGGATTCATTGCTGGCCGCACGCGTGGTGATGGACCAGGGCGTGCACGTGGAAGGGGTCAACTTCTATACCGGCTTCTGCGTCGAGGGTCATACCCACGCGATTCGCAGGCAGGACCGGACACGCCCGCGGCGCAACAATGCGCTCTGGTCGGCGGAACAGCTCGGGATCCGGCTGCACATCCTCGATATCATCGAGGAATACAAGGATATCGTGATCAACCCGAAACACGGGTACGGCGCCAACCTCAATCCCTGTCTCGACTGCAAGATCTTCATGGTCGGCAAGGCGCATGAATGGATGCAGGCGCATGGCTTTGATTTCATCATCACCGGTGAGGTGATCGGCCAGCGCCCGATGTCGCAGCGCAAGGACACGATGCCAGTGATCGCGCGTGACTCCGGGGCCGAGGATCGCCTGGTGCGCCCGCTGTGCGCCCGCAACCTGCCTGCGACCCTGCCGGAGCGCGCAGGCTGGCTCGATCGCGAGAAGCTGTACGGTTTCAACGGGCGCTCGCGCAAGCCGCAGATCGCACTGGCGGCGCAATACGGCTTCCGGGATTTCGCACAGCCGGCCGGTGGCTGTTGCTTCCTGACCGACCGTCAGTATGCGGTGAAGCTCGAGGACCTGTGGAAGACGCGCGGCAGCAAGCAGTATGAACTCGATGACATCATGTTGCTCAAGGTGGGGCGGCACCTGCGGCCGCGCCCGAATTTCAAGATGATCGTCGGGCGCGAGGAAGGCGAAAATCACTTTCTGGAAGGCTACCGCAAGCGCTTCGTACACATGATGCCGGTCAGCCATAACGGGCCCCTCGTGTTGCTGGACGGGGCGGTCGGCAGTGCCGATATCGAGCTCGCTGCGCGGCTTACCGCGCGTTTCAGCAAGGGCCGTGACGCAGACCGCGTGACGGTGGAGGTGCACGACAACCGGTCACCCGCGTCCAGGATCGAGGTCGCACCCATACCCGCGGGCGAAATTCCCCCAGACTGGTACCTGTGAGCAAGCACGTCGTCGATGCCAGAAACCTGCTGTGCCCGATGCCGGTCATCCGCACCCAGGATGCGGTAGCCCGCAGCCGGCCAGGTGATGAACTGCGGATCGTGTGCACGGATCCCGGTGCCGTGTATGACGTCCCGGCCTGGTGCCGTGTGCATGGACATACGGTGCGCCGCATCGACAGGCTGGACCGGGAAATCTGCATCGAGATTGTCGTGGCGCAGGTGGATGCATCGTGATGGAAAACGCACATTCGCCAGACCCGCGCAGCGTGCGCTACCGGGAAATCCGCAAGGTCACGCTGATCGGCTCGGTGATCGACCTGTTGCTGGGCGTGGGGAAGATCTGTGTCGGGCTGTTTGCCGGTTCGCACGCGCTGGTCGCCGACGGTGTTCATTCCCTGTCCGACCTGGCGACGGACTTCCTGGTGCTGTTCGCTGCCAAGCATGCCCACCGCGCAGCGGATGCCGAGCATCCGTACGGACACGGACGCATCGAGACGCTCGCGACCGTGGCGCTGGGGCTGGCACTGGTTGCAGTGGCGGTCGGGATCAGCATTGACGGTTACCAGCGCATGTCGCGGAACATCGTGATCCAGCACGGCATGGTGGCACTGCTCACCGCGCTGCTGTCGGTACTGTCAAAGGAATGGATATACCAGTACACGATCCGCATCGGACGCAGGCTGCGTTCCAACATGGTCATTGCAAACGCCTGGCACAGCCGCACGGATGCCATTTCTTCCGTGATCGTGATTGCCGGTGTCGGCGGCGCCATGGCCGGGTTTTCCTATCTCGACGGGGTGGCCGCGATCGCGGTGGCGCTGCTGATTGCGAAGATCGGCTGGGACCTGCTCTGGAAAAGCCTGCAGGAACTGATCGACACGGCGCTGGAACCGGAGATGGTGGAGGAAATCCGCCATGCCATTCTTGCGGTGGACGGCGTGCGTGCCTGCCACATGCTGAGAACACGCTACAGCGGCAGCGACTCGCTCGTCGATGTACACATCCTGGTGGATCCCGCGCTGAGTGTCTCCGAGGGTCACCAGATCGGCGAGCGTGTGCGTAAGGAGCTTATCGAGCAGGTTGAACATGTCGCCGACGTCACGGTGCACATCGACCCGGAGGATGACGAGTCCACTTCGCTGAGCGAACAGTTGCCCATGCGCGAAGTGATCGAGGCACGCCTGCACCGGGAATGGCAGCAGGACGGCCTGGATGGCGATGTCGAACGGGTGGTGCTGCACTACCTGGAGGGCAAGGTGCACGTGGAGGTGTTTCTGCGTGCGCAGCTGGAGGGGGACCCTGCGGCCCGCGCCGCGGCGCTCCAGCAGGCCGCCCGGCGCGCCCGGGACATCGGCGAGGTGCAAGTCTATGCCAGTGCAATAGATGCACCATAGTTGTGCGTACAGGCCTATTGTGCACAATATTAGTGCATCCGAAGGACGTGAAGCTGTTCTAACCCGGTGAAATATTTACGTATCCCGGTAAAAAATCACGTGGCATAATTCGTGCTTCGTAACTGTTCAAGAATCGAAAGATTTTTATGGATGCTGCATGTGCGCCGTACGCACGTGGGGCGGGTGACTATTACTGCGCGGTTTTTCCGGAGGAGTTGTTAATGTCTGCAGCCAAGATTTTGAAAGATATCAAGGACAAGAGCGTCAAGTACGTGGACCTGCGTTTCACCGATACGATCGGCAAGGAACAACACGTGACGATCCCGGCGAGCGTGGTCAAGGCCGAATTCTTCAAGGACGGCAAGATGTTCGACGGATCGAGCATCCAGGGCTGGAAGGGGATCAACGAGTCCGACATGATCCTCATGCCGGACTCCACCACGGCCGTGATGGACCTGTTCAGCGATGAAGCAACCTTGGTCATCCGCTGCGACATCCTCGAGCCCACCACCATGAAGGGTTACGACCGCGATCCCCGTTCGATTGCCCAGCGGGCCGAGGCCTACCTGAAATCCACCAAGGTTGCCGATGCCGCATACTTCGGACCGGAGCCGGAGTTTTTCATTCTCGACGACGTGCGCTGGGGTTCCGACATGAGTGGATCGTTCTGCAAGATCGATTCGGAGGAAGCATCCTGGAATACCGAGCGTGTCTACGAGGACGGCAACATCGGCCACCGTCCCACCGTCAAGGGCGGTTACTTTCCGGTTCCGCCGGTGGACTCGCTGCATGACCTGCGCGGCGCGATGTGTCTGGCCCTCGAGGAAATGGGCGTGCCGGTCGAGGTGCATCACCACGAAGTGGCTACCGCCGGCCAGTGCGAGATCGGCACCCGCTTCGACACGCTGGTGCGGCGTGCCGACATGAACCAGATCCTGAAGTACGTGGTACACAATGTGGCGCACGGCTATGGCAAGACCGCCACGTTCATGCCCAAGCCGATCGTCGGCGACAACGGCAGCGGCATGCACGTGCACCAGTCGCTGGGCAAGGCCGGCAAGAACATTTTCACCGGCACCAAGTACGGTGGCCTGTCCCAGCTGGCCCTGTACTACATCGGCGGCATCTTCAAGCACGCGCGTGCGATCAATGCCTTCACCAACCCGGGCACCAACAGCTACAAGCGCCTGGTGCCGGGCTTCGAGGCACCGGTCATGCTGGCGTACTCGGCACGTAACCGTTCCGCCTCGATCCGCATCCCGTATGATTCCAACCCGAAGGCGCGCCGCATCGAGGTACGGTTCCCGGATCCGAGCTGCAACCCCTACCTCGGTTTCTCGGCCATGATGCTGGCCGGTCTGGACGGCATCCTGAACAAGATCGACCCGGGCGATGCCATGGACAAGGACCTGTACGATCTGCCGCGCGAGCAGGCCAGGAAGATCCCGCAGGTCTGCAGTTCCCTGGACCAGGCGCTGGATGCCCTGGACCGGGATCGCAAGTTCCTGACGGCCGGTGGTGTGTTCAGTGACGACATGATCGATGCCTATATCGAGCTGAAGATGAATGATGTCACGCGTCTGCGCATGACCACCCACCCGGTCGAATTCGACATGTACTACAGCCTCTGAGCGGATCCACACGCTCTGCCGGAAAGCGCCCTGCGGGGCGCTTTCTGGTTTTCGGGGGCAGGCGCGCGGATATTCGTGGACCGGTGCTCAATTTTGCCGGACCCGCCGTATTGCATCCGGGAGGGGTTCTGGCTAATGTGGTCATATGAAGTACAGTATTCTCCTGCTTGCCCTGGTGGTGCCGCTGGCCAGTGCCGATGTCTACAAGACGGTGACCAGTGACGGTGAGGTGATCTTTTCCGATACGCCTTCGCCGGGTGCCAAACGGATGCACCTGCCGGAACTGACAACCTACAAGTCGACACCCGTTCCGTCCCTTCCGTCCGGCACGGAAACAACCCCGCCGGCGCTGCCGTCCTACCAGAGTTTCACGGTGACCACGCCCAGGGACCAGGCCACGATCTGGGACAATGCGGGCAATGTCTCGATGTCGGTGGACCTGGAGCCGGCCCTGGCCGTAGAGGACGGACACAAGGTGCAGTATTACCTGGACGGCAAGCCCTACGGAAAGGCGGACCTCAGCATGGCCAACGCCTACCACGGGCTGGACCGGGGCACGCACACCCTGTCCGCGTCCGTGCTCGATGGCAACGGCGACAGCCTGATCAGCACCGCGCCGGTCACGATCTATCTGCACCAGGCCTCCGTGCTGCACCCCAACAATCCCCTGAATTCGGCCAAATAGGCCACTTCGCATCCCCCGGCAACCCGCGCGCGACCGCCGTCGGGCGAGCGGGTTCCGTGCCGCGGGCCGGGTGCTGCACCGAAATGGTGCGTCCGGTTCTCCTGCCTGTATAATGATCCGCGTTCCCCCCCGAGCAGGCGAATCTATCCACCTGTTTCAAATGGGTATTATTTAATGCACGCTGGAGCGGACGGGTCTGCAAAGTTTGGTTTGTTTCTTGCAACAGCATCACATAGCCATGGGGACCAGAACGCACCACACCGCACGCGAGGCCGAGCGCATACTCGATAACCTGAGTACGGCCATACTGGTGTTCGATGAGCAACTGCGCCTGCAGTATCTCAACCAGGCCGGCGAGGTCATGCTGGCGCACAGTGCGCGGCATGCCTGCGGCCGTTCCGTGCACGAGCTGGTCGTCAATGCCGATGCGCTGGTGGAACAGCTGGCGCGTGCCTTCACCGAGCAACAGGTGATCAGCAAGCGCGGTTGCCAGCTCGAATTGCCGGACGCACCGGCGCTGCGGGTGAACTGCACGTTCACACCGGTCATCGAGTCTGGCACGGTGCAGACCGTCCAGCTCGAATTGCGCCAGGTGGACCATCACCTGCGCATGGAGCAGGACGAGGCGCTGATCAACCAGCAACAGGCGACGCATGCACTGGTGCGCGGGCTGGCGCATGAAATCAAGAACCCGCTGGGCGGCCTGCGCGGGGCGGCACAGCTGCTCGAGCGCCAGATCACGGACGAGTCCCTGAAGGAATACACACGCATCATCATCGGCGAGGCGGACCGGCTGCAGACCCTGATGGATCGCATGCTCGGTCCGAACGGCCTGCCGGTCATGTGTTCGGTCAATATCCACGATGTGCTGGAGCGGGTGCGGGAACTGGTGCTGGTGGAATCGGGAGCAGGACTGAACATCGTGCCGGACTACGACCCCAGCCTGCCCGACCTGCACGCGGATCGTGACCTGCTGGTTCAGGCCATTCTCAACATCGTGCGCAACTCCAGCCAGGCACTGGCCGGCAAGGGTGTCATCACGTTGCGCACGCGGGTCCAGCGCAATTTCAACATCGGTGCCCGCAAGCACCGGCTGGTGGCGAAGATCGAGGTCACTGACAACGGCCCGGGCATCGATGAATCCATGATCAGGAAGATCTTCTACCCGATGGTATCCAGCAGAACGGACGGAACCGGTCTCGGATTACCGATTGCACAATCGCTGATCGGCCGCCATCACGGCCTGATCGAGTGCACCAGCCAACCGGGTGAAACCACATTCACCATTCTCATACCACTGGAAGAGCAGCATGACCCACAGCAATGAAATCTTCGTGATCGATGATGATCGCTCCATTCGATGGGTAATGGAAAAGGCACTGGGCGCGGACAACCTGCCCGTGATCAGCTTCGCCTCGGCGGAAGACGCGCTGCGTGCGATGCACGCCTCGGAGCCCGCCGTGGTGATTACGGATATCCGCATGCCCGGCATGGACGGACTGCAACTGCTGGAACAGATCAGCGAGCAGTACCCCGAACTGCCCGTGATTATCATGACCGCGCATTCGGACCTGGACAGCGCCGTGTCGGCGTTCAAGGGCGGTGCCTTTGAATACCTGGCAAAGCCGTTCGACGTGGATGAAGCCGTGGCGCTGGTGAACCGGGCACTGGATGCGCGTTCGCAACAGCCGGCGAGCACCGCCGCGGCGGACACCGGGGCAGCACCGGAAATCGTCGGCAAGGCCCCGGCCATGCAGGAAGTCTTTCGCGCCATCGGCAGGCTGTCCAAATCCAATGCCACCGTGCTGATCAACGGTGAATCGGGTACCGGCAAGGAACTCGTGGCGCTGGCGCTGCATCGGCACAGCGCCCGCGCCAGCATGCCGTTCGTTGCGCTCAACATGGCCGCCATACCGCGCGACCTGCTCGAATCCGAACTGTTCGGTCACGAACGCGGCGCGTTTACCGGTGCGCAGCACCGCCGCGTCGGTCGCTTCGAACAGGCCAATGGCGGTACGCTGATGCTGGATGAAATCGGCGACATGCCTGCCGAGCTGCAAACCCGGTTGTTGCGGGTGCTGGCGGACGGCGAATTCTATCCCGTCGGGGCACACACGCCGAAAAAGGTGGATGTACGGATCATCGCGGCGACCCACCAGGACCTGGAGTCACTGGTGCGGGAAGGGCGCTTCCGGGAGGACCTGTTTCACCGCCTCAACGTGATTCGCATCCGCATCCCTTCGCTGCGGGAAAGGCGCGAGGATATTCCGTTGCTCATGCAGCATTTCCTCATGCGCGCGGCGACCGAGCTGGACGTGGAGCCCAAGACGCTGATGCCGGACGTGAGCGCGGCGCTGAGCCGCCTGGACTGGCCGGGTAACGTCCGTCAGCTCGAGAATCTCTGCCGCTGGCTGACCGTGATGGCGCCCGGCAAGGAGATCCATCTGGAAGACCTGCCGGAGGACATCGTGGGAGCCGGCGCCGGCACGGCTGCCGCTGGTGGCGGCGTCGACTGGCAGGCGACACTGCGCCAGTGGGCACAGCAGCAGCTCTCGGCCGGAACATACCGGTTGCTGGATGATGCCATGCCTGCCTTCGAGCGGATCATGATCGAGACTGCGTTACAGCACACCGGTGGCCGCCGCCAGGATGCCGCCCGCCTGCTGGGCTGGGGGCGCAATACCCTGACCCGGAAGATCAAGGAGCTGGGCATGAGCTAGCCGTAGTCTTGCGCGGATGCGAACCTTCACCGGCAGCCCCGATGATCGGGGGGAAAGCACCAGCACCGCCGCTGCCCGGCATGGTCTGTCAACAACGCGGTAGTACCTTACCGCGTCCTGCCTGCCTGTACGGGCGCCGTCCAGCGCGGGGTCCCTGCTCAGGAACCGCTTACCGGCAACGGCTGGACAGCCCCCGGGGTAGCGTGTTCCGGGGGTTGCATACCTGCACGAACGCGCCGGGCATCACGCATGCATACGGCCTGGCACCCGTCCGGTGGCGGCACACGTTCGACTACGGGAAACCGCAGGCAGAGGCCCGCTGGCCGGGATCAGGCGCAGGCGCCGGAGGAGGGTTGATTCAGCTCCAGGCTACCGACCAGGGACTGCACGGACGCGCGGCCGTGGCGCTGCAGATACTCCAGGATGCCGGCATTGATCTTCCCGCATACCAGCGGGTCGTAGAACAGCGCGGTGCCCACACCCAGCGCCGTGGCGCCGGCGATGAGAAACTCGATGGCATCGGTTGCACGCGTGATGCCACCCTGGCCGATGATCGGAATCCCGTGTGGCCGGCAGACCTGGTACACCTGGTGGACCTTGAGCAGGGCGACCGGCTTGATGGCGGGGCCGGACAGCCCCCCCTGGTTGTTGCCGATGACCGGTCTGCGCGATTCGATATCGATGGCCATTCCCTGCAGCGTGTTGATCACGGAAAATCCGTCCGTACCTGCCTCGATGCAGCGCCGGGCATTTTCCGCGATGTCGGTCTGGTTGGGGGAGAGCTTGGTAATGAGCGGCTTGCCGGTCACGGCACGGCAGGCCGCAACCACGCGTGCGGACATGTCCGGATCGTTGCCGAAGGCCACGCCGCCTTCCTTCACGTTCGGGCAGGAGATATTGATCTCGATGGCATCGATGGGCGATGCGTCGAAACGGCGGGTGACCTCGGTATATTCCTCCACCGTGGAACCGGACACGTTGGCGATATAGCGGGTTGCGCTGAAATCCAGCGCCGGCAGGATGCTGCGGATGACGTGGTCGGTGCCGGGGTTCTGCAGGCCGATGGCGTTCAGCATGCCCGCAGGCGTTTCCGCGATGCGGTGCGGCGGATTGCCGAGACGCGGCAGCAGCGTGGTTCCCTTCAGGCACACGGCCCCCACGTCCCGGTTGGAAAAGCCTTCCACGCGCGTATATTCTTCGCCAAACCCCACACAGCCCGACAGCAGGACCAGTGGCGTGGAAAAGGGCATGCCGCAGAAGTCCACACGGAGTTGTGCGCGTTCGGCGTCGGTCAGTTGCATCATTCAGGGAACGCTATGTTTGACGTTGTGCTCTTCCAGCCGGAGATCCCTCCGAACACCGGCAACATCATACGCCTTTGCGCCAATACCGGCAGTACCCTGCACCTGGTGCATCCACTGGGTTTCCAGCTCGATGACCGGCGCCTGCGCCGTGCCGGGCTCGACTATCACGAGTATGCACGCGTGCAGGAGCATCCGACGTTCGACGCGTATCGGGCACAGGCCGGGCCGCTGCGGCTGTGGGGATTATCGACACGCGGCGCGCGTGGCTACGACGCCATCCGGTTTCAGCCCGGTGATGCCTTTCTGTTCGGGCCGGAGACGCGGGGGCTGCCTGCGGAGCTGCTCGCCGGCCTGGATGCCGGGCAGGTGCTGCGCCTGCCGATGTTGCCTGCGAGTCGCAGCCTGAATCTTTCCAATGCCGTTGCAATCGTGCTCTACGAGGCGTGGCGCCAGCAGGGTTTCGCGGGCGCGGCCGGACTACTCTGAGCGGATCTCGCGCGCCAGCAGGTTCTGTACCGCCTGCCGGGGCGGCAGGCCTTCGTGCAGCACGCGGTACACCTGTTCCGAAATCGGCATTTCCACGCGGTGCCGCCGGGCCAGTTGCACCACCTCGCGGGCGGTATTGAAGCCTTCCACGACCTGGCCGATTTCGCTCACGGCCACCTCCAGTCCGGTTCCCCGCCCCAGGGCCAGACCGAGCCGGCGGTTGCGGGACAGGTCCTCGGTGCAGGTGAGGATGAGATCACCGACACCGGCCAGTCCCATGAGGGTCTCGCGCCGGACACCCATGGCGTCACCGAGACGGATGATTTCGGCCAGGCCGCGCGTGATCAGCGCGGCGCGGCTGTTGGCGCCCAGTTGCAGTCCGTCGGTGATGCCGGAGGCAATGGCCAGCACGTTTTTCACCGTGCCACCCAGTTGCACGCCAAGTATGTCGTCGCTGGTATAGACACGCATGGTATCGCCGTGCATGCGCGCGGCCAGGTCATGGGCAAAGACCGGATTGGTGGAGGCCGCCGTCAAGGCGGTGGGCAGCCCGCGCGCAACTTCCAGGGCGAAGGTGGGTCCGGAAATCACGGCGCTCGGATAGCGGGTGCCGAGTTCCTCTTCCAGTACCTCGCTCATGAATCTGCCAGTGCCGTGTTCCAGCCCCTTGGTTGCCCAGGCGATGCGTGCATGCGGCCGGAGCAGGGGGGCGATGTTCCGGACGACTTCCCGGAAGGCGTGGCTGGGCACGACCACCAGCAGATCGCGGCTGAAACCGATGGCCCCGGTGAGGTCGGGCTCGATGACCAGTCCGGCAGGAAACGCGATGCCGGGCAGGTACGCGCTGTTCCCGCGCTCCCGTGCCAGGCCCAGCATGAAGTCCCGTTCGTGTCCCCAGAGCGCCACCGGTACCTGTCCGGCGGCAAGCCGGATGGCCAGCGCGGTACCCCACGATCCGGCGCCCAGTATGCTGATGGGATCAGGCGTCATGCGGGCCCGGGAAACACCCGGTTACTGCCTGGCTTCGGCCTTGGCCGATTCCGTTTCCATCTGCCGCTGGTGATAGATCGCTTCGAAGCTGACGGGCGCAAACAACAGCTGCGGAAATCCGCCCCGGGCGACCAGTTCGGTGGACGCCGAGCAGGCATATGGATACAGCATCTGCGGACAGAAGACATTGAGGATGTGCAGCAGTTGCGCACGCTCCATACCCTTGATGGCAAAAATTCCCGCCTGTCTCACTTCCACCAGGTAGGCGACCGTGTCACCGCATTTCATGGTGGCGGTCATGCTGAGCACGACTTCATAAAGACCCTCGCCCAGATCGGTCACTTGCTGACCCATGTCGATCCCGAGGGAGGGGTCCCATTGGGTCTGGAAAATCTCCGGTGAATTCGGAGATTCGAAGGAAACGTCCTTCACGTAGATTTTCTGGGGTTGGAGAAGAACGCCGTTATCTCCGGCGCGCGCAGGTTGTTCGTCACTTTCGGCCATGTTGTTTCCCGGTAGTAGTTTGCGAATGGTGGTTCCGAGGCTTCAGCTTTTCGCAACCGGCAGGTCTGCTTTTTGCCAGGCCAGGAGTCCGCCCTTCAGGTTGTATACACGCTCGAACCCCTGCTTGCGCAGCTTCCCACAGGTGCCGATGGAGCGGTTACCGCTGTTGCAGTAGACGATCAGCGGCTTGTCGCGAAACTTGCGCAGCTTTTCTCCGGCGCCCTCCGTGCTTTCGATATGGACGGCGTTGGCGATATGGCTGCCACGAAACTCCTGCGCAGTGCGGATGTCGACCAGCACGGCATTTTCCGTGTTCAGCAGGCGCGTTGCCTGGCTCGGCGCCACTTCGGTTACACCGGACAGCGTGTGGCGGAAGAGGTCGAAGGCGAGCATGATGAGAATCGCCACGAGTGCGGCCACCAGCATGGAGTGATTGGTTCCGAATTCGATGATCTGGTTGAGGTTCATGGCTCAGTAAGGATGGATGCAGGTACGTGCAGGCATACCAGGCAACTGGTTAACGGTCTGCATGCGGATGCTTCAGGGACGGCTGCAGAAGACTTCCCGCATCATCCCGATCAGCCGCAGGGTGCGTGCATCACTAACCCGGTAATAGACGCGGTTGGCATCTTTTCTTGAGGCCAGGATGCCCTTGTCCCGCAGGATGGCAAGGTGCTGGGAGATATTGCTCTGCGAGGTGCCGACGCGTTCCACGATGTCCTGCACGCTGATTTCCTGGTCACCCAGCGTGCACAGGATTTTCAGGCGTAGCGGGTGAGACATCGCCTTGAGTGAGCGGGAGGCGCGGTCGATGTCTTCCGCCCGGGTGATCAGTGCTTCATTGCTGGCTGCCATTGTGCCCCTCGGACCGTCATTATGTAGTGGTTGACGTACTGCATTCATTACTAAAACATTATACAATAATAAACCTCCCGGGCCAGTGGCAAACTCGACAGGTACCTGTTGCAAACTTCGTGGATCGGTCTTCGGGACCGGGCGTGAACCCGCCCGCCGGACGGCGGCGGGTCGCTGGCATGCGCACCGCGGCTTGCCCGGCAGTATCGCGTTGGTGGTGCCGGGTATGGTCGAGGCAGGGTCAGGTCATTTGCCGTTGTGTCCATTGGGACCCGGGCAGGCGCATCTCCAGTGCACGGCTGCCCGGGAATAGCGGCATACCGGGGTTTCGTTTAGACTCTTTCCAGCATTTATGAGCCAGCAACCGCCAAACAACCCTGCTCCGAAAGGGGCTGCAAGGCCGATGGTCCTGCTTGTGCTCGATGGCTGGGGGTACAGCGAAAGTCCCCGGAACAATGCGATCGCGGCGGCACACAAGCCGGTGTGGGACCGGCTGTGGAAGGAATACCCGCACACCCTGATCCGGACGTCGGGCGCGGCAGTGGGTCTGCCGGCGGACCAGATGGGCAATTCCGAGGTCGGCCATCTCAACCTGGGCGCGGGTCGCGTGGTGTACCAGGAGTTCACCCGCGTCAGCCGCGCCATCAAGACCGGCTCCTTTTTCACCAACCTCACCCTGACCGATGCGGTCGACAAGGCGGCCGGTTCCGACCGGGCGGTGCATATCCTGGGGCTGCTGTCACCGGGTGGCGTGCACAGTCACGAGGAACATATCCATGCCATGGTGGAACTGGCGGTGCAGCGTGGCGCGCAGCAGGTGTACCTGCATGCATTCCTGGATGGTCGGGACACGCCACCCAGCAGTGCCGCAGCCTCGATCCGTGCCATGCAGGCGGTATTCGACCGCCTGCAGGGCGGACGGTTTGCCTCGATCATCGGTCGTTACTTTGCCATGGACCGCGATCATCACTGGCCACGCATCCAGTCCGCGTATGATTTGATCACGCAGGGCAAGGCCGAGTACGTGGCGCCGGACGCGCTGACCGCGCTGGAGATGGCCTATGCGCGTGGCGAGGGTGACGAATTCGTCAAGTCCACGGCCATCATCCCGCCCGGAGGTGAGCCGGTGCGGATAGTGGACGGCGACGTGGTCGTGTTCATGAACTACCGCTCGGATCGCGCCAGGCAGATCACCCGTCCGTTCATCGAGGACGATTTCGACGGCTTCAGGCGCGCGGTGCGACCGAAGCTCGGCAGCTTCGTGAGCCTGACGGAGTACAAGTCGGACTTCAAGGTGAACGTCGCGTATCCGGCCGAGCGACTGAAAAACGTATTCGGCGCATACCTCGCCCGCCTCGGACTGCGCCAGTTGCGGCTGGCCGAGACGGAGAAATACGCGCATGTCACGTTCTTCTTCAATGGCGGTATCGAGCAGCCCTTCGATGGCGAGGATCGCATCCTGGTCAAGTCGCCCATGGTCGCCACCTATGACCTGCAACCGGCCATGAGTTCGGTCGAGGTGACCGATCACCTCGTGGATGCCATCCGCAGCGGCGACTACGATGTGATCATCTGCAATTTCGCCAATCCCGACATGGTCGGCCATACCGGCAAGTTCGCTGCGGCGGTCAAGGCCATCGAGGCAATCGACGTGGCGCTCGGCAGGGTGCTGGAGGCGTTGCAGTCGGTCGGCGGGGAAATGCTCATCACGGCCGATCACGGCAACGCGGAACAGATGCTGGACGAGGATTCCGGTCAGGCGCATACCGCGCATACCAGTAACCTGGTGCCGCTCATCTATGTGGGGCGCCCGGCTGCGCTGGCGGAACACGGGGCACTGTCCGATATCGTGCCCAGCATGATCTACCTGCTGAACCTGGAGATCCCGCCGGAGATGACCGGTACCCCGCTGGTCACCCTGCAGGACGCCGCCGCAACCGGTGCCGGCAAGGCCGCCGGCGCGGAACTGCATGGCTGAAACTTGGCCGGGTGCAGCGATCACTGCCGATGAACCAGCGCACGAGTCCTGCCGGATGGGTTGCCGTCGTCGCGCTTGCGCTGCTGCTGGGCTGCGGCCCGGCCGCGGCCGGGCCGGCCACACTCGAGACGGAAACCGGCAAACTGAAAGAGCTGCGTGCCACGATCGAGTCCCTGACCCGGAAGCTGGACGCGGTGCGCGGCGAGCGCGATACGCGGCAGGCGGCACTCGAGAAAACCGACCGGGCCATTGGCCGTATCCGCAACGAGCTGCGCTCGCTGGATCGCGAGGCAGCGGCGGCGGATACGAAGCTGGCCAGCCTGGAGCAGCAGCGTGATGCGGTGCAGGCACGCCTCGCGTCCATGCGCGGGGAGCTGCGACGCGAATTGCGCGCCGCCTGGATCGCCGGCCGCCAGCAACGCATCAAGCTCCTGCTGAACCAGCAAGACCCGGCCGGTGTGGCGCGCATGCTCACCTACCAGGACTATTTCACCCGAGCACACACGCACCGCATGGATACCTTCCGCGCCACGCTGCAGTCCCTGCAGGAAACCGCACGGGAAGTCAGTGCGCAGCAGGAGCGGATTGCAGACCTGCGGGCCCGGCACGAGCAGCAGGTGGCGCAGCTGGCGGAGGAACAGCAAACCCAGCGCAAGCTGGTCAGCGGGCTGCAGCAGCAGCTGCAGTCCGGGAATGACCGTTTGTCACAACTCCGCCAGGACGAGCAGCGGGTCAACCAGCTGGTCGCGTCCCTGCAGCAAGCCGTGCAGCGGATGCAGGCCGGCCGGGGTTCCGGCAAGAGCCTGCGGCAGCTCAAGGGACAGCTGCGCTGGCCGGTCTCCGGGCCGGTCACCATGCCGTACGGTGCGCGCCTGGCTTCCGGGCAGACCACCTCACACGGTGTGCATATCCAGGTCCCGGCCGGGACCGAGGTCCATGCCGTGGCGCGGGGCCGGGTGGTATTCGCGGACTGGCTCAGGGGGTTTGGTCTGTTGATCATCATCGATCACGGTTCCGGATACATGACGCTGTACGGCGAAAACAGCAGCCTTTACAAGGCGGTTGGTGACCGGGTGGAACAGGGGGAGGTGATTTCCGCAGCGGGCAGCAGCGGCGGTGCGGCGCGCACCGGGATCTACATGGAATTGCGCAGGAACGGCCAGCCGCTGAATCCGCAAGCCTGGTTCAAGGGCCAGCCGGCACAGCAGCAGGCGGGCCGCTAGGCGGGAGCCGGCCGGGTGAATTTATCCAGGCGTGGCGGGTCTTACCGGGCAGCCGGGCGTTTCCGGAATGCCATCAAGCCTATCTCTGCGGGGCCGATACCGCTCCTGACAACACTGTGATATTGTTGACAATTCCCGTGACAGCTCCGGGCCGGCACCCTGACCGGCGCTGTAATTCCTTGACACACCATGGAATCTGAATGATGAAACCCAATGTAAAAGGCTACTTTCTCCTGTTGACCGGCCTGGCCGCCGGTGTGCTGCTGTCGATCGGGCACGGTGTTTTCGCCGAGCGGGAGGCCACCCAGGCAACGCTGCCGGTGGAGGAACTGCGCACCTTCAGCGACGTATTCGGGCGCATCAAGAACGATTACGTGGTTGAGGTCGATGACAAGGAACTGATCGAAAACGCGATTCGTGGCATGCTGTCCGGGCTCGATCCGCACTCCTCCTACCTCGATGCGGAACAGTTCGCGGACCTGCAGGTGGGTACCACCGGCCGCTTCGGCGGACTGGGCATCGAAGTGGGCATGGAGGACGGTTTCGTCAAGGTCATCGCTCCCATCGATGGTACGCCCGCACAGCGGGCCGGCGTCCAGGCCGGTGACCTGATCATCCGCCTGGATGACACTCCCGTAAAAGGCATGAGCCTGAGCGATGCCGTCAAGGTCATGCGCGGCGAACCGGGCACGAAGATCGTCCTGACGATCGTCCGCGAAGGCCTCGACCAGCCCATCAAGATCACCATCACGCGCGACGTGATCAAGGTAAAGAGCGTGCGTGCCCGCACCCTGGAACCGGGCTATGGCTATGTGCGTATCTCGCAGTTCCAGTCCACGACCGCCGATAACATGGTGGACGCGATCAATAGCCTGAAGAAGAAGAATAACGGCAAGCTGCTGGGCCTGGTGCTCGATCTGCGCAATAACCCCGGCGGTGTGCTCAACGCGGCGGTCGCCGTATCGGACGCCTTCCTCACCAAGGGTCTGATCGTCTACACCGAAGGCAGGATCGCGGATTCCAAGCTGCGCTTCAATGCGACTCCGGACGACATACTCGACGGCGCGCCCATGGTCGTGCTGGTCAACCAGGGCTCCGCCTCCGCGTCGGAAATCGTCGCCGGTGCACTGCAGGATCACAAGCGCGCCATCATCATGGGCAGCAAGACCTTCGGCAAGGGGTCGGTGCAGACCATCCTGCCGTTGAGCAACGATACCGCGCTCAAGCTCACCACGGCACGGTATTACACGCCGTCCGGCCGTTCCATCCAGGCCGAAGGCATCACCCCGGATATCGAGTTGCAGCCGGTACAGGCGGCCAAGGTGGACAAGGACATCGAGCCGCTGAAAGAGGCGGACCTGTCCAACCACCTGATTAACAACAGCAAGCAGAAGACCGATGCAAAGGCCGCCGAGGAAAGCGCGGTAACCGATGCCAGCAAGCTGCTGAAGGACGACTACATGCTGTACGAAGCGCAGAACCTGCTGAAGGGCCTGTCCATCCTGCAGGCACACAACCACTAACCGGCGCTCCGGTGCGGGCGGGTCCGGCAACGCGCTTCCTGATTGCCGGGCTTTGCCTGCACGTCGCCGGCGTTGCCGCCGGCGGTGCCCGGCTGTTGCCGGGCAGCCAGCCGGCGATTGCACTGATCATCGACGATCTCGGTAACCGGCGCAGCACGGGGCTGCGCGCGATTGCACTGCCCGGCCCGGTTGCCTGTTCCTTCTTTCCCTATGCCGCGCTCACCCGTGAACTTGCAGTGCGGGCACATGCGCGTGGCAAGGAAGTGATGCTGCACCTGCCGATGCAGGCAACGGGACACTACCAGGATGTGCGTGAGGCGGGTGTGCTCACGCTGGACATGACGCAACAGCAATACCGGCACACCTTTCGAGCGGATCTCGCTGCCGTGCCCTTCGTGAGCGGATTCAACAATCACATGGGCAGCCTGCTCACGCGGCACCCGGGCAACATGGCCTGGCTGATGCAGCTCGTCAGGCGGAACGGCAAACTGTTCTTCATCGACAGCAGGACGACCGCGGCGACCGTGGCGCGCGAGGTGGCCGAGGAATACGGAATCCCCAGCAGTCAGCGCAATGTGTTTCTCGACGACGTGGAGGAGCCGGATGCGATTCGCGTCCAGTTCCGGCGCCTGCTGCAGATTGCGCGCCGTGACGGCACGGCCATCGCAATCGGCCATCCCTATCCTGCTACACTGGATGTGTTGTCGGAAGAACTGCCGCATCTGGAGCGGATGAACGTGCAACTGGTCCGGGTTGCGGACCTGATCCGGATGCAACAGGCGAGGAAACCGCTATGGCAAACGTTCTTGTCCCGCTCGCACAAGGCTGCGAAGAGCTCGAGGCTGTCACCGTAATCGACCTGCTGCGCCGTGCCGGCATCGAGGTCATCACCGCCGGCCTGGAGGCGGGACCGGTGCGTGCTTCCCGGGGCGTGCTGCTCGTTCCGGACATGACGCTGGAACAGGCGCTGACGCGGGACTACGACATGGTCGTGCTGCCCGGCGGACTGCCCGGTGCGGATCACCTGGCCGCAGATGACAGGATCATCGCGCTGGTGCAGGGCATGGCGCAGCGTGGCGGGTTCACGGCTGCCATCTGTGCCGCGCCGCGGGTGCTGGCGCGGGCCGGTCTGCTCGACAACCGCTCGGCAACCAGTTTCCCCGGCGCCATCGACCCCGGCAGCATCCCGGGAATCGACTATCGCGAGCAGCCCGTGGTGATCGATGGCCGGATCGTGACCTCGCGGGGTCCCGGCACGGCCATGGATTTCGCGCTCGCACTGGTCGAACTGCTGGCGGGGAGGGAAACGCGTGACCGGGTGGAAACGGCATTGCAGCGTCCACACTGACGTGCCGGCCATACCATGAAGATCATTGAAGTGGTCGCCGACGCCGGTCACCTCGACACCCTGCAGGGGATCGCCGAGCAGCATGGCATCGACGACTGGTGGCACGGGGCCGCCGCCGAGGACGGCCGGCTGCCGGTGCGCATGCTGGTGCGTGACGGCAGCCGGCAGGCGGTCGTCGATGCGTTGCAGAACGTGCTGGGCGCCAGCGAGAATGCACGCATCGTCATCCTGCCGGTGGAAGCGGTGCTGCCCCGCCCCGACCGGGCCACGGAAGCCGACGCCGCCCCGGACTGGGGCAGTCAGACCCGCGAGGAACTGTACAACGGCATCCAGCGGGGTGCGCAGCTGGACACGACGTTTCTGCTGCTCACTGCCCTGTCGACGGTGGTGGCCTGCATCGGCCTGATCGAGGACAACGTGGCGGTGGTGGTGGGCGCGATGGTGATCGCACCCCTGCTGGGCCCGAACATCGCCCTGGCCTTCGCCGCATCCCTCGGTGACAGCCAGCTGATCCGGCGCTCGCTCGTGACCAGCCTGGCCGGCCTCGGCCTCACCCTGGTGATGTCCGTGGCGACCGGCTGGCTGTGGCCGGAGCACCTGCAGAGCAACGAGATTCTCGCGCGTACCGACGTGGGCCTGGCCGGCATCGCGCTGGCGCTCGCCTCCGGCGCCGCCGCGGTGCTGTCACTGGTCACCGGCCTGTCCAGCGCGCTGGTGGGTGTGATGGTCGCGGTGGCATTGCTGCCGCCGGCCGCCACGCTCGGCATGATGCTGGGCAGCGGCCAGTACTCGCATGCGGCCGGTGCCGGCCTGTTGCTGGCGGTCAACGTGGTGTGCATCAACCTGGCGGCAAAGCTGATGTTCCGGTTCCGGGGTGTCCGGCCGCGTACCTGGCTGGAGCAGGGCAAGGCCCGCCAGTCACTGCTCATCTCCACGCTGTTCTGGCTGACCAGCCTCGGCCTGCTGGTGATCGCGATCTACCTGCGACACCGCATCACGGACTGACGTCCGGCGGCAAACCCCGGCAGCGCCGCTAGCTGCGCGAGCGGCGCTGCCGGTTGCCGCGCGGCCAGCCGGCCAGCAGCAGCATGACGCCCGCGGCCCCCAGCAGCCAGGACAGCCACGGTGCACCCAGCACGAGCGCCGGCGCATGCCCGTCCAGGTCATAGATGATGGCGGCGGCGAGCAACAGCCCGGTGCCGGCGGTCGTTGCGTAACGGCGCCGGTTTGCCGTGTGCAGCTCCTCGCGCAGCCGGACGAGTTCGGCCGAGGTCCATTCCACCTGCAGCTGTCCGGTGGTGGCCTGTTCCAGGAACTCGTGGGCGAGCAGGGGCAGCGCCGGCATGACCTTGCTCCACTCCGGCGCACTGGTGCGGATATTGCGCCACAGTGCGCGCGCACCCAGCTGCTCGCTCATGGTACGTTCGAGGAAGGGTTTCGCGGTCTTCCACAGGTCGAGCTCCGGGTACATCTGGCGCCCGAGTCCCTCGATATTGAGCAGGGTCTTCTGCAACAGGACGAGCTGTGGCTGAACCACCATATTGAAGCGGCGCGCCGTCTGGAACAGGCGCAGCAGCACGTTGCCGAAGGAGATCTCCTTCAGCGGCTTTTCGAAGATCGGTTCGCAGACCGTGCGGATCGCGGACTCGAATTCATCCACCCGGGTCCCGTGCGGAACCCACGCGGACTCCACGTGCAACTCGGCCACACGCCGGTAATCCCGGTTGAAGAACGCGAGGAAATTCTCCGCCAGGTAGCGCTGGTCGACCGGGTTGAGCGTGCCCATGATCCCGAAATCGACCGCCATGTAGCGGCCATCCCTGCCCACGAACAGGTTGCCCGGGTGCATGTCGGCGTGGAAGAAATTGTGCCGGAACACCTGCGTGAAAAAGATTTCCACGCCGCGTTCCGACAACCGCTTCAGGTCGATACCGCTCTCGCGCAACGCCCGGGTGTTGCTGATCTGGATGCCGTGAATGCGCTCCATGACCATGATCTCGGGGCGGCAGTAGTCCCAGTACACTTCCGGCACGTACAGCAGGTCGGAGCCGCTGAAATTGCGGCGCAGCTGCGAGGCATTGGCGGCTTCGCGCAACAGGTCGAGCTCGTCATACAGGATCGTTTCGAATTCCGCGACGACCTCCACCGGGCGCAGCCTGCGCCCGGTGCTCCAGTAGCGTTCCGCCAGGCCGGCGATGATGAACAGCACCTTGAGGTCACGCTTGATCAGGTGCCGGACATTCGGGCGCAGGACCTTGACCACGACGTCCTGGCCGCCGCGCAGGCGTGCCGTGTGCACCTGCGCGATCGAGGCCGAGGCCAGCGGAGTTTCGTCAAATTCCTCGAACAGGGTGGTGACCGGCTGACCGAATACGGTCTCGATCCGCGCGCGTGCGTCGCTGCCGGGAAACGGTGGCACGTTGTCCTGCAACTGCGCCAGTTCATGGGCGATGTCATCCGGCAACAGGTCCTGGCGGGTGGACAGGATCTGGCCGAACTTGACGTAGATCGGTCCCAGCTCCTCGAGCGCGAGCCGGATGCGCACCGCCCGGGGCGCGCGCTTGCGCGGGACCCAGTTCCAGGGCGCGATGAAATACAGGAAGCGGAACGGGCGCAACAGGTGCGTGGCCAGGATGATCTCGTCCAGACCGTGCTTCACCAGCACGAAGTGGATATGGAGCAGGCGGATGATCTGTGGCGGGCGGATCATGTCATTGCCCCGCTGCCTGCAGCCGCCGGATGCGCGCCTCCAGCCGGTCCGTGGCGGAGCGCAACTCGCCGATGTCTTCGGCCAGATTGCGGATCTCGATGCGGCTCGGGACGAGCCGCAGTTCCTCGCGGAGATATTCACCCAGATCCTGTTGCAAGGTGAGACTGGTGCTGCGCAGGGTATCGCGCACGCGGCGCGCGGCATTGCCGGCCTGGTGCGCGAACACATCACCGGTCAGCCGGGACAGCTGTTCTTCCCAGTCGATATCCATGGTGTCGAGGATCGACTTGAAGGTCTGCCCGGTTTCCATGTCGCCCGTGATCGTGACGGCACCCGAAAACAGGGTCTTGCCGGTGTCCTCGCCCAGGCCGAGCTGCAGCAGCGACAGGGGGGTACCGTGCAGCATGGTATCCACCTGCTCGGCGTGCTCCGTCAGGTGGACGCCGTTGTGGTCGGGATGGATGTAGATGCGGATGCCGGTGCCCGCCAGCTCGATGCCGATGCAGCGGCCGGCCAGCTGCGCCATGCGCTGCCGGGTCTCCGGGTCCAGCATCAGGTACCGGTTCAGCGCCGTTTCGAACGATTGCAGCAGACGGTCCGGGATGCGCATGGCCGCCGCGCGGGCTCTAGAACCGGTAGCCCCGGTGGACTGCGACGATGCCACCGGTCAGGTTGTGATAGTCACAACGCTCGAGGCCGGCCTGTTGCATCATGCCCCGCAGCGTTTCCTGGTCGGGGTGCATGCGAATCGATTCCGCCAGGTAGCGGTAGCTCTGTGCATCGTTGGCCACCAGCCGGCCAAGCTTCGGCAGCACGTTGAACGAGTAGAAGTCGTAG
>Ga0315556_1000570_pt1 | contig 22911 bp, 26 predicted proteins | sample SalMarSW160310MG_FD_202112 | JGI IMG/M metagenome (GOLD analysis project Ga0315556, IMG submission 202112) | Salt marsh sediment microbial communities from the Plum Island Ecosystem LTER, Massachusetts, United States - Salt Marsh Sediment SW1603-10 ...
GGTCATGTCGAATTTCAGTTCGGTGGACTTGGCCAGCGGCAGAAACATGAACTGGTACATGGCGCTCAAACGGTCCTGGGTGCCTGTGGGTAGCGGCAGGCTGCGTGTACCGCTGCGGTCGGTAAGGGTTATTTTTCCCGCAGACCAGTCGAAACTGGCGTGCGCGTTTCTTTCGGTATCGTGTTCCAGCCGATAGTCGAACGTCTGCGGCCGCAGTCCCTGTGCGGTGACGGTGCCTGTGCTGGTGATACGGATGGTTTCGTGCTTCAGCAGTGCGAGCAGGCCATAGGGTCTGGTCACGCTCTCGATACGGTACTGGTTCTGGCTGCGGATAAAGGTTTCGTGCATGACGGCAACCTTCAGGCCGCTCTGGAGCAAATCGTATTGCGCCTGCACCCGGGACGGCGGTGCGGCCAGCGACGGCATGGCAATCAGCAACAGCAGACAGCAGAAAAAGCGTGCGAGGTACTGCATAATCAATCGAGGCCGGGCGAAGTCAGTGCCGGCCCGGCCTGTTCCAGTCGCTTGAAGTGTACCTTGCCGTTATTGTCCAACGAGACGAGGCCTTGGCAGATCCAGCGGATGGCCTGCGGGTAGATGCGATGTTCCTCGTGCAGCACGCGCGCGGCCAGGATGTCGGGCGTGTCGTTTTTCAGAACCGGGACAGCAGCCTGGATGATGATCGGGCCGTGATCGAGATCGCTGGTCACGTAGTGTACGGTGCAGCCATGGATTTTTACGCCATCGGCAAGCGCGCGCGCATGGGGGTTGAGGCCGGTATACATCGGCAGCAACGAGGGATGGATGTTGATCAGGCGTCCGTGGTAATGCTCCACGAACTCAGGCGTGAGGATGCGCATGAAGCCGGCGAGCACCACCAGGTCTGGCTGGTAGTTGTCAAGCACCTTCATCAGTGCGGCATCGAACGCGACACGGTCCGGGTAATCGTGGTGCGAAACCACGGCGGTGGGAATGTGGTGCGCTTCGGCGATTTTCAGTCCTGCGGCATCCGCGCGGTTGCTGACCACGGCCGTTACCCGGCACTGCGGACATGCTTTCAGTATCGAATGCAGGTTGCTGCCGCGTCCCGAGATCAGGACTACGATGGACGCTTCAAACGGCTGCTTAATCGACTTGTGCGCGCGCCTCATTGCCTTGTCGCTCCCTGATGATGCCGATGACCGATACTGATTCGCCGGATGCTTCGAGTTGCCTGATCGCGGCCGGCGCGTCGCCGCTGCCCACGATTACCGCCATGCCGATGCCGCAGTTGAAGGTGCGGTACATTTCCTGTTGCTCGACGCCACCCATGGTGCGCAGCCATTCGAACAGCTTGGGCATGTGCCACGACTGGCCGTCGATCTGGGCGACGACATTCTGCGGCAGCACGCGCGGAATGTTTTCCAGCAGGCCACCGCCGGTGATGTGTGCCATGCCTTTTACCCTGACCTGCTGCATCAGCGCCAGCAGCGGCTTCACGTAGATGCGCGTTGGCGCCATGATGCAGTCGGCCAGTGTGCGCTCGCCGTCGAAATGCGCGTTAAGGTCGGACTCGTTGAGTTCGAGAATCTTGCGGATCAGCGAATAGCCGTTGGAGTGCGCGCCGTTGGAAGCCAGGCCCAGCACCACGTCGCCGGGAGCAATATCCTGGCCGGTGATGATCTGCGATTTTTCCACCACGCCGACAGCGAAGCCGGCAAGGTCATATTCGCCAGTCGGGTACATGCCGGGCATCTCGGCAGTCTCGCCGCCGATCAGCGCGCAACCCGCCTGTTCGCAGCCTGCAGCGATGCCCTTGATTACTTCGGTGGCGGCATCCACGTCCAGCTTGCCACAGGCGAAATAGTCGAGGAAGAACAGCGGTTCCGCGCCCTGCACCAGGATATCGTTCACGCTCATGCCCACCAGGTCGATGCCCACCGTGTCGTGACGGTTCAGTTCGAACGCCAGTTTCAGCTTGGTGCCGACGCCGTCGGTGCCGGAGACCAGCACCGGCTCCTGATACTTTTTGGAGATTTCCACCAGTGCGCCGAAACCGCCGAGGCTGCCCAGTACTTCCGGACGCATGGTGCGCTTGGCAAACGGTTTGATATTCTCCACCAGGCGGTCGCCGGCATCGATATCGACCCCGGCGTCGCGGTAGGAAAGGCTGTCGGTGGGCTGGCTCAAGTTGAGTTCTCGCTTTCTTCAGGATAAAGTGCAGGCCATTCTGGCTAACAATTTTTTACCGGCGGATTTTACCTCAAATGACCCTTGAACGCTTCGCCGCGCTGCAATGGTTCGCCATCGCTGCGCTGCTTGCCTGGTTGATCTACCTGCTGGCACCCATCCTTACGCCGTTTGTGGCAGCAGGGGTGCTCGCCTATATCTGTGCGCCGCTGGTGAACCGGTTGAGTGACTGGAAATGGCCGCGCACGCTGGCCGTACTCACGGTGATGGTAGTGCTGTTCGGTTTGCTCCTGCTGTTGATGTTGCTGTTGCTGCCGATGCTGCAACAGGAAATCCAGACGTTCATGACACGCCTGCCACAGCTGATTGATGCGCTGCAACTCAGGTTAGTTCCATATCTGCAACAGCATTTCGGTATCCAGTTGCAACTGGATCGCGCGGCGCTCCACGATTTGCTGGCCAGCCACTGGCAGAGCGCCGGCGGTGTGGCGGGCAAGGTGCTGCCGTGGCTGGGCGGCGGTAGCGCGGCATTGCTTGGCATGCTGGTGAACCTGGTACTGATGCCGGTGGTGCTGTTCTATTTGCTGCGCGACTGGCCGCAACTCATGCAGCGCATCGACGAAGTGGTTCCGCGCCACTGGCATGAGAAGGTGATGCAGATCACCGGCGAGGTGGACAGCGTGCTGGCCGAATTCCTGCGCGGGCAGATTTCCGTGATGCTGCTGATGAGCGCGTTCTACGTCATCGGCCTGTGGCTGGCCGGGCTGCAGTTTGCGCTGCCGATCGGCGTAGTCGCCGGCATGCTGGTATTTATTCCCTATATCGGCATGATCACCGGCCTGACGCTGGCGACGCTGGCGGCATTCAGTCAGTTCAGCGCTTTTGGCAGCGTGCTGGTGGTGTGGGCGGTGTTTGGCGCGGGCCAATTACTCGAAGGCATGGTGGTCACGCCGTGGCTGGTGGGCGAGCGTATCGGCCTGCATCCGCTGGCGGTGATTTTTGCGCTGCTTGCTTTCGGTCAATTGTTTGGCTTTTTCGGCGTGCTGCTGGCGCTGCCGTTGTCTGCCATGCTGTTGGTCGGGCTGCGCCATGCCAGGGAATGGTATCTGTCCAGCGAACTGTATCGGCAATGACGCAGCTGCTACTGGACATCGCGCCCGACTGGGTACCCACACTGGATAATTTCGTGCCCGGCCACAACGTGGAATTGCTGTCTGCTTTGCGCCATGCGCTGGCCGGCGATTCCGGCGAGCGCTGTTTCTATCTGTGGGGCGAGTCCGGCTGCGGCAAGAGTCATCTGCTGCAGGCGGCGGTGGGTCAGGCGCGCGCTGCGGGACAGTCTGCGATCTGCCTGTGCCGTGCTGTACCGCAGGCGGTGCAGGTGGTTGCGGTCGACGACGCGGAAGCGCTGGACGATGCGGCGCAAGTCGAGCTGTTTGCGTTATACAACCGCCAGCGCGATAGCGGTGGCATGCTGCTGGTCAGTGGCACCCAGGCGCCGGCCCATCTGGGTTTGCGCGATGACCTGCGCACGCGTCTCGGCTGGGGAATGGTCTATCAGGTGCATGCGCTGAACGACGAGGAAAAAACACGCGCACTGGAACAGCATGCGCTGGCGCGCGGTTTCAGCCTGCCACCAGAGGTCAGCCATTATCTGTTGCGACACGGTCGACGTGACCTGCCCTCGCTGCTGGCCGTGCTCGACGCACTCGATGCGCAATGCCTGCGCCTGAAACGACAGCCGACCGTGCCGCTGTTAAAAGAAGTGATGGAGAAGAAAAATTGAAACTGGCTTTATTTGACCTGGACAACACGCTGCTCGATGGCGACAGCGATTTCGAGTGGGCGCAGTTCCTGATCGAGCAAGGCGTGGTCGACCGCGAACTGTACGAGGCGAAAAACCAGCGTTTCTACGATCAGTACAAGGCCGGCACGCTGGATATCCATGAGTTCCTCGATTTTCAGCTGAAGCCGCTGTCGCGCCATTCGCGCAAGGTGCTGGATGCCTGGCACGAGCAATTCATGCGCGACAAGGTACAAGGCATGATCAGCCCGAACGCGCGGGACTTGGTGGCGAAGCATCGCGACGCGGGCGAGGTGTGCGTGGTGATCACCGCGACCAACAGTTTCGTCACCGCGCCGATTGCGCACGCCTTCGGCATCGAACACTTGGTTGCCACCGAGCCGGAACAGAAAGACGGCGAATTCACCGGCGGCGTGGCCGGTGAACCAAGTTTTCGTGAAGGCAAGATTACCCGGCTGGAGCAGTGGATGAGTGAACGCGGCTGGAACTGGGACAGTTTCGATGATTCGGCTTTTTACAGCGATTCGCTCAACGACCTGCCGCTACTGGCCAGAGTGCGGCATCCGGTTGCGGTCAAGCCGGATGATACCTTGCGCGCACATGCCGAGCGGGAAGGTTGGCCGATCATCGAATGGTAGGTAGAACCTGTTTCAATAGGTCGGCTTGAACACCATCCAGTAAATGCTCACCAGCACCAGCAGCGTGGCCAGCGCGCTGAACGTCCGCCACAGGCGTTCCAGTTTCCAGTAGCGAGCGGGAATTTCACCGCCTTCCGCGAATTGCCGCGCCATCCTGCTCTGTGCGATTTGCAGCGGTACCAGGATTGCTCCCCATATCACCCCCACGACGACGAACATCCACAAGCCCCATTTCAGCCAGAAAATGTGTAGAAAATCCAAGTGGTTGTGCATGACATTGCCCGGACCGCCGATCAGCATCAGCAGTACGCCGCCACCGGCAAACAACAGGTCGGCGGAAGCGGTCTGGCGCTGGGCAAAGGCGATGATCACGGGATTATTGGTGCGGCCGGCCATGATCTTCCACCAGCCGGTGATGATGATGTTGCCGAGGAACATGATCACACCGATCAGGTGCAACGCTTTCATCCACAGGTAACTTGTGTCCATGAGGGGCTCCGCGATCTTTTGTGATTCAGTGGATTGCGACCGTCCATTTGCGTGACGGTTCCTTTGCATTGCACGGACGTCCGGAAATTATCTAGATATTGTCTGAATAGTTATAGATATTCCGGTCTAACGGCTCCTTTTGCAATTCCCTTAATATGAACATGGTTTTCCGGGTAAGGGAAAACGTTCGTCCCGACAAAGGGGTTGTTGGTTTACACAAGGAGACTGAACATGAAAAAGATGATTGCACTGGCCGTTCTGGGTTTGAGCGTGGCTGCCGCGCCTGTCGCGTTTGCCGGACCACAGCAGGAAAAAATGAAAGTGTGCAGCAAAACGGCGAAAACGAAGTCGCTCAAGGGGGCCGAGCGCAAGGCATTCATGAAGAAATGCCTGAGCAAGAAATACAAGGTCGATGCCAAAGGCAATCTGGTTGCGGTAGGCGGCAAATAAACGGCGCGGGCAAAACTGTCCCGTTTCAATTCAAGGCACACTACAACGTGTGCCTTTTTCTTTTAGAACCTGTCTCAAAATGACTGCGCTTGTCAGGTGACGTCCCGGCAGTGTTGGCTCCGGCATAACGCGCTTTGCGCATTGGCCTTCACCGCAACTTTGTTGTCGGAATCCGGGGCCGCGCAGCGGCAGATTTCCGTATACACTCCGGTTTGGTTGCAACTATCCTGAAGGTAAGTTTTCACCGCAACTGCGTTGTCTGCGCTCCGGCGGCACGCCACCTGACGGCGCTCGCTACATTTTTAGATAGGTTCTAATTAATTTTTATGAGTCCGCGCCTGCTGTTCATTCTGCTGTTACTGGCCGCTGCGCTGAGCCTGTGCTTCGGGCTGGCGAACGGTTCGCTGCCGCTGGCCCCGGAGCAGGTCGGCCGTGCGCTGCTGGGGCAAGGCGACGCTACCACGCTGGAAGTGGTGCGGCAGTTGCGCCTCCCGCGCGTGCTGGCAGCGTTCGCCTGCGGTGGGCTGCTGGCGCTGGCTGGCGTGTTGTTGCAGGCGCTGCTGCGCAATCCATTGGCCGACCCGTACATCCTTGGCGTATCCGGCGGTGCGGCCGTCGGTGCGCTGGTTGCCATGCTGTTGGGTGTGGGGCTGGCGGCTACGCAGCTGTCTTCGTTCGGCGGTGCGCTGCTGGCCATTGTTGCGGTGTTCGGTCTCGGCTTCCGCCGCGGCGAACGCAACATCTACCGTCTGCTGCTGACCGGCGTGGTGCTGTCCGCCGGATGCGGTGCGCTGGTCAGTCTGCTGCTGACGCTGGCGCAATACCAGCAGGTGAAGGGCATGCTGTTCTGGCTGATGGGCGACTTGTCGCATCCCGAGGGCGTGACGTCTGCGTGGCTGGTACTGTTGGCGGTGGGATTATGTTCCACGCTGTATTCCGGCGGGCTGGACCTGCTGGCGGGCGGGCTGGACAAGGCGGCAGCACTCGGCCTGGCGGTGGGGCGCTGGCAGGCGGCGCTGTATTTCGCGGCGGCACTGCTGACGGTGGCGGCGCTGCAGCTTGGCGGCAGCATCGGCTTTGTCGGGCTGATGATGCCGCACGCGATCCGCCTGCTTGGCGTCAGCGCGCACCGCTGGCTGGTTGCCATGTCGATACTGCTCGGCGGCAGCTTTCTGGTGCTGGCCGACACCCTGGCGCGCACGCTGTGGTCGCCGCTGCAACTGCCGGTGGGTGTGTTTACCGCACTGCTCGGTGTGCCGGTGCTGTTGTGGCTTCTCGGAAGACAGGCATGATGCTCCAGGCGCAAAATCTTGCCGTTTCCATCGGCGGTAAAATCCTTTGCCGGGAACTGAGCTTTAGCGTGCAGCCCGGCGAATGCTGGGGCGTGCTGGGGCAGAACGGCGCGGGCAAGACTACCCTGTTGCGCACGCTGGCCGGGCTGCACCCGCCACAGGCGGGCGTGGTGAATTGCGAGGGACGCCCTTTGGGCGATTATGCGCGGTGCGATCTGGCGCGGCGGCTCGGCGTGATGCTGCAGCATGAAGGCGGGGAATTCTGGGGTAGTGTGCTGGACTATGTGCTGCTGGGCCGCTTCCCCTATCGCCGCGGATTGTTTGGCTATGGCGCGCAGGACGAGGAGATCGCACGGCAGGCGCTGGCCGGGGTGGAATTGGCGGATCTGGCGCAGCGTCCGTTCAACAACCTGTCCGGCGGCGAGTGCCAGCGCGTGGCGATTGCCCAGGTGCTGGCGCAGCAGACCGGTTGCTGCCTGCTGGACGAGCCGCTGCAGCATCTGGATTTGCGCCATCAGGCACAGGCGATGCGCCTGTTTACCCGCTTGCGCGAACAGGGTCATGCGCTGGTAATGGTACTGCACGACATGCTGTGGGCACAGCGCTGCTGCGACCATGTGCTGCTGATGTTCCCTGATGGCACGGTGCACCATGGTGCGGCGCGGGAATTGCTGACACGGGATAACCTCGAGGCGCTGTACCAGTGCCCGCTGCGGGAAGTGGAGGCGGACGGGGAGCGCTGCTTCGTCCCGGGTGTATAATCCGCACTGTTTTGCGCCGTCCGGAACGGCGCGCATTTTTGTGGATTGAATGATAAAGAAACTGATCAAGCGCGTATTTCGCAAGCCGGCCAGGTCCAGAGCGACGGGCGGTTGCCGGGTCATCCCTTTTGAAGAGCATGGCGTGAGCCGCGACGGCCTCAGTTACGGTGCTCGCAAGGTGACCGATGGCCTGCATGCGGCAGGCTACGATGCATTCGTGGTGGGCGGTGCGGTGCGCGACATGCTGCTTGACCGCCATCCCAAGGATTTCGATATCGCGACCGACGCCACGCCGGAACAGGTGCGCCGTGTGTTCCGGCGTTCGCGCATCATCGGGCGGCGCTTCCGGCTGGTGCACGTAATGTTCGGCGAGGAGACAGTGGAGGTATCCACTTTCCGCCGCATGATCGAGGCGGAAGATGCCGAGACCGACGAGCACGGCCGCCTGCTGCGCGACAACGAATTCGGCGACCAGCAGCAGGATGCGGCGCGGCGCGATTTCACCGCCAATGCGCTGTTCTACGATCCGGCTACGCAGGAGATTTTCGACTACCACGACGGCTATGCCGACATTCGCGCTAACACCCTGCGCATGATCGGCGACCCGGCGGTGCGCTACCGCGAAGACCCGGTGCGCATGCTGCGCGCGGTGCGGCTGTCAGCCAAGCTGGGCATGAAGCTGGACCCCGCCACCGCCGCGCCCATCACCGGCATGAAGGAGCTGCTCGGCAACGTACCGCAGGCGCGCCTGCTGGACGAGATGCTCAAGCTGCTGCTGTCCGGCCATACGGTGGAGTGCATCAAGAAGCTGCGCGCAATGCACCTGCATCACGGCCTGCTGCCGATGCTGGACATGATCCTGGAACAGCCCATGGGCGAGAAATTCGTGATGCTGGCGCTGCAGAATACCGACCGGCGCATTCGCGAGAACAAGCCGGTGTCGCCCGCCTTCCTGTTTGCCGCGTTGCTGTGGCATGAGGTGCTGGCGGCCTGGAAGCAACGCCAGGAGGCGGGTGAAAAGCCGATACCGGCGCTGCATGCGGCGATGGACGAAGTGCTGGACCGGCAGCGCGAACAGCTGGCCATCCCGCGCCGCTACGATGCGGTGATGAAAGAAATGTGGCTGCTACAGCCGCGCTTCGAGCAGCGCGGCGGGCAGCGTCCGTTCCGCTTGCTGACGTTGCCGCGGTTTCGCGCCGCCTACGATTTCATGCTGTTGCGCTGCGAGAGCGGTGAGACGGACCCGCAATTGGGACTGTGGTGGGACGAATTCCAGGATGCGGACGATGAGCGCCGTGCCGAGATGTTGCTGCCGGACAGCAGCGGTCCAGCCAGAAAGCGGCGTCGCCGGCGCAGGAAGCCGGTAGCCAAGGCTGAGTCCGCTGGCGAGCAGTCAGAACTGTCGATAGACTGATATGGGGCGGCAGGTCGCGTTCATCGGTCTGGGCAGCAATCTGGAAGACCCGCAGAAGCAGGTGCTGCGCGCCCTGCAGGCGCTGGAGGATTTGCCGCAGAGTCGGCTGCTGGCGCATTCCTCGCTGTACCGTAGCGCGCCGGTGGGCTATCTGGAACAGCCGGATTTCTTCAATGCCGTGGCCCGGATCGAAACCGGGCTGGCGCCGCGCGAATTACTGGATGCGCTGCTCGAACTGGAACATGAATGCGGCCGCACCCGTGAATTCCGCAATGCGCCGCGCACGCTTGATCTGGATATACTCCTGTATGGGGATTTGCAGCATCACGAACACGGATTGACCGTGCCGCACCCGCAAATGCACCTGCGTGCCTTCGTGCTGCAACCGCTATTGGAAATTGCGCCGGATTGCGAGATTCCCGACATCGGCTCCGCGGCGGAGGCGTTGCGGCAATGTGCAGATCAGCAATTGGAGCGAGTCGCCGATGTTGTTTGATAAATATCGTTACGTGGTGGTCGAAGGTCCGATCGGTGTCGGCAAGACCAGCCTGGCGCGCCGCCTGGCCGAACACGCCAATGCCAGCGCGATGCTGGAAAAGCCGGAAGACAATCCCTTCCTCGCGCGTTTCTATGAAGATCCGGTACGCCATGCCCTGCCCACCCAGTTGTTTTTCCTGTTCCAGCGCATCAACGAGGTGAGCGAACTGGCACAGATGGACCTGTTCCGCGCCAGCACGGTCGCGGATTACCTGTTCGACAAGGACATGCTGTTCGCGCGGCTCAACCTGCGCGACGACGAGTTCGCGCTGTACCAGAACATCTACAACAATCTGGCGCCGCAGGCTCCGGCACCGGATCTGGTGATCTATCTGCAGGCCTCGCCGGAAACGCTGGTGGAGCGCGTGCGGCGGCGTGCAGTCGATTACGAGCGGCCGATTTCAGACAGCTATCTGGCGCGTCTGGCGCAGGGCTACAGCGATTTCTTTTATCATTACGACGAGGCGCCGGTGCTCATCGTAAACAGCGATAACCTGAACTTCGTGGATAATGCAGACGACTTTGCGCTGTTGCTGCAGCGCATCGAGGGCATGCGCGGGGCCAGGGAATTCTTCAGCATGGGCGCTTAGGGCTTGCCATGCGCGCTAAGATAGCCTGAACGCATACGGGGTGCACATCATGAGAACGACGTTGAGCGATTTGCAGGCGATGCGCGGCAAGGGCGAAAAGATCGCCGTGCTGACCTGCTACGACGCGAGCTTTGCCACGCTGCTCGAGGCGAACGGTATCGACATGTTGCTGGTCGGCGATTCGCTGGGCATGGTGCTGCAGGGGCACGAGACCACGCTGCCGGTAAGTATGGATGACATGGTTTACCACACGGCCTGCGTGGTGCGCGGATCGCGGCAGGCATTCATCATGACCGACATGCCGTTCGGCACCTCGCAGGTCGGCCCGCGCGAGACTTTCGCTCATGCCGTGCAACTGATGGAGGCGGGCGCGCAGATGGTCAAGCTCGAAGGCGGTGCGGTGATGGTCGACACCATCGCTTTCCTCACGCAACGCGGCATCCCGGTGTGCGCCCACATCGGGCTGACGCCGCAGTCGGTGCACCAGTTGGGCGGCTACCGCGTGCAGGGCAAGGACAGCGCAGATGCGCAGCGCATGTTGCAGGATGCCGTCGCGCTGGAACAGGCGGGCGCCGGCATGTTGCTGCTGGAGGCCATTCCCGCGCTGCTGGCCGAGGAGATCACCGCCAATGTTTCCATTCCCACCATCGGTATCGGTGCCGGCGCGGGCTGTTCCGGGCAGGTGCTGGTGCTGCACGACATGCTGGACATCTATCCCGGCAAGAAGCCGCGCTTCGTGAAGAATTACATGCAGGGTGCGGCTTCGATTGCCGATGCGGTGGCGCACTATGCGGCCGAGGTAAAGTCCGGCGCGTTCCCTGCTGCTGAACACGGTTTTTAGGGCGTGTTAACACTCATTTCACAACTGCGTTGTTGCGAAAAGGTGGCAAATGCAAGGCACGAGTTGCAGCCGATGGCTATCCCATCGGCAAGACGAGTAACACAGCAGTTGCTGTCTTTTCGCAGCAACCCTTCGGGACGGGGGCGGTTTGGGCGCCCTCCTTTGTCGCAAGCCGCTTGTAGTGGCTTGCACTACGGCGCATCTTGCTTCGCGGATGGCATCCCAAACCGCCCCCGTCGCAGATGCGAAATGAGTGTTAACACGCCCTAATGGAAATCATTTCCTCGGTCGCTGCGCTGCGCGAACGCCTGCACGGCAAGCCCGGCATCGCCTTCGTGCCCACCATGGGCAACCTGCACGAAGGACATCTCGAACTGGTGCGCATCGCGCGCCAGCATAACAATTGTGTGGTGGTGAGCATTTTCGTCAATCCGCTGCAGTTCGCTCCCGGCGAGGACCTGGAGCAGTATCCGCGCACGCTGGAAGCGGATTGCGCCAGTCTGGAGGGGTTGGCGGACCTGGTGTTCGCGCCGGCGATAAACGAGATGTATCCGGTGGCGCAGGAGGTGTTCGTCGAGCTGCCGGCGATAGCCGATGAACTTGATGGTGCGGCGCGTCCAGGCCATTTTCGCGGCATGGCGACGGTGGTGCTGAAACTGTTCAATATCGTGCAGCCGCAGTTGGCGGTGTTCGGCAAGAAGGATTACCAGCAACTGCACCTGGTGCGCGAGATGGCGCGGCAGCTCAACCTGCCGCTCGAGATCGTCGGCGGCGAGACGGTGCGTGCGGCGGATGGGCTGGCCTTATCTTCGCGCAATCAGTACCTTGGCACGGTGGAACGAACCGAAGCGGCTTTTTTGTATCGAACGCTCATGGGAATGAAACAGGCACTGCTGGATGGTGCAACGGATTTCTCCGCTTTGGAGCGACAGGCAGTGCAAAGCTTGGGCACACGCGGCTGGCAGGTTGATTATGTGGCGCTGCGTTCCCAGGCCACACTCGGGGTGCCGCAGCCGGGAGAGCGCGAGCTGGTGGTGCTGGCGGCGGCGCGGCTGGGCACCACGCGCCTGATCGATAATCTCGAGATTTGTCTTGAGTAGCAGGCACTTGGTATAATGCGCGCCTCTTTCAGGAGATGTGATTAATGCAACGTACCATGCTCCAGTCGAAGCTGCACCGCGTCCATGTGACTCATGCCGAGTTGCATTACGAGGGTTCGTGCGCGATCGACGATGATCTGCTGGACGCGGCCGACATCCGCGAATACCAGCAGATCGACATCTACAACGTCACCAATGGTGAGCGTTTCACCACCTACGCCATCCGTGCTCAGCGCGGTTCCGGCGTGATTTCGGTGAACGGCGCGGCGGCGCACAAGGCCAGTCCGGGCGACATCCTGATCATCGCCAGCTATGCGGCATATTCCGAACTGGAACTGCATAAATACCATCCCCGGCTTGTCTACGTGGACGAGCACAACCGTATCGCTGCCCAGCGCGACAGCATTCCGGTGCAGGCGGCGTAGCCTTTCTATACAAGAATAATTTGTTGTTTCTGAAGGGCGCTTAGATGCGCCTGGCGAGTTCTGCCGCCCTGCCGGTGTAGGTCGCCGGGGTCAGCGCCAGCAGGCGCTGTTTTTCCGCTTCCGGGATATTGAGAGCATTGATGAAAACGTGCAGGCTGTCGCGGTTGATGCCACCCTTGCCGCGGGTCAGCTCCTTCAACTTGTCGTAGGCGTTTTCCACGTTGTAGCGGCGCATCACGGTCTGGATCGGTTCGGCCAGCACTTCCCAACTGTTGTCCAGGTCTTCCGCCAGCCGTTGCGGGTTGGCTTCCAGCTTGTTCAGTCCCTTCAGGCAGGACTCGTAGGCGAGCAGGGTATAGCCCAGCGCCACGCCCATGTTGCGCAGCACGGTGGAGTCGGTCAGGTCGCGCTGCCAGCGCGAGATTGGCAGCTTCTCGGATAGATGTTTCAGCAATGCATTGGCCAGGCCGAGGTTACCTTCCGAGTTTTCGAAATCGATCGGGTTGACCTTGTGCGGCATGGTGGATGAACCGACCTCACCTGCCACCACTTTCTGCTTGAAATAGCCTAGCGAGATATAGCCCCAGATATCGCGATTCAGGTCGATCAGGATGGTGTTGGCGCGGCCGAACGCATCGTACAGCTCGGCCATGTAGTCATGCGGCTCGATCTGGATGGTGTAGGGGTTGAAGCCCAGGCCGCGCGCCTCGACGAATTTTCTGGCGAAGCTTTCCCAATCCACCTCGGGATAGGCTGCCAGATGCGCGTTGTAGTTGCCCACCGCGCCGTTGATCTTGCCCAAGACCTCAATGCCGGCAATGCGCTCGCGTGCGCGCTGCAACCGGTACACCACGTTGGCCATTTCCTTGCCCATGGTACTCGGCGTGGCGGTTTGGCCATGGGTGCGGCACAGCATCGGCAGCTCGGCCAGTTCGTGGGCGAGGTCACGCAGCCTGGCGATGACGGTATCCAGCAGCGGCAGCATCACCTCAGCGCGCGCATGCTGCAGCATCAGCGCATGCGACAGGTTGTTGATGTCTTCCGAGGTGCAGGCGAAGTGGATAAATTCCAGCACCCCGCGCGTTTCCGGATTGTCCGACAGCTTCTCGCGCAGCCAGTATTCAATGGCCTTCACGTCGTGGTTGGTGCGTTTTTCGATGGCCTTGATCTGCTCTGCATCCTGCTCGCTGAATTCTCCGGCGATCTGGTCGAGCAGGGCAATAGTGGCGGCTGAGAACGACGCGACTTCGGGAATGCCCGGTTCGCTGGCGAGTGCCTTCAACCATTCGATCTCGATCAGCACGCGGTAACGGATCAGGCCGAATTCGCTGAAATGGCGGCGCAAGACATCCACCTTGCCGTAATAGCGGCCGTCGAGCGGTGAGAGGGCAGTGAGGGCGGAGAGCGTCATGGCATCGAACCGAATATTGAACAGCCGCTATTTTACGCGATTATTCCGCCGCCGAGACAGACCGCTCCGTCATACACCACCACCGATTGTCCCGGCGTCACCGCCCATTGCGGCTCGTCGAACACGAAGCTGGCACGTTCACCTTCGAGTGAGGCGATGCGGCAGACCGCATCCTGCTGGCGGTAGCGCGTCTTGGCGGCATAGCTGTGCGTGATATCGGGCGCTGTGCCGCTGATCCAGTGCATGTCGATGGCATTCAGGTGCGGTGTGAGCAGGGCAGGGTGGTCGTGGCCCTGCACCACGATGAGCCGGTTGTTTTCCATATCCTTGCCCGCGACGAACCACGGTTCGCCGCTGGAATCCCTGCCGCCGCCGATGCCCAGCCCCTGGCGCTGGCCCAGCGTGTAGAACGCCAGGCCCTGATGTTGTCCCATGACCTTTCCTTCCGGGGTGACCATGTCACCCAACTCGGTCGGCAGGTAGCGATTAAGGAACTCGCGGAACGGCCGCTCGCCGATGAAGCAGATGCCGGTGCTGTCGCGCTTGGCATAATTGGCCAAATCATGCTGGCGGGCGATCTCGCGCACTTCGCTTTTCAGCAACTTGCCCAGCGGGAACATCGCTTTCGACAGTTGCGCCTGGTTAAGGCGATGCAGGAAATAACTCTGGTCCTTGCTGCCGTCTTCCGCCTTGAGCAACTGGAACAGCCCATCGACTTCGCGTACCTGCGCGTAATGCCCCATGGCGATGGCATCCGCACCCAGGCGCATGGCATGGTCGAGAAAGGATTTGAACTTGATCTCGGAATTGCACAGGATGTCCGGGTTGGGCGTGCGCCCGGCCTCGTATTCGCGCAGGAAATAGCTGAATACGCGATCCTTGTATTCGCCGGCGAAATTCACCGCCTCGATCGGGATGCCGACCACCTCGGCCGCCGCTACCGCATCGATCAGGTCTTCACGCGACGAACAGTATTCGTCGTCGTCATCGTCCTCCCAATTCTTCATGAACAGGCCGATGACGTCGTAGCCCTGCTCTTTCAGCAGCAGGGCGGTGACGGAGGAATCTACTCCGCCGGACATGCCGACGATGACGCGCTTAGTCATAGTGGGTAATCAGCTCCAGCGGGTAGCGCTTGCCGGCAAGGTAATCTTCGACACAGCGCACGACCAGCGGACTGCGATGGCGCTCCTGGCTGGCGCGAATTTCGTCCGGCGTCATCCATAGCGCGCGGATGATGCCGTCGTCCAGGGTGCGTTCGGGATGATGGGCAAGGATGCGCCCGGTAAAGGCGAAACGCAGGTAGGTGGTGTCGGCCGTGGGTGAGTGCCAACGGTAGATACCGATCAGGTGCTGTGGTTCGAATTCGTATGCCGATTCCTCCAGTACTTCGCGTGCGGAGCCGGCAGCCAGCGTCTCGCCCGGCTCCCAGTGGCCGGCCGGCTGGTTGAACAGGATGCCGCGTTCGGTTTGCTCCTCGACCAGCAGGAACTTGCCGTCCTGTTCGAGAATGGCGGCGACGGTGACGTTGGGTTTCCAGACCATGTTCGAGCATATATGCAAATAAAAAAAGGCAGGGTTGCCCCTGCCTTCTCAGGATACTACAAATATTACTTGGCAGCGTCGCTGGCCGGTGCAGCTTTTTCAGCCTTCTTCTCGGCTTTCTTGGTTACCTTGGCTTTAGCCACCTTGATCTTTTTGTGATGCTTTACTACTTTTTTGTGATGCTTGGCTACCTTCTTTTCAGCCTTGACTTCTTTTTTTACCATCTTGGCTTCAGTCTTGGCCGGTGTTGCGGCAGGTGCCTCGTCGGCAACGGCAGCGAAAGTAGTGGCTGCAAAAACAGCAGCGAGCAGGACAGACAACAGTTTGTTCATCATTATCTCCAAAGAGTACGGCACACCTTGTGCCTGAGCCAATAACGCGCCATGAAATGGGCGGTTGACACCTTTTTGGGTAATATTTTGTGCAGGCTTGTTGGTGCCGGGGGAGGGACTCGAACCCTCACGCCTTGCGGCACCGGATTTTGAGTCCGGCGCGTCTACCAGTTCCACCACCCCGGCAGGTGATAAGGCCGCGGATTATCGCTGAAACGGTTCGCCGCATCAAGTTACAATCGCGGTTTTTCATGGAGTTGCCGCGTTGCGTACCGCAGATTTCGATTTTGAGTTGCCCGAGCGCCTGATTGCGCAGCACCCGCCCGAGCGGCGCGGAGCCAGCCGTTTGCTGCACCTGAGCGGCACAGAACTGGCGGATCGCAGGTTTGCCGACCTGCCTGGCTTGCTGGGCGAAAACGACCTGCTGGTATTCAACGATACGCGTGTGATCAAGGCGCGGCTGTTCGGCAGCAAGGAAAGCGGCGGTCGGGTCGAAGTGCTGGTCGAGCGCGTGCTGGGCGAGCATGAAGTCCTGGCCCAGGTACGCGCCAGCAAGTCGCCGAAGGAAGGCAGCAGGCTGGTGCTTGCCGACGAACTGCCGGTCACCGTGCTGGGCCGGTCGGGAGAGTTCTTCCATTTGCGTTTCGAAGGTAGTGGATCCGTCATCGATCTGCTGGAAAACTACGGCAGGCTGCCGCTGCCGCCCTACATCACACATGTCGCCGGGAGCGAGGACGAGGAACGCTACCAGACCGTGTACGCGCGCGCGCCTGGCGCGGTGGCTGCCCCCACGGCCGGGCTGCATTTCGACCAGCCGATGCTGGCGGCATTGCGCGAGCATGGCGTGAATCAGGCCTGGGTTACGCTGCATGTCGGTGCCGGCACCTTCCAGCCGGTGCGGGTGGAAGACACGGCCGACCACGTAATGCACAGCGAGCGCTACACCATTTCGCCGGATACGGTCGAGGCCATCCGTGAGACCCGGGCACGTGGCGGGCGCGTGGTCGCTGTCGGTACCACCAGCCTGCGCGCGCTGGAAAGTGCGGTGGCCGACGACGAACTGCAGGCCGGCGAGGGTGAAACCCGCTTGTTCATCACCCCCGGCTATCAGTTCAAGGTGGTGGACGTGCTGCTCACCAATTTCCATCTGCCCAGATCCACCCTGCTGATGCTGGTGTGCGCATTCGGCGGCATGGATGAGATACTTGCGGCCTATCGCCACGCGGTGGAACAGGAATACCGCTTCTTCAGTTATGGCGACGCGATGCTGATCGAAAGAGAGAAATGAAATTCAGTTTGCTGCAGACCGACGGCCGCGCCCGTCGCGGTACGCTCGAGCTTGCCCACGGCAAGGTCGAAACCCCGGTCTTCATGCCGGTCGGTACTTATGGCACGGTGAAGGCGATGTCGCCGCAGGAATTGCGCGACATCGGCGCCCAGATCGTGCTCGGCAACACCTTCCACCTGTGGCTGCGGCCGGGGCTGGAGGTGATCGAGGCGCATGGCGGCCTGCATCGCTTCATGGGCTGGGACGGTCCGATCCTGACCGATTCCGGCGGCTTCCAGGTGTTCAGCCTGGGCGAATTGCGCAAGATCAGCGAGGAAGGAGTGAAGTTCCAGTCGCCGGTAAACGGCGATAAGTGTTTCCTGTCGCCGGAAGAATCGATGCGAATCCAGAAAGTGCTGAATTCCGACATCGTGATGATCTTCGACGAATGCACGCCGTACCCGGCGGATGAGAGCATGGCCGGGGAATCGATGCGCCTGTCGCTGCGCTGGGCGGAACGCAGCAAAAAAGCGCACGAGGGCAACCCGAATGCGCTGTTCGGCATCGTGCAGGGCGGCATGTTTGAAGATTTGCGCGATGAGTCGCTGCGCGAACTGGTGAACCTCGATTTCGACGGCTATGCCATCGGCGGGCTGTCGGTGGGTGAGCCAAAAGAGGACATGCGGCGCATCCTGAAGCACACCGCACCGCAACTGCCGGCCGACAAGCCGCGCTACCTGATGGGCGTGGGCACGCCGGAAGATATCGTGGCGGCGGTGGCGCAGGGCATCGACATGTTCGACTGCGTGATGCCGACGCGCAACGCGCGCAACGGCCATTTGTTCACGCGCCATGGCGACGTGCGCATCAAGAATGCGCAATACCGCATGGATCTGCGCCCGCTGGACGAGCAGTGCAACTGCTACACTTGCCGCAATTTCACCCGCGCCTACCTGCACCATTTGCACAAACTGAACGAAATCCTTGGCGCGCGCCTGAATACCATCCACAACCTGCATTATTACCAGGAGCTTATGCGCGACATCCGTGCTGCCATTGAGGCCGGGCAATTCGATGAATTTGCTGCCCGCTTCCGGCAGGCGCGGGCGGCTTCGTGATAGAATGCGCCCCTTTAAGAATTTGTGACCGGAGTATTCGATATGTCCCTTAGCCTTATCAGCAATGCCTATGCGCAGGACGCCGCTGCCCAAGGTGGCAGCATGTTCTCCATGCTGCCGCTGTTCCTGCTGATCGTGGTGTTCTATTTCCTGATCCTGCGTCCGCAGCAAAAACGCGCCAAGGATCAGCAGACAATGATTGCCGCCCTGCAGAAGGGCGATGAGATCGTCACCAACGGCGGACTGGTGGGGCGCGTGCAGAAAGTGGGCGACAACAACGTCAGCCTCGAGGTTGCCGAGAACGTCGTGGTGCAAGTGCAGAAATCTGCGGTGCAGACTGTGCTGCCCAAGGGAACCCTCAAGTCGAACTGATCCGGATCGGTACCAATGAATCGCTACCCCCTGTGGAAATACCTGCTGATCTTTGCAGCACTGCTTACCGGCCTGATTTACACCCTGCCCAACTTATACGGTGAGGCGCCTGCGGTGCAGGTGCAGCCGACCCGCGCCACGCTCAAGGCGGACAGCGCGCTGATGCAGCGGGTGCAGGGCATACTCAAGTCCGCCCATATCAAGCCGGATGCGGTGATGCTGGAAGACAACAGCGTCAAGGTGCGCTTTGACAGCACCGACACCCAGCTCAAGGCCAAGGACATCCTGCACGCCCAGCTCGGCGACGATTATGTGGTCGCGCTCAACCTGCTGTCGCGCTCGCCGCAATGGATGACCGATATTCATGCATTGCCGATGTACCTCGGCCTCGACCTGCGCGGCGGCGTGCACTTCCTGCTGCAGGTGGATATGAAGAGTGCGCTGAACAAGGCGCTGGATGGCGATGCCGGCGACATGCGCAGCATGCTGCGTGAAAAGGACATCCCTTATGGCGGCATTACCCGCGATGGGCAGATGCTGACGGTGAAATTCCGCAATGCCGAGTCGCGCAGCAAGGGCGAAGACCAGATCAAATTGCATTTCGACAGTCTGCTGCTGAACGAAGAAGATGCGGGCAAGGATTTCCTGCTGCATGCCACACTCAAGCCGACGGAAAAGACGCGCATCCAGGATGCCGCAGTGCAGCAGAACCTGCTTACCTTGCGCAACCGCGTCAATGAACTCGGCGTGGCCGAGCCGGTGATTCAGCAGCAGGGCGCGGACCGGGTGGTGGTGCAGTTGCCCGGCGTGCAGGATACGGCGCGGGCGAAAGATATCCTGGGACGCACCGCGACACTGGAAGTGCGCATGGTGGACGAGGAGCATCAGCCGACACCGGACGGTCATGTGCCGTTCGGTGACGAAGAATTCAAGGATCGCGAAGGCGGCTCCCTGCTGGTGAAAAAAGAGGTGATCCTGACCGGTGACCGCATCAACGATGCGCGGCCCGGCTTCGACAGCCGTACCAGCGAACCTACGGTGGACATCAACCTCGACGGCGTCGGCGCACGTAAATTCAAGGAGGCAACGCGTGCCAACGTCGGCAAGCGTATGGCCATCATCCTGTTCGAGCATGGCAAGGGAACGATCGTGACCGCGCCGGTGATCCGCGAGGAAATCGGCGGCGGGCGGGTGCAGATCAGCGGCAAGATGGACACCCAGGAGGCGCAGGATACCGCGCTGCTGTTGCGTGCCGGCGCCCTGGCCGCGCCGATGCAGATCATCGAGGAGCGCACCGTCGGCCCCAGCCTGGGCAAGGACAACATTGCGCGCGGCTTCCGCTCGACACAGATCGGTTTTGTCGCCATATCGATATTCATGATCGCCTACTACCTGATGTTCGGTACGGTGTCGGTGCTGTCGCTGGGCGCCAACCTGCTGCTGCTGGTGGCGCTGCTGTCGATGTTGCAAGCCACGCTGACGCTGCCCGGCATGGCCGGTATCGCGCTGACGCTGGGTATGGCGATCGATGCCAACGTGCTGATCAACGAGCGCGTGCGCGAGGAGCTGCGCAATGGCGTTTCGCCACAGGCGGCGATCAATGCCGGTTACGAGAACGCCCTGGGCACCATTATCGACTCCAACATCACCACCCTGATCGCGGGTATCGCACTGTTCATGTTCGGCTCCGGCCCGATCAAGGGTTTTGCCGTGGTGCTGTGCCTCGGGATACTTACCTCGATGTTCAGCGCGGTATGGGTGTCGCGCGCAATGGTGAACCTGATTTATGGCCGCAAGGCGCGGCTGAGCAAAGTGTCGATCGGTTAGGCGGGCGATGCGGACGGCTCTAAGAATCGTAGCGAGCAGCACAAGTGCAAGGAGCCGCGCAGTGAAAGACGAGACATACCGTATTGGTAGGCGAGGATTGAACGACAACGCAGTTGCGGCGGAGACTTTCCTTCAGGTTAGTCGGAACCAACACGCGACGCAGCAATTGCGCTGCGCAGTAGATTATTAGAGGCGTCCATGGAATTTTTCAAGATCAAAAAAGACATCCCGTTCATGAGTTATGGACGGTACACCACGTCCATTTCGCTGATAACCTTCATTTTCGCGGTGTTCTTTCTTGCCACCAAGGGACTGAACTTCGGCGTCGATTTCACCGGTGGTACGGTAATGGAAGTGCATTACGCCCAGTCCGCCAACCTCGACGCGATACGCGCCAAACTGGACGGCATGGGCATACCGGATGCGCTGGTGCAGAATTTCGGTACCAGCCATGATGTGATGATCCAGGTGCCGCTGCGCGAAAACAAGCTGGGCGACAAGCTTTCCGACACGGTGCGCGACAACCTGCGCCAGCAGGATTCCAGCGCCGAAATGCGCCGCGTCGAATTTGTCGGCCCGCAGGTCGGCAAGGAACTGGTGAACAACGGCTCGATGGCGCTGTTCCTGGTCAGCCTCGGCATCGTCGGCTACCTGTGGCTGCGCTTCGAATGGAAATTCGGCCTGGCTGCGATCATCGCCAACCTGCACGACGTGGTGATCATCCTGGGTTTCTTCGCCTTCTTCCAGTGGGAATTCTCGCTGTCGGTGCTGGCCGCGGTGCTCGCCGTGCTCGGCTACTCGGTGAACGAGTCGGTGGTGGTGTTCGACCGGATCCGCGAAAACTTCCGCAAGATGCGCAAGACCAGCGTGCACGAGATCATCGACAACGCGATCACCCGCACCATGTCGCGTACCATCATCACTCACGCCTGTACCCAGATGATGGTCACCTCGATGCTGTTCCTCGGCGGCGAGACGCTGCACTATTTCGCGCTGGCGCTGACCATCGGCATCCTGTTCAGCATCTATTCCTCGGTGCTGGTCGCCAGCCCGATCCTGATGTGGCTGGGCGTGTCGCGCGCCGACTTCATCAAGCCGGAAAAAGCCGAGGCGGAAGAAGTCCTGCCGTAGTTGCGGCCTGACCGCAGCCGCCGATGATCGATTTCATCCTGCACCTCGATACCCACCTGCTGGAGCTGGTGCAGCAGTACGGCGTCTGGATTTACGGCATCCTGTTCCTGATCATTTTCAGCGAGACCGGGCTGGTGTTCGCGCCGTTCCTGCCGGGCGACACATTGCTGTTCGTGACCGGCGCGCTATGCGGCATGGGCTCGCTCGAACTGCACATCCTGATGCCGGTGCTGATGCTGGCCGCATTCTGCGGCGACAACACCAATTACTGGATCGGCCGCCTGCTCGGGCTGCGCCTGGTCGAACGCTTCGAAGGCCGCCTGATCAAGCACGAACACCTGGAAAAGACCCACGCCTTCTACGAGCATCATGGCGGCAAGACCGTCATCCTGGCGCGCTTCGTGCCCATCGTGCGCACCTTCGCGCCGTTCGTTGCCGGCATCGGTCTGATGCATTACCGCCATTTCGTCATGTTCAGCGCGCTGGGCAGTATTGCCTGGATCAGCAGTATCACGCTGGCCGGCTACTACTTCGGCAACATCCCGGTGATCAAGGATAACCTCACACTGATGGTGCTGGTGATCGTGTTCGTGTCGTTCATTCCAGCCATGCTGGAATACTGGAGGCGGCGCAGGCAGGAGTAACGTTTGCGTCAGGCGTCACTTCGGGGCACTCGGCACAAGCCCATAGCGGCCCATCACTTGCGCAAGCACCGCCTTGTCAGGCGGGCCGCCTTCACCGAGCACAGCGGCGACATCCTTGAAAAATTGTGCGCCAATATCAGGCGAGTTGAAGACCAATGCACGCGTCTGTCCTTCAAAGGGATTGGCGAAAGCGTGAACGGTGCCTTTAGGCGTATACATCGTTTCGCCGGGCTTCAGGTCCCGGGTCTCGGCTCCTACTGTATAGCGCAGCATGCCCTCCAGAACGTAAATGATCTCTTCATTGTTTGTGTGGCTATGCGGTGGCGGCACATTGGAGCCGGGAGGGACGGTTAGTTCAAAAATACCGGCGGATCCAGTTGACGATCCGTCGATCAAGTAGTGAATGGTGAGTTGGCCGACATGGATTTCAGGGGTGTTCATGGGTAAGCCTCCAGAGAAGGTGAAGCATTGTGAAAATTCGACGCCTGACTAGAAAGTAGATGGCAAAAAACGCCAGATAAGCTGGAGTGCGTTGCCGCATAAGCTGGAACATCGGTTTTATATCCCTGATCCCATTGCCAGTGAAAATGCTAACGCGGCAGCAATGCCGCCGCTGTGAAGCGTCAGTCTGGTCTCAGCCGGTCGGCCCAGTTGTTGGGTGTCTCGTAAATTCTTACCCGTTCCAGTTGCAGATGGTTGCCGTAGGTGTCGCGGTAGGCGGGATTGAGGATGTCGAATGCGACGGTGGCGAGGT
>Ga0315556_1000572_pt1 | contig 22856 bp, 22 predicted proteins | sample SalMarSW160310MG_FD_202112 | JGI IMG/M metagenome (GOLD analysis project Ga0315556, IMG submission 202112) | Salt marsh sediment microbial communities from the Plum Island Ecosystem LTER, Massachusetts, United States - Salt Marsh Sediment SW1603-10 ...
CGGTGGTCGCCGTATCATTAGTGCCGCTGGTCGACACGCGGCCGGCCGTGCTCGTCCGGGACGAGGTGGCTGGCCTGACCGTCGACTTCGACGGGACGCCCCGCCTGGACCACGCCGGCCAGCGGCCGGGCGGGGGAGGGCGGCCTTGAGCTTCCGGACTCGCCTCGCGCTGGCTCTCGCGGTCCTGGCCCTGGCGCCCCTGCTCCTGTTCGGGCTCGGCGTGCGGGGCCGCGTGCGCGCCGACCTGGCGAGTCGCTACCGCAGCGAGACCGGGGCGCTGGCCGAGGGCCTCCGGGTCGAGCTCGGTCGCGACGGCCGGGAGGTCGAGGATCGGCTTCTGGCCATGGCCGACGCCGCACGCCGCGACAACCGCCTGCGGCTGGCCCTGGGCGGGCGCGCCGCCGGGGACCGTGCGTATCTCCTCGACTATGCCGGGCGGGCGATGCGTCTGGCCGGCCTCTCGATGCTCCAGCTCCAGGACTCCGACGGCACCGTGCTCAGCTCCGGCCACTTCCGGAACGAGTTCGGTCGGCGGGAGCCGGGGGTAGCCGCACTCGTCGAAGGCTCCCCGGACGGCACCGCCCTGCTGCGAGCCTCCGCTCCTTCCGGCCCCTTCCTCGTCCTGGCCCGGACCGCCCCGGTGCGCGTCGGGAGCCGGTCGCTGGTCCTGGTGGGAGGCGTCGCCGTGGACTCGGCGTTCCTGGTCCGGCTCGTCCCCGGCCGCGAGGTGGGGCTCCGGCTCTCCGTCCCCGGCTCGTCCCTGCTGATGGTGCCGGCTGGGGGAAGGGCGTCGGCCGATCCCGGCGGGGCGCGCGTCGTGGAGACGATCCGCATTCCCTACGTGGCGGCGGCCGGGACGGCCGAGTACGACGCGGGCGCCCCGGCCGTCTCCGACCCCACGGCGCGCCCCGGGGCGGCCGGCGGCTCCGCCCCCCTCGGCGCGGGGCCGGGTCTCCAGGCGACCCTGACCGTGAGCCGGTCCCTGGAGCCCCTTCGGGCGCTCCGGCGCGGGATCGACGTGTGGTTCGCCCTGGCACTGGTCGCGGTGGCGGCGGCCTCGGTCCTCTTCGGCCTGTGGCTGGCCGCACGGCTCAGCCGCCCCCTGGGCGAGCTGGCGCGAGCGACCGCACGGCTCGACCTCGATCGCCTGGAGGCGAGCTTTCCAACGGAACGCCCGGACGAGATCGGGACGCTGGCGCGGGGGCTCCAGGAGCTCACCCGCCGTCTGCGCGCGGGAGCGGTCCGGCTGCGCGACGCGGAGCGCCGGGCCACGCTCGGCGAAATCTCCCGTCAGGTCAACCACGATGTCCGCAACGGGCTGACGCCGCTGCGCCACGTGGTACGGCACCTGGCCGAGGTGGCGGAGCGGCAGCCGGATCGCCTGGCCTCGGTGTTCGAGGAGAGACGAGATTCCCTGGAGGACGGCCTCGGCTACCTCGAGACGCTCGCCACCCGCTACGCGCGTCTCTCCTCGCGGCCCGAACCTCGTCCCACCGACGTGGGTGCCCTGGTGGAGCGGACGGCGACCGACGCGGGAGGGTCCGGGGCGGAGGTTCGATCCGAGGTCGAGGCGGGGCTCCCGCCGGCGCTGGCCGATCCGGTGGCCCTCCGGCGTATCCTCGAGAACCTGGTCCGCAACGCGGGGGAGAGCTTCGGCGAAGGGGTCGGCAGGGTGTGGATCCGGGCCCGGGCCGGCACGTCTCCCGGCCGGGTGCGCCTCGAGGTCGAGGACGACGGGCCGGGGATGACCACGGAGGACCGGGAGCGCATGTTCGAGCAGTTCTACACGACGCGACCGGAGGGGGCCGGCCTCGGCCTGGCCATCGTCCGGCGCCTGGTCACGGACATGGAGGGGACGATCGAGGTGGAGAGCCAGCCGGGACGCGGCACGCGCTTCGTGGTCGAGCTGCTCGCCGCGACGGGCCCGGAGGAGCGGCCGGAGGAGGGAGCGTGACCCGGGTCCTGGTCGTCGACGACGTCCCGGCCGTGGCGGAGCAGTACGCCTACGACCTCCGGAGGCTGGGCGAGTTCCGCACCCTGGTCGCCACCGGGGGACGCGAGGCGCTCCAGGTGCTGGCCTCGGAGGCGGTGGACTGCGTGGTCCTGGACCTGGAGATGCCGGGCGTCGACGGCTTCGACGTCCTCACGGCCCTGGCCCGCGAGGGCAGCGACGTGCCGGTGATCGTGTACACCGGCACCGGCGACTACGATCGCTGCGCGCGGGCCATCCGCCTCGGCGCGTTCGGGTTCATCGACAAGGCCGAGCCGGTACGCCGCGTGGTGCAGGAGATCCGCAGCGCGCTGGAGCGCGGGCGGCTCGCCGCGGAGGTCGAACGCCTTCGCGATCGGCTCGACGACGATGCGGGGCTGCTCGGCACCAGCGGCGCCATGCTGGAGCTCAAGGAGCGCATCGCCCGCCTGGCGCCGATCCCGAGCCCCGTGCTCGTCCTGGGCGAGAGTGGCACGGGCAAGGAGCTGGTGGCGCGCCGGCTCCACGACCTGGGCCGGGGCGAGGGGACCCCGTTCGTGGCGGTGAACGGCGCCGCGCTCCCGGAGAACCTGGTCGAGAGCGAGCTGTTCGGGCACGAGAAGGGCGCCTTCACGGGAGCGGACCGGCTCCGGGTGGGGGCGTTCGAGGCCGCCGGTCGGGGCACGCTGTTCCTGGACGAGGTGGGGGAGCTGGCCTCCGCCACGCAGGCCAAGCTCCTCCGGGTACTCGAGCAGCGCGAGCTCACGCGCGTGGGGGGCACGCGCACGGTCGAGGTCGAATGCCGGGTCGTGGCCGCCACCCACCGGGACCTGGAGGCCGACGTGGCGGACGGCCGCTTCCGGGAGGACCTGTACTACCGGCTCAACGCGCATGTGCTGCGGGTCCCGCCGCTCCGGGAGCGGCTCTCCGACGTCCCGCTCCTGGCCGATCACTTCCTGGCCGTCACCTGCGAGCGCTTCGGGGTCGCGCCCCGAAAGCTCGGGCCGGAGGCCGCCGACCGGCTGTGCGCGTACGAGTGGCGGCGCAACAACGTGCGCGAGCTCCGCAACGTGGTCGAGCGCATGGTGATCGCGGGCGACGGACCCGTGGTCCGGGCCGATGACGTGCCCGCCGACATCCGGGCAGGCGCCGGGGAGGAATCCGGCGGCGACCTCCTGCCCGCCCACCCGGAGGGGCTCAGCTACCAGGCGCTCAAGGAGGAGGCCGAGCGCCGCATCGTCCTCGGGGCCCTGCGTCGGCACGACGGCCACGTGACGGAGACGGCACGCGCCCTCGGCCTGGCCGACCATGCCAGCCTCCTGAAGATCATGCGCCGGCTGGGGATCGAGCGCGGCTGAGCCCGGGTCCGGCCCCCGCCGGCCCCCGTTTCGTGTCCATCTGGACACATACGGCCTGCTCCGAACGTGTCCATTCGGACACATCGAGGGCCTCCTCCCCTGGTTCCGACGATCCCTCAACTCGCTATCTCGCAGCGCCCTGCATCCTCCTCGGCTCGGCGTTCCGCCGGGTGGCGGCACGCTTGCCCTTCCACCTCCCCGGTCGCGTGAAACGCACACGGCGCCTTCGGGCGCGGAACGAGGAGGGCACCATGACGGACACGAGCAGGCGGAGCGGCGAGCGGGACACGGGGGCCCGCGCGAGGGAGGTGAGGAAGGGGCGCACCTGGCACGGGACCGGGTCCTGGATCCGGCACGCGGGAGCCGTGCTGGCTGCGGCGCTCATCCTGGCGGGCATGCAGGCGTGTGGGGGGGACGGACCGCCGTCCCGCCACGCGCTCGGCGAGACGACGGCTGGAGGCCCGGAGTCGGCCTCCGTGGTCGCGCGGCCCGCGTCCAGCGTCACGACCACCCCGGTCGAGGCCGCGGCTCCCGGCACGCCCGGCGTCCCGGCCGGCGGATCGGCGCCCGTGGAGGCGTCGCCCACGTCCGGGGTGACGGGACCGGTCAGCTACGCCCGTGCGGCGGCCGCGTACGGGGACGGGCGCTACGACGAGGCGGTGGCCCTGTTCCGAGCCTACGCCGACCGAAAGCCCGACAACGCGTGGGGTCACTACATGCTGGGGCTCTCCGCCTGGAAGGCCGGACGTCCGCAGCTCGCCGAGGAGGGCTTCCGGGCCGCCCTGGACCGCGATCCGGACCACCTGAAGAGCCTCGTCAACCTGAGTCGCGTGCTGCTGGAGGACAGCCGGCCGGATGACGCCGCCACGACCATCGAGCACGCCCTCCAGGTCGCGCCGGAGGACCCGGCCGCCCTGCGGGTGGCGGGCAACGTGCGCACGGCCCAGGGCCGGCTCGAGGACGCCGAGGGACTGTACCGGGAGTCGGCGGTCAGGGACCCGGGCCGGGCCTGGACGCTGAACGACCTGGGCCTCGCGCTCGTGCGGCTGGGCCGCTACGAGGACGCGCTGGCGCCACTCGCCCGGGCCGTCACGCTGCGCCCGCAGGAGCCGACCTTCCAGAACAACCTCGGGGTGGCGCTGGAGCGGACCGGGCACCCGGACCAGGCGGCCGACGCCTACCGGGCGGCCCTCGAGGCCGCGCCCACCTACCAGAAGGCGGAGATCAGCCTGGAGCGCGTCAAGGACCGAAAGCCCGGTCCCGGGATCACGCCCGTGGACCTGGCCGCGCTGGCCGAGACGTTCACGGTCGCGTCGCGGACTCCGGCCCGTCCCGACAGCACGGGCCTGTGACGGCCCCCGCGCGCCGGCTCGACCCCGGGCCGGCGCGCGGCTATGCTGGGGGCCATGTGTGGCCGGTATACGCTGCGGCATTCCGAGTCCGATGTCTCCGAGGCCTTCGATGCGCTGGGGCCGGAGCTCGGGCTCGTGCCGCGCTTCAACATCGCTCCGACGCAGGACATCGCCGTGGTGCGACCGGACCCGGGGGAGGACGCGCGCCGGGAGCTGGTCGCAGTGCGCTGGGGCCTCCTGCCCGGCTGGGTGAAGGACCCCAACGACTTCCCGACCCTCATCAACGCCCGGGCCGAGTCCGCCCCCGCCAAGCCTTCCTTCCGGGAGGCGTTCCGGCATCGGCGCTGTCTGGTCCCGGCCGACGGGTTCTACGAGTGGACGAAGACGGCCGACGGAAAGCAGCCGTGGTTCATCCACCGCGAGGACGACGGGCTGTTCGCGTTCGCGGGGCTGTGGGAGCGGTGGGAGCGGGACGGGCGACGCGTCGACTCGGCCACCATCCTGACCACGACGCCCGGTGAGCTGCTCGAGCGACTGCACGACCGCATGCCGGTGATCCTGCCCGGCGAGAGCTGGTCCGCGTGGCTGGACCCCGACCTGGACGCGCCCGAGGCCTTGCGCCTGCTGGACTCCCACGAAGAGGGGCTCGAGGCGTTTCCGGTGAGCCGGCACGTCAACAGCCCCTCGCGCGACGATCCGTCCTGCATTCTGGCCGCGGAGCCGGGCGCTTGATCCGATCCCCTCTGGCGCTCGGCGCGGTGATCGCGCTGGTCACGGCGCTGGCCTTCTGGCTCGACCACAGGGTGCCTGCCCTGTCGAAGGTCGGAGCGTCCCTGATGGTGATCGTGTTCGGGGCGGTGCTCTCCAACCTGGGTCTCGTGCCCCTGCACTCCCCGGTGTACACGATCGTGTCGGGCCCGATCACCTCCCTCGCCATCGCGTGGCTCCTCCTGGCCGTGCACATCGGAGACCTGCGCAAGGCGGGGCCGCGCATGCTGGGCGCCTTCGGCCTGGCCGTGTTCGGGACCATCGTGGGCGTGGCCGTGTCCACGGCGCTCCTGGCCGGCCGCTTCGGCGACGAGACGTGGCGGCTGGCCGGCGCGTTCACCGGGACGTACACGGGCGGCTCCCTCAACTTCGTCGCGGTGGGCCGGGCCCTGAAGATTCCGTCCGTGCTGTTCGCGGGCGCCACCGCGGCCGACAACCTGACGACCGGGATCTGGATGGCCGCCTGCCTCCTCCTGCCCGTGTGGCTGGCGCGGCTGTATCCCTTCCCGATCCCGGCCCTGGAGGACGGCATCGGCGCCGGGGAGGCCGCACGAACGGCCGCGGCGGCGGAGGGACCGGCCGGGGCGGGTCCGGCCGACGAGGGTCCGGCGGCGCCGAAGACCGTCGCGGAGGGCGCCCATCCCTTCTTCTCGCCGGCCTCGATCTCGGCCCTGGACATGGCCCGCCTCGTGGCGGTAGGGCTGGTGCTCCTGGCCGCCGCGCACATCGTCGGGGGGCTGGTGCCGCAGGTGCCCGAGGTGCTGTGGCTGACCACCTTCGCGCTCGTCCTGGCCCACGTCGGGCCCTTCTCCCGCATGGAGGGGACGATGCAGCTGGGGAACTACGCCCTGCACCTGTTCTTCGCCGTCATCGGGATCTACTCGAGGATCGACCAGATCCTGGCGGTCGGCGTGGCCGTGTTCGTGTTCACCATGCTGACGGTGGGCATCCACGGCCTCATCGTGTTCGGGCTGGGCCGGGTGGCGCGCATCGATCTCGGCAGCCTCGCCGTGGCCTCGCAGGCGGCCGTGGGCGGACCGACCAGCGCCCTGGCCGTGGCCATCTCGCGCGAGTGGCCCGCGCTCGTGCTGCCGGGCATCGTGGTCGGTCTCCTGGGGTACGCGGTCGGCAACTACCTGGGCTTCGGGGTGGCGTACCTGTTGCGCTCCGTGGGCTTGTGAGGCGACGGCGGACCCATCGCGTCGCTGCCGGATACAGAACAGAGGAGACGGGCCCGCGGTCACGCGCGCGGGGCACGGACCGTCGACGGACCGAGAGCCAACCAACCGGAGGAGAGCATGAGCAGGCATTCGTGGAGCGGAGATGAGGCCGGCCTCCCGGACCGGACGCCGCGCGGGAGCGACCGGCGCGCACGTGCCGTGTCCGGGAGGCTGCTGACGGGCGTGGTGGCGGTGGTCCTGGCCATGCTGGCGGGACGACCGCTGACCGCCCAGGACTCGACCTCGGACACACAGCCCGAGGTGAAGGTCGACGTCCTCCGGGTCCTCATCACCAAGGACTTCGCCACCAAGATGGACAGCACGCCGGCTCAGATCACCTGGGACGACGTGCGCAAGGGGGTCGTGGTCAACTACGAGGCGACGCCGGCCACGGTCAAGAAGGCCACGAAGCTCAAGCTGGTCTTCTACGCGGCCCTCGCCCAGGACGGAAAGGTCCAGAACGAGTTCACCTCCGAGCCGGTGGACGTGTTCCCCTCGGCGACCATATCGCAGCCGGACAAGTTCCTTCCCGAGAAGTCGATGCTGCCCGGGGGCGTGACGCCCAAGGGTACCTTCGTGGTCGGCAAGGTCACCGTTCCCGACTCGGAGATGCTCGGGGCGGACATGAAGGCCATCCTCCAGGACCTGTCGGGCAGCGAACCGATCCTCTACCTGCTCGCGGCGCCGGCCGACACGGCGGTTCGCTCCAGCCTCCAGACCGCGCCCCTCATCCTGACCCTCAAGGGCTGAGCGCCTCGCTTGCCCGGTCCCGGCCGATCGCCCGAGGCCGTGCGGCGCGCGAGCGCGCGGCACGGCCTCAGGCGCCGCCGGGCACGAACGCCTCGGACCAGCTCCCCGGAACGGGCACCAGCTCCGCGTCGAACCGCCCCGACCGTGCCACCGCGCAAGCGTCGTAACGCACGGTCACCGATCCGGGCCCGAGATGCGCGACCGGAGCGCCCCCGCCCGAGGATCCCGCCGCACCCGTGACCACGCCGCCCCGGATCGTCGCCGTGCCCTCGGTCCGCAGGCTTCCTCCCACCAGGATCAGCCCCTCCCAGCGAAAGCCGTCCCCCAGCACCAGGTCCCCGGCCACCACGAGGGCGCCACTTCCGGATCGGCTCGCGTCCGCCCGGAACTCGGGGAGCGCGACGAGGATGCCGGTCCAGCTCCCGTCGGCCAGTCGGGTGGAGACGGGCCACGGGTCGGCCGGCAGTCGCGCGTCGTACGCCGCTTCGCCGGTCGCGAGCTCGCCCCACTCCTCCCGCAACGAGGCGAGGGCTCCGTCGTCGGCGACCGACAGGGTGTCGGGCGTGCCCGATGCGGCCAGCGGGCCGCCGGAGGGCTGCAGGTAACCGCCGGGCGAAAACGCCGCTCCCGCCACGGCCGGGGGACCGGCGCCCGCGCACGCGCTGTCGGAAGCGAGCTCGCCGCGCCCGTCGAGCCGCACGTCCGGCCCCTCGACCTCCAGCCGGCCGAGGGACGTCAGAGCGGCCGGGACGCGGAGGGGCGCGCCGTCCAGGACGGCCAGGAGACCGAGCGTGCGCGCCGCCCCGTCCTTCCCGGCGGCGTAGGCCCCGGTCGCCGTCAGCCGGTAGAGCCGGCGAAAGGGGCCGCGGTGGAGCAGCCGCGTCCCCCGGAGCGTGGCCGTGACGCGGGGGGCGATGGCATAGGTCACCCCGAAGGTGTCGGGGAGGGGACCCCGGCTCCGGGCCAGGAAGCTGGCCGTGGCGGCCTGCGCGGCCAGGTAGGCGTGCACGCCGGCCGCCTGGGTCCGGGCGGCGGCCGCTTCCGTCCTGGCCAGGACGAGCCCTCCTCCGGCAAGGGCCGACAGCCCGATGAGGACGAGCAACGTGACCAGGAGGGCGAAGCCGCCCTGGCGGCCGGCGTCCGGTCGGCGGTTCGGGGTGACGGGCACGGTGGGCCTCCGGGCGAGCGCGAGTGGAGTCGTGACGCCCCGACCGGGAAGGCGCCCCACGTGCCCGGAGAGTGCGGAGCGGCCTCAACGGCGCGACATCGCGCCGGCCGCCCCGGCGAGGTCGTCGGGACCTAGGAGTCCCCTCGAGCCCCCGACTCGTGCGGCCGGTACATGATCACCCGGGCCCGCTCCAGGGTGATGAGGCCGCCCTCGATCATGCGGTCGAGCTCGGGAAGCACCGACTGGATCCGATCCTCCGTGTCCACGACCTCCACCACGATCGGCAGGTCCAGGGACAGCCGCAGGATCTTGTCCGTGTGGAGCCGCGCGTGGGCCCCGAAGCCCCCGATCCCCCGCAGCACGGTGGTGCCGGCGAAGCCTCTTTCCCGGAAGAGCTTCACGAGCTGCTCGTACAGGGGGTGCCCGTCGAAGCGGTCCGACTCCCCGATGAAGATGCGCATCAGGGTGCGTTCCCCCGCGAAGCCTCGCTCCATGCTCCCTCCGATCGACATCGGTTCGGCGTCCACATCCCGGTCCACGCCGGGCCGCCTAGCTACCGTGGCGGAGCATGGCCCCGGCCAGTCCCAGCCCCAGGAACGCCCCGGCCAGCGCCACCAGCACGCTCCCGGCTACGTACAGGGCCCCCAGCCCCAGCTCTCCGTCCCTCAGGAGCGTGGCCGTCTCGTAGCTGAACGTGCTGAACGTCGTGAACGCGCCCAAGAATCCGATCATCACCAGCGCCCGCAGGGACGCGTCGGCGGCGATGCCCTGGAGGAAGCGCGCCGTGAATCCCAGGAGGAAGGCGCCCACGATGTTCACGGCCAGCGTTCCCCAGGGGAACCCCGAGCCCGCCCATCCATGGACCCAGCCTCCGACCGCGTACCGGGCGAGCGCGCCGAGCGCGCCTCCGATCGCGATGTACACGTAGACCAGCATCGTACCGTGCCCTCCGCGTACGAATAGAAAACCCTCCCGACCGGACCTTTGTCCGGTGGGGAGGAGTCATCAGCCGCGGTGTGGCGCGGCGGTTCCGGCGGACTCCATCGCCGCAATCTGTCGAGAGAATGTGTGCCCGCTCCAGGGCGGGCAAGGATGGTGCCCCCAGCTCAGCCCGTGGCGGGGGCCACGTTCGGGAGGACCGGAAGCAGCCGTCGGACGCCCCGGCGGGCACGCGTCCGCCGGCCTGCGTCGGGTGCCGTGGCCCGTCCCGACAGCGTCTCGACCAGCTCGGCATCGGCCAGCTCGACGTCGGCCGCCTTCACGTCCACTTCGGCCCGTCGCCGGAGGAGAGCCTGATAGGCGTGCAGCACCCGTGCGACCTCCCGGTCGTACGCCAGGGAGAGGAAGTCGACGAGCGCATCGGTCGCCTCGTCGCAGCGCCCGGCGCGGTCGGCCGCCTCCACGAAGTCGAGAACGTGGAGCCGGGCCTCGGCCACCAGGTCCTGGTCGAGGTTCAGCTCGGCCAGGGCGCGGTGGCCGTGGATGTGGGATGGATAGCTGCGGAGCACCCGCTTCCACACCGCGACGGCGTTGAGGGTGAGCCCCTCCTCGCGGTAGCGGTCGGCCGCCAGACGGTAGCTTTCGAGGGCCGAGCGCTCGTGCCCCAGGCGGTGGTGGATGTCGGCGATGCGCACGTGAAGGAGTGGGTCCGCGGTCTCCCCCGAGTCCTCGGTCTCGCGGACCGCCCGGTCATACATCTCCAGGGCCACGCCGAGGCGGCCTTCGGCGGCCTCGTGACGGGCGTCCATCCTCAGTTGACTGCGATCTTTCATCGACGGCGTGACCCCGCGGCTGGGTGCGCTTCCGGTCCAAGGGCGGTGCCCGCGGAGGCGCAAGGTGCCTCCCGGGTCGTGGGTCGCTTCATCCCATTATTATCAAGGTGCGTACCGGGCGAACGTGCGGTCGCGCTGCGGGCTGTCACGTGCGCGTGGCAGGCGGATTTCAAGGTCTCACGCGGCGCCGGCGTCCGCGGCCGCGGGCGGGCGACAAGCGTGGCATGTGTCCACCCCGCTTGCATTTCGCAAGGAAAGCGGTGCCGCTCGGACGGCGTCGTACGGCGGCGCCTCCCGGCGTTCCTAGTCGCGGTCCGTGTTGAAGGTGTCCGCCACGGCCTTCCAGCTGCCATCGGCCTGGCGCCGGTACACGGTGAGGTACTTCCCGTAGTCCTGGAGGAGGGCGCCGTGCCGGGGGCGGAGGATGCTCGTGTAGTGACCGAACTCGTAGGCCAGGTCGCCGGAGCTCTCGATGTGGTCCGGCTCGAGCTCGAGCTCGATGAGGCCCTCCTCCGGCCGGGCGCGCCAGTACTCCAGCAGCGCTTCCCGGCCCCGGACTACGGCCTGTCTCGGGGGCATGAAGACGGCGTCGTCCGCGTAGTAGTCGTCCACCATCGCGTCCATGTCCTGCTCCCGGATCCTGCGGACGCGTCGGCGAACGGCCTCACGGATGACTGCGGCCGGATCGGCGGTGGGCTCGGGCATGGGGGTCTCCTGGCGTGGAGTGGCGCGACGGGTTCAACCTCGGACGGCGGGGGCGGGAGCCGCAAGTGGAGGGACGGGCAGGAGAAGTCGGTCGGGACGCGGCCCTTCAAATTTTCGGAAACCTGCCTTAGACTTGAAACATCGGGCCACAGTTCGAATCCGGTCGGCGTGATCTCGTTGCGTGCTTCGCCGAGCGTCGACTCGTTCTTCTTGCCTGGGGAGACTCCATGAGACATTCGCGGAAAGTGTTCACGGCCATGGCCGCCGGCGCGTTCCTGCTCGTGGCAGCGTGCGGCGACAGGGCTCGGCCCGGGGGCGGCGATCAGGGGGAGGAGGGTGGGCAGGCATCGTACCTGGGTACCGATTCCACCTGCCAGAGGGCACCCGGGTCCAAGCCCACGCGGCCGATCGTAGAGATCACGGCCACGGATGACTCGATCCACCTGGATCCCGATCCGATCCGTGCCACCGTCGGCGTCGGCTTTGTGGGCTGGCGGTCGAGCAGGAGAGACGGGGGCTACGCGTGGGAGGTCACCTACAAGGGCAAGTCGCCTCTCCCCGAGCGCACGTATCGGAGCGACGACGGCAAGCTCGACGGCGGGGTCGTGCGCAAGGACGCGGCGTGCATCCTGTACCCCTATACGGTCAAGGTCTGGCAACCGGGCGGGAAGGACACCCTCACGCTGGATCCCGGTACGGACGTGCTTCCCGGTTAGGGCGGCGCGACCTGCGGTGCGGGCTTCGGCCGTGCGCTCAGCGCACGGCCGTGCGCGTCGTGTCGACGAGCTCCTGGAATCGCGGATCCCCGTGCAGCGGGGCCCACCACCAGTCCTTCGCGACATAATCCCGCTGTTGCGGGACCATTTCGAGGTAGCGCCCGAGGTTCCGAATGGCTCCCTCGCGGTCGCCGAGCTGGAGGGCGAGGTAGGCCTCGTCGTGCGGTACCGTCGGACTGTCCGGATCGATCTCCCTCGCCCGGCGTGCCACGGCCTGTCCGCTGTCGACCAACCCGGCCCGGATCAGGGTTGCCGCCACGTAGTAGCGGCCCTCCTGGTACTTCTTGCCCGGAGGAAAGAGCCGTTCGGTTCTGTCGAGCAGTGCCCAGGCGGAGTCGACCGCTGCGGCGTCCCCGGAGCGGGAGGCGACAACGAGAAGTCGGTTCGCCGGGTAGGCGGCCACGTGGGGGAACCGGACCTCGCCCCGCGAGGAGAGGGAGTCGGCACGATCCAGCTGGTGCAACTCGATGGCCAGGGCCGCCAGCTCGAACAGGTACTCGGCATCGTTCGACAGGTAGGGATCGGCCTCGGCCATTCGGCGCGCCGCGACCCGAGCTTCCTCGAATTTGCCCTGGCCCTTGAGGATGTAGGCCAGCACCGCCCAGGCCCGAGCCCGTGTCGGGTCGCGGGTCGTGGCCGCGCGCAGGTCCCGCTCGGCCTGGTCCATCATCGGCTGACCGGCGGGATCGCGGTCGGCCAGCCGCACCCGTGCGAGGAAGAACTCGAGGTTGCCTTTCACCTCCAGGGCCCTCGCATTACCCGGGTGCTCCGACAGGATCTGGTTCGCCGCGACGAGTCCGTCGCGGACTAGCATGGTGTCGGTCTGGGTGGTTACGCCGGCCCCGACCCGCGCCATGGTGAGATGGGTCCAGGCCTGCTCCAGTATGGGCCGGATCCACTCCGGATCGAGCCGGCCGGCGGCATGGAACAGGGAGTCCGAACGTTGGAAGAGAGCCATGGCGCCCGCCGTGTCGCGCGCCCAACGGAGGGAATCGGCGTCATCACGGAGGCCGATGGCCACCTGATAGAGCTTCCAGGCGCGCGGGTCGTTGGCGCTCTCGCGGGCACGTCGCAGTTCGATGGACTTTCCGAGCCGCTGCCGAAGGAACCGGGCGACCTCCGCTGAGACCGTGTCCTGCAGTGCGAAGGGATCACCGAGCGGCTCGTCCATCTGTTGGCTGGCCAGCTGATTGCCCGTGGCCGCGTCTACGAGCTGAACCGTGACTCTGACGCGGTCGGCCGCCCCCTGCACACTGCCGTCGACCACGGTTCCGGCGTTCAGGAGCCGGCCGACGCTGTCGAACGGCAGGGACGCATCACGGAAGGGCTTGACTCCGTTCGTGGGCACGACGGTGAGCCCTTTGACACTTCCGAGCCGGTGAATCAGCGTTTCCGTGAGGCCGTCGGCCAGGTATCCGAGGTCGTGATCGCGGCTGAAGTCCTTGAGGTAAAGCACCGCCACGTGGTTCGGGTCCAGGGGCGCCGCCGCTTCGGCCGCCGGCGCGTCCGGCGGCACGCGCAGCCAGTAGTCCCACGCCCCCCACGCCATCCCGGCCACGAGCACGGCCGTGATGCCCACGAGTGCGATGCGGGAGGTCCGTCCGACGGCCCGGTTCCCCTCCTCGTCCCCCGTCTCCTCGGTGCGGCGCACGCCCTCGGGGGTGATCTCGAAGGCCCAGGCGACCACGAGCGCGAGCGGCAGACCGGCCAGTGCCACCACGATGACGAAGGCGAGGGTCCAGTGTGGGAGGCGGAGGGGTTGCCAGGTGATCGCGGTCACCTGCACCACGAACCACGCCGCGATCAGGTATACGATCCCTACGTGGAAGACGTTGCGCCGCTTGAGCTCGGAGATCAGCCGGCTGAGGAGGGACTTCGATTCCGGCATGTCGCTGGCGTGCCCGCGGCTGGAGGATCAGGATCCCGATGCCTCCCCACCCTGCCATCTATTATACGTGCCGGCTGTCCAAACTGGATCGAGCGACAGGGGCTGACAAGACGACGGCGAGGGCGAAAGTCGATCGCGGCGGGCCCGCTGTTTCCTCGGCCCGCGGATCGGACCCTCAGCCCTAAGGCGAGCCCCCGCGTGTCGCCGCCCGGTCCGAGGCGGCCCGTTCCATACCGGCGCGGGCGTCCCGGATCGCCTCCTCCAGCGGCAGCGCCTGGCCGAACTGGAAGCCCTGGCCGTAGCGGCAGCCGGCCGACAGCAGCCAGTCACGCTGGGCGGCCGTCTCGATGCCCTCGGCGGTCACCCACATCCCGAGCTCCGAGGCCAGCTCGATGGTCGAGTGCACGATCATGGCGTTCTTCCGGTCATCCGGCAGATCCGCCACGAAGGAGCGGTCGATCTTGAGCCCATCGACGTCCAGCCAGCTCAGGTAGCTGAGCGAGGAGTTCTCGGTGCCGAAGTCGTCGATGACCACGGAGACCCCGATCTCCTTGATCTCCTGGACCCGGTCTCCAACCTGCTGGAGGCCCGCCTCCTGGACCTCGAACTGCACGGCCTCGCGGGGCACGTCGTGCTCGCCGAGGACGCGGCGGATGACGAGCGGCAGGGACTCGTCGTCCCGGCACTGCACGGTGGTCAGGTTGATCCCGACGAACAGGTCCTCCAGCTCGGGGAGGGCGGCGCGCCACAGCCCGTAGGCCCGGCAGGCCTCGGCCAGGATCCAGTGGCCGAGCGGGACGATGAGGCCGGTGGCCTCGGCGGTCGGCAGGAACAGGTCGGGCGGGAGGAGCCCGCCGGTGTGGTGCTTCCAGCGCACCAGGGCCTCCACCCCCCTCAGCCGTCCGGTGGACAGGTCCACGATGGGCTCGTAGTGCAGCACGAAGTCCCCTTGGGCCAGCGCCCGCTCCAGCTCGCGGCCAGTCTGCCACTGCCGGTCCGCCAGGTGTGGATCGCCCCCGGCCCGGTGCAGGAACTCCGTCGACACGCCGGCGCCGAGGCTCACCACGATCAGGCTCACCGCGACCGAGCCGTACATCCACCAGTCGACCTGCCCCTGGAGGAGTCCGCCGCCGCCCAGCTCCACGACGGTCAGCACGACCATGCCGCCCAGGAGGGCGAGCACCGCGCCCGACCAGCCCCGGTAGTAGGAGAGGAGGAAGGGGGGCACGAGCGCCAGGACCCACACCAGGCCCGAGGACTGGGTCGACCGACCCAGGCTCGCCCAGCCGGCGACGCCCGCGGCCAGGAGGGCCAGCAGGCTGATGACGAGGGCGCGTGTGGGCGGAGTCCGTCGGGGCAGGTCGGCGGGCTTGAGAACGAAGAACCGGCGTCGGGCCCTCGTGGCAGTGACCGACCCGACCGGGTCGTGCGTATGCATAATACGAAAAGTAGGGCACCCGGCGCCGCGAGGGAACCGCCGGCTATCGGCCAGCCGTGTCGGTGAGGGGCCGATCGGAAGTGCGGAGGGTGCGTATCGACTTTTCGGGAAATGGGATGGATGGGGACCTCAGGCGACCGCCAGGCGCTCCCGTCCCCCCTCGGTGAGCTCGAAGCCGGCCGGAATGGCGCGTACGAGTCCGGCCGACTCGAGCTCCCGCAGGCCGGAGCGGACCTGGAACAGGGGACGTCCCGTGCGGCCGGCCAGCTCCCGCTCCGAGCCCGGTCGTTCGAGGGCCCGGAGCAGGAGCAGGCCGGACGGGCTCGGGGAGCCGTCCGGGTTCACGCAGGCCACGATGCCTCCCGCGGTCCGGGACGCTTCCTGGCCGAGGGCCGGGCTACAGGGTCCGCGTGCACAGGTACCAGTCCACGCACTCCAGCCCGGGTGTGGCCACTCGCTGGGCCGCCGCCTCCTGCGTGAGGGGCGGGGGCACGATCACCGGCTCGCCCTCCACCCAGTTGGCGGGCGTGGCGACCGAGCTTCGGTCGGCGACCTGGAGGGCTTTCACCAGGCGCAGGATCTCCTCCACGTTCCGGCCGGTGGTGAGCGGGTAGTAGATCATGGCCCGCAGCGTCTGCCGGTCGTCGATCACGAACACGCAGCGCACCGTCTCCGTACGGCTCTCGCCCGGCATGATCATGCCGTAGGCGATGGCCACCTGTCGGTCCAGGTCGGCGATCACCGGGAACTCGACCTTGACGCCCAGCTTCTCCTCGACGTTCCGCATCCACGCGATGTGGGAGTAGACGCTGTCGATGGAAAGACCGAGCAGCTCGCACTCGAGCTCGCGGAAGCGGGGAAGCGCCTTGGCGAAGGCCGCGAACTCGGTCGTGCACACGGGGGTGAAGTCGGCCGGGTGCGAGAAGAGGACGAGCCAGCTTCCGGCGAAGTCCTCGAGCCGTAGGGTGCCCTGGGTGGTCACCGCTTCGAAGGCCGGTGCCGGCTCTCCCAGGCGCGGGAGACGCGGCGCGACCGCGCCGTTTCCATCCGTCGTCATCATGGCGGTTCTCCTGCGCCCACCGTCGATCGGGCGCGCACGCGTGGTGGCATTTCAGGGATGTGCCTCAACATGGCGAGACAAGGACCGCGGGGCTGTCGGGAGGGACCGGGAGCCGGGTGTCGGGAGATGCCCGCGCAGCGGTGCGCTCTTGCACGGCACGCCGGATTGCGTCTACAATTGTAGTCACATGCCACGACCCCGGGTTCATCGCCGGGAGCCCGAGCCGCCCGCGAACCGTATTCGAGCCGAAGTTCTCACACAGGACGGGAGCGGAAGGACCGTGATCTCTACAACGACGAATCGACGGCTGCACGAGCTGGTCGGCGCGACCGTGATCGCGATGTCCCTGATCGCGTGGCCATCCCCACGGCCGGCCGCTGCCCAGGACGTCCCGAGCTCGCGCGAGACCTATGCCCAGCGACTGGTGGACCACATGGTCGCCGCGCATCCGGACCTCGGCAACGTGGAGCTCGCCATCCAGTCCGGCTCGAGCTGCGCGACGCTGGCCGCCACGGAGCGGGCCTCCGACGTGGGCGAGAAGTGCGACGCGGACGAGTACGGCCCGATCCGGACCGGGAAGCCGAACGTCGAGAAGCCCACCGCCGCAGACCCGATCTACGACATCACGCAGGCGCTTCACGACGCGTCCGGCCACCTGATCGGCGCCGTGGGGATGGATATCGCCCCTCCGAAGAGCGGAGGGGAGACCGCCGCCGTGGCCCGTGCCCGCGTGCTGCTAAGCGAGATCGAGAGCCAGATCCCGTCGGCCGCCGCTCTCCATCGGATGGTGTCGCCCGGAATCACGAAGGACTCCGCGGCGGCCGTGGCCCGGTCGAAGGTGCCGAACGGCACCATCCGGAGCGGGGAGTTCGAGCGGGAGAAGGGACACTGGGTCTACTCCTTCGACCTGGAGGTCCCGGGCCGATCGGGCATCGAAGAAGTGCTGGTCGACGCCGACGACGGCCTGGTGGTCTCCCGGACGCACGAGAGCGCCGCGGCCGAGGCCGGCGAGGCGGCCGCCGAGTCGGAGACCGCGGGCGGCGGTGAGGCCTCCGAGCGGGGCGAGGCGGGGGAGGCGGCGGAGTCCGGTGAGGCCTCCGAGCGCGGCGAGGCTTCCGAGCGGGGCGAGGCCGGAGAGTCGGAGGAGGCCTCCGGCCCCGGCTACCACGTGGCCCGGAAGTTCGTGCTCGGCGGCGAGGGAGGCTGGGACTACCTGACGCTCGACACGGCGTCGAACCGGCTGTTCATCGGGCGGAGCGATCGGGTGATGGTGGTCGATCCGTCGAGCGGGAAGGTGTTGGGCCAGGTTCCGGGTCTCCACCGGGCGCACGGGGTGGCCATCGACTACGCGGCGGGCCGGGCGTTCGCGACGTCGGGCGCCGACAGCACGGTCGTCGCCTTCGACCCGACCACGCTGAAGGTGCTCGGGCGCACGAAGGTGGACATCGACGACGACGCGATCCTCTTCGATCCGGCCACCGGGCACGTGTTCACCTTCAACGGCGACGCCCACTCGGCCAGCGTGATCGACCCCATGTCGGGGAAGCTCCTCGGGACGGTCGACCTGGAGGCCAAGCCCGAGTTCGGGGTCGCGGACGGCCAGGGGCACGTGTACGTGAACCTCGAGAGCACCTCGCAGATCGCGGAGATCGACCCGGTGGCCATGAAGGTCCTGCGCAAGTGGCCGCTCGCGCCCTGCGAATCCCCCTCCGGCCTCGCGATCGATCCTGTGCACCACATCCTGTTCAGCGGGTGTCACAACCAGGTCATGGCCATGTCCGACGCCGTGGCGGGGCAGGTGGTCGCTACCGTTCCCATCGGCCGCGGCGTGGACGCTTGTCGCTACGACGCGGGCACCGGCCTCGCCTTCGCCTCCACCGGCGACGGGGCGATCACGGTCATCCGGGAGGATGGCCCGACGAAGTTCCACGTCGTCGGGACCGTGAAGACGCGGGAGGGCGCCCGCACCATGGAGCTGGATCCGAAGACGCACCGCCTGTACACCGTGACCGCCCGGTTCGGGCCCGCGCCGCCGGCCGCCGCCGGCCAGCGCCGCCGGCGCCCCCCGATCGTCCCCGGCAGCTTCACGCTCCTGGTGCTCGAGCGCTGACCGCGGCGGCTCGGCCCGTCGAGGACTGCGCTCGGTGGGGGGAACCTGCCATGACTACGGTTGTAGACGTTTAGGGTCATCGAACCCGAGGAGGTCGACACGAACGAGCGTGGTGGGCGGGAGGCAGCCGCCGATCTTCAAGCGGTCCTTACGAGCGTTACGAGCGTGGCTCCGAGGGCCCTAGCATGAGCATCCCGTTCTCCGGTGGGCAGTGGACACGAACCGATTCACGGTAGTCATACCGGCGTACAACGAGTCCGAGACGATCGGATCCGCCATCCGATCCGTCCAGGACCAGCGACTCGCCGAGGGCGACCACCTCGAGATCATCGTGGTCGACAACAACTCGCAGGACGACACGGCGCTCGTGGCCGCGAGCTGGCTGGGCCCGACGGGCCGGGTCCTGACGGCCATGGAGCAGGGCCCCAACTTCGCCCGCCAGTGCGGATTCCAGGCGTCGACGGGGTCGATCATCGCGTTCCTGGATGCGGACTGCACGGTGCCCCCCACCTGGCTAGCCAGCATCGGGCGGGCCATCGGGTCCGGAGCGTGCGCCGTCTCGGGACCGGTGTACTATACGTTCGAGAGTCGCTGGGCGGCGGCGATCAGCCGGCCGTACGCCTCGCTCGTGGTCCCGATGGTGCCGTGGATCGCCCGCTGCCTGACACGCAAGCCGGCGGCGGTGCTGGCGGGGGGCAACTTCGGCGCCGCCCGCTGGGCCCTGGAGGCGATCGGGGGGCTCCCCCCGGTGCCGTTTTGGGGGGATGATGCGCGAACCGCGATGCTACTGGCGCGCGAGGCCGGCAGGGTCCGGTTCGCGCGGGACGTGTATGCGTACACCTCGCCCCGTCGCTACGAGCAGGACGGGCTGCTGATGCTCAACGTTCGGTACGCGGTGTCGTACTTCCAGGCGGCGTTCCAGTGATCGCGCGGCCGGGCGTCGGAGCGGGATGCGTCCGTCGCGTCCATCTTCCTCCAGCGGAGGGTAGAGAGCCATGACCGAATCGAGGTTTGGACCGCAGACCCCGGAGCTCACCGATCTACAGCTCGCCATCCTCGGCGTGCTGTGGGAGGAGGGAGAGGCCACGGTCAACGACGTGCGCGAGCGCCTCGATGAGCGGCGCCCCATGGCGCGGACCACCGTCGCCACCTTGCTCTCCCGTCTGGAGGACCGGGAAGTCGTAGGGCACCGGGAAGAGGGACGGGAGTATGTCTACCATCCTCTGGTGTCGGAGGAGGAGGTTCTGCGCTCGCGCGTGGACGCGCTGGCCGAGAACCTGTTCGATGGGGACGTGCCGACCCTCGTGAGCCACCTGCTCGACGTGGGTGACCTGCGTCCCTCGGAGCTGGACCGTGTCCGGCGACTGATCGAGGAGAAGGAGGCCCGGATGCTCGCCGAAGGCCGAAGCGAAGGATGATGCACCTGCTGGCTCGCGCATCGGGGATCCTATCCGCGGGCGTCGTCAGCTGGCTGCTCACCTACCTTCTCCACAGCACCCTCCTCCTGGGGGGCACGTGGGTGCTCCTGCGCCTCCGTCCCATGCGGCCGGAGTGGGAGGAGACGCTGTGGAAGCTCGCGACCTTCGGGGCCCTGATCACGGCGACCGCCCACTCCCTGCTGGACTGCGATCCGTTCGTGGACTCGTGGAATCCCACCCGCTTCCATCCCGGCGCCGGCCACGTGGCGAGCACGGCCCTGGCATCGGATGCGGGGGCCGTCCTTCACCATTGGCTCCTCGCGCTCACGCTGGTCTGGCTCACGGGGGCGGTGATCCGCCTCGCAGAGCTCACCCGCCGGCAGCGCCGGCTGCTGAGGGCGCTGGCCGGTCGCCGGCCGGCCGGGGGCGAGGTGCTCGAGGCCCTGCGGACCGTGGCCGGCGATCTGGCGGCCCGGGTCCGGACCCGGCTTCGCCTCACGACGCTCAGGGGCCTCCGGACGCCACTGGCGCTCGGCCGCCGGGAGGTCGTCGTGCCGCACGACCTCGCCGCGAAGCTCGACGACGCGCCACTGCGGGGCGTCCTCGCGCACGAGGTGGCGCACCTGGTCCGAGGCGACCCGCTGTGGGCCCTGGGGGCGGGGGTGGTCGAGGCCGTGTGCTTCTTCCAGCCGCTGAACCGCGTGGCGCGCCGCCGGCTGGCGGAGCTGGCCGAAATCCAGGCGGACGGCTGGGCCGTGCGGCGCACGGGCGCCCCGCTGGCGGTGGCCCGCGGCCTGGAGGGTGTGGCCCGGCACCTGGCCGAGGGCGTTCGCCCGGCGCGCCCGGGCGTGGCGGCCATGGGCGAAGGCCGGCTCGGCCTGGTCGAGCGGATCCTCCGCATCCTGGAGCCGGATCCCGCCGAAGCCCGGCCCGTGGGCCATGCCCCGCGCCTGGGGCTGGCCGGTGCGGTTCTGCTCATCCTCCTCCTCGCGGCCCCCTCGTTCAGCTCCATCCACGATGCCGACGACGACGCGAGACGCGCTTCCGACACGGCCGTGCGGATGCGGGCGTCGACCGAGTCCCGGCGGCAGCCGCGGCTTATGACCTCGGGATCCGGGCAGCCGCGGCCGCGCGTGTCGACGCCGGCCGGATGGGACTCCCCGACGCGGTCGGCGGGTTCTCCGCCCCCCTCCATCCAGCGGAGTTGATGCTGGTGCGGCCCGGCACCGCGGCGGCGCTCGGGGCCGCCGTGGGCGGCGTGGGAGCCCTGGCGTGGGCCGCCTACGCCCCCAACGCACGGTTGTTCGGACCCGTCGTCGGGCGAGGGGATCCCCGGCGGCGCGAGCTGTTCCTGACCTTCGACGATGGACCCGACCCGGACACGACCCCCCGGATCCTGGCCACCCTGGACGAGCTGGCCGTTCCGGCCGCCTTCTTCGTGATCGGGGCCCGTGCTCTCCGGCTTCCGGGTCTCGTCCGGACGGCGTGCGAGGCCGGACACGAGATCGGAAACCACACGTACGGCCACGCCAAGCTGCACCGGGCGGGCCCGCGCCGTATCCGTAGCGAGCTGCTCCGGACCCACCACATCCTGCGCCGCCTGACCGGCCGGGCGCCCACCACCTTCCGGCCCCCGCACGGCTTCAAGAACCCGTTCGTGGCCAGGGAGGCGTGGCGCCTGGGTTACCGGACCTTCGGGTGGAGCGTGGACGTGCGGGACTATTGGCGCCCCGGCGCGGAGGTCATCCGGCGCCGGGTCCTGGGCTGCCTCGCGCCGGGCGCGATCCTGCTGCTGCACGATGGCGACGGGGAGCATCCGGGGGGCGACCGGGGTCAGACCGCGGACGCCCTCCCCGGCATCATCCGGGAGGCCCGGGCGCGCGGCTACACCTTCGGTCGCCTGGCGGAGCTGATCCCGGCTTGAAGGCCCATTGGAAGAGGTGGATCGTGTGGGCTCTCGTGCTCGGGGGGCTCGCCCTGGCCGCCCGCGCCATGCAGCACTTTCCATGGAGCCAGGTATGGGGCACGCTGGCCGGAGCCGGGCCCGGCTGGATCGCCGTCTCCACGGTTCTGGCGGTGCTCTCCCTGCTCGCGAAGGGAGGGGGCTGGCACCTCCTCATGACCGGAGGCCGCGCGGCCGGGCTCCGCGAGTCCGAGCGGGCCCACATGCTGGGCGCGGCGGCCATGGCTCTGACCGTTTCGGTGGGTGCGGAGGCCGTGCGGGTGGGCGCGGTGGTCCCGCGGCTCGGCGTTCCGGTCGGCCGCGCGGTGGCCGCCGCGGCCTGGTCCAGGATCGCCGAGACGATCTCCCTGGTCCTCCTGCTGCTTCCGGCCGCCCTCCTCACGATGCCGCCGGACTTCCAGCACCTCCGCCTTCCGGCTATCGCGCTGTCGGTGGTGGCCATGGTCGTGGTGGCGCTCCTGCTCGCGCCCGGGCTCCGGCGCCGGCTCCTGCTTCCGGCGCTCCTCAGGAAGTTCCCGGAACGCTGGAGGGAGCGGGTCGGCGAGGTGGCGTCCGTGGGTGGCGGGCGGCCCATGAGCGAGGCACTGGCTCTGGCCATGCTGAACTGGCTGCTGCAGTGGGGTTCTTACGACGCGGGCATGCTCGCCGTGGGAATCCACGTCCCCCTGGCCGCCTCCCTGGCGGTGATCGTCGCCGTGAACCTGGGAGGGCTCTTCCATCTCACGCCGGGCAACGTCGGAGTCCTGCAGGCGGGAACGGTCCTGGTCCTCGGCGCGTTCGGCGTGGCGGCGGCGGACGCGCTGGCCGCCGGTCTCCTGCTGCAGGCGGTGCAGACGCTGCCGCCCATCCTCATCGGGGTGGCGCTGGTCGGCCGTCCATGGAAGGTTCTGCGGGAGTTCGGGTCCGCGGACGGGGACGGCGATGCCTCGAGCTCCGGCCCTGTCGGTGTGCTATAGCCGCTCCGGGGACCGGATCCCTCCGAACGTCGCGTTACGGCCTTGCCGCGCACGTCTACAACTGTAATACTCGTGCCGTGGTCGGCCGCAGGCGGGACGGGTGACAATCGGCGCATCGGCGCTGTCACGCTCGAAGGGGGACCGATGAGGATCGCCGCGCTGTTCGCGCTCGCGGGGTGGCTGAT
>Ga0315556_1000573_pt1 | contig 22855 bp, 18 predicted proteins | sample SalMarSW160310MG_FD_202112 | JGI IMG/M metagenome (GOLD analysis project Ga0315556, IMG submission 202112) | Salt marsh sediment microbial communities from the Plum Island Ecosystem LTER, Massachusetts, United States - Salt Marsh Sediment SW1603-10 ...
AAAACGGCTTACTTGCCAATAGAAAAGTAAGCCGTCCGAAAAAGCTTAGGGTTATATGGCGTCCTTGAGTTTCTTTCCGGGTTTGAATTTTACGACATTGGATGCTTTAATCTTGATTGCTTCACCGGTTTGAGGATTGCGTCCTTTTCGCGCTTTTCGTCGGACTTTGGCAAAGGTTCCAAACCCGACTAATGTTACTTTTCCATTCTTTTTCTTCAAGGCTTTCGTTACATTGGCCATGAAAGAGTCCAGAGCGGCTGAAGCGGCAACCTTGGAAATGCCCGCATCTTTAGCCATAGTTTCCACCAGTTCAGCTTTTGTCATGATTTTCCCCCTTTTGGTTTTTGGTTGATGTCAATAAGTTCCTCTTTCTAGCTCCATATATGACTAATTTTACCGTGTCAACTCAAAACTGCATTTACAGGGTCTTTTTTCTCGATTCATCGTACAGATCGGCATTTCAGTTGGGTTTGCGAAAAGTAATCTTGAAAAAACCTGACTCGGCAAGAATAAACGATGCTTTTTTCATAACACGCACTCGACCGGTCAGCACTGATCTAAAAAAGGGCGTTCACGAATTCAATGGGATTAAATTCCTGGAGGTCTTCAATTTTTTCGCCGATGCCGATATAGTTTAACGGAATCTCGAGGGTGCTGCAGATACTGACGGCAATTCCGCCTTTGGCCGTTCCGTCGAGTTTCGTAAGGGCGATTCCTGTAACTTCAAGCGCATCATTGAACAGTTGGGCCTGCGCCAGAGCGTTCTGACCGGTTGTGGCATCGAGGGTCAATAGAATTTCATGAGGTGCTCCGGGAACTTTTTTTGAAATCGTTCGTTTTATTTTTTTAAGTTCTTCCATCAGATTCTTTTTGGTATGAAGCCTTCCCGCAGTATCCACCAACACAATATCCGCGTTTCTGGCAACAGCGGCTTCAATGCCGTCATAAGCGACAGCCGCCGGATCCGACATTTCTTTATGCTTTATGATTTCAACACCGGCCCTTTCAGCCCAGATCGTAAGTTGCTCTATGGCGGCGGCCCTGAACGTGTCTGCGGCGACGACAATCACTTTTTTGCCGGATGCTGAAAATTTTGCGGCCAGCTTCCCGATGGTCGTTGTTTTTCCCGTGCCGTTGACACCGATAACCATGATGACATGGGGTTTGTCCGCCGCGTGTTGCGGCGGCGTTATCGTTGCACTGAGCAATTCAAGAATCTTTTCTTTCAGCACTTCCTTGAGTTGGTCGGGCCCTGATATTTTCGACGATTTTCCGGAGACGCTTCGGATAAGATCCATGGTTGTCTGAACCCCGAGATCCGATGTAATGAGACGTTCTTCAAGCTCCTCCAGTAATTGATCGTCGATATTTCCTTTTCCTGCAAAAAGGTCGTTGATGTCGGTAGAAAGAAGTTTTCGGGTTTTGGAGAGGCCGTTTTTCAGGCGGTTAAAAAATCCTGTTGTCTGTTCAGGGACGGCATGATCGATGTCCTGAGCCTCGATGCTGGAAGAAGCGGAGATTTCAATTTCGGGCTTTTCATCCTCGGCGGCCTCATCACCTTCCAACGGCCGGACTTCGGCGTCACTATCCGTATCCGGGGTTTTAAAAACCTCGTCGGTTTTCTGTACAACGTCCGCAGGTTCTTCCTGCGGGCCTTTCTTTTTTTTGAACCAGCTGAGTGCCATAATAAACTTTATGCTTCTTTTTGCGTAAGATTGACGGATACGATTTTGGAAACCCCCTTTTTTTCCATGGTGATGCCGAAAAGCGTATCCGCAAATTCCATCGATTTTTTATTGTGCGTGATCATGATAATCTGTGAGTTTTCACCGATAATTTTCAGCAAATCATTAAAGCGAAAGACATTGATTTCGTCGAGGGATGCATCGATTTCATCCATGAGGCAGAAGGATGCCGGCTTAATTAAAAAAATCGAAAAGACCAAAGCAATGGCGGAGAGTGCTTTTTCTCCGCCGGAAAGGAGGCTCATTCTCGTCAGTTTCTTCCCGGGCGGGTGTATCATAAACTCTATACCGGTTTCAAGAGGGTCATCCGGTTCCGTCAGGACAAGTCTTGCAGAGCCGCCGTCGAAAAGGCGGGGAAACACTTCTTTCAATTTATCGTTGACCTTTTCGAAAGCCTCCAAAAAACGTTCCTGGCTGATTCTATTTATTTTGTTGATGACCTTATGGAGATCGCCGAGGGCTTTGACAAGGTCCTCGCGCTGCTCATTCAGAAAATCAAAGCGCTCTTTGAGCTGTTCATACTCTTTGATGGCGCCCAGATTGACATCATTGAAGCTGGCGATTTTGTCTCTGGTACGACCAAGTTCATCTTCTATTTCGTCTGCGCGAAAGTCTTTTTCAATTTTTAAATGTTCAAATTCCGTCCGAAGCAGCGCGACGGGTTGGTGATAGTTTTCCTGCAGCCGGTTTGAAATATTTTCTCGCTTGATCTGCCGTTGCGATTGTTCAAGTTCAACCAATCTTATTTTTTGTACAATTTTTCCACGCTCGTTTTGGATCTCGGATTTGATGCCGTCATTTTCTTTCAGCTTGGCATCAATGGCATTATAATCCGCCTCGTTATGTTCAATCGCATTTTCAAGGACCTTCAACGCGGCGTACCTGCCGGAAAGCGTTTGTTCGTATTCCTTTATTTTTTCTTCCAATTGGTGCTTTTTTTGCCTTTTCCGAATAAGCTCCTGTGAAATCTGATCAATCCGTTGAATTCCGTCGTTTAGAAATTCTTTCAGACGTCTTAATGTATTGTTGCTGTTTTCAAATCTGGCATTTAAAGCGGTGAGTTCAAGCCGAAGGTCGACGATGTTCTGGTTGAAGGATTCCATTTCGGACGAAACCGCGCTGATTTCTTCCAGCTTTTCGGAGACGAGATCTTGTGCATGTTTGACCTGGTCGACAATTTCAGCAACCGCTTTGTTATATTTGGCGACTTCTTCATCCACATCCGATTCTTCGCCCAAAAGCTGTTCGTGTTCCAGGCGAACAATTTCAAGATGCCGAAGCGCGTTTTTAAGATCCTCGGATGCTCTATAAAGCGCCTTTTCTCCTTCGACCGCGTGATCTTTGGCTTTATTTTCCGATTCCCTGAGTTTTTGAAGGTTGCTTTCGATATTTCTTGCTTGGGATTCCAATTCTGTTTGGCGCTCTCGCGCAGATTCGAATTTAACGTCCAGGTCTTTGATCTTGCGTTCAAAATCTTTGAGTTCCTGTTTTTTTGCAAGGATACCCGATAAATTATCTTTGCCGCCGCCGACCATGATTCCCTGATGGGAAATAAGGTCTCCGTTTTGGGTCACGACGGTTTGCAGTGTTCCGTTGCGGTTGAATATCTCCAGAGCTTCTTCAATGTCAGCGGTAACAACGACATGTCCTAAAATGGCTTCTGCAATTTCTTCAAATCCTTCTTTTACGGAAACATGTTTCAAAAGGTAATTTGGATGATCCGTTCGAGGCTGGCGGGTCGATCCTATTTTTTTGACGGCTGAAACCGGAATAAAACCGCTTCTTCCCTCTCCGGATGTATGAAGATAATCGATACTTCCCACAGCCGTCTTTTGATCTTTGACAAGAATGTACTGAAGGGATTCTCCAAGAGTCGCTTCCACCGCGGGTCCGTAAGAAGGGTCCGGTTCGATGATGTCCGCCGTGAGCCCCAAAATGCCGTCGCTCACTTCTTTTTTCAGACTGCCGGATACACCGCCTTTTTGGATGGCCCGGCTTTTTATCATCAGCGCCCGGACACCGTCTTTGTACCACTCGAAACTGTTTTCCATTTTCTTTAATGTGGTATACGCAGATCGGGTCTTGTTTCGTTCCAGTTCGAGGGTCTGAACCTGTCTGACCTGCTCTCCCAGGGACACATTTTTTTCCCGGAGCTGATTTTGGACTTCGAGGATGCGGTGTTTAAGCTTTTCAACCTCCGATTGATATGAAGCCAGATGTGTTTCGGCCTTGGTTTTCTTGTTTTCGAGGACAGCGACTTTTTGACGGGTTGAAAGCGCTTCTTCGGCGATGGTTTTGAGTCTTCTTTTTAAGCTTTCCTTGCTGTTTGCAGCATTTTGACAGATGTTTTTATACTGCGCTTCCCGGGCGACAAGATCCATTAAACTCGCTTTACAGGTTTCGAGTTCCTGATTGAGAGAAAAGAGCTCATCTTTTATATTTTGAGATGCCGATTGCTCTTTTTCGAGGGTCGATTTTACGGATTTAATCTCTGCCTGAATGTCAAGGTTCTGATTTTCACCCGCCTCGACTTCTGACGTTAAATCCCTGTTTTTTACTTCCAGATCCTGCCGGGCGGATTCGAGATCAAGTCGTTCGTCGGCAAGTCTTTGCACATCTTTATTAAGATGGGTTTTATCGTTTTCCATTCGGTCAATATCGCGACGGGTTTCGTACAGGCTGGATTTTTGATTTGAAATTTCCCGATTTTTTTCCGCGCGATCGAGCTCGATCTTCTCAAGGGCGGCATCCAGTTTTTTCAATCGAGTTGAATGCTCGATGTCCGTATCATTCAGATCATTCAATAATGTAGCGGCTTCATCGATTTGGCGGGTATATGCTTCATAATGATAAAGCGACAGACAGATGTCGAGTTCTCTGATGCGTTTTTGATATTTTTTATACCGTTCGGCTTTCCTGGCCTGGCGTTTTAGACCGGCCATCTGCCGCTTGATCTCCGTGATAATATCACTGACGCGCAAAATATTTTCGTTCGTTGCTTTGACTTTATTGAGCGCTTCTTTTTTTCGGGACTTGTATCTCGTGATTCCGGCGGCCTCTTCGATAAGAATCCTTCTTTCTTCCGGTCCGGCATCTGTAATGGCTCCGATGCTTCCCTGTTGAATGACGGCATAGGATTTTGTGCCGAGACCGCTTCCCAGAAAGATATTATAAATGTCTTTCAGCCGGCAGGGTTGTTTATTGATGAAATAGCCGCTTTCACCGGAACGGTAGAGCCGCCGGGTCAACATGATTTCGGTAAAGTCTTTAAGTTCTTCGGGCGCCGAGCCATTGTCATTGGCCAAGGTCAGTGAGACCTCGGCCATATTCAGCGCCGGTTTTCCATTGGAGCCGGCAAAAATAACGTCTTCCATGGATTTCCCACGGAGTTGTTTGATGCTTTGCTCCCCCATCACCCACTTTATTGCATCGAGAATGTTGCTCTTGCCACAGCCATTGGGACCCACAACCGCAGAAACACCCGGAGGAAATTCAATACTGGCTCTTTCAACAAAGGATTTAAATCCGTTTATTTCCAGCTTTTTTAGTTTCATTCAATTAAATCTCCTGTAATTTTTTCTGCTTATCCCATTTTTTGTGTGAAGCTAAATTTGAGAACAAATATCAAGAATTTATCACTTTGTAAAGGGAAAAACACAATGGGAGGTGTAATTTTAGTTATCCGGATACAACATGTGGTGGAATAGGGGCGTTTAACTGTGTTTTTTTAAAATCATTCAAAATTTTCGTCTTCCCCTCCGGGGCGTAGGCCCTACTGGCCGGAGGCTTGAACTTGAACAAAAATGAACATTTTTCAAAGGTCTTGCCTCGTAAATAATAAAATAGATTTGTTTTTAAATTGTGAAACGATTACTGTTTTTTAAAGTGCGTTATTATGTTAACCACGTAAAAATTGCAACCGAAAAGTATTGTTTGTAGAAATAATACGCTAAAATTGTTAAGGAAAAAAACAAAAAACCTGGCGGAGCATTTAATTTTGTCTGGTTTGATCAAAAAATACTGGTTTCTTATCGGGCTGCTTCTTGTTTTTGTCGTGACGGTGGCGGATACCACCGAGACGGTTTCGAGCATCGGAAGATCGCTCAAGGTTCATCATGGGCCGGATGTCGTGATTGTTTTGATATTCTTTTTTTCCGGTTTGATATTGGATGCCCGGCAGACAAGGTCAGGTTTAATGGATGTAAAGGGCATTATCGCCGCCCTGATCATCATTTTTCTGGTTGCGCCGGTCGTCGCTGCGATGTTCGGCGTCTTTCCGCTGAAAACCGGTATTTTAATCGGTATTTTTCTCGTTGCCGTGATGCCCACGACATTGAGCAGCGGCGTGGTGATGACCGGAGCGGCCGGCGGCAATATGGCCCAGGCTTTAGCCATTACTATTTTGGCCAACGGGTTTGCCATTTTCACCATACCCGTCGCGCTATCTTTGCTGTTGGAGTTGCTGGGCGGATCGGCGGTCGTTGTCATCGACAAGCCGGCCATTATGATCAAGCTGGGATTTTATGTTTTCTTGCCCCTTTGTGCCGGATTGACCCTGAAACTTTTGGCAAAATCCTCGGTGAACCGGTTCGCTTACCGGCTGCAGGTGCTAAACCAGTTGTTGATACTGGCCATCGTCTGGATGGCCATGTCCCAGGCAAGAGATGCAATTGTCAGCAGCGGCGAATCGGTGGGGATCGTTATTTTACTGGTGTTTAGTTTTCACGGGATCCTTTTGGCTGCCGCCGGTGTTTTAACAAAGCTTTTAAAGCTCGGCAAGGGCCGGCGGGAAAGCGTCATTTTCATGGGCGGACAAAAAACCCTGCCCCTTGCAATAATATTACAAGTCTCGCTTTTCCCCCAGTACGGACTCGCCCTGGTCGTGTGCGTGCTGCATCATATGGTCCACCTGCTGATGGATGGGTATTTGGTGGGGAGGTTGAAATAAAACTGATCAGGTCCCCTGGGGTATCCGTTCAACGGCCTTGAACCTTGAACCGCGAACCCTGAACCTTTCACAGAATCTGGCTTAAAAAGAGCTTGGTTCTTTCATGGGTGGGATTGCTGAAGAAATGCTCTGGTGTACCGACTTCTACGATGGCGCCTTCATCCATAAAAATAACTCGGTCCGCAACTTCTCTGGCAAACCCCATTTCATGGGTCACCACCACCATGGTCATTCCTTCTCTGGCCAGATTCTTCATGACATCCAGAACCTCACCGACCATCTCAGGGTCCAACGCGGATGTCGGTTCGTCAAAAAGCATGACTTTGGGTTCCATGGCCAGCGCCCGGGCAATGGCGACCCGCTGCTGCTGGCCCCCGGACAATTGATCCGGATAGACGTTGGCTTTGTCCTGGATGCCCACCTTTTTAAGCAGTGCCATTCCTTTTTTTACGGCCGCTTCTTTTGGTGTTTTTCGAACCACGATGGGCGCCAGCGTCACATTCTCGAGGACGGTTTTATGGGGAAACAGGTTGAAGGATTGAAAAACCATACCGACTTCGGCGCGCACCTTGTTGATGTCGGTTTTTGGATCGAGGATATCGATGCCGTTGATCATGATGCTTCCTTCATCAGCGACATTCAGATAATTGAGGCATCTGATAAACGTGCTTTTACCGGATCCTGACGGTCCTAAGACAACGACAACTTCTCCGGGATCGATTTTGGCCGTAACATTGACCAGTGCTTTGACCTCGGTTGAATGGCTGACGAAAGTTTTGGAAATATTTTTAACATCAATCATACTGCCAGCTGCCTCCTTTCAAGATATTGTAACACCGTTGAAAAAGGATCTGGAACATCCTCTACTTCCGTCAATTCGGGCGATGCCAAGGGATCCTACTGAACTTCTTTAATCCATCCGGTACTCTTTATCCACTTGTTGTAGATCCTGTCATACCGTCCGTCATTTTTTATTTGATTTAAAAAATTGTTCAGCCAGTTTATAAAATCAGGGTCGCCTTTGCGGATTGCCCAGGCAAGCGGTTCATAAGTGAAGGGTTTATCCAGAAAGACCAGCTTGCCGGCGCCTTGCTGGGCCATAAAAACAACGCAGTAGGGAAGGTCGTATACAAAAGCATCCGCCTTCCCGTTAACCACCTCAAGGGCTGCTTCCGGCTCGGTTTCAAAGGATTTGTAAGTGCATTTTGGAATCAGTCTTTGTACAGCCTGCTCGCCGGTGGTGCCAAGTTTGGATGTTACGATGTACTTGGGGTTGTTCAGATCCTTATAGGATTTTATTTTTGATTTATCTTTTTTATTGATCAAAATGGTTTGCCCGACAATGATATACGGGTTGGCAAAATTGATTTTGAGATTCCGTTCCTGGGTGACGGTCATGCCACTCATAATAATATCGAATTTGTCGGTAATCAGCGAAGGGATGATGCCGTCCCACGCCGTGTTTACCGGAACGAATTTGACGCCCATGGCTTTGGCCATTTCTTTAGCCATATCAATGTCAAAGCCGACATATCCTCCTTTTTTGTCTGTCATTTCAAAAGGCATATATCCAGCTTCAAAACCGACACGAAGTTCGCCTTTCTTCAGTATCCCTTCTAAAGTAGATTGCTTGACAAGTTCCATCCTATCGTTTAACTTTTGTTGTGATTGTTGTTCCTTTTGCTGCCCGCAACTTATAAAAACTAATGTTATCAATAAAATAAATGCAATAAAATAAAAAGACCTCAAATATTTATTCATTCCAACTCTCCTTTTCTCCTTTTTTAAAATGAATAGCGGTTAATACAAACATCTTAATAGGATTTCCCTTCAATTCCGACTATTTTAATTTAATAAACATTCTTTTTGCTCAAGATAGATATCTCAGTTTTTATCCCCTTTACAATTGATATCATAATGATATATCACAAATTTAGAAAAAGATTCAGAACGGCATATTGGCAAAATATATGTGGTTTATCAATAATTCCTTTTGCCGGCTTAAAAGTGTCTCATTAAAGACCGCAGCGATAAAAAGACAATTCTATATAATATTTTAAAGGAGAAGAATTATTTTTAAGCCCTGAATCAATCAAATTAAAGGGACTCAAATAAATTGTTATTGAGTAATTTCATTTTTTTACTCGCAACCAAGTTACAACATCGCATTGCACTTGACTGGGAACCAAGGGGCTCTTTTTTTATAGGGCTTCAGCATTCAACGTTACGATTAGCCAAGTCCTCATTGGGTTCCCGGCAAGTGAACTTGGTGTTAACCGGAGGCTATTATGTTTTAAAATATAAATTGACAAATTCTTTTGAATTTCCTATGGTTATCAAATACTCATCGTTGCCAAAGCTTGCTTCAGTCAGGAAGCGGCATGAGTACAGCGATTCAAGTTGGGGTGGATTGGTTGATAGGCCCGAGAAAACGACAGGAGTCGACAACCCGCTAACAGGGCCGTTGCAAAAGCTTTCAATAGAAACAAGAGCAGCGGAGGGAGCTAAAAGATGACAAGTTGCGACTGGTCAACATCATTCGTGATGACTTTCACGGGGAATGGAATTACGCAATACTTCCGAGTAAATCATAGAGTGTGAATATTATTTCGTGAAAGTTCCTAACTATAGCCGATGTAGTGGTCCACCATGTGGGAGTCCGTTGTTAGGTCTCCCGTAAAAAGAGATTCCTTATCACCCACTTAAAGGAGAATCTATGAAAACTCACCAATCGTTGAAACATTCGATCAGCCGTGCGCTCGGCTTGGGCGCGGCCCTGGTCCTGGCCGCCATCGTCACCGCCACCAGCGTAAGCGCAGCCGGTCTGCCTGCGAAATATAAGGACAAGGGCGTGCTCACCGTGGCCAGCGACGCCAGCTATGCTCCGATGGAATTCATCGGCAAGGACGGTAAGACCATCGTCGGCGCCGATGTCGATCTCGGTCACGCCATCGGCAAAGTATTGGGCGTGAAGTTCAAATTCGTCAACGCCAGCTTCGATAGCATCATCCCGGGCCTGCAGGCGGGCAAGTATGACCTGAGCATGTCGGCGTTCAGTGATACTAAGAAACGCGAGAAAGTCGTCGACTTCGTCACCTATCTCGTCGCCGGCACCTCCTTTTATGTGAGGGCGAATAGCGGCGCGAAGATCAAAGGGCTCGACGACCTGTGCGGCAAGACGGCGGCCATCGAAAAGGGCACGATCCAGGTCGACGACGCCAATGCCCAGAGCAAGAAATGCACCGCTGCCGGCAAGAGCGCGGTGACCGTCTCCGTCTTTCCCGATCAGAACGGCGCCAATCTTGCCATCGCCAGTGGCCGCGCCCAGGTGGGCATGGCCGATTCGCCGGTGGCCGCGTGGATTGTCAAGGAATCCCATGGGCAATTCAAACTTACGGGCAAGGCGTATAACAACGTACCCTATGGCATCGTCGTGCCAAAAAATTCGGGCCTGGCCAAGCCGATACGAGCCGCCGTCGAGCACCTGATAAAGAACGGTGAATACGCGAAGATCCTGAACAAGTGGGGCATCAGCCAGGGGGCATTGAAGACCTCGAAGATTAATGTCGCTGCACAATAGACCGCGAGGGGAATGAAGCAGAGCGGGCATTGCCCTTCCCGTTATTCCCGGTCCTGCGCGACATGGCCGGTCGCGCAGGACCGGTTCATGGTTGATAAGGACAATACAATGAGCGCAATGAGCGCTCGATGGGAGAAGATCATTGCCGCGGGAAGCTACTGAGCTGATCAAGGCGATACCGGTGCGCCATACCGGCCGGTGGGTCGCCGGCACGCTGGTGCTGCTGCTGGCACTGGCGGCGCTGTATTCGATTACCACCAATTCGCGCTTCCAGTGGAGCATTGTCTGGCAGTTTTTCTTCTCGATGCGGGTGCTGGATGGCCTGGTGCTCACCCTCGAACTCACCGTCATCGCGATGGCCATCGGCATCGTCCTGGGCGTCGTGTTGGCGGTGATGCGGCTGTCGCCCAATCCGCTGGTGGCAGGCGCGGCCTGGTTTTACATCTGGTTCTTCCGCGGTACCCCGGTACTGGTGCAAATCATCTTCTGGTTCAACATCACCGCGCTCTATCCGGTCATCGGCTGGGGCAGCTTCACCCTGAACGCCAACGCGCTGATTACCCCGTTCGTCGCCGCCATCCTGGCGCTCGGGCTCAACGAGGCCGCCTACATGACCGAGATCGTCCGCGCCGGCATCCTCTCGGTCGACGAGGGCCAGACCGAGGCGGCCTCGGCGCTGGGCATGTCGCGGCTTTTGACGATGCGCCGCATCATCCTGCCGCAGGCGATGCGGGTGATCATCCCGCCCACCGGCAACGAGACCATCTCGATGCTCAAGACCACCTCGCTGGTGAGCGTCATCGCGGTCACCGAGCTGCTCTACTCGGTGCAGCTTATCTACTCGGTTAACTATCGCACGATCCCACTGCTCTTAGTGGCTAGCATCTGGTACTTGATGGTGACGACGCTGTTGTCGATCGGCCAGTTCTACATCGAGCGCCATTTCGGCCGCGGCGCCAGCCGCAGCCTGCCGGACACCCCGTTGCAAAAAGTCCGCGGTTTCCTTGCCCGTTTCTCCACCGGAGTGTATAGCCATGAATGATCGCCCTGCCGCCCAAACACCGGCACCATCGACGCCAATGATCAAGGCCCAGTCGGTGCACAAGCGCTTCGGCCATATCGAGGTGTTGAAGGGCATTTCCCTCGAGGTGCAGCGCGGCGAGGTGGTGTGTCTTCTGGGGGCATCAGGCTCGGGCAAATCGACCTTCCTTCGCTGCATCAATCATCTCGAGAAGATCGATGCCGGCAGACTGTGGGTGGATGGTCACATGGTCGGTTACAAGCAAATGGGCGAGCGCATCCACGAGCTGCGCGACCGCGAGATCTGCGCCCGTCGTGCCGAGATCGGCATGGTCTTCCAGCGCTTCAATCTCTTCGGCCACATGACGGCGCTGGGAAATGTCATCGAGGCGCCCATCCATGTTCGCAAGATGTCCCGGAAGCAGGCGCTTGACAGCGCCCGCGAGCTGCTGCGCCGCGTCGGTCTGGCCGAGCGCATGCATGCCTATCCCAGTCAGCTTTCCGGCGGTCAGCAGCAGCGGGTGGCGATCGCCCGGGCGCTGGCGATGCAGCCAAAGCTGATGCTCTTCGACGAGCCCACCTCGGCACTCGATCCCGAGCTCGTCGGCGAGGTGCTCGAGGTGATGAAAACGCTGGCCCAAGAAGGCATGACGATGGTGGTGGTCACCCACGAGATGGGCTTCGCCCGCGAGGCCGCTGACCGGGTGCTGATGATGGAAGACGGCAAGATCATCGAAGAAGGCACACCCGAGGCCTTCTTCAATCATCCGCGCGAGGAACGCACACGGCAGTTCCTATCGAAGATCCTGTAGTTTTTTAAAACCCCTTATCGACTAATGGATATTTAGTAACAATCAGGATCAAAGAAATCATGATATTTTGAGAATTGATCTCCAGCGAAAGCCGGTTTGAAAAAGAGTCGCGCCGTCGTAAAATATTATCATTGGTATGGCGGTTCAATTGAATTCGTCACACAGGTATCGTTCGAATACTCTTGACACAATCGTTGGGAAACCGATAAAATTAATACATTAACCCGGCTGTTATGTCGCTATTACGGAAAGCAAAACACAAACCATTCCCCTATAAGTGGTTTCAAAACGGAGCAGCATCATGAAAGATAAAGATACCGACTATGTTGAGCTTTTGTTGGAAAATCCCAAGGTTCAAGAGGCGGTCAGCAATATTAACCGTGAGCTGGTGGAGCGAAGAACATACAAACCTCCCAAATGCCAGGTGTTCAAAAGCCGTTATACCCTGCTGGAAGATGTTGATCGTTTTACCTTCAACATTGACAAGGAAGCAAAAAAACAGTTGCCGGACATTATTCATAATAAGGTCCAGTCCGTCGTCGGTGCGGATTCACCTGAAGAATCCTTTCAAGATACATACGACAAAAAGCGATGTATCGGTATTGTATTTTCCGGAGGACCGGCTCCCGGTGGGCATAATGTGATCGCAGGGCTGTATGATGCTGCGAAAAAGGTGAATTCGGAAACCAAAATTTACGGTTTTTTGCTGGGTCCGGATGGGATCATTGAAAATGAAGCCATGGAAATAACCGGCCAGGTGGTTGACGCTTATCGTAACCTCGGCGGTTTTACCATGATAAAAACCGGCCGAACGAAAATAGATACAAAAAAGAAAATGGCCCTGTCCAAGGAGACCTGTAAAGCGCTGGGATTGGATGCGCTTGTGATCGTGGGCGGAGATGATTCAAATACAAACGCCGCCTTTTTGGCCCAGGAAATGATGGAGGACGGGATCCAGGTCATCGGCGTTCCCAAAACCATCGATGGCGATATTCAGGTCAGAGATCGAAACGGTCAGATTTTGTGTGCCATGTCCTTCGGTTTCCACACGGCAGCGAGAGCATTTTCAGGCTCGATCAGTAATCTTTGCACAGACAGCAGTTCAGACGTCAAATACTGGCATATCTGTAAGGTCATGGGTCGCGTTGCCAGCCACCTGGCGCTTGAAGTTGCGCTGCAGACCCATGCCAATATGACCTTCATCGGTGAAGAACTTTGCGATTATGTTGATGAAAAGAGAATCGAGGAAGCGGCAAGAGACCAAGGGGCCGATTTCAATGCATACGGAATGACCCTCAGACATCTGTCGCGGGTGATTTGCCACGGCATCGTCAGAAGGGCTGCTGTCGGTAAAAACTACGGCGTAATTGTCATTCCGGAAGGAATATTGGAGTTCATCAATGAAATACAGGTTTTTATCATAAAGCTCAATACGATCATTGCGGAATATAACAAAACCCATGATACGGATTTCCATTCAGATTTCCTGGTGCTTGAAGATAAGCTGGAATATTTGCGAAGAATGGCCAGGCGATCCAGAGAAGAAGGAAGTTTTTCCGTTTGGAATACGCGGGATGATGACCTGTTTAACGATATACCGGATTTTTTTCAGGAAGGCCTTCTCACGGAAAGAGACAGTCACGGAAATTTTCAGTTTTCCCAGGTTAAAACCGAACAGGTGCTCATGGGACTGGTGAACGACTACCTGAATATATTGCATGAGGGTGGGGGGTATAGAATCGGGATCGAAAAATCCTATTACCGAAAGGTGATGAAAAAAGGCGGACTCGATCCGGCGTATTTCGGCCCCATACTTTTTGAAAACTATGACAAGGATGCGTATTTGTTGGTCAAATCGTCTATCATCTCCGTAAAAACCCTCAAACAGACCCTTGAAAAGGAACAAGCGATTACAGAAGCCCAGGAGATACCCGAACCTGTTGCAAAGATTTATAAAAAATCCGTGCCGAAATTCAAGACGCAAATTCATTTTTACGGATATGACGGGAGAGGCAACGATCCCACCCGATTTGATTGTAACTATACGTATAACCTGGGGTTGACGGTTTTTAGCCTGATTGCCAACGGCGGTACCGGCCAAATGGCGGCCATCAGGAATCTGGAGCAGGATTTTTCAAAGTGGGAACCCATTGGAATTCCCATAGGTCCCTTGATGCGCCTTGAAGAAAGAAAAGGCAGACTCGAGCTTGTTTTGGAAAAAAGTCTGGTCGATGTCAATTCCGCTTCGTTTAAAATTGCAAAAGCGTTAAGAGAAAAATGGCTCGCCGCAGTTCCCAGTGATGATAACTACCGGCGACCGGGTCCCATAAGGTTCACCGGAGAAAGTGAAGAAGATCGACCCATCACGCTGCTATTGAATGCGCTGGGTTAATTTTGTTCCAACAAGGAAGATACGATGAAAATAAATTCAATAATGGTTCCCGATCCTATTACCATAACCGAAAACGCTTCCATACAGGAAGCCATCGAAGTGATGAAGATCAATTCGATCAGGCATCTTCCGGTGGTTTCAAAAGGAAACAAGCTCGAAGGTTTTATTACGCTTGCGGATTTAAAACAGGGTCTCATTCCTTCCATGATCGGTGAGTTGACGCTGACGGATTTGATCATCAAGAATCCCATTGTGGTGGGGCCCAATGACGACATCGAAGTGGCGGCTCAATTGATATACAAGCATAAAATCGGGGGCATGCCCGTGGTGAAAAGCCATAAACTGGTGGGTATTATTACGGCTACGGATATCCTGCGGACGTTCATCGATATGATGGGTTTTCTTAATGCCAGTTCACGGATCGATCTGGTGGTGGGGGATAAACCGGGATCTTTTAAAAATGTACTGCAAATTATCAACGAGAACGGCGGAGACATCATCAATGTCGGGATGACGGCGCAAAAACCGAGCAAAAGAGAATATTACTTTCGGCTTTCCCCCTGCAATACGGAGGTTATCCGGCAAGCTCTTGAAAAAGACGGATACCGGGTTCTTAACGCAATGGACTGAGCCCGGTAAAAGGAAAGAGAAAAGAGAGAATAGGAAAGAGTATAAAAAATACCACGAATAAATACAAATAAAAATAATAAGATTAATGGTTACTTGCCATTATTTATTTTCTATTTTCTAATTCCTCTTTCCTATTTTCTAAAAACACGAGGCTGATAGCTGCACAGCGGTTCTTCGGCCAGAAAATCGCCGGTCGCTTCAAAAGCCCTTGCCCTGCATCCGCCGCACACGCTTTTGAATTCACACATCCCGCATTTTCCTTTCAGATTGTTAAAATTTCGCAGCGATAAAAAAATATCCGAATAATTCCAGACTTGGGCAAAGGAGTCCCGCGTAATGTCTCCGCAGCTCACATCAAGGAATCCGCAGGGCTGAACAATCCCCCGGTGGGAGACGAAACAAAAGCCCGTGCCGCCCAGACATCCTCGCGTTTCGGCATCCATTTTGCAAATATTGAATGATATTGATTCTTGGTCTTTTTTTGCTCTTTGCCGAAGAATGCGGTAAAAGTGGGGTGCGCAAGTGGCTTTAAGCTGCAAAGGGGTTTTTTTTCTCTGGTCATAGAACCAATTCAATGTGTTTTCATATTCTTCGGCAGTAATTTCCTGATCCAGGATATATTTTCCCCGGCCTGTGGGAACAAGGAGAAAAATGTGGTGGGCGACTGCTCCCAGTGTTACGGCCAAATCCTGGATTCTTGGCATTTCGTGAAGATTGGCCTTGGCAATGGTGGTATTGATTTGAAATTCTATGCCGGCGTCTTTTGCCAGGCGAATGCCTCGCAGCGCACCTTCGAAGGCGCCGTCCACTCCCCTGAACCGGTCATGGCTTTTCGGAGTGGCGCCGTCCAGACTGATGCTTATTCTTCGAATCCCGGCATGGACCATTTGTTTGGCGATGCTTTCCGTGATCAGTGTGCCGTTGGTCGCCATGACCATGCTGATCCCCCTGCCGGTGCCGTATTTGGCGATGTCAAAAATATCGGTTCGCAAAAGGGGCTCCCCGCCCGTAAGAATGATGATGGGGTTTCCCACTCGCGCGATCTGATCCAGCAGGCGAAAACATGCACGGGTGTCGAGTTCTCCGTTGAAGGGACCTCGCAGCGCCGATGCGCGGCAGTGCACGCAGGAAAGGTTGCAGTTCCGCGTGGTTTCCCATGCCACCAGCCGCAAGGTTTGTCCCTTACCTCTACCTTGGGGATGCGGTTTTGGGGATGTTGCTTCGACTTGATTACTCATATTGGTGCTTGAGAATCTGCCGGCCCGTCTGGCTCACGCCCGTAATTCTTCTGCGGCTTCAAGGGCAAAATACGTCAGGATCATGTCGGCACCGGCCCGTTTAATAGCAATAAGGGTTTCCATCATGACTCTTTTTCCGTCCACCCATCCCATTTTTTCGGCGGCCTTGACCATGGCAAATTCACCGCTGACATTGTAAGCCGCCAAAGGAAGATCGATTTCTTCCCGGATGAGACGGATGATGTCCAGATAGGGCAAGGCGGGTTTTACCATGATGATGTCCGCGCCTTCTTCGATGTCCAGGGTCGCCTCGCGAACCGCTTCCAATGCATTGGCGGGATCCATTTGATAGGTTCGCCGATCTCCAAACTTCGGGGCAGAATGTGCGGCATCACGAAAGGGCCCGTAAAATGCACTGCAGTACTTGGCCGCATAAGAGAGTATCGGTACGTTGATGAGATCGTTTTCATCCAGGATATTTCGGATTTCAGCCACACGGCCGTCCATCATATCGGAAGGCGCGACCATGTCGGCACCGGCCCGGGCATGAGAAAGAGCGGTTTTGGCCAGCAGGTCCAAGGAGGCGTCGTTGTCGATAATATTCCCCTCCACAACGCCGCAATGGCCATGGTCGGTATATTGGCACAGGCAGACATCGGTAATGACGGCAAGATCCGGTAATTTGTCTTTCAAAGCGCGTGTTGCGATTTGAACGATGCCGTTTTTGTCATAAGCGCCGGTGGCAAGCGGATCTTTCTTTTCCGGTATTCCAAACAACATTACTGCCGGAATGCCGAGTTCATGGGCTTTTGAGGCCGTCTTGACAAGATTGTCCATGGACAGCTGATAGTGCCCGGGCATCGAATCGATGGGGTTTTTCACGCCTTTGCCGTTGATGGCAAAAAGCGGAAGAATAAGGTCATCCACCGAAAGCTTGGTTTCGCGTATCATCCGGCGAAACGCGTCGTTTTGTCGTAACCGTCTCGGTCTGTAGTCAGGAAACAGCATGTTGGCACCCTCATTTTTAATATTGTGGAGTTTAATGAAAAAATAGAAAAATAATCACGAAAGCTCGAAAGAACGAAAGCACGAAATAAAAAATATACTTTTTCGTGTTTTTATAATTTCGTGCTTTCGTGATAAGAATTCGTTCGTTACGATTTGTACGGCTTGGTATTTTATCATTTAAATATTAAGATATTTCTTCGTCTGTCAGATAACAGGCCGGGTCCGGCGCCCATACATCGCCCGTGACGGCTTCGGACCGCACCCTGAAGTTTCCGGCGCAAATATCCAGCCACCGGCATGCCGCACATCTCCCTTTGGCGTATTTTTTTTTCTCTTTGAGTTTTCTCATCAACGGATCCGAGGTGTCGGTCCAAATTTCGGAAAAGGGTCTGTTTTTGACATTGCCGAAACTGTAATGGCGCCAGAATTGGTCGGCGTATACTTCGCCATCCCAGCCCACGCAGCCGATGCCGATACCGGAACTGTTTCCCTCGTTCATTTTAAGAAGTTCAAGTACTTCACGGGCACGCTCGGGATTTTCTCTGAGAAGCCGCATGTAAAGATAGGGGCCGTCGGCATGATTGTCGACGGTCAATACCTCTTTGGGATGATTTCGATCATGAAGCTCCATGGTCAGATCCATAATAAGATCAACGGCTTTTCGGGTTTCTTCATGGGAGAGATCTTCTTTTACGAGTTCTGATCCGCGACCTGCATATACCAGGTGATAAAAGCATATCCTTGGAATATCCATATCTTCAAGGAGCTTGAACATTTCAGGAATCTGATCTGCATTTTGTTTGTTGATGGTAAAGCGGAGGCCGACTCTTATGCCGGCGTTTTTGCAGTTTTCAATCCCTTTCAACGCCGAAACAAAAGCTCCCTGAACGCCTCTAAACCGGTCGTTAATCGCTTCCATTCCATCGAGGCTGATGCCGACGTATGACAGTCCGATATCTTTCAGGTTTTCAGCGATCTGAGGGGTTATCAAGGTTCCGTTGGTTGATAAAACGGCTCTCATCCCTTTTTTTACGGCGTAAGCCGCCAATTCCGGGATATCTTTTCGTACCAGAGGTTCACCCCCTGAAAACAAAATTACAGGCACACCAAATCCTGAAAGATCGTCGATCAAATGTTTGCCTTCACTGAAGGAGAGGTTTCTATCTGACTCAATATCTTTCGCGTGAGCATAACAATGGATACACTTGAGGTTGCATCGCCGGGTAATGTTCCATACAACCACCGGCCGCTTATCGCTGGAAAACTGAAGAAGATGTGACGGAAGCTTGGCGGACATTCGTCCATAGCGCAATGCATCGGATGGCTCTACGGTGCCGCAATACAACTTTGATATTCCGATCATTTTAGTTTTTCTCGGTCTCCGGGATTAGCAGCGGGCGGGCTCAACTCATCTTTTATCAGATTGCCGATAAAGGCTTCGGGGTTCATCAACGCGTATTTGGTAATAAAAAACCGGTGCTTGCCAGTTTTTTCCCGGACCAGTTTGAGCCCGTATTCAAAATCCGTAGACAGTTTTTCGTAAAGCTCTCCAAGGTCATGGGCGGATTTTTCAAAATTATCTATAATAAAATCAACGGCATCATCTTCCATGACAATGTTAATGTCATGGTTTTTGAAAAAATACAATTCAATATTCTTTATGTCGTCATAAAATGTTTTGATCTTTTTAATGGCTTTTTCGATATCCATCATGTGATTGGCATAATAAGAAGCCACTATATCGATGCGCGACGCCGTCAGCGTCAAGCCGTATTTTTCCGCCAGATTTTTTTTGTTGGCGTTCAAATAAATCTTGATATATTCTTTTTCTTCAAGAAATAATTTCTCATAAATTTCATTGAGTTCATCGATGTCCGACAGCGCCAGCATTTTGTTGAGAGTCCTTTCGGGGTCCTCAACAGCAGTGCCGGTTACCGGAAATTTATGGATTTGACTCGACGGCAGTTTCTTCTCAAACACTAAAAGCGCTTTTTCGACGGCACTGACAAGGCCTCTGGCGCCGGTATTTTCCTGAAAAGCGTTTTTTGCCAGGATTCGAAGAGCTCTGTCTTCAAATTTTATATCGATACCATATGCTGCAAAGTCGAGTTTTTTACCCAGAATGATGGGGTTGCTGGGATTTTTCAGAATTTCGAAAAGATCGTCTTCCGTCAATTTTTCAAAGACGGCTCTGACCGGCAGGCGACCCACAAATTCAGATTCGAACCCGAATTCTATGAGATCTTCCGCCATTGCCCGGCTAATAATCTCGACGTTTTCTTCCGGCGCTTTAAGGGTTGCGCCGAAGCCGATACCCTGAGCCGCAATTCGTTGTTTGACAATCCGGGCCAAATCACCAAAAGCGCCGCTCATAATAAAGAGGATATTGCCGGTATTGACCGATCGTTTATCTCTTTTTCCTGTTTTACGAAAGCGTTCGATTTCCTGAATCATTGAAATGGGATCATGGGGTACTTTTAAATCCACGTCTGTTTCTTCCATGGGCTTGAGGAGCGCACGCTGAACGCCGGACCGCGACACATCAGCGCCGATAATATTTCGGCTTGACGCGATTTTATCGATTTCATCAATATAGATGATGCCGTATTGAGCCAATTCAATATCATCGTCTGCTTCCCTCACAAGATCGCGTACAAGATCTTCGACATCGCCGCCCACATAACCTGTTTCGCTGAATTTCGTGGCATCTCCTTTGACAAAAGGGACATTGATTTTTTGGGCGATCAATTTGATGATATATGTTTTGCCGACGCCGCTCGGTCCGAACATTAGAATATTGTTTTTGATACGCCCGACCATGTCATCCGCCCCATCCGATGCCGATTCAGCTCGTTTTATACGGTTGAAATGCGTGCATATTTTTGTCGATAGTATCGCTTTTGCGTTCTCTTGCTTTACAATATATTGATCGAGGTAGGAAATCATCTCTTCGGGTTTTAAGTCAAAGTTAATCTTCTTTACCTTTTTCGTCGATTTTTCATCTTTTTCGTTGGCGGTTTTATGAGGCAATGCCATGGGGGTCACCATCTTGACGCTGCCTCCGAATTTCTTCGCCAGAAAATCGCCGATTTCCTTTTCGATTTCTTTTGGATCCGGTAATTTTTCGTTATGTTCTTTCATCATTCGATATTACGCTTGCACCTTATTGGGTTAAAATTTATTCATTCTGTAAACTATAATCACGCCTTGTGGAAAACGCAAGGTGGAAAAGGTCGTTGTGTGGAAGGAGTGCTCGCAGGATAAAAAGGCAGAGATAATTTAAAACCCCTAGCTTAGTGTATCAGAAGGAGAAGCCGATTTGCTGACTGAGTGAAGCACAACCGAAAGATGTGACAGTTCATCTTGAAGCGCTTTAAGTTTGGCTTCAATCATGACGGCTAAAACAGCCATTCGGTTTTCAGCACATCCCGCATTATCGAGGCATCTGTCAATCTCTTTTTGATATTCCCTTAGATCCGGGTATTCTTCTAACAGGCGATCCCGCTCTTTCCGGGCCTCTTTACCCATCTCGATGAGTTCAGGGGTACTGATCATGCTGTTCTTTTTTTGTACGCTTATACGATTTCCCATTTGACCTAACAAAAGCAGAAATCATGCCAAGGTATAGATATAATTTTATGTCTAAATAAATTAACCGGTTGTATTTTTATTGCACGGATAAAAGGATGAAATTCTGCGGTAAATTCTATGAGTTTTTTTTCACATTGCGAATTATTTTACACAATCTAGTCCGGAAAACCACAGGTGCATCTCAGTGCTCCTTTTTTGACCTTTCCAAATCCCTTTGTTCATCCCGCCGCCGAATAGACTCACGCTTATCGTACTGACGTTTACCTCTGGCAAGGGCCAACGTCAGTTTGACCTTTCCATTTTGGAAATAAAGCTTTAGCGGAACCAGAGAAAACCCCTTCTCGTTGACTTTGCCGTAGAGCTTGGAGATTTCATACTTGTGTAAAAGGAGTTTTCTTATTCTTAACGGATCATGGTTGCCATAATACGCAAACGGATAAACACTGATGTGCATTTGGTAAACAAATACTTCGCCGTTTTTAATTCTGGCATAAGAATCTTTTAAATTCACACGGCCGAGTCTGGTGGATTTGACTTCTGTGCCTAAAAGAACCATGCCAGCTTCGTAAGTATCCTCGATGAAATAATTGTGTCTGGCTTTTCTATTTTCAGCGACTATTTTTATGTGATCCGTACTCAAACGCTATTCTCTCCCCCGGTGGATAAATTCGTTATGACACCTTTATCAAATTATAACCCATATCTTGCAGAATATTGCCGTAAGTGCCCGTTAAAATCTCCATAATACCCGTCTCGGACGTTTCTTTAAGAACATCTTTAATGAATAGCCCGGTATCTTTGAAATTGAGCGATCGGATTGTTTTTTTAATGATAGGAATTGATTGCGGATTCATGCTCAATCGGTTGATGCCCAAGCCCAAGAGGATCGGCATATTCATCGGATCGCTCGCCATTTCACCGCATATACAAGCTTCGACATTGTTGTTTCTTGCGACATCTGCAACATGTTTGATTATTCGAATAATTGCAGGATTCAGGGATTGGTACAGATGCGAAACCTGTCTGTTGACCCGGTCGACCGCCAGCGAATACTGAATGAGATCGTTGGTTCCGATACTGAAAAAGTCAATATCTTTTGCCATTACGTCCGCCATGATGGCTGCCGACGGCACCTCGATCATTATTCCGACTTCAATATCATTGTTGAAATCGATACCCTCTTTATCCAGGGAATCGGCGGCATTTGCCAATAGTTTTTTAGCCGCAAGCACTTCTTCGTGACGCGATATCATGGGAAACAGGATTCTGACGTGGCCATATGCGGAGGCCCTTAGTACGGCTCGGAGTTGTATCTTGAAAACATCCGGGTTTTTTAAACAATACCGTATGCCTCTAAGGCCCAATACAGGATTTTTTTCATCCGGATCCGAAGCATAGGAAAGGCCTTTATCACCACTGATATCCAACGTTCGAATGGTAACGGGCCTGGGGGCCATCACCTCGACGACATCCTTGTAGTTATCAAAAAGCTCATGTTCGTCCGGGAATTGGAGCCGACTCAAATATTGAAATTCCGTTCGATAAAGCCCGATTCCGTCCCCGCCGTAATTAATGACGGATACCACTTCCTCCGGAAGTTCGATATTGGCCAAAACGTCCAGCTTAATGCCATCGACGGTTTCAGCCGGAAGATGGCTGCTTCGGGAAATAACAGCCTTATATCTCTCATAATTGGATTGGCGTTCTCCAAACTCTATAAGGGTCTGATCGGTGGGATGAACGATAACACATCCCGCAGTTCCATCGACAATGATAATGTCATCATTTTTTATCAAATGCGTGGCGCTTTCAAGACCCAAAACAGCCGGAATCTCCAGGGAACGGGCAATGATTCCCGTGTGTGACGTCTTTCCGCCGAGATCGGTTATCA
>Ga0315556_1000575_pt1 | contig 22813 bp, 20 predicted proteins | sample SalMarSW160310MG_FD_202112 | JGI IMG/M metagenome (GOLD analysis project Ga0315556, IMG submission 202112) | Salt marsh sediment microbial communities from the Plum Island Ecosystem LTER, Massachusetts, United States - Salt Marsh Sediment SW1603-10 ...
TCGCCTTCCCAGTCCTGGCCGATCACGATCGACTCGACCACCTCGTCCAGGCTCTCGACCTGGCGGTAGATCTCGGCCGTGCCGATCCTCACCCCGCCCGGATTGAGCACCGCGTCGGAGCGGCCGTAGATGATCATGCCGCCGTGCGGCGTGATCTCGCACCAGTCGCCGTGGCGCCAGACGTTGGGGTATTTCTCGAAGTACGCGGCGCGGTAGCGCGCCCCATCGGGGTCGTTCCAAAACCCCAATGGCATCGCGGGGAAAGGCCGCGTGCACACCAGCTCGCCCTTCTCGCCGACCAGCGATCGCCCCTCGTCGTCGAACACCTCGACCGCCAGGCCGAGACCCTTGCACTGGATCTCGCCGCGCCAGACCGGCAGCGCCGGGTTGCCGAGCACGAAGCAGGACACGATGTCGGTCCCGCCCGAGATCGACGACAGGCACAGGTCGGCCTTGATCTTGCCGTAGACGTAGTCGAAACCCTCGGGCAGCAGCGGCGAGCCGGTCGAGAGCATGGCGCGCAGCGTCTCCAGCTTGTGCGTGCGCACCGGCGCCAGGCCGACCTTGGCGATCGCGTCGATGAACTTGGCCGAGGTGCCGAAGTGCGTCATCGCCTCGGCGTCGGCGAAATCGAACAGGATGCGCCCGCGGGCGACGAACGGCGAGCCGTCGTACAGCAGCAAGGTCGCCCCTGCGCCGAGCCCGGAGACCAGCCAGTTCCACATCATCCAGCCCAGCGTGGTGAAGTAGAACACGCGGTCGCCTGGCACCACGTCCGAGTGCAGGCGGTGCTCCTTGAGATGCTGCAGCAGCGTGCCGCCGGCGCCGTGCACGATGCACTTCGGCACCCCGGTGGTGCCCGACGAGTAGAGAATGTAGAGCGGGTCGTTGAAGGCGACCTGCTCGAACTCGACCGCTTTCGCCGCGAACGGGGCGATGAAGTCGGCCAGCGACTTGCCCACCGTTGCCGGCGCGCCGAGGTAGTCCAGCACCACGCACTGGTGCACCGTCGGCAGCTCGGCCAGGATCTCGCGCACCCGCTCCTGCGAGTCGTACTCCTTGCCGCCGTAAAGGTAGCCGTCGGCGCAGAACAGGACCTTGGGTTCGATCTGGCCGAAGCGGTCGAGCACGCCCCGCACGCCGAAATCGGGCGAGCACGAGGACCAGATCGCGCCCAGGCTGGTGGTGGCGAGCATCGCCGCGGTGGCCTCGGCCAGGTTGGGCAGGTAGCCGGCGACGCGGTCACCCTTGCCCACTCCGGCCGCGGCGAGCGCCTGCTGCAGGCGCGAGACCAGCGCGTGCAGCTGCCTGCGCGTGTAGCGCCGCTTGACCCGGTCCTCGCCCCAGAACACGATCGCGTCGCTGTCGTCGGGCTCGCGCAGCAGGTTCTGGGCGAAGTTGAGCCTGGCGTCGGGAAACCACTGCGCGCCCGGCATGCGCTCGCCGTCGACCAGCGCGCGGCGGCCCGTGTCGCCTTGCACGCCGCAGAAGTCCCACAGCAGGCTCCAGAACTCCGCGCTGTGCTCGACCGACCAGTGGTGCAGCGCGGCGTAGTCGCCGAAGCCGGCGCGCGCCATGAACTGGCCCATCCCCGTGCGCGCGGCGCGCGCCGGGTCCGGGGTCCACATCGGTTGCGCGCTCACGAGGTCGCCTCCGCTGCCGTCAGCTTCGCCCGCAGCGCCTCGGGAATGCGCACTGCCTTGTTGCGCACGGTGTCGATGCACACCACTACCGCGCCGCCGTCGGCGTAGGGCTTCGGCTCGTCGTCCACCCGCAGCTCGTAGAAGGTCGGGATGCTCGAGCCGCCCGGCGTGCCGACGAACAGCTTGACCTCGACCGTGCCCGGATAGGTCATCGCGCGCCGGTAGTTGCAGGTCGCGCTCGCGATCACGATCCCGGTCGAGCCCCAGGCCTTGCCGCGCGGCAGCAGAGAATCGAACCAGCTGATCCGCGTCTGCTCCATGTAGCGGAAATAGACGGTGTTGTTGACGTGCCCCATCGAGTCCATGTCGCCCCAGCGAATCGGGATGCGCTCGACGAAACCCAGTCTGCGGTGGTCTTGGTCCATGGGAGGGCGATTATAATTGCTCGCATGACCCGCGACTCCATGGAATACGATGCCGTGATCGTCGGCGGCGGCCCCGCGGGGCTCGCCTGCGCGATCCGGCTCAAGCAGCTCGCCGCCGAGAAGGGCCGCGAGGTTTCTGTCTGCGTGCTTGAAAAGGGCTCCGAGATCGGCGCCCACATCCTCTCGGGCGCGGTGATGGACCCGCGCGCGCTGGCCGAGCTGTTCTCCGACTGGAAGGACAAGGGCGCGCCGCTCAACGCGCCGGTGAGCGAGGACCGCTTCCTGTTCCTGTCCGAGTCGTCGTCCTTCGGCACGCCTAATTTCCTGCTGCCTGCGTGCTTCAAGAACCACGGCAACTACGTGGTCAGCCTGGGCAATGTCTGCCGTTGGCTCGGCCAGCGGGCCGAAGCGCTCGGGGTCGAGATCTTCCCCGGCTTCGCCGCCGCCGAGGTGCTGCTCGACGAAGCGGGCAAGGTGAAGGGCGTCGCCACCGGCGACATGGGCATCGGCCGCGACGGCGAGAAGACCGACGCCTGGCAGCCCGGGATGGAGCTGCAGGCGAAATACACCTTCTTCGCCGAGGGCTGCCGCGGCCAGCTCGGCAAGCAGCTCGAGGAGAAGTTCCGCCTGCGCGACGGCGTCGACCCGCAGCTTTACGCCATCGGCCTGAAGGAATTGTGGGACATCGACCCGGCCAGGCACCAGACCGGCCTGGTGGTGCACACCGCCGGCTGGCCGCTCGATGCCGGCACCTATGGCGGCTCGTTCCTCTACCACCTCGAGAACAACCAGGTCGCGGTCGGCTTCGTGGTCGGGCTCGGCTACAGCAACCCCTACCTCGCCCCCTACGAGGAGTTCCAGCGCTACAAGACCCACCCCGCGATTCGCGGCTTCTTCGAGGGCGGCAAGCGGGTCGCCTACGGCGCGCGCGCGATCACCGCCGGCGGGCTGCAGTCGCTGCCCAAACTCACCTTTCCCGGCGGCTGCCTGATCGGCGACGAAGCCGGCTTCCTCAACGCTCCGCGCATCAAGGGCAGCCACGCCGCGATCAAGACCGGCATGCTCGCCGCCGAGGCGGCCTTCGAGGCGCTCGGCGCCGGCCGCGAGCGCGACGAGCTCGCCGCCTATCCAGAGGCGTTCCGGCAGTCGTGGCTGTTCGACGAGCTGTACCGCGCGCGCAACTTCAAGCCCTGGATGGCCAAGGGCCTGGTCACCGGCTCGCTCATGTTCGGCATCGACCAGATGGTGTTCGGCGGCAAGGCGCCGTGGACCCTGCGCCACCAGCACGCCGACAACGAGACGCTGGTCAAGAATACCGAGGCGACGCCGATCGCCTATCCCAGGCCCGACGGCGTGCTGACCTTCGACCGCCTGACTTCGGTCTCGTTCTCCAACACCAACCACAGCGAGGACCAGCCGATCCACCTCACGCTCAAGGACCCGGCGGTTCCGATCACGGTAAATCTCGAGCGCTACGACGCGCCCGAGCAGCGCTACTGCCCCGCGGGCGTGTACGAGATCGTGCGTGACGACGACGGCTCCAACCCGCGGCTGCAGATCAACGCCCAGAACTGCGTGCACTGCAAGACCTGCGACATCAAGGACCCGACCCAGAACATCGTCTGGGTCGCGCCCGAGGGCGGCGGCGGCCCGAACTACCCCAACATGTGAGCGGACCCGGCGCGATGGAATTCAAGACCGCAGACCTGTACGACGCGCATGCCGGCAAGGTACAGGTCGCGGCGCCGGGCCTGCGGCACTTCGGCGGGCGCAGGCGCTTCGCCGGCCGCATCTGCACCGTCAAGTGCTTCGAGGACAACCAGGCGGTAAAGGACCAGCTCGAGGAGCCGGGCGAAGGGCGCGTGATCGTGGTCGACGGCGGCGGCAGCCTGCGCGCGGCGCTGGTCGGCGATAACGTCGCCAGGCGCGCGCTCGAACAGGGTTACGCCGGCTTCGTCGTCAACGGTTGCGTGCGCGACACGGCGGACTGCGCCGGCATGGACATCGGCCTGCTCGCGCTGGCGGCCAACCCGACCCGGCCGCAACAGAAGAGCCCCGGCGAGCGCGGCATCCCGGTTGCCTTCGCCTGGGTCAAGTTCACTCCCGGCGAATGGCTCTACGCCGACCGCGACGGAGTGCTGGTCTGCGCGACCAAGCTGATTTGATCCCCGAGGAGTTCGACGAGTCCTTCCAGCCGATCATCGGCGCGGCGGTGACGATCCGCCCGCTGCGCCCCGACGACGCGAGCATCGAGCGCGACTTCGTCAGCGGCCTGTCGGGCGAATCGCGCTACAACCGCCTGCTCGGCGGCGCGATCAAGGTCTCCGACGAATACATCCGCCGCCTGACCCACCTCGACTGGTCGCGCGAGGCCGCCTTCGCCGCCATCACCATGCTGGGCGAGCGCGAGTCGATCATCGGCGTCGCGCGCTACGTCACCGAAGACGAAGGCGAGAGCTGCGAGTTCGCGCTAGTGCTGGCCGACGCCTGGCAGGGACGCGGCATCGGCCGGCGCATGCTCGAGAAGCTGCAGCGGGTAGCCGCCCGGCGCGGCATCAAGCGCATGCACGGCGACATCCTGTCGACCAACGCGCAGATGCTGGCGCTGGTGCGCAAGCTCGGCTACCGCCTCAAGCGCCACCCCGAGGACGCCACCGTCACGCGCGCGACGCGCGAGCTGCTCTCGCCGGCCGCGAACTGACGGCCGCGCGCAGGACGTCGACGAATTCGCGCGCGACCGGCGTGAGCGGGACGTCGGCGCGGGTGAACAAGCATATCTCCCGCGGCGGGAGCGCGTCTTCCATCGGCACCTGCACGATGCGGCCGCCGGCAACCTCGCGTGCGGCGAGCTGCCAGGGCACCACCGCCAGCAAGTCGCTGTGCGCGACGATTTCGGCGAGCGCGAAGAACGACCTGCATTCGATGCGGTAGCGCGGCGGCTCCATGCCGGCGGCCTGGAACGCGGCGGGCAGGCTCGACGTGTTGTCGGTGCCTCCGGTGCGCACCCACTCGGCATCCGCCAGCTCGGCGAGCGAGCGCGCCCCGGCAAGCGGATGGCGGCGCCTGGCAACGATGCGCGCCTCGTTCAGGTAGAGGGGCTCGACCAGGTATTCCGGCCCGGGCGTGGCGAGGGGCCCGATCCGCACGCTCAGCGCGAGATCGAGCCGCCCGTCTCTCAACGCCGGCATGACTTCCGACGGCGAGATGTCCGTGACGCAGATCTTCGCCTCGTGCCAGCGGCGCCGCAGCCGCGCGAGAGCATTCGGCAGAAGCCCGAGCGCCGGGGCAGGCGCGGCGCCGACCGTGAGGCTGCCGCCGCGCGCGCCGCGCAGCTGGGCGACTTCCTCGCGCGCGCGGCGCAGGTCGGCGGTGACCGAGCGCGCACGGGCGAGAAAGGCGCGGCCGATCTCGGTCGGCTGGGCGCCGCGCACGCTGCGAGTGACCAGCACTCCGCCCAGCTCCTCCTCGAGCTGCCGGATGCTCTTGGTCAGCGCCGGCTGGCTGAGGCCGAGGGCCCGCGCGGCGGCGCGCATGCTTCCGGCGTCGACCACGGCGAGGAAATCGCGGATTTGGCTGAGTCGCATTGATAACCCTTGATTATCGCTATGCGTCATCGTACTCCTTCCGGTTTTCGCAAAGCGCAGGTAGGCTGTGTGCCGAGGAGGAGACAACCATGAAAAACCGATACGCCGGAGGACGGGCGGCGCTCGTTTGCGCTCTGCTGGCCGCCCTGGGTCTGGCGCCACAGTCCGCCAGTGCCCAAACCATCGTGTTCAACTGCTTCTTTCCGCCGCAGCACTACACCTGCCGCGTCATGCTGCGCGACTGGTCCAAGGCGATCGCCAAGGCGACCGACGGGCGGGTCGAATTCAGCATCCCGCCCAAGAGCCTCGCCGCGCCACCGAACCAGTACGACGGCGTCGCCAACGACGTCATGGACGGCGCGATCCAGTTCAACCAGTTCATTTCGAACAAGGTGACTGGAATCCAGATCGCCCAGCTGCCGTTCATCGGCACCGAGAGCGCCGAGTCCGGCAGCGTCGCCCTGTGGCGCAGCTATCACAAATTCTTCGCCGACAAGCACGAGTACGGCCCGGTCGTGCTGCTCGCCGACTACGTATCAAGCGGCGCCGAATTCTGGTCGATGACCGACAAGCCGATCGACAGCATCGCCGACCTCAAGAGCCGCAAGATGTGGGCGCTGCCGGGCGTGACCGCCAACATCATCAAGGCCACCGGCTCGGCGGTGGTCGCCGGCCCCGCGGTACAGATGCTGCAGATCATCTCCAAGGGCGTCGTCGACGGCTTCGTCGGTGTGTCGTTCTCGTCGATCACCGCATTCAAGCTGACCGACTACACCAAGGCAGTGACGGTGTTCCCCGACAAGATCTTCACGCCCAGCTTCTCGTTCTTCATCAGCAAGAAGAAGTGGAACTCGATCTCGCCGGCCGACCGCAGGGCGATCCGCGCCGTGAGCGGCGAGAAGATCTCGCGCCATTTCGGGCAAGTGCAGGACGGGGTGCAGAACAGGAGCCGCGCCAAGCTGCTCAAGGGCGGCCTCAAGGCCATCAAGGGCGATCCGAAGATGCTGGCGCAGCTGAAGGCAATCGGCCAGCCGATGACCGACGCCTGGCTGAAGAAGGTCGCGGCGATGGGCGTCGACGGCAAGGCGGCGATGGTCTACTACCGAGGCGTGCTCGCGGCGGAGGATGCGAAGCGCAAGTAGGACGGTGCGGCCGGTGCTGCAGCGCTTCGAGGCGACCGCGTCGCGCACGCTGGGGGTGATCGCCGCCGCCGCGCTGTTCGCGATGATGGCGCTCACCTTCGTCGACGTCATCGGCCGCTATGGCTTCCACCACTCCATTTTCGGCGCCGCCGAGATCATCGAGGTGCTGATGATCGTCGCCGTGTTCGCCGGGCTCGCCTTCATCACGGCGAAGAACGAGCACATCACCGTGACGTTGATGGAACCGCTGATCTCGCGCTTCATGCCGGGCGCGCAGCGCTGGATGTCGGTCGCGATGTCGGTCGGCTGCACCGTGCTGATCTGCTGGCAGATGTTCAGGCACGGGATCGACCTGCTCCACAGCGGCAAGCGCACGGCGGTGCTCGACCTGCCGCAATGGATCGAGCCGATGTCGGCGGCGGCCCTGTCGCTGGTCGGCTTCGTCCTGCTCCTGCTGGCGCTGGCGCACACGCGCGGCCGGCTCGGCGCCACCGCGCAGCATGTCGACTGAGCGGCGGCGATGACCGTCGCCCTGCTCGGATTCGCCTGCCTGTTGCTGCTGTGCTTTCTGGGCTTTCCGCTCGGTTTCTCCACGCTGCTGACCGGGCTGGTCGGCTTCGCCGGCACGCGCGGCTGGGACTGGCACGCCGCGGTGACGATGATGGCGCAGCAGATCGTCGACACCGGAGCGAACTACGGCCTGTCGGTGATTCCGCTGTTCCTGCTGATGGGCGTTTTCATCCACCGCGCGAACATCTCGCAGGACCTGTTCGACGCCTCCAACGCCCTGGTGGGCCGCTTCCGCGGCGGGCTGGCGCAGTCCACCGTGCTCGCCTGCGCCGGCTTCGCCGCCGTTTCGGGCTCGTCGCTGGCGACCGCCGCGACCATGACCAAGGTCGCCATGCCGCACATGAGGCGCTACGGCTACGACGACACGCTGTCGGCCGGCGTGATCGCCGCCGGGGGAACCCTGGGGATCATGATTCCGCCTTCCGTGCCGCTGGTGATCTACGGCCTGGTGGCAGAGCAGGACATCGGCCGGCTGTTCATCGCCGGCTTCGCACCCGGCCTGCTGCTGGTCGCGCTCTACATGGCGGCGGTGTTCGCGGTGGTGCTCGTGCGCCCCGCGCTCGGTCCCGCCGGCGCCGCGGTGCCGCGCGCCGAGCGCTTTCGCACCTACCTCAACGTGTGGCCGGTCCTGGTACTGTTCGTGCTCGTGCTCGGCGGCATCTACTTCGGCGTCTTCACTCCGACCGAGGCCTCCGGCATCGGCGCCACCGGCGCCGGCGCTTTCGCCTGGTGGCGCGGCCGGCTGCGCAGCTTCGAGGAGCTCTACCAGACCCTGCTCGAGGCCTGCCGCATCACTGCCGCGCTGTTCATCGTAATCTTCGGCGCCCAGGTCTTCTCCAACTTCATCAACCTCTCGGGCCTGCCCGGCGCACTCTTCGACATGGTCGACGGCATGCACCTCTCGCCGGCGGGCACGGTGTTCGCCGTCTGCGTCATCTGCATCGTCATGGGAATGATCTTCGAGGCGATCGGCATCCTGCTGCTGATCGTTCCCGTGTTCCTGCCGATCCTCGTCTTCCAGGACGTCAATCTGATCTGGTTCGGCATCGTGATGGTGATCGTGGTCGAGCTCGGCCTGGTAACGCCGCCGATCGGCATGAACGTCTTCACGGTGCGCGCGATGATGCCCGACATCCGGCTGTCGCGGATCTTCCGCGGCGTGATGCCATTCGTCGTAGCAGACCTGGTCGCGCTCGCCCTGCTGTTCGCCTTTCCCGCAATCGCCACCTGGCTACCGTCAATCAAATGGTGAACAAACCGAACTTCGTCTTTATCCTTGCCGACGACCTCGGCTACGCCGACCTCGGCTGCTACGGCGGGCGCTCGCTCGCCGCGCCGGGCGGCTCGTGCTCGCCCAATATCGACCGCATGGCGGCCGAGGGCCTGCGCTTTTCGCAGGGCTACTCCAACTCGCCGGTATGCTCGCCGACGCGCTTCGCGCTCGCCACCGGGCGCTACCAGTACCGCCTGCGCGGCGGCTGGGACGAGCCGATCGCCGGCGGCGCGCGCGTCGACCCGGGCCTCGGCCCGGTGCTCGGCCTGCCTCCGGTGCAGCCGACGCTGGCGTCGCTCTTGCGCGACGCGGGCTACGCCACCGCGCTGGTCGGCAAGTGGCACCTGGGCTACGCGCCGCACTTCGGGCCGCTGAAGAGCGGCTACCAGGAGTTCTTCGGCGCCATGAGCGGCGGGCTGGACTACTTCACGCACTGCGACACCGCCGGAGTGCACGACCTGTGGGAGGACGAGACCGAGGTGCACCGCATCGGCTACCTCACCGACCTGATCAGCGAGCGCGCGGTCGACTACCTCGAGCGCCGGCGAGGGCAGACGGAGCCGTTTCTGCTCTCGCTGCACTACACCGCGCCGCACTGGCCGTGGGAAACGCGCGCCGACGAAGCCGAGGCCAAGCTGCTCGCAGCCACGCGCGAGCACATCGGGCATCTGTCGGGCGGCTCGGTCGAGACCTATCTGGCGATGATCCACCACATGGACGAGGGCATCGGCCGCATCCTCGCCGCGCTGAAGGACATCGGCGCGGATCGCAACACGGTGGTCGTCTTCACCAGCGACAACGGCGGCGAGCGGTTCTCCGACGTCTGGCCGCTCACCGGCAAGAAGATGGATTTGCTCGAGGGCGGCATCCGCGTGCCCTACATCGTGCGCTGGCCGGCGCGGGTAAAGGCCGGCGGCGAGACGCCGCAGCTCGCGATTACCATGGACTGGGTGGCGACCCTGCTCGAGGCGGCGGGCGTGGCGCCGCATGCGGACTACCCGCTCGACGGCGCGAGCCTGCTGCGGGTGCTGGAGGATCCGGCGCGCACCTTCGAGCGCGAGCTGTTCTGGCGCACGAACTACCGCAGCCAGCGCGCGCTGCGCGCCGGGCGCTGGAAATACCTGTCGACCGAAGACGGCGAATTCCTCTACGACCTCGAGCGCGACGCGCGCGAGCGCGCAAACCGCGCGCGGCGCGAGCCCGAGCGGCTCGCCGCCCTGCGCGAACGCTACGCCGAGTGGGAAAAGACCGTGCCGGGCGTGCCCGAAGGAGCGAGGGTCTCGCTCATCACCAACAGGAACAACATGGCGACGCCCACCCCCTGAGCACTAGGCGGCGAGGAACTGGTCCTCGTCCAATGCCATCGCGCCCGCGCCGCCGTTGAGCACCGTGTCGCGCAGCGCCGGCGCCTGCACCAGCACGTGGTCGGCGTAGAAGCGGGCGGTGGCGATCTTGGCCTTGTAGAACGCCTGCTCGCCCTCGCCCGCGGCCAGCTTCTTCTCCGCCGCGAGCGCGGCGCGCGCCATCTGCCAGCCGCCGGCGACCACGCCCATCAGCCTGAGGAACGGCACCGCGCCGGCCGAGGCCGCGCGCACGTCCTTGCCGAAGGTGGCGAGCAGCCAGTCGACCGCCTCGCCCACCGCCGCGCTGCCGGCCGCCAGGGTGCTGCGCATGCGCGCGAGATCCGGGCTGGCCGATTTCGCCAGCTCGGCGTCGAACTGCGCCAGCTGCTCGAGCCAGCCTTTTACCGTCGCCCCGCCCTCGCGCGCGATCTTGCGCCCGATCAGGTCGTTGGCCTGGATGCCGGTGGTGCCCTCGTAGATGGTGGTGATGCGCGCGTCGCGCAGGTGCTGCGCGGCGCCGGTCTCCTCGATGAAGCCCATGCCGCCGTGCACCTGGACGCCGAGCGAGGCGATCTCGATGCCGGTCTCGGTGCACCAGCCCTTGACCACCGGGATCATCAGATCGACGAAGGCCTGATGTTTCTTCCTGTCTTCAACAGAAGAAGCCTTACCTGAAAAATCCATTGCGGCCGCAACCACATAAGCAAGCGCGCGCATGGCCTCGGTCTGCGATTTCATCAGCATCAGCATCCGGCGCACGTCCGGGTGGCGGATGATGGGCACGGTCTGAGCGCCTTCGACCAGGTCCCTGCCCTGCATGCGCTCCCTGGCGTAGGCGAGCGCGCGCTGGAAGGCGCGCTCCGCGATCGCCACGCCCTCGAGGCCGACGGCGAAGCGCGCCGCGTTCATCATGATGAACATGTAGGCCAGGCCCTTGTTCTCCTCGCCCACCAGGTAGCCCTCGGCGTTCTCGAACACCATCACCGCGGTGGGGCTGGCGTGGATGCCGAGCTTGTGCTCGATCGAGGCACAGGTGGCGCCGTTGCGCGCGCCGAGCGAGCCGTCGGCATTGACCAGGAATTTCGGCACGATGAACAGCGAGATCCCTTTCACGCCCTCGGGCGCGTCGGGCGTGCGCGCCAGCACCAGATGCACGATGTTGTCGGTGAAGTCGTGCTCGCCGAAGGTGATGAAGATCTTCTGCCCCGAGATGCGGTAGTGGTCGCCCTCGCGCACCGCCTTGGTGCGCACCAGCGCCAGGTCCGAGCCGGCCTGCGGCTCGGTCAGGTTCATGGTCCCGGTCCAGGCGCCCTCCGCCATCTTCGGCAGGAAGGTCTGCTTGAGCTTGTCGCTGCCCGCGGTGAGCAGCGCCTCGATCGCCCCTTGCGTGAGCATCGGGCAGAGCGAAAACGACATGTTGGCCGAGGTGATCATCTCGGTCACCGGCGTCGACACCAGCTTCGGCAGGCCCTGCCCGCCCCATTCGCTTTCCAGCGGCAGCCCGGCCCAGCCGCCGTCGACGAACTGGCGGTAGGCGTCCTTGAAGCCCTTCGGCGTGGTGACCGCGCCGCGGTCCCACTTTGAACCCTCTTGATCGCCTGAAAAATTCAAAGGATCAAGAGCTTGCGAAGAGAACTTCGCAGCTTCCTCGAGGATTGCGTCGACCGTGTCAGGGGTCGCGTCCTCGTAGCCCGGGAGCTTGGCGACCGCGGACAAGCCGGCCAGCTCCTGCAGCACGAAGCGCATGTCCTTGAGCGGAGCGACGTAGGCGCTCATTTGTTCAGCTCCTCCACCAGCTGCGGCACGACCTGGAACAGGTCACCGACGATGCCGTAATCGGCGACCGAGAAGATTGGTGCTTCCTCGTCCTTGTTGACCGCGACGATGACCCGGCTGTCTTTCATCCCGGCCAGGTGCTGAATCGCGCCCGAGATGCCGACCGCGACGTACAGCTCGGGGGCGACGATCTTGCCGGTCTGCCCCACCTGCCAGTCGTTCGGCACGAAACCGGCGTCGACCGCGGCACGCGAGGCGCCCATCGCCGCGCCGAGCTTGTCCGCCAGCGGCTCGAGCAGCTTGAAGTTCTCGCCCGAGCCCATGCCGCGCCCGCCCGAGACCACCACCCGCGCCGAGGTGAGCTCCGGGCGCTCCGACTTGGAAACTTCGCGCCCGACGAAAGACGACAGCCCGCTGTCCGCCGGCGCGTCGACCTTCTCCACCGGCGCCGAGCCGCCGCTCGCGGCCACCGCGTCGAAGCCGGTGGCACGCACGGTGATCACCTTGATCGGGTCGGCCGACTGCACCGTGGCGATCGCGTTGCCGGCGTAGATCGGGCGCTGGAAGGTGTCGGGCGAGTCGACCGCGGTGATTTCGGAGATCTGCTGCACGTCGAGCAGCGCCGCAACGCGCGGCATGACGTTCTTGCCGTTCGAGGTCGCCGGCGCGAGCAGGTGCGAATAGCCCTTGGCGAGCGAGACGATGAGCGCGGCGACGTTCTCGGCGATCTCGTCGTCGAGCTGCGGCGCATCGGCGTGCAGCACCTTGGCCACCCCTGCGACCTGGGCCGCGGCCTTGGCGGCCTCGGCGCAGTCGTGGCCGGCCACCAGGAGGTGGATTTCGCCGCCGATCTTCTGTGCCGCGGCGACGGTGCTGAGGGAGGCCTTCTTGAGCGCCTTGTTGTCGTGTTCGGCGAATACGAGGATGGCCATCAGATCACCTTGGCTTCATTTCTGAGTTTTTCGACCAGGGCCTTCGCGTCGGGCACCTTCACCCCGCCCTTGCGCTTGGGCGGCTCGGCGACCTTGAGCGTCTTCAGTCGCGGCGCGACGTCGACCCCGAGCGCCTCGGGCTTGAGATTCTCGAGCGGCTTCTTCTTCGCCTTCATGATGTTCGGCAGGGTGACGTAGCGCGGCTCGTTCAGGCGCAGGTCGGTGGTCACGACCGCCGGCAGCTTGATCGAAATGGTGTCCAGGCCGCCGTCGACTTCGCGCGTGACCTGAGCCTTGTCGCCCTCGAGCTTGACCTTCGAGGCGAAGGTCGCCTGCGCCCAGCCCATCAGCGCGGCGAGCATCTGCCCGGTCTGGTTCGAGTCGTCGTCGATCGCCTGCTTGCCCATGATCACCAGGCCCGGTTTTTCGCGTTCACAGATCGATTTCAAGAGTTTTGCCACTGCAAGGGGCTGCAGTTCGGCGGCGGTTTCCACCAGGATCGCGCGGTCGGCGCCGATCGCGAGCGCGGTGCGCAGCGTCTCCTGGCAGGCCTGCGGGCCGCACGACACCACCACCACCTCGGTCGCGGCGCCGGCCTCCTTCAACCGCATCGCCTCCTCCACCGCGATCTCGTCGAAGGGGTTCATCGACATCTTGACGTTCGCCGTCTCGACCCCGCTGCCGTCCGACTTGACCCGAACCTTGACGTTGTAGTCGACCACGCGCTTGACGCTGACCAGGACTTTCATGGGCTGGAATCTTGCCTTGAGGGGAGTGTGCAATTATATCGGTCATGAGCTGGAAGGGCGAACTGCTGCACATCCACATCGCCGACGCCGGGTCGCGGCCGATGCGCGCGCTGGCCGAGGCCCGCCTCGTGCCGGGCGTCGGGATCGAGGGCGACCGCTACGCCACGCGCAGTGGAACCTATTCGGACCGCCATAACGTCGACCGCGAGGTCACGCTGATCGAGTTTGAAACGCTCGAGGCCCTCGCGCGCGATCACGGCATCGAGCTCGCCCCGCACGAGCACCGCCGCAACCTCACCACGCGCGGCGTGCCGCTCAACCACCTGGTGGGACGCTATTTCAGGGTCGGCGATTGCGTGCTGCACGGCGAACGGCTCAACGTGCCCTGCCTGTATCTGGAAAACCTGCTCGGCAAGAAGGTGTTCAAGCCGCTCGTCAACCGCTCGGGGCTCAACTGCCGCATCGAGAGCGGCGGCACGATCCGGCGGGGTGTGGCGGTGGAGCCCTGCGGCATTTGATTCGAAATCGATAAGAGAAGGCGCGAATGCTCGTCAGGTCCCTCAGCCTCGCCAGGTCGATCCTCAAGCGGACGGGGCTGCTGCCCGTGGTCAAGCGTATCCTCTACCGGCCAACCGATGCCGGCGCGCGCCAGCGCCCGGCGAGCGGTCTGCGCTACCGGCTGAAGCTGTTGATCGAGCAGGGAATCTATGCCTCCGTGGAGCAGGTGCACGATGTGCCCCCGATCGAACATTACTGCTCGGAGAGGTACCTCGACCCTCTACTCGCATCATTCGGTTACCGCACGGACGACGATTTCTTCGTCGACGAGATAGTCGAGGCGATGGAGCGATGCACCGGGCCGCACCGGATCCTGAGCGTTGGCAGCGGAAACTGCGATACCGAAATCCGTTTTGCCGAGCGCCTGCAGGCGGCGGGCCGGCGCGACTTCGTGATCGAATGCATGGATATCAACGCCGAAATGCTCCGTCGCGGCGCCATGCAGGCGAAATCGCAAGGGGTCGGCGAATTTATCGTGCCCTTGCGAGGCGACTTCAATGCCTGGCGGCCAGCGGGGCAGGTCTACACGGCGATCATCGCCTATCAGTCCCTTCATCACGTCGTCAATCTCGAGGGTCTGTTCGATTCGATTCGCGACGCACTGCTGCCCGAGGGGATATTCCTCACCAGCGACATGATCGGCCGCAACGGCCACATGCGCTGGCCCGAAGCGCACGAGATCGTAAACGAGTTCTGGCGCAGGCTTCCGGCGTCCTATCGTCACAACCACTTGCTCGGAGCCACTACCGAGGAATACGTCAACTACGATTGCTCCAAGGCGGGCTTCGAAGGAATACGGGCGCAGGATATTCTGCCCCTGCTCATCGAGAGATTTTCGTTCAAGATGTTCATTCCGTTCCGAAACGTGCTCGATGCCTTCATCGATCGCGGAATCGGACCGAATTTCGATCCCGAGCGCGCGTGGGATAGAGACTTCATCGACCAGGTACACGCGGCAGACGTTGCGGCCCTCGAGAGCGGACGCATCAAGCCGACGCATCTGCTCGCGTCAATGACCGTACGCCCCCTATTTACTTGCCGTTATCCGGGCAACCTGTCTCCGGATTTCTGCGTTCGGAGGCCGTAGCTCCAAGGCGCACCAAGCAACTCCGCCGGCTAGCGGAAGATGACGTGCGGCAACCAGGTCGCCATCGCCGGGAACAGGGCGAGCACGACGAGCATCAGCAGCTGGATGATCACGAACGGTACGACGCCTCGATAGATGTGCATGGTCGTGACCTCGGGCGGCGCCACGCTGCGCAGGTAGAAAAGCGCGTAGCCGAGCGGCGGAGTCAGGAAGGAGGTCTGCAGGTTGACCGCCATCATGATGCCCAGCCAGATCGGGTCGAGCCCGAACTTGAGCAGCGCCGGCCCGACGATCGGCACCACGATGAACAGAATCTCGATGGTGTCCAGAAAGAACCCCATCACGAACATCAATCCCATCACCACGATCATCGCGCCGAGCGCGCCGCCGGGAATTCCGCCGAGAAACTCGTGCACCATGTCGTCGCCGCCGAGGCCGCGGAACACGAGCGAGAACAGCTGCGCGCCGATGATGATGACGAAAATCATCGAGCTCAGGCGCGCCGTGGTCCGCGTCACCTGGACAAGGGTGTCGTCGCGGAACACGCGCACCAGCGCGACCAGCAGCCCCCACAGGATGCCGAGGCACATGAGCATGGCGAGCGCGGTCGAGACGTACTCGAGCGCCGTGATCTGGTCGCGCGTCACCCGCATGTCGACGAAGCTCGTCAGGATGATCACGCCGATCAGGCTGACCGCCGCGGTGTAGACCGGCAGCGGCTTGCCCTCGGCTAGACGGTGCCCGGCGAGCAGCGTGGCGCCGATCGCGCCCACCCCCGCCGCCTCGGTCGGCGTGGCGATGCCGACCAGGATCGAGCCGAGCACCGAGACGATCAGCACCAGCGGCGCGACCAGCGCGTGCATCACTCGGCCCGTCATGTTGCCGGACTGCATCGAGTCGTCGCGCGGAATCGCCGGCGAGGCGCCCGGCTTGAGGAAGGCGAGGCCGATCTGGTACAGGATGTACATGCCCACCAGCGCGAGCCCTGGGATCAGCGCGCCGGCGAACAGGTCGCCCACCCCCACCGGCTCAGGGGAGAAGTTGCCGAGCAGGCGCTGCGCTTCCTGGTGCGCGTTGGAAATCTGGTCGCCCAGCACCACCAGCACGATCGACGGCGGAATGATCTGCCCGAGCGTGCCTGCCGCAGCGATCGATCCGCAGGCGAGCCTGGGGTCGTAGCCGCGCCGCAGCATGGTCGGCAGCGAGAGCAGGCCCATGGTGACGACGGTGGCGCCGACGATGCCGGTCGATGCGGCGAGCAGCGCGCCAACCACCGACACCGAGATTCCCAGGCCGCCGCGCAGGCGGCCGAAGAGCTGCCCCATGGTGTCGAGCAGTTCCTCCGCGACCTTCGAGCGCTCGAGCATGACTCCCATGAAGATGAACAGCGGCACCGCGATCAGCACCTCGTTGGTCATGACGCCGAAGATGCGGTTCGGGAACACGCCCAGGAAGTCGGCGTCGAACACCCCCATCGCCATGCCGAGCAGGCCGAAGATCAGCGCGGTGCCGGCGAGCGTGAAGGCAATCGGGTAGCCGAGCAGAACCAGCACGCACAGCACGACGAACATGGCGAGATCGAGCCACTCGCCGAATTGCGCGATCATTCGCCGTGCTCCGCTTCGCCGTCGAATTTGCCTCGCGACGGCGTCACGCGGGCGAGGAACAGCGCCGACTGCAACACCAGCGACACCGATTGCAGGCCGAGCAGTCCGGCGAACACCAGGATCAGGGTCTTGAGCAGGAACACCGCCGGAATGCCCATGCGCCCTTCCGGCGAGCCTTCGAGCACCGCCCAGGACGCCGCAGCGTATGGCCAGGTGACCCAGAAGATGAGGATGCACATCGGGATCAGGAACACGAACGTGCCGATGATGTCGATCACCGCCCTGCCGCGCGCCGAAGCAATGCTGTAGAAGATGTCGCAGCGCACGTGCCCGTTGTGGACCAGCGCGAAGCCCGCGCAGCCCATGAACACGAAGGCGTGCATGTAGACGACCGATTCCTGGAGCAGGGTCGACCCCAGGCCGAAGACGTAGCGCATCAGCACCACGCCGAACGTGACCAGCACCATGCCGAGCGTGAGCCACGCCAGGACGCGCCCGATCCAGTCATTCATCAGGTCGATCGCGGCCGCGATCCGCTTGAGGCCGTTCATCTCGCGCTTCTTCTTATAGACGCGCTCACCCCGGCGGAATCGTACGATCCCGCCGGGAGAGCGCTCACGCCGCCGACGTTCAGCCCTTGAAGTTCGCCGAACGTGCGTTCAGGAAGCCTTGCTCACCAAGCCGGCTCCAGCCAATCGCCTTGGCGCGCGCCGCCATGAAGTTGTCGTAGACCTTCTTGGTGAACGGGTCCTTGTTGCCGACCTCGGCGACCACCTCCTGGGACGCATCGTAGAACCCCTTCAGTATCTCGGGTGAGTACTCGCGCAGCTGGACACCGTGCTTGTTGATCAGTACGTCGAGGGCATCGGCGTTCTTGTAGGTGAATTCGGCGAACTCGTTCGCCGACTCGGCCGTCACCGCCGTGCGGATGATCTCCTGGTGCTCCTTCGACAGGCCGGCCCACACCTTCTTGTTGACCAGCACTTCGCCCGTGGTGCTCGGTTCGTGGATTCCCGGCCAGTAGTAGAACTTCGCGACCTTGTAGAAGCCGAAGGCCAAATCGTTGAACGGGCCGACCCATTCCGTGCCGTCGATCGTGCCGGCTTGCAGCGCGGGAAAGATCTCGCCGCCCGGCAGGTTGACGACCGTCGCGCCCAGGCGGCGCAGCACCTCGCCGCCGAGACCGGGCATGCGGAACTTGAGGCCCTTGAAGTCTTCCAGCGTCCTCATCTCCTTGCGGTACCAGCCGCCCATCTGCACGCCCGTGCTGGCGCGCATGAACGGAACCACGCCGAACTGGTCGCACAACTCCGTATACAGCTTGAGCCCGTCGCCCCACAGCATCCACGCGTAGTGCTCGTCGGGGGTAAGGCCATAGGGCACCACGGTGAAGAAGTTGAACGCGGGCGACTTGCCTTGCCAGTAGTAGGAGGCCGAGTGGCAAATTTCGGCCTTGCCCTGCGAAACGGCGTCGAACGACTGAAACGGGGGCACCAGCTCGCCGGCCGCGTAGACCTTGACCTGCAACTTGCCGCCCGACATGGCGGTGATGCGCTGGGCAAGCCGTTCGGCGCCGGTGCCCAGGCCGGGAAAGTTCTTCGGCCAGGTGGTCACCATCTTCAGCTGCTTAATGCCCTGCGAGATCGCCGGCGCCGATACGGTTGCGGCGGCTGCCGCGACGCCACCCACGGCGGCGCCCTTCAGAAACTTGCGACGTTTCATGGTCGAACCTCCTCCTGGATTGATCAACACGCCGGTTCCGAGCTCGAATTGCCGGGACCCGGCGCGGCGACAGGAGTATGTAAGCTAAGACAGCTTGGCGCAAGCCGGGGCCGTTTCGAACAGCGCGTCCACGGCGAGGGCGCCGCCGCCCTGCTCGTACAGCATCACCGGATTGACATCGATCGAGGCGACGCGGGCGCGCCAGCCGAGCATGGCGTCGCCCAGCTGCACCGCCATGCGGGCGAACGCACCGATATCGAGCGCCGGCTGGCCGCGCGCACCGCAAAGGAGCGGCGCGATGCGCAGCCGCGCCAGCGCCGCAAGCGCGTCTCGTTCACCGAACGGCGGCAGCAGGAGCTGGAAATCCTTCAACGCCTCGAGGTAGATGCCGCCGTCGCCGACCAGCACCACCGGTCCGAACGACGGATCGACCCGCGCCCCGAGCGCGAGCTCCCTGCGCCCCGCCGCGTGGCGCGCCACCAGCACGCCGTCAGCCGCGGGAATGCGGGACTTGAGTTCATGAAAAGCATCCAGTACATCCGCTTCGGCCCGCAGGCCGAGCCGCACCAGCCCGAGCTCGGTCTTATGCGGCACGCTCGCCGAGCAGGCCTTGAGCACCACCTTCGGCCCCAGCGCGGCGAAGGCTGCGCGCGCCTCTTCCTCCGAGCGGCACAGGCGGTGCTCGACGACCGGCACACCGGCCGCGGCGAGCAGCGCGAGACTTTGCGCTTCGTCAAGGAATCTTGATTTCGACTCGGGCACATCGGGAACCCCCGCCGGATTCGATTGCCGGTGTTCCCTTCTCATCAGCTCGGCGTGCTCGGCGAGCTGCTTGAGCGCGATCATCGCCTCGCGCTCGCGCACGAACGCCGGCAGCCCGGCCTTCTCGAACTCGACGCGCACCGCCGCCTGCGGCGCGGCGAGCGCGACCGCTCGCCCGGTGTCGCGCGCGTAGGCGGCGAAGTCGCGCGCGAAGCCGGCGACGTCGTAGCCGGCGCCGGCGACCGGCAGCGCGACGAGAGTAAGGTCGCTTTCGACCTGTGCCGCGAGCACCGGCAGCGCGTTGGCGAACAGCAGCGCGTTGCCGAGCAGCGCGCCGGTGACGTCAAGCGGGTTCGTCGCGGTAGCGAAGCCCGGCAGCACCGCGGCGAGCTGCTCGCGCGCCGCGGGCGGAAACTCGGCCAGCGGCAGGCCGAGCTCGTCGGCGGCGTCGGCCGCCATGACGCAGCTGGCGCCGGAGTTGCTCAGCGCGACGAAGCGCTTGCCGCGCGGGCGCCAGCCCTCGAGGTAGAGCCGCCCCGCGGCGACCAGCGCGTAGGGGTCGTCGACGCGCCAGATCGCGTGGCGCTCGAAGAAGGCGTCCACCACCCGGTCCTCGCTTGCCAGCGCCCCCGTGTGCGAGCTCGCCGCGCGGCGGCCGCTCTCGGTGCGGCCGGCCTTGACCGCGACGATCGGCAGGTCGCGCTCGCGGGCGGCCTCGGCCACCGCCGCCAGCCGCTCGGGGTCGGCAATCGCCTCCATGTACAGCAACAGCAGGCGCACGCCGTCCTCGGCCACGATCTCGGCCGCTAGGTCGGCCACCGTGACGTCGGCCTCGTTGCCGGTGGCGTGCACGTGGCGCACGTCCAGGCCGCGCTCGCGCGCCAGGGCGTAGATCGCCTGCGAGCAGGCGCCGCTCTGACTGACGATCGCGACCGGGCCGTCGCGCCCTTCCATTTCGTTGAACACGGTCGAGAAGTTGGCCACCGCGCCGGTGGCGAAATTCGCCAGACCCTGGCAGTTCGGCCCCACCAGCCGCATGCCGGCCGCGCGCGCCGCGGCGAGCATGCGGTCCTGCATCGCCCGTCCGGCGGCGCCGATTTCACCGAAGCCCGAGGACATCACTACGCACACCTTGACCCCGCGCGCGGCGCAGGCGGCGACCGCGCCGACCGCCTCCTCGCCCGAAACCGCGACGATCGCCAGCTCGGGCGCCTGCGGCAGCGAGGCGACGTCGGGATAGGCCTTCAGGCCCTGCACTTCGGCGCGCGCCGGGTTGATCGGGTAGATTACGCCGCGGAAGCCGTAGCGCTTCATGTACAGGATCGGCCGGCCGCCGACCTTGTGCGGATTGTCCGAGGCGCCGACGATCGCAATCGATGCGGGGGCGAGCGCGGCGCGCAAGTTGGCGGTCTTTGTCATAAGAACAATCATAATCGGGGTCAGAGTCGAATTTCCTCGACTTGAGTTGCTGTTTCGAGCTGCTGAGGGAAATTCGACTCTGACCCCGATTATCTATTTCCGCGAAAGGGCAAGTTCTTGAGCTGGTCCATTCCTCTGCGCGCGGTGCTCGCCGCGCTGGCGATCCACACCCTCTGGGGCGGCAACCCGGTCGCGGTGAAGCTCGGGCTGGAGGCGTTCCCGCCGCTGTGGAGCGGCCTGCTGCGCTTCGCCCTGGGCAGCGCCTGCGTCGCCGCCTGGGCGCTGGTGGCGCGCATCCCGCTGCGTCCGGCGCCGGGCGAGTGGCCCGCGCTGCTCGGCATCGGGCTGCTGTTCACGCTTCAGATCGCACTGATGAATTTCGGCTTCAACGCCACCGCGGCGGTGAACGGCGCGGTGCTGATCGCCACCAACCCGCTGTTCGGCGTTCTGTTCGCGCATTTCCTGATCCCAGGCGACCGCCTGCGCCCGCTGCGCGCGCTCGGCGCGCTGGTCGCCTTCGCCGGCGTCGCGCTGGTGCTCGCCCGCGGCGCCGCGCCCGGCGGCGCGGGATACGGCGACTGGATCGTGCTCGCCAGCGCCTGCCTGCTCGGCCTGCGGCTGGCGCTCTCGGGCCGGCTGCTCAGGCGCGTCAACGCGGTGCGGCTCACCCTGTGGCAGATGCTCGTTTCGCTGCCGCTGTTCGCCATCGGCGCGCTCGGCTCCGAAACAATCCGCTTCGAGAGCATCGGCTTCGCGCCGCTGGCCGGGATCGTCTACCAGGGGGTGGTGGTGGCGGGGCTCGCTTTCACGGTGAACTTCTATCTCATCCGCCGCTATACGCCGAGCGTGATGATCAGCTTCAACTTCGTCGCCCCGGTCACCGGGGTGCTGCTCGGCGCCTGGATCCTCGGCGAGCCGATCACCGCCGGCCTGCTGGGCGGCATGCTGCTGGTCGCCGCCGGGCTGGTCCTCATCACGCGCCGCTGAGCGCGCGCAGCCGCAGCGTGCGCGCGCGCCAGCCGGCGGCGCCGGCGACGAGGCCGCAGGCGGCGGCGATGGCAAAGGCGATCGCGTAGCTGCCGGTGACGTCGAACAGGCGCCCCGCCATCCACGGCCCGAGCGCGCTGCCGAGCGCGCTGCCGAACAGGCACATGCCCAGGATCAGGCCGAAGCGCGCGCCGCGGAAGCGGTCGCTGACCATCGCCGGGGTGAGCGATGCGGTCGCCGAGTAGCCGACGCCGAGCATCACGGCGTAGCCGTAGGCGCCCCAGCGGCTCGGCATCGCGCCGACCAGCGCCAGCGCGCCCACCGCCGCGACCAGGATCACGATGCCGATGACGTAGATCACCTCGCGCTCGAAGCGGTCCGCGAGCCAGCCGCCGCCGGTCTTGCCGAACACGCTCGCCACCCCCACCACCCCGACCACCGATGCCGCCGCCATCGCCACCATGCCGTGGTCGACCAGGAACGCCACCTGGTGCACGTGCAGGGTCTGCGAGCAGACGTTGCCGAAGAAGTACGCCGCCAGCACCAGCCAGAACGGCTGCGTCAGCATCGCCTCGCCCAGGGTCGCCTCGTGCGCGCTGTCCGCCGGCGCCCTGCCTGCGCGCGGCGCGGGCGCGGGGCGCACCGCCTCGTCGCGCATCAGGAAAAGGGCCGCCGGCACGATCCAGCCGGCGCAGATCGCGCCCAGGATCTGCCACGCGCTGCGCCAGCCGAGCGATTCGATCAGCGCCTGGCACAGCGGCACCACCAGCAGCATGCCGAGGCCGATGCCCGAGCTGACGATGCCGAGCGAGAGGCCGAGCCGGTCCATGAACTGGCGCTGCACCATCACCACCGCCGGCACCCAGCCGCAGCACGCCACCGCGAGCGCGGTGAACAGGCCGAAGCCGAGGTAGAGGTGCCCTGGCGAGTCGATGAAGCTGTTGCCGTACAGCGCCAGCCCGAGCGCGACGCCGCCGAACACGACCAGGCGCCGCGGGCCGATGCGGTCGCAGAGCATGCCGATGAGCGGATTGGCGCCGCCGTGCACCAGGGTGAAGACCGAGAACGCGCCCGCCAGCACCGAGCGGCTCCAGCCGAACTCGCGCAGCAGCGCGACCAGGAACACGCTGTACGAGTACCACACGCCGTAGGTCAGCCCGAGCGTGCCGCCGATCGCCGCGAGCGTGAGGTGGCGGCGGTTCATGCGCGGCGCGGCTCAGGGCCGCACGCCGAA
>Ga0315556_1000576_pt1 | contig 22802 bp, 12 predicted proteins | sample SalMarSW160310MG_FD_202112 | JGI IMG/M metagenome (GOLD analysis project Ga0315556, IMG submission 202112) | Salt marsh sediment microbial communities from the Plum Island Ecosystem LTER, Massachusetts, United States - Salt Marsh Sediment SW1603-10 ...
CCCTATGCCCTGGTTGGATGGCAAAGCGCTGGTCATCAAATTCGCTTGACCCGCGGAAACGAGACCCTTCGTGTTAGCCCAACTCCCGGTCGTGGAAATCGAGGCTAGACCAAGCGACGGAGATCGCCCGCGAGATCGGATTTCACAGGATCCGAGTCGAAGAACGTTTCTAGGTCCTATTCGACCCGATCCTCGGCAACGGCCTCGACGACCTCCAGGGTGAGGCTTCCACGGGCCAGGCGGGCGTCAAGGTGGTCTCCGGGGCGCACCTGCCGTGCATCCGTGACGACCTTCCCTGATGGCGGCCTGCGAAGGATGGCATAGCCCCGCGTCAGTGTGGCGAGGGGGCTCCGCGCCTCGAGACCCTCCACGGACCGGGCCAGCCGCTCAGCTTTGTCCTTCAAGCTCCTCTGCAACGCCTCGTCCAGTCGTCGGCCCAAAGTGCTCAGGATTAACCGCTTGCGCGCCAGCTCTGGACGCGGTGATACTCCCTTGATGCGCAGAGCTAGCGGTCCCAACTGCCCCCGCGCGGCCTCCAGCTTCCTCTCTAGGGCGATCTCCATACGGCGCTGCAAGTCGTCAAGGCGTTGCTGTCGCCCCTGTAGCCGATCGAGAGGATGCAAGAGGCGCAGATGCCTCTCCACGGCGGCGAAGCGCTGCCGGAATGCGAACAGGACCCTTGCTTGGGCACTACTGAGGCGCTGCTCGGACGCCCGCAGGCGCTGCTCCAGGTGCTGCGCCGAGGGGCTGACCAGCTCCGCCGCGGCCGATGGCGTTGCGCCCCGCACATCGGCGGCCAAGTCGGCGATGGTCAGGTCGATCTCGTGGCCGATGCCGGTGACGATGGGGGCGACGGAGCGGCGGATGGCACGAGCGAGGGCCTCGTCGTTGAAGGCCTGCAGGTCCTCCAGCGACCCTCCGCCCCGCGCCAGGATCAGGACATCGCACTCCGCCCGCTCACTGGCCAGATCCAAGGCGGCGACGAGGCTCTCCGCCGCCCCCTGACCCTGCACCTGCGCCGGATAGATCAGGACCGGCAGGGCGGGAAATCGCCGTCCCAGCACGGTGAGCAGATCGCGAACCGCGGCCCCCGTCGGTGAGGTGATCAGTCCGACCTGGCACGGGATGGCCGGGAGTGGGCGCTTTGTTGCCTCGTCGAACAATCCCTCGGCGGCCAGCTTCAGCTTGAGCCTCTCGAATTGGAGGCGCAGCGCCCCCTCTCCCGCCGGTTCCATGTGCTCGACGAGGAGCTGAAAATCACCTCGACCCTCGTAGAGACCGACTCTTGCCCGGACCAGCACTCGCTGATGGTTTGCCGGTTTGAAGCGGAGCAGCAGCCGCTTGGACCGGAACATGGCACAGCGCACCTGGGCAGCCTCGTCCTTGAGGGAGAAATAGATGTGACCCGAGGCCGGCTGGGCCAGGTTCGACAGCTCACCCTCCACCCAGAGCAAAGGAAAACTGCCTTCGAGCACCGCGCGGACCTCGCGGTTGAGGCGCGAAACGCTGTAGATGTCGCGGGAGAAGTCCAGCGCCCCGAGGGCGGGATCCAGGTCCGGTTGACGGTGAGCGAAGCTGCGGGTCGACATCCCGCCGAGTTTACCCTCCGGGGCTCCAAATCTATAATCCGCCCTCACCTCTTTCGGTGGGCAGACCCCTTTGCAACCGGTATCACCATGCGCCTGATCAAGGAAGCCCTCACCTTCGACGACGTTCTCCTCGTGCCGGCCCACTCCAGTGTGCTGCCGAACGACGCGGACCTCGGCACCCGCCTGACACGCGACATCGAGCTCAAGATCCCGCTGATCTCGGCGGCCATGGACACGGTCACCGAGTCCCGGCTCGCGATCGCCCTGGCCCTGGAGGGTGGGATCGGCATCGTGCACAAGAACATGAGCCCCGAGCGTCAGGCACGCGAGGTGCTGGCCGTGAAGAAATACGAGAGCGGCATCATTCGCGATCCGATCACGGTGACGCCGGAGACCAGCATCGGCGAGGTCATGCAGATCACCAGGTCCCACAATATATCCGGTGTGCCCGTGGTCACCGGGGACGGACAGCTCTCCGGCATCGTTACCGGGCGCGACCTGCGCTTCGAGACCCGCCTGGAGGCCCCCGTCTCCTCCATCATGACCCCCCGAGAGCGGCTGGTGACCGTCCGCGAGGGCGCCAGCCGCGGCGAGGTCGTGAGTCTGCTGCACGAGCATCGGATCGAGAAGGTGCTGGTGGTCAATGCGGAATTCGAGCTGCGCGGCATGATCACCGTCAAGGACATCCAGAAGGCCAAGGACTTCCCAAATGCCTCCCGCGACGACCACGGACGCCTGCGGGTGGGCGCCGCGGTCGGTGTAGGCGCCGGTACCGACGAGCGGGTTGCCGCGCTCGTTGCAGCCGACGTGGATGTGGTGGTGGTGGACACCGCCCACGGGCATTCCCAGGGCGTTCTCGATCGCGTGGCCTGGGTCAAGAAGGAGTTTCCCGACGTTCAGGTGATCGGCGGCAACATCGCTACGGCTGCCGCCGCCCGCGCACTCCTGGAGGCGGGGGCGGACGCCGTCAAGGTCGGCATCGGTCCTGGCTCCATCTGCACCACCCGCATCGTGGCGGGCGTCGGCGTCCCCCAGATCACGGCCGTCTCCGACGTCACCGAGGCCCTTGCCGGCAGCGGTGTGCCCCTGATCGCGGACGGGGGACTTCGTTACTCTGGGGACATCGCCAAGGTCATCGCCGCGGGAGCGCACAGCGTTATGGTCGGCGGCCTCTTCGCGGGCACAGACGAATCTCCCGGCGAGATCGAGATCTACCAGGGCCGCTCCTACAAGTCCTATCGCGGCATGGGCTCCCTGGGTGCCATGGGCGCCAAGGAAGGCTCCAGCGACCGCTACTTCCAGGAATCCACGGAGCAGGAGAAGCTGGTGCCGGAGGGGATCGAGGGGCGTGTCGCCTACAAGGGCAGCGTCCTCAACGTCATCCACCAGCTCATGGGCGGGCTGCGATCGAGCATGGGCTATACGGGGTGCGCCGACATCGAGGAGATGCGGACCAAGCCGGAGCTGGTGCGGGTCAGCGGCGCCGGTATGCGCGAATCCCATGTGCACGACGTGCAGATCACCAAGGAAGCGCCGAATTACCGCATCGAGACTTGAATCACCTCGCGCAAAGACGCCAAGGCGCTAAGGCTGATCGAAATTTTCGTCACTTTGCGCCTTGGCGTCTTGGCGCGAGTTTTTCTCAATCGGTTTGGTGCATGATTGACACTCCGAGCACGATCCATGCTGATCGCATCCTGATCCTGGACTTCGGCTCCCAATACACCCAGCTCATCGCCCGTCGCGTGCGCGAAGCAGGAGTCTATTGCGAGCTCCACCCCTGGGACATGGACGCCGAGCACATCCGCGGTTTCGGCGCGAAAGGGGTCATCCTTTCGGGCGGACCCGAGTCGGTGCACGATGAAGCCACACCGAGGGCCGACGATGCCCTATTCGAGCTCGGTGTCCCCCTGCTCGGCATCTGCTATGGCATGCAGACCATGGCCGCCCAGCTCGGTGGCCGCGTGGCCCCGTCCACGCACCGCGAATACGGCTACGCCCAGGTGCGCGCCCGTGGTCATTCGCGGTTACTGCGGGACATCGAGGACCACAGGAGCCCCGAGGGCTACGGCCTGCTGGACGTCTGGATGAGCCACGGCGATCGGGTGGACGGCCTGCCCCCCGGCTTTCAGGCCATCTGCACCACCGACAACGCCCCCTTGGCGGGCATGGCCGACGAAGCAAGGGGCTTTTACGGCCTGCAGTTTCATCCGGAGGTTACCCATACCCACCAGGGTCAGCGCGTCATCGAGCGCTTCGTCCACGGCATCTGCGGTTGCGGCGGCCTCTGGACTGCGGAGAACATCATCGAGGACGCCGTCGCCGACGCCTGCCGGCGAGTCGGCGACGATCAGGTCCTGCTCGCCCTGTCCGGCGGCGTCGATTCCTCGGTCGTCTCCGCCCTCCTGCACCGAGCCATCGGGGATCAGCTCACCTGCATCTTTGTCGACAACGGGCTGCTGCGCCTCGACGAGGGCGACCAAGTCATGCAGACCTTCGCCCGACACATGGGGATCAAGGTTATCCGCGCCGATGCCGAGGAGCGGTTCCTCCGCAAGCTCCAGGGGGTCACGGATCCGGAGCAAAAGCGCAAGATCATCGGCAACACCTTCATCGAGGTGTTCGAGGAGGAGGCCTCGAAGCTGCCCAACGTCGAGTGGCTGGCCCAGGGAACCATCTACCCGGACGTGATCGAGTCTGCGGGGGCCAAGACCGGCAAGGCCAAGGTCATCAAGTCTCACCACAACGTCGGGGGACTGCCTGAAAATATGAGGCTCGAGCTGATCGAGCCCCTGCGCGAGCTGTTCAAAGACGAAGTACGCAAGATCGGCATGGAGCTTGGCCTGCCCTACGAGATGGTCTATCGTCATCCCTTCCCCGGCCCTGGGCTCGGGGTGCGCATCCTCGGCGAGGTCCACAAGCCCTGGGCTGACATCCTGCGTCGGGCTGACCACATCTTCATCGAAGAGCTCCATCGGGCCGAGCTCTACGATAAGGTCTCGCAGGCTTTCGCCGTGTTCTTGCCGGTAAAGTCCGTCGGCGTGGTGGGCGACAATCGGCAGTACGATCACGTGATCGCTCTGCGGGCGGTCGAGACCCTGGACTTCATGACCGCACGCTGGGCCCACTTGCCCTATGATTTTCTCGATCAGGTCTGCCGGCGGATCGTCAACGAGGTCCGCGGGGTGTCGCGGGTTGTCTACGACATTACCGGCAAGCCGCCGGGGACCATCGAGTGGGAATGAGCTTCGACAAGGGCCCGGACCGACGCGACGGGGTACGCCGACGCGCAAAGCTGTCCGTGCAACAGGCAATGGTCAACCCCGGCGGGGCCTGACGGCGAGCTTGCCCGACCTGCCGTCGCGCCGGCGGACACCGATCACATCCCCCTGGATCGCCATGCCGAGCCACGAAGAGGTGATGCACCGCGCGCTGTTACTCGCGGAACGGGCATCGACGCAAGGTGAGGTTCCGGTCGGGGCAGTCCTGGTCCGAGACGGCGAGATCGTCGGCGAAGGCTGGAACCAGCCCATCTCGACGAACGACCCGAGCGCCCATGCCGAGATCCTCGCCCTGCGCGACGCCGGTCGCCGCCTCGGCAACTATCGGCTACCGGGCACCAGCCTCTATGTCACGCTCGAGCCCTGCCCAATGTGTGCCGGTGCCATCATTCACGCACGAGTCGCGCGTGTCCACTTCGGGGCGGCGGATCCCAGGGGAGGAGCTTGCGGCAGTGTCTTCGACCTTCTGCCATCGGACTCCCGCTTCAACCACCGCACCGACTGCACCGGCGGCCTCCTGGCAGTGGCATGCGGGGAGCTGTTACAGAACTTCTTTCGTTCCCGCCGGTAGCCCGTAAATCGATTTCCGGGGTGCTACAAGTATCGTAAACGGCTACAATTCAACGTTCTCTACGGCAACAGCCGCGAGTTTGGAGAGGTGCCGGAGTGGCCGAACGGGCTTGACTCGAAATCAAGTGAGGGCTTACGCCCTCCGTGGGTTCGAATCCCACCCTCTCCGCCAAATCAATAACTTATCTTCGCGCCATTTCGCGTCAGTCGCGCCGACATATGTAGTTTGCGTGCATGCGATGTCACCTGTTGTGTCACCTGCCCCATTGAACAGAGCCCACAGTCGCCAAGGGCTACACACCACTTCGGCTTCTGAAGTGTCACCTGCTGTCACCTGCTGAGGATGGTTTTGATCCTGCGCCGCCCGATCTGCCGGTAACCAATCACGCTGGCCACTATCGGTACTCCCGGTCATGCGTGGTGGAGCCTGTCGGTAAGTCTCCGCGCGTCATGGTGCATGCAAGCGATCGGCTGTTATGCTTCCAAACTGACCGGGCACGGCCCTTCGCGCCAAGCGCTTGCAAGGGACTCAACGGCGTGCCGGATGCGCTACGGCCCTGCCTACCAGGGACTGCCCGCCACGGGCTTCACATTCGCTGGCGACCAGAGTGAGATGTCGCATCGGAAAGCAGCCAATCCTCCTGACTCACGGAACCGAGGAACAATTATGAACGAATCTGAAAATGCCTTCGCTACAGATTCGCTGGATAATCTCCGTCGCCGCCTCCTCGATCTTACCGCCCGTAACCGCCTGCTGAACTTTACCCACGGCCGCCAGGGGAACATCCGCATCATCGACGAGTTGCCGGATGAGCTCCACCGCATGCTTCTTTCCGAAGAGGAGCTTAGGTTTCAGGCGGTTTCGGACCCAACTCGAGAAAAGCTGATTCAATTCGGTTTCATCGAGAGCAACTCCGAATCAGGTCTGGACACGCGGGTGAGAAAGGACCCTACAGCCGTGGAATGGGCACGTTTGCTCGGGTACGACACGAGCTACGCTTTACCGCTTCCGAATGTCGGTGGAGATACCCAAGCAAGACACCAGGACAAGGTCATCCAGACCCTCGTGTTCCCGTCCGAGATGGAGACTCGGCTCCGCGGTCTGCGCAACAGGGCGGAGACGGCCATCGAGGAAACCGGCGCGAATATTTGTTACGTCGCGTTTGGGTTCCTGGAGTGGTTCGAGCGCCCGGAGAGCGACAAGGCACGCCACGCACCTCTATTGCTGGTGCCGGTTCGGATCGCAAAGGGTCGGCTCAACCGCGCAAACGGAACCTACAACTACACGATCGCCTACACGGGAGAGGACATCCTTCCCAACCTCTCCCTGCGGGAAAAGCTGCGGAACGACTTCGGACTCGCGCTTCCCAACCTCGACGAGTCAACGCCCCCCGAAGATTATTTCCTCTCGGTCAGACGGTTGATCGAGGAGCCTCAGCCCCGGTGGAACGTGCGGCGCTGGGCATCTGTCGCGCTGTTCAACTTCAGCAAGCTGCTGATGTACCTCGATCTCGATCCTGCGCGCTGGCCCCAAGAGCATCCGATTACCGATCACGCGATTGTCAGCCGGTTCTTTGCCAAAACAAGCGAGGAAGCGGATGGCGCTGGATTCGGCGAGGAATACGCAATCGATGACCTCCCCGACGTCCACCAGCGCTACCCGATCATTGACGATGCAGACAGCTCCCAGCACAGCGCCCTCGTGGATGCAGTCGAGGGCAAGAACCTAGTCATCGAAGGGCCACCGGGCACCGGTAAATCACAGACAATCACCAACCTCATCGCGGCCGCGCTGGCCCAAGGCAAGCGGGTGCTGTTCGTGGCGGAGAAGCTCGCGGCGCTCGAAGTGGTCAAACGTCGGCTTGACCATGCGGGTCTCGGTGATTTTTGCCTGGAACTGCACAGCCATAAGACCCAGAAGCGCAAGGTTCTCGACGACATCGCAACACGCTTGAGTAACCAGGATAGGTACCGCCACCCAGAACAAATCGACGCCGACATCGCACGCTACGAAATTCTGAAAGACGAGCTTCGGGGTTACGCGGAGCTGATCAACAGCAGATGGAAGAGGACTGGACTGACTATCCACGAGATTCTGATGGCGGCCAGCCGTTACCGGGAGCAGTTGTCCGTCGATCCCGCCTCGATTCATCCGGAGGGATACGATGGAGAGTTGTTCACGGTTGATGTCCAGCGCCAAAGCCAGGGCACGCTACAAATCTTCGCCGACGTTTATCGCCAGATCGCCGCCCAGCTGGATCAGGGAGAAGATCTGCAGAGCCATCCCTGGTATGGCGTGGGCAATAGAGACCTGCAACTTTTCGATAAAGAACGCGTGTGCTCGGCCCTTTCAGGGTGGCAGAACGCCCTTGACGAGTTGGCTGAGACAACCCGGGCCGTGGAGATCTTCCTCGGCGCGGACGATGCGAGATCACTTGATCTGCTCGACGATATCGAAACATTAAAGGACGACCTCTCAATCATTCCTGCCCTTCATGGTGACGAGATTCTTTCCGCGTTGCCCCATCTACGCGATGACAACCTCGCCATACTCAACCGCCATTTGGAGCTTTTGCACGCTGTCCGCGAGCACCGGAGTGAGCTGTCCGAACGTCTGCGGCCCGAATACAGAGAAGACCCCGCATCACACAAGAACCTGCGCGCAGCCCATTCCGAGATCAGCGGATTGGGCGTGGACGGAGGTGCCACCCTAGACACCCTCGCCAAACGCCTCAAGCAGATTGAACGCCTCCAGGATCGCCTCAAAGAGCTTGGAAAGCCGATGGCGCAGGTCGCGCTAAGCCTCGGTCATTCGTACACGGACGTCATCAAGCTGAACGAGTCTGGTCTCTCCGAGTTTCGCGCGCTGATAGAGTTGGTCGTTCAACTTAGACCAGCTCTCTTGAAGCTGCGCGGCGAGTGGTTCGATGACGATGCCTTGGACGATCTGCTACCCGAGTTGAAGACGAGCGTCGATGCCCTGAACGCGTCCCGCCAAGAGCTGGGAAGACACTTTTCACTGGACCGCCTCCCGACGCCGGATGGCCTTGATGAGATGCGGTCGAATCTCGCAAACAAGGGGGTTTTCCGTTGGCTCGACGGAAAATGGCGGGCGTCCCGTCGTTCACTTCTCCAACTCTCGTCGCGCCCGAGCGCACGTTTCAAAGACCTAGCAGTCCGTCTGGACCAACTTACCCGATATGCGAAGGACAAACGGGCGCTGGAAGAAGACAGGCGCTATGAAAATGCCCTCGGCGCCCATTTCGCTGGACTCGACACCCCTGTCGCCGATCTCACCGAGCTGCGGGATTGGTACAGATCGGTGCGCAGGCACTACGGCGTCGGATTCGGCCCGAAGGTTGGGCTTGGTGACACACTGCTCGGCATGCGCACGAACATCGCCAAGGGCATCCATTCCCTGGCTGATCAGGGCATTGTCGCGCAACTGGACGAAGTGCTGAAGCAGCTTGGCGAACTGAAAACGGCGCTCGCAAGCTACCCGTCGATCCAACCGACAGATACACCCCTCGTGGCGGCGGAAGGCCCGCTATCCAAGCTGCGAGAACTACTCCACCGCGACCTCGCTACCTGCCAAACGCAGTTGATCAATCCAAACGCTTCTATCAAAGAACTGGAGACAACCGTCCGCCAATACGAAGAGCTGGAATCCCTGTTGCAGGCTTGGAGCGACAGTCCCATCGATCCGGAATGGTTTGGGGGTCATATCGATCTCCAAGTCGCGCCCGAGAAAGTGGACGATCAAACCTTAGCCGTCTTAGAGCACACCTCGACCCTCGCAGGCGCCATTGAGGAAGAAATTGCTACTCCCGTATTGCGGGATGCCATCTATCGGAATCCATCAAACAGGCTCTTCGAGGAGCTTGCCCGGCTTGGAGAAAAGGTGCCGGCAACCTGGCAGGCACATCTGGACCAACGTGCCGCATTCGCGGATCTCACCGAGCTGAATCTTGACGCTTGGCAACAGAGAGCCCAAGGCACACTCGACGGACTCGGACTTCGAAACCGGGCGGCTCTGGACAAACCGGATTGGCTGTCGAACTGGCTCGACTACGTGCGAGTGCGGTATCAAGCTGACTCAGCTGGTTTTGGCCGCCTGACTGAAACAGTGGAAAGGGGCACCATCCACACGGATGAAATCGACGCCGGCTACAAGCTCGCCATCCACGATCTTCTCTCCAGACAGATTCTCGAGGACACTCCTGGTCTCGCCCGTTTTTCCGGAAATGCTCAACTTGCCTTGCAGAAACAGTTCCGCCAGTGCGACGACAGGCTCAAGCACCTTCAGCGCGAGCGCATCGCTTGGCAGATCGCTCAGAACAAAGTCCCCGCCGGCTCCTCTGGAGGGAGGGTAAGCACCTATACTGAGCTGGCTTTGCTCCAACGCGAATGTACAAAGAAGAGACGGCACATTCCGCTCCGGCAGCTGGTGTTGCGTGCAGGGAGTGCGCTTGCGGCATTGAAGCCCTGCTTCATGATGGGTCCGATGTCAGTGGCCCAATACCTTGCGCCTGGACAGGTCGAGTTCGACCTCGTCGTTATGGACGAGGCGTCCCAAATGAAGCCGGAAGATGCATTGGGTTCCATCGCCAGAGGCGCGCAACTTGTTGTCGTCGGCGATCCCAATCAGCTTCCCCCCACCAGCTTCTTCGACAAGATGATCGACGATGATGAGCAGGAAGACTCTACAGCGATAGCGGTTTCCGAGAGCATTCTCGACACCGCATTCCCCATGTTCGAGAAACGGCGCCTGTGTTGGCACTACCGCTCGAAGCATGAGCAGCTAATCGCATTTTCAAACCATGCCTTCTACAACGATGGGCTCGTCGTCTTTCCTGCCCCTTACAGCGAATCCGAAGCGTTCGGCGTCAAGTTCACGCGCGTTCCACGTGGGCGATTCGTGAACCGAAGAAACGTTGAAGAAGCCAGGGTAATCGCGCAGATGGTCCACCGCCACCTTCTACACCGTCCGGAGGAGTCCATCGGCGTGGCCACCATGAGCGCGGATCAGCGTGACCAGGTCGAACGGGCCGTCGAAGAGATCGCAAAGGACGATCCGCTGTTCCAGGAGGCACTGGAGGAAAACCAGCTCGTCGATGAGCCGCTGTTCATCAAGAACCTCGAAAACGTACAGGGAGACGAACGAGACGTTATCTTGATCTCTTGCACCTACGGACCTGAGGAGATCGGCGGGAGGATCTATCAGCGTTTCGGGCCGATAAACACTGACGTGGGCTGGCGGCGACTGAACGTGCTCTTCACGCGGTCAAAAAAGCGAATGCACGTCTTCAGCTCGATGGGCTCCAACGACATCGTGCTCTCGCAGCAATCGAAACGTGGCGTAGTTGCACTCAAGAACTTCCTCTCCTTCGCTGAGTCCGGCCATTTGCACCAAGCGACCACGACCGGGAGAGCACCAGACAGCGACTTCGAGGTCGCAGTGGCATCCGCCCTCGCGAATGCCGGCTTCGAGTGCGTTCCGCAGGTCGGCGTTGCCGGCTTCTTCATCGACATCGCGGTGCGCGATCCAGGTAACCGCGGGCGGTATCTGATGGGCATTGAGTGCGACGGCGCGAGCTACCACTCCGCCAAATCGGTTCGGGACCGCGACCGCCTGCGACAAGCCGTGTTGGAACGCTTGGGTTGGCGTATACGACGCATCTGGTCCACGGACTGGTACAGGAATCCGCGAGCGGAAATCGATCCGATCATCCGGGAACTCAATGAGCTAAAGTCTGAGATCCCCGAGGAAGCCCCCGAGGCACCGGAAATCGCCGAAGTCGAAGAGATCACAGAGCTGGAAGAGCAGCTAGAGCTGCTCGTCGAAACCAGCGTGACTGAGGATCTCGATCTGCGTGAAAAGCTTGCCCGTTTTGGTCGCGACGTCATTCGTGCTGAGGTGCCAGACACTCCAGAGAGCCAGCGCTTGCTGCGCCCCGCAATGCTGGAGGCCCTGCTTGAGTATGTGCCGGCGACGAAAAGCGAATTCGTCGAAAGGATTCCGCTTTACCTTCGTCAGGCGACCACTGCAAAGGAGGGCAAATATCTGGATACGGTGCTACGAATCATAGAAGAATCCAGTTATCCGAAGTCACTTGCGACTTGCGTATAGGTGAGAGTGATCCCGGTATATGATCGGCTCTTGTTCAAGCTTGCTGAGGGATTCTTGGCCGCAACGCTGCGAGCCAATCGTACCTCCCAGGGTGCCCCGCGCGGATTGACACCCGGCCTGAGCACAGCTTAATGCCACGCGGATTTCGCTCCGCAGCTCAAACTGGCTGATGTTGTCTCCCGATTCGGTCGCCGGTCTCGACCCCAGGCTCTGGTTTTGAGCCCGCTGACCATTAGAATTACTATTACCTGAGGAGGAGATAGGGACAGGGGGAGAAAACAATGGCATCCGGCAAGTTGCTACGACAGCTGATCAAGACCGGGACAGAGGGTAACGTTGCTAGCTTTCGCGAGGCCAGCGAGCAAGTAATTCGCGATGAGCGGGCCAAGCATCACCATCTGCTCGCGAACGACCTGGAGAAAATTCTCTACGGCCGCTCAAGTGGTACTGCCCCAACTAACGCCCTTCTGATCGAACGGCTGCCCAAGGATCGCGAGCGGGGTCTACCACTGGTGCATTTGCGAGAGCCAATGCGTCGACTGGAAGACGTGATTCTCTCCGACGACAACGGCTCGATCGTGGACGAGCTTCTGGCCGAGCACCACTGCGCCGAGATTCTGAAAAGTCACGGCTTGCGGCCAGCTGACCGGTTGCTCTTCTGCGGCCCCCCGGGCTGTGGAAAGACGCTCACGGCCGAGGTGATTGCCAGTGAGCTGGGTCTGCCGCTTGTCGTGGTTCGGATCGACAGTGTCGTTTCGTCCTATCTGGGGGAGACTGCCGCCAATCTGCGGCAGGTCTTCGATTTCGTCGCTTCCGTACCGACCATCGCCCTGCTCGATGAATTCGACGCTCTGGCCAAGGAACGCTCCGATGATTCCGATCACGGGGAGCTGAAGCGGGTGGTCAACGCCTTCCTGCAGATGCTGGATACCTACGAGGGCAAGAGCCTGCTCATCGGTGCCACCAACCACGAGCGCATCCTCGACACCGCCGTGTGGCGGCGTTTCGATGAGGTTCTCCTGTTCGAACCGCCCAATCTGGAGCAGATACGTCGCCTTCTCGGCGTTAAATTGCGAGGCCTGCGCCGCGACTTCGACCAGGACGACAGTCGCATCTGCGGTCTGTTAAAAGGCATGAGTCATGCCGACGTCGAGCGTGTCATCCGGCGTGCGGCCAAGGACATGATTCTCGCCGGTCAGGAGTTTCTCACCGAGCGCCATCTCAAATCAGCCATCCGGCGCGAAGATGCGAGGAGAGCAAGACAGAAAGGGAATTGATGCTTCATGGACGAGACCTTCCCTCACTTGCGTATTCAGCGCGAAGAACCGGTCAACGAGAAACGCCCGGGTACGTACATGCCGCCGAAGCCGCCGTCCGATCCGGCTTCACACGGACACGGTCTTCAACAACAACTGGAAACAGCAATAGCCCAAGTTGCCGAGGATCAAGGCGGCTTCGATGATCGTCGCCTGTTTCGGTTCACGGTCCAAAAGGGATTCGATCCCGACGATGTTGCAAAGATAGCGGATGCGGATGTTCGAAATGACATCGAAGTGATCAGCCAGGAAGCCGATGAGATCGTCCTCGCCTTTGTCAGCGAGGCGGCCCTGGAATCCTTCGAAGCCTTACTGACGACCCTCGCAGAAGGAGGCGTTCCAACCAACCAGCAGGTCTTTTTCGCGCTTCGCGGCATCGATGGTTGGCGTCCGCAGGATCGCATGGGCTGGGCGTTGCGAACGGAGGGCTTTCCGGAGCAGGAGACGTTCAACCTGGACATCGAGCTGTGGCCGCTGGAAGACAACCCGCCCGAGCGCGAGGCGCTCTGGCGCGCGTTCGAAGAATGGCTTGCCGAAAAGGACATCGCCAAGCTGGACAGCGTCAAGCAACCGGGCCTCACTCTGTTCCGCGTCCGTTGCGACCGTAAGCAAGCAGAGAGCCTGTTGCACCACCGTGACGTGCGCACGGTCGATCTGCCGCCTCGCTACGGTATCGAGCTCCACCTGCGTGTCACCGACATCCAAGACCTAGGCGATATCCCCGGTCCCCCGGAGAACGCCCCCGCCGTCACGGTCCTCGACAGCGGAATGGCCACCGGCCACCCACTCCTGGCGCCCGCGATCGGTGAGGCGGCGAGATTCCTACCTGGAGAGGATGAGTCGGACGAAAACGGCCACGGCACGCTGATCGGCGGACTCGCTCTTTACGGCGACGTAGAAACCCGTCTCAGAGATGGACGGTTCGTCCCTTCGCTACGGCTATTCAGCGGACGAATCCTGGACAGGAACAACGAGAACGAAACGGGTTTCGTCGAAAACCACATTGATGAGGCGGTGCGCTATTTTCGCAGCCAATACGGCTGCCGTGTCTTCAATCTCTCTTTCGGGGATCGCAACAAGCCCTACCGCGGCGGTCACGTGAGGGGCCTGGCCTTCGTGCTGGACTCCTTGTCACGAGAGTTGGGTGTTCTGTTCGTCGTATCAGCGGGAAATGTAACCGGATCCCAGTTGCTTGGCTCGGAATGGCGTGCCCGCTACCCCGAATACCTCCGTGAGGCCCCCTGGACCATCTGCGATCCGGCTCCTGCGCTCAACGCCCTGACCGTGGGCAGCTTGGCGCGGCATGACCAAACGACGAACAGCCAGCGTTTCTCCGGTGATCCGTCCGAGGTGCCGATCTCGCGATTTAATCAGCCTTCCCCTTTCACCCGGCACGGCCCGTCAATCGGAGGGGCAATCAAGCCCGAGTTGGTAGCTTACGGCGGGAACTGGGCTTTGAATACGCGCGTAGAGCCGAATGTGATAGTACCGAACAGCGGACTTGGAGAACTTTCTACACACTGGCGTTACGCGGCAGAGGGACGACTATTCAGCGATGACAGCGGTACCAGCTTTTCGGCGCCCCATGTGGCCTATCTCGCCTCGATGCTGCACTACGAGGTTCCCGAGGCTGGCGCCGATCTCATGCGCGCCCTGTTGGTGGCCCATGCAAAGATCCCTGGAGAATCCCTTGACTTGCTTGGCTCCGATGCGGCCACCGAGGTTTGCGGCTATGGCAAAGTCGATCCTGCCGCATTGTTCAGGTCGTTGGAAAACCACGTCTCCGTGATCGCGGAGGCGCAGATTGCTAACAAGAGGCACCATTTCTACGAGGTGCCCCTTCCCGAAGACTTCCTGAGTACAGGCAGGCGTCAACGGGACCTGACTGTCGCGTTGGCCTACACACCTTACGTTCGTTCTACCCGTATCGACTACAAGGCCAGCCGGATCGACTTCAAGGTCGTAACGGCTATAGACCTGGACTACGTGTCGACTATGTTCAACAAGGCAACGACCAAAGAGGCTTATCAACGGATCCCGGAGTTATTGGGAAGGGGTATTGGCGGGCAGCAGCGGGGGAAGGGCACGGTACAGAGTGCAACCTGGCGATTCCGGCAGTTCAATTCGAAATCCGTACTTCGCCAAAAACGATTGTTTGTGGTTGTCACGCGCAACGATTTTCCCTGGGGGGAGAACCACAGTTCCGCCGAGGAACACTATGCTCTGGTGGTAGCATTGCGGGATCCTGAAAATGAAGAAGCTCGACTTTATACGCAGATTCGCGCCCGGCTCCAGGCACGTGCCAGGGCGAGGGTGTGAGTCCGGTTGAGTCGGTCGGGAAATCAGGGGATACAATGTCAAATTATCACAGACGTACCGTAGCAAAAGGTATTGTGCCCCTGAAGCAGTATCCGGGGCGCGAACAGTCTTTGATTCCGGCTTGAGTCTTGACACGCACGAATCAAGACCTGACCACGCCGTCCCGTGGTGCGGTTGCAGTTAAGTCACGAGGTGCTTCGGTCTCTTGTTGCCGCGCGGATCGGGCGGTCGCGATTTCGATGCGCTGCGGCGGTTGCGCCGAATCCGCGTGGGATCGATGCCGGATCTCTTCCGGCGCTCCTTTTTCAGTGGTCGATCGAAGTCGTCCATTCCTGATTGGCTGACCGTCATGCGTATCGACAAGATTGCTGTTACCAACTTCAAGGGGTTCGAAGAGCTCAGGCTGGAGTTTCCAGAGGCCAACGAGGCTTCCGGTGTCAGCGGCTCGTTTCACCTGTTGATCGGCCCTAATGCCAGTGGCAAGACCTCGGCATTGGACGCCCTTGCGGTCGCTGCCGGGGCCTGGCTCCTCGGCGTCCCGGATACCGAGAGTCGCACAATCCGGTCGGAGGATGTTCGGCTCAAGGTCATCGACTATCGGGACACGCAACGCGTCGAGCCGCAGCTGCCCACTGTTGTCGTCGCGCAGGGAACGGTGCTCGGTCAGTCGCTCGAGTGGCGAAGGACCCGAAAATGGGACCAAACGGATCGCATGGGTGCGAAGACGATCCAGTTGCTCGCCGAGAAGGCAGTGACGGCGAAGCGTCGGGGTGACCCAGAGGTCTTGCCGCTGGTCGTGTACTACGGTACCGGGCGTTCATGGCAGGAGCCTCGTACGCCGTTCTTGCGTAGGATTGGCCAGGAGCCACAGATCGCTGAGGGATTCAGGTTGAGAGGAATCTCCATCAAAGGAAAGCCGATTGGTGGTGGCGAAGAAGCGGCTTCGCCGACCGATACTGACATCGGCACCGAGCCCGAAGACCAGGGCCTGGAGCAAAAATTCGCCTCGGCGCTGGCGGGATATCGACGCGGTATCGATCCTTACTGCAACCCGCAAGACCTGTTGTCGTGGTTGAAGCTCGAGCAGCAGCTCGCCGTTCAGGAGCGCGCCGAGTCCCACCAGTTTCAGGTCGTCAAACAGGCAATCAACGGCTCCATTCCGGGATGCTTGGGCGTCCACTATCACCTGCGCTTGGGACTCTTGCTGGAGATCGAGCGTCAGGGGCGTCTGCCTTTCGGCGCACTGAGCCACGGCCAACGCAACATGATCGCGATGATCGGTGATCTTGCCTGGCGTGCTGCACAGCTGAACCCACATCTCGGCGCCGAAGTCCTGGATATAACTCCCGGTGTCGTACTGATCGACGAGTTGGAGCTGCATCTGCATCCGAGTTGGCAGCGCGAGATCGTGAAGACGCTTCGCGGGCTGTTTCCTTCGGTTCAATTCATTGCGACGACTCACTCCCCGCAGGTGATCGGTCACTTGCCGTCCCGGTCCGTGCAAGTGCTGGCTCGGGAATCGGAGGGAAAGATCCGGGCAGTCGCGGTGCCCCAGTCCCTCGGCATGGACAGCAACTGGATACTGGAGCAAATCATGAACACGCCGGACCGGGAGTCGGGAACGCAGTCCAGGCTTGCCGAGATCTTCGCGGCGATAGATGACGAGAATTTTCGGCTTGCCAAGGAGTGGATTCGAGACCTGGAGCGAACAGTCGGCCTGTTCCCGGAGCTCCAAGGCGCCAGATCGATGGTGGATCGATTGGAGATCCTGCTGGCCGATGAGAAAGATTCGTAAGACCCATCCGCCGCCGGAATATCGGAGTTGGATCAACGAGAACCGGGGAACCCCGAGCTATTGCTACGATGCCTTGCCCGGCGAGGTGAAGGGTACGTTGAAGAGGCACCTGCTGAAGGAGCAGGGTTGGCTCTGTGCCTACACCGGCCTCCAAGTCAGCGAGGAATCATCCCATGTCGAGCACCTGAAGCCGCAATCCAGCTGCGATGTCAGCGAAGACCTGGACTATCGTAACCTCGTCGCCTGCTTTCCAGCCGATGGCGGGGATGTCTCCTATGGGTATGGAGCCCCAGTAAAGGGTGGTTGGTGGGACCCGGCTCGATTCGTATCCCCGTTGGACGATTCCTGCGAGCGCCGCTTCAAATTTTCCTGGTCGGGGAAGATCGCCGCCAGATTCGCCGACGATGAAGCGGCCGTCGAAACAATTTGCCAGATTGGCTTGGATCACAAAGCGCTCACTGATCTGCGTGACGCGGCAATCCATGGCTTCCTCTTTGACACCCGAGGCCACGTCATCGGTGAGCCGGAGGCAAGGCGGTTACTGCAAGCGGTCGATCGCCCCGATGGGGACGATCGGCTGTCGCCGTTTTGCTTTGTGCTCAAACAGTTGTTGCAGCGCATCGTCGAGGATTCTGGCTAGGTGCAATCCGGCATCTTTCCCGCTGCGATGCGGTGGGGCCTTTTCGACGAGAGCAGAAAAGGTGTCAGGAACCTATTCTGGCCCGCACTACCAATACTCATCCGCGCCCGTGTCAGCGCAGATACGCCAGAAGCTGTTGAAATCTCCCGTCAGTCTCCAGCTCTGGCGCATCTGTCCGCATCGCTTCCAGACATGCGGCAAGGTCACTGGGTGGCCATTGCGTCTGATCGCCGATCACCAAACTCAGAAAATCCAGGGCCTGTTCGGGAAACCTGCCGCAGAGACTAGCCTCATGAAGCCGATGCACCAGATAGCCGGGGTGGGCTGCTGGTAACAGCCAGGCGCGCAGTAGCGCCAATGCTTCGGGGAACGCATCTTGTGCCGCCACGCACAGGCGGCCAAAGCTTTCAGCAATGCCAGGTGAAATGTTGTCTCGGGTCTTGGGCCAGATGGCGTGGAGATACGGGGTAACCCGATTGGTCCAGTAGTCGGCACGCTGTTCGCCCGCTCCCTCGAGCGCTCTCACCAATGCTTGCGCTGAGTCGTGCAAGCCGTCCTGTGGCAGTAAACGGGTGGCTGCCGCCAGCTCGGAAATGGTGAACGTGTCACCCGGGTCGAGGGCGGCGAATGTCAGCAACGATGCATACTGCCCTTGGAGCTTCCCCAGCAACGCATATTGACGAGCGGTGTCAAGGAAGGAAGTCTTGAGCACTTCCATTAGGGGTCGATATAGGCGGGGAGAATACAAGAAGCTCTCCCAAACTACTCGTGCTTCGGCTTGAGAGCGCCGCCAGTCGAAGAGCGGCAACAGATGTTGTGTCGTCCATTCATGGTCTACGCGGAACAACGTGATGACATGGGCCGCGAGCAGCACGCGGCCATGCCGAAACTTGTCGATCCGGGTATCGCAAAGCTCGGTGAAGGCGGGCTCGAGCTCCTCGGGCAAGCCTTGTCCGTCCTCCAGCGAGCGTCGATACCACCAGCGCAGCAGCGCCTCCGTGACATGGCCTACTGGATGATTGATGGCAAGAAAGACGGGGTCGTCGGTATCACCATCGTCCTGATAATCCAGTGCAAGGATGCGGCGAGCGAGGGCGAAAAAGCATGCTTCATGGCCTTCAAAGGTCTTGGCGATGGCTTGCAGCCACCAACTGACACTGTGGGAGAGGGCTTCCAGTACCTCTCTCGGTGCCTCGGTCAAGAACGGGGCCATGTAGCGCCAGGAGCGCTTGATGAGTTTTTCCTCGGACCAAGCCTGTAGGGCCTCTCTCCAGCGATCAGTCGGCCAGACATCTTCCTTGGTCAAGGCGCACAGGGCACAAGCGGTAGTGGCAAAGTTATCGCTGCAGCGCTGCCGCCAGTCGTCCTCCTGCCAGTGATCTGTGCTGGGTGGTTGCCTTAGCCGCTCGATCAGCTCACGGCGACGACGTGGTGTGGCGACGAACTTGCGCAACTCGTTGCCATCGCCCATCCAGGTAGGAAACTCTTCACGCTGATCCGCCGCCAGCTTCCGCTCCGGATACCGGGCCAAAAGCGCCTCCAGCCGTTCCTTGCCGGCCGTACCCAAGACTGCGCCGGTCTCAGCAATCTTTGCCAGCCGCAGCTGGATTTCGCGGTCCATGATCCGAGTCCAGCGCTCGGGCTCGATGTCGTCCTTGAACATTTCGCGGGGAGGCCCGGCGAGAACGGCCTGCTCCAGTTCCCGGAGCCTCGCTTCATCGAGTTGCGGTGCCAGCGCAACCAGCAAGCGCATGGCTTCCCGTTCGGTTTCCACCGACCACAGCCACCACTGGTCATCCGCCAGCAGCCAGTCGAGTGCTCGGCGATGGGGTATCACTCTCTCCTGTGACGCCGCGAAGAACGCGAGACGTCGGAACAGCGGATAAGGCGTGTGCCACCAGGACTCCGCCACGAGCGCTGCCCGCTCCGGCGATTGCACAGCCGTGGCGAGCCAGGCGTCGCGGGTCAGGTCGATCAATGCCGTCCAGTCGTGGAAAGCCCGGTTCTGTGGGTGCTCACTGATCGAGGGCTGATGCGTGTAGGACAGATCGCTCCTGTCCTCGGCTCTGCCGAGCTCACGCATGAGATCAAGTGCGTCGCGCAATAAGGCGCTGAAGTCGGTTAGCAGCTCCGGCAACGCTGCGGTCCAGCGCTCATCCTTGGGCATATCGCGCAGGCCGGTATGAACGTGATCCGTTGATAGCACGATCTCCCATTCGACCAGATCTTCCATGCGCTCTGGCTCGCGCCTTTCTCCTTCCTCGGCTGGCCAGTGGAACGGCTCGCGCAGCGATACGCGCGGTGTCAGTGTCTTCCGCAGTTCCAGGCGCAAGGTGGCGGTGAGTCCGTCGCGCTTGAAACGGCCGCGCCAGCGATACACGTCGAAGTCGCGTAGCCAGGATTTGACGCGCCCGGTCAGCAGCAGGTGCCACAGTGTACGCATTAGCGGGCCGGGGATCGCGTTGGGTGCGTTGGCGCGAATGTGTGCCAACTCGGTAGTGTTGCCCTCGCGTTCGAGCTTGGCCAACTCGTCCAGGCGGTGTTCAATCCACCAGACCAGATCGTCGTGCAGCTGACCGCCGCGTTTGACCAGCCACAACAACAGGGCCGGGTCGTCGAGATGACGAATCAGCCAGCGCGCCAATTCCGGCATCACTTTGTCCCAGCGGCTGCGACGCGCGCCCGCATCGGCAATACACATCCACGGTGCCAAGGGATAAGGCGATGGCCTTCGGATCAGGCTGAAGGCGAGCTTGTCATCCACGGTCGCTCTGGGCGGGACGTCGAAGCGGTCCAGGTCGGCGTGCCGGTAGCGCTCTTCGCTCAAGGGCTCCAGCCAATCCAGCGATGGCACCGGGTCCAGGTCAGCGAAGCGTTTGGCAGGCAGGCCTTCCGGATCGCTCAGCGCCCAAAGCAAACGGCCGACGAAATCATCCTGCCGTGTACTCGCCAAGGGGCGGGCCATGGCGTACTCAACCACGATGCGTTCCTTTCCGCGTACACCGTCGCGGTAGGTGGCGGCCCAGGTCCGCAACGTCTTGTGCAGGTAGGCGTGGCGCTTGTATTCAGGGTAGAGGATGGGCGTGACGTTCTTGGCCCGCCATTCGTTACCGCTCTCCTCGTCCTTGCCTTTGGAGTAGCTGCCGAACGCGAACATCTCCGGCGGCGACTCGCCGAGCAGCCGGTCGGCGGCCAGCGCGTCCATCATGTAGCGCAGCACCGGGTCGTTGATGCTGTAGCCGACGAAACACACGGTGTAGTTGCGAAACAGCTCGCTGACGAAACGTGCCGCCCAGCGCTCCGTGAGGTAAGCCAGACCAAAATCACCGCTGGAGACGACCAGCCGATCCAGTTCGCTCGATGTCGGCGCGGCGGTGAGCAGCCCATGCAGATACACCAAGCCGTCCCAGCGGTTTTTCGGCACCGGCAGCAGCGGGGCCTTAAAACGCTCGATGGTCAGCGACTTCGCCGCAATTACCTCCTCGAACAAGCGATCGAAGTTCGTGGTGATGAGCCGCGTGGGACCCTCGCGGGTCTTGCCCAGCGTCAGCAAGGCTTCGTGAGTCGCGGTCGAGCTCGGAGCGCTGAGGTCGGGTGTCAGGATGCCCGACAGTTCCTGACGCACAGTCTCGCGGCCGCCGACGATGTCTCCTTCCAGCAACCCTATGGCGGTATCGAACTGCCCGGCCTTGATGGCCGCCTGCTGCACTGCATTGGGCGTAACGGCCAAGGCTGCATAAAGTTTCTCCACCAGCCCCGAGAAGCCCGGCAGACGCGCCGGGTAGGAGATGCCCGCGCCGCAGAAGAGCACCACGCGTCCATCCTCGTGCGCCTGCAACAAGCGCTCCGGAATGTCGGGGCCATTACGGACGAACTGCGGCATTCAGCGGGTCCCGGTGAACACCCGCTGCAATGTCGCGGGCGGCCGAAGCGCATCGTACTGGCTTTTTGGATCAGAAGGGAGGAAGGCTGGCATGGGAGAGAATCTTAGGTGCTTGTAGCCTACCTGCAACAATCGAACACAGTGAGCCGCCCTGTCAATGTCACTTCCTGGCTGGTTGCTGTCCTTCGCCAGCCCGGGCTCGACCTTCGGATGAATACGCCAACAATCTCTTTGGTCTCGGCAGTTACTGTACTTTCCTCGTTTTCTCGCGCGATTTAGCCGGCCTTTCTAAAAAAAATACGAAGTGGGCACTGAAGACCATAATGTGCTTCAGTCTTCGGTTTAGGTGATTAGCTCGATTCCTCAGCTGAGACTCGGCAGTGGAGATCTACAGTCCGAAACAAGCGGGTTTTGTTACCACATCACCCGCCACGCCGCCGAAATCCCGGTCGCTGCGGGATCCTGTGGAGCAACAGCAAAGCCAGCTGAACAATCGAGCTAATCACCTCGGTTTATGCCATCCACCTCCGAAACTGATGCCTTACCACATCCAATAGTCGCTTCCCAAATCTCAGGTCCAGGGTGCGCCGGGCTTCTTCCAGCTCGCACCCCGGAGCAATCATGGTAATCCAGGTACTCGGCTCATCGGTGAGTCGATAACGGAAGGCACACATCGCGACTCGGGCCTCGCACTTGGCGGTCTCACTGGATTCTCCGCCTTCAAACTCCCGGATGGCTGCTCGTTCCTCAATAGCTTCGGCGATGGCTTCCTCGTCGGCGGAGGATAGGTCGGGAGGCGGCACAGCTCTGTATGCATGCGCATGCGCGTTATGCGCGGAACGCGCGGTAAGGGGGACACATAGATGGCTTTCCGCGCTTTCAGCGCTTTTCGCGCTGTGCAATGGCTGGGAAACCAAATCGAGTAGCGCGCCCATCAAGTAGCCCTCCACACTGTCTTAGAACGCCCAGGGGTGCCGATGGTCTCAGAGCGGATCACTCTTTTCGCCGCAAGCTCGTCCAGCACACCATCGAGTCGCTTCGCCGGAACATGCCTGCCTAATGCGTCGCGAATGCTGGTGCGCGCCATCCCATCTGGTCCAGACTTTCGGATTAGTTCGAGCACGCGGTTGGCTAAGGGATCTTCGGCTATGCCACCGAATAGACGAGTGGCACTTGCCAAGCAATATTCCCATGCCGCTATCGCGCTCTGTAAGTGCGGGAGATCTATCTCGTCAGCGCGATCGAGCAGCGCATACGACTGCGCGAGCCGGAGTGCCTG
>Ga0315556_1000580_pt1 | contig 22745 bp, 20 predicted proteins | sample SalMarSW160310MG_FD_202112 | JGI IMG/M metagenome (GOLD analysis project Ga0315556, IMG submission 202112) | Salt marsh sediment microbial communities from the Plum Island Ecosystem LTER, Massachusetts, United States - Salt Marsh Sediment SW1603-10 ...
AGTGCGGTCTGCACCGGCCCCTTGAGACGGCGTTTGAGCCCAAGCAGGGTAAGCGCTCGGATCAGGAGCTCGAAGCGCTGTTCGCGCCGGCGAGCAAGCTCGGTTTTCTTTTCGCGCCATATGTCCCCGTTGCCCAGCGCGATGATGCGGTCTAGCCGCCCTCGCATCACTGCCCAGTCCCAGGATTCCCGCCAGTTCTCTGGAAGCAGCCGTCGCGCCTCCGCCGGGTTAGCTTCGCAGGCCTGCGTCCAATCCCGCGCCCCTGCCTCCCGCAGCGTTGCGAGATCGCGACCGATGCGTTCCAGATCCTCGTGCAGCCCCTGTAGCCGGATGATCTCCTCGGTGATCGCGTTGCGCGCTTCGACGATCTTGGCCTCGCTGGTTTCCTCGTTGCCGAGTGCCTCGCAAAGAGAGCGGATGGCGCCGAACAGCGGCTGGTGTCCTCTCCCGGCAATCTCTTCAAGCTTCCCCAACGCCGCCGGCGGGGCGTACGTGTCCGTCATGTTGGCCCGCAGGGCACGCAGAATGCGGTCAATGTCCAAGGCGGCGAGGCAGGCTTCGATATCGATCCCGAAGGGAAACAGCCGCTTGAGGCTCCCTACTTGCTGAAGCGTCTGGTCGAGTGCCCCCTTGAGCGACCCTAGGCTCTCTCTCACTTTCTTCACGAAGGCCTGCAGCTCGTAAGATGTCGCCGGCAGTGGCGGCAAGCGTCGCGCAGCCACCTCTTGGCTCCAGTAACCCTCGATCTGCCAGCGCGCCTCCTCGATCTTCAGGGCGTCGTAGACCATCGCCCAATGGTCTTTCCCATCCGGTTCGATACCGTCCACGCGAATGCTCCGGACCGCGGCCAACAGGTAGCGGTTGAACATCTTGTTAATGGCCGGGACAGGCCGCTTTCCCTCCCGGCCGCGCGCCGCCGCCTCGATGAGCGTCGCGAGGGGCTGTGCTTTCGGCTCGTACGTGATGCGTCCCGGTGCGCGTTCCCTGATGAGACCCCAGACCGCCTCGACCCGCGCATCCGTTGCCGGAGGCGATCCCCCGGTCAACGCCGCCCGCAGCCGCGCGACCGAATACGACAGCTCCCAATGCTCTGCACTTTTCAGCCTGTCGTGCAAACGCACAAGCACCTCATGGCAAGCTGCGGCAACGGCCTCGGCGTCGGGGGTATCCCTCGCCATTGGCGGCTCGCCGGAGAAATCCTCTGTTGGTCTCGCCCGATGCGATCGCTCCCGCCTGTTGGCCTCGATGAGATCAGCGGCGAAGGGCAACTCGGCTGGATCCGGCAGCGCGACCCCGAGATACGCCAAGTCCTCGCCCATGTGCGGCAGCGCGATGCGCAAGCGGGCGATGGCGTCCTCAAGCCCCGGCGGAGGCGCATCCAACGGGCGGTCCGTCATCCACTCGTGCGCCGGTTCCAGCGCCGCCATGGTTTCTGCCATCTCCATAGCGGTGCGCTTCTCGCCGGCCCAGACAAGCGGGGCTAGATTCTGGTGGGCGATCTCCGCGAGGCGCTGATCGCAGCCACGCGATTCCGCATCGATATCGAGGATCTCCTTATCCAGGCGTGCGATCTCGGCTCGGGTCTCCTTGACGTCGAGCGACACCACATCGTCGGAGAGCCGTTGAATCGCGTCTTCGAGCTGCTTCACTCCTTCGCGATCCGAGGTCACCGAGGCGATGACGAGAGTCGCGAGCTCTTGTGGGAGTTTCTCCCTTACCGCAGCGAGCGCCTCGGCGGTTCGCGCCGTCACCAGCACGCGCTTACCTGTCGCCATGAAGTGACCGATGATGTTGGCGATGGAGTGCGTCTTTCCCGTCCCGGGCGGCCCCGTGACGGTCACGACATCCTCAGTCTCCAGCCGGTCGATGATCTTCGCCTGCTCTTCGTTGTAGGAAAGCGGGAAGAAGTAGACCTTTCTCTCACCGCCATTCCCCGCGTTGACGTGCTCCCCTCCTGGGCTGCTGCCCTGCACTATGCCTTCCCACTGGCCAGGCTGGACTCCCAGGCTCGTGCGCGTCACCCCCCAATCCTCGCCGTCATCCCCGGGTTGCTCGGGGGCCGGCGCGACGTAACCGCGCAAGCTCGTGGGCAACGCCTCGTCATTGTCGGCCTGGTCGATCTTCCTGCGTAGACGTTCGAGGTCCTGCTCACGGATGTTCTCCGATCGCGCCCGTCCGTAGATAGCCCAGCTCGAATATACCGCCAGGTCCTTCTCGGGGGCTTTCACCACCTCACCGTTGCTCAGATTCTCCCGCGTGACGTGCCTGCCCTTGAGGCGCCCCGCCGCCAAGTCGAGCAGATTCTCCCACCCTACATGTTCGTAAGGCGATAGCTCCGCGTCCTGGCCTTCCGTGACTGTCTCGAACAGCGCCTGGACCTTGCGCTGCGTCTCCGAGGAACCTTCGACGTCGAGATACAGAAAGGGCTTCATGACTACGCACGGACGCACGTCCCTTGGCCGAATTGCCAATGTGCCTTGAGCCTGGACCTCGAGGTCAACTAGCTGTTCGATCAGCGGCATATCGATCATGCCCTTCGGCAGTTGCCAGCGGGCGAGCCCAATCCCCCAGACCAGCTCCGGCGGCGTCGCGGCTACCCCTCCATGCAGCATGTTGTGGAGCTTGAAGATCGCGTTGTAGAGCTGTATCGACTTGCGCACCGGCCGCTCGTCCTCGGCCCAACGTTCCCATGGGCCTTGGCGCCAAAGCTCCAGTGCGGCCCGAATCTCATGGAGCCGCTCGATGCGCAGCACGATCTTCACGCGGTCTCCGTTGCCTGCCTTCGCCTCACCCTCCGGCGTATCCTCGGAAAGGACATGCACATCCTCGATGTCCAGGATCTCGGCCTCGCAGAGGTCCGAGGCTTCCTCGATATCGACCTCACGGACGATGACCGGCTTGAAGCCAGGGGGTTTATTTGGATCGTCGATGCGCCCATCGAGCCATTCCGCCAACATCGCTTCTGGCAGCGGCGGCTGGCTCTCCCGCAGCCGCCGTAGAACGAGCCAGTTCTCCGGGTCGGGGTTGAGCTCAACGCCCGGGAGGCCGGTGATCTCGGCTTCGAGAAAACATCCGAGACCCGTTTGCCGCATGCTCAAGATCACTTGATCTCGCGCAGCGAGTACACCCTGCGCAAATCTGAAAAGACCGGACAGCTTGTCACGGTCCTCAGCATTGTTCTGCGGCATTCTCTGCCTCCAGGTTCTGCGCCGACGTTCTACGAGAACGTAACGCCTGCCCTACCCCATTGTCGTGCCCTGTGCCATAACGCGAGGCATCAGGGCTCCAGGAAGTAATCCGAGTCGATCTTCTTGACCTCGTAAGAGGCGATCGTCGACACGCCCACACTGTGGTCAATCATGTGTTGGGCGAGTGACTGCCCGTCGATCAGGACGATGTTGCTGTCGATCCGCGAGACGAAGTCCAGGGCCTCCCTGGAGAAATCCGAGGTGGTGATGAAGATACCTTTCTTGGCCCGATGCCCCTGGAGGGCGCCGGCGAATTTCTGCACCTCCGGCCTTCCGACGGTGTTGTTCGTATCCCAACGCTTGGCCTGGATGTAGATGATGTCCAGCCCGAGGCGGTCCTCCTTGATGATGCCATCGATGCCCCCGTCTCCGCTCTTGCCGACCGCTTGACCGGCCTCCTTCCGGGAGCCGCCGTAGCCCATCTTGAGGAGCACGTCGACCACCAGGTGCTCGATGAACTCCGGGGAGCAACTCTTGATGGTCTGGAGCAGCTCCGTCGCCAGGCCCCTTCGGACCTTCTGGTAGGCCGTTTCGAGGGATTCTTCCGGGGTCTGCTCGTCAGTCTGTAGCTCGTCGGTACCGGAGGTGCTTGGTTCCTTGTCTCTGGACCGGAACTCGACGAACTCAGGGTATTGCTCCAGGAAGGCGATATTGATCTTGGGGGGATTCGTCTTGAGCGCCTCCAGACCGCGGGGCGTGATGCGGAAGTGCCCCCGTCTCGGCAGCTCGATGAGCCCGGCCTTGGTCAGGTAGGTGCGCGCCCAGCCGACGCGGTTGTTGAAGGTGGCCTGACGTCCGCTCGGCAGCAGCTCCTTGCGGTCCGCTTCGGTCAGGCTGAATTCGTTGGCCAGGGCGTCGATAGCGTCTCGGAGGGCATGTTCCTGCCCGTCGCTCGCGAGGCGCAGCAACGGCAGCATGACCGATTGAAAGTCCGGAACTCCCATCCTTCTCCCCTCCCCGCTCCTGTCAGGCGATTCGGGCTGATTGCTTCCCTATGTTACAAGGAATGTGGTAATCGGCAGTAACTCTCGGTAGGGAAAAGAAAATCAGAAGCGCGCTCAAAACGATTTGTTCTCCAGGGCGAAGAAATATGCTAAACTACACCAATAGTATGATTTTCCCTGCGAACAGGAGTGCATGCATGGGCACAACCAGAAAGACGATCACTCTGACGGACAAGCAGGACCAGTGGATCAAGGCACAGATCGCAGCCGGTGAGTACACGAACGATAGCGAGTACATCCGCGACCTGGTGCGCCGCGATCAGGAGGAGAATGCCAAGTTTCAGGCGTTGAAACTGGCTATCCAGGAAGGGTTGAGCAGTGGCGTAAGCGACAAGTCGGTCACGGACATCATGGAGGAAGTCGAAGCCCGGCTGAAAGCTGATGGCCGCCTATAGTCTGTCCGAAAAAGCGGTCTCCGATCTCGACGGAATCTACGAATTCACGATCCTGAACTTCGGACTGGAGCAGGCGCGATCTTATCTGCTCGGGCTGCATGAGCGCTTTCAGATACTCGCCGATAATCCCCGTGTTGGCCGCAGTGCCGCACAGCTTGCCCCGGAGCTCCGGCGCCACGAGTATCAATCCCACATCATTTTCTACATCCCGAAGGAGAAGGGCGTCCTGATCGTACGCGTGCTACATGAGCGCATGGATGTAAAACGCCACTTCGAGGAAGCAGACGAGCACCGGACATAGAGTAAAAGGGGTATCCATCTCAGTGCTGTAGACACAAAATATAGAGATGCCGAAGCTAACGCCTGCCTCCCATCTGCAAGCGGGAGGCGACTATCCCAGCAATTCCGAGGAGATGCTGGCGTGGTCTCCGGGCGGCATCTGGACAGCCAATAGAATTGCTACAACCCGTAGTGGCTACAGCACTCAAATGGACACCCCTTTAGAGTAATTTCGGCCTTGGTCATAACTCCGGCCAAAACCAAGTGCTTAGCTTGGTCATGAATGCGGATGGGATTGGCAGGATGTTCGGAATTTCATACCCTTGGAAGTGGAACCTAACCGAGGGTATTGAAAGATGCTTGAACATCCTGCCAAATTTGACTTTAGCCCAGATGCGGGCTGCCTGCCAGTGTGTGATACGCGGTAAGGGAAAAGATCGTGATCCGCCGCGACCGCATGGTGCGCGCAGAGAAGCTCGGGGCGGCCGAAGAGCGCTTGGCGGCGGGGAAGTCCCAGCGCGTGGTGGCCGAAGAGCTTGGCGTGGCGCGCAGCACGTTGCAGGACTGGCGCCGAGCAAGCTCGCTGGATGGGGTGCCGGAGACATTGGCCGCGTTTGTCGCCACACCCGAGGGCGTACGCTGGTTGCAGCGCATGCTTCGGCTAGGACGTGCAAAACGTGCGGAAAGTCCCGCTAAGGAAATCTCATAATTTCAATGAGTTGAAATTGCGCGGCGGGTCTTTTTCTAGGAAAAACAGCGGCTTTCTGGTAGGTTGCAGGAATGATGCGTTTCGAGGGGCCGGGCGCTACCCTGTAGTCGCGCAACCGTGTTCGGGGTACCCGTATGCAACCTTGGCAGCTCGCCTTTCTCGGCCAGCATGAACTTCCGCGCGAGTTGACCGCCTTCGAGCTCCGCTACTTTTTCTCGTTCAATGACGCTGAACGGCGAGCGCTTCGTACGCGTCGACGCCCTTTGAATCGGCTTGGTGCCGCCCTGCACCTGGGGTTCATGAAAATGAGCGGTTGTGCGCTGGATGCCTTTGAGATGGTGCCACGCTCACTGCTCAACCACCTGGGCCGCGAACTAGAGATCGAGGTCCCCACCATCACCTCGGTGCGCGCACTGTACCGTCGGCGCGCAACGCTGTTTGAGCATCAACGATGGGCGGCCGAAACGCTGGGATTCTGCCCAACGAGCGAGCATCAGCGGCGCGCCCTCACCGGACTCATCAAAGAAGAATCCTATAAGGCGTTGAGCGCGACCCAGTTGATCGTCTTCGCGCGGCGCTGGTGTTATGAGCACAAGCTGCTCATCCCGGGGGAGCGCACACTCAACGATCTGGTCCGCACGGCGATTCCGCAGGCGGAGCAGGAGTTGTTGGAGGCGGTCGAGAAGGCCATCCCGGCGGTGCAAAGAAGCCAGTGGCTTGACGCGCTTGGCTCGATGCGTTCCCAGAAGCGCAGCGTTTTGCAGTGGTTACAGGGCGAGCCGGGTAAGCCCTCGCGCCAAACACTGGCTGGACAGCTGGCCTACGTCGACTACTTAAAGGGACTGGCGGTCCATCAGTATCCCCTCGAGATGGTTCGCCTCGAGCATCAGAAGCAGCTGGCACAACGCATCCGTCGCAGGCGACCGGCGCGATGGCAAACCTTGAAAGAACCGCGGCGCACCTTGGAGGCGGTGTGCTTTTTGCGCGTGACCTTGCTGCAAAAGACGGATGTCCTGATCACACTCATCGACCGGGACATCTTGAAGCTTCGACGCCAGACCGTGGAGAAGGTGCGGACAGCCAATGCGGCGTTGGGAGTCTCACTCAAACACCGCGTTCAGCAACTGCAATCCTATGCGCAGGACCCGGGGCGCACGCTCGAAGAGCTGCGCCAAGGCATCGCCCAGTTGCTCCCGGACTCACAGGATCCGAGCTTCACGAGCCAAGCCGCCGAGATCCGTTATCGAATGACCGATGACGCGCGGCAGGTGCGCCGACTGGTTCGCGCGTTGCTGACCCTTGATTTCGAGGGTGCTCCGGGAAATCCGCTGATCGAGGCCGTGGGTGTGCTGCGCAATTTTCACGAAAGAGGTGCCCGCTATTTGCCCGAATCGGTGGATTGCTCGTTCGCACCGCTATGGTCGGCGACGATGGAGGGATCCGACCGCCAGCGGGCACTGCGTGGCTTCGAGACGGCGATTCTGTTCGAGCTGCGCAAGGCTCCTCGCAACGGGTCGATATGGGTATCGTACAGCCTGTCGTATCGCCATCGAGAACAGCTGCTGATTCCATCCGGGGAATGGCGCCAGGGGAGAAAAGGTTACTACAAGCGCCTGAAGTTGCCGGTAGATCCCCAGCAGTACATCGCCAAGTACACCCAGCAGCTCGAAGATGGGCTCGAGCAAGTCGCCGAGGCCATACGGACCGGAGTCATTGCCATCGAGGAGGACGAGCTGGCGCTCGGCAAGCTCGAAGCGGAGCCGATATCGCCGCAAGTCGAGCCGGTGCGCAATGCGCTGTTCACAGAGGTCGGCCCGGTGCAGTTGCCCGAGATGATCATGGAAGTCGACAGCCATACGCGGTTCAGCTCCGCGTTGCTTGGACGCGAGCCCACGTCTTGGCAGGAGCTGTTGACCCTCTATGCCGCCTTGTTGGCGCACGGAACCGACATGAGCGCGGCGGTGGTGTCCTTGATGATCCCGCAAATCGGCACCGCGGCCATCTTGGACTGCATGATGCTGCTGGAGGACGCGAAGGCACTGCGTTCGGCCAACGACGGCTGTGTGGCGTTCATCCGCCAACACCCCGTTACCCAATCCTGGGGGGAAGGGACACTGGCGTCGTCCGACTCGATGAGTCTGGACGCGACGCGTCACCTCTTCAGCGCACGAACCGATCCGCGACGGCAACGCCGCGGCATCGGTATCTACACGCACAAGCTCGACCAGTGGCCCCTGATCTATGATCAGCCCGTTGTACTGATGCAAAGACAAGCGGGCGCGGCGATCGAAGGCATGGTCCGTCAGAGCGCGAGCGCCGAGCTCGAACGCGTCGCGGTCGACACCCATGGGTTTACCGCCTTCGGCATGGGGGTCGCGAAAGCCTTGCGCCGTGACCTTTGTCCGCGCTTAAGAGGAATGGGGCAACGCCGATTGCACGTGCCGCGAGAGATGCCGGTGCCGGACATTCTAGAGCCGGTCATTGTGCGGGATATCTCCATGGAGCCGATTCGCGCCGGCTGGGATGGCTTCGTGCGGCTTGTCGCTTCCGTGGAGGTCGGAACGCTGTCGGGTGTCTTGGCGCTCGAGCGCTTCGGCGCCGACTCGCGTGCAGACCCCATTCACAAGTGCGGCAGCGCTCTGGGCCGCTTGTTTCTGACGGTGTTTCTCTGCGACTTCGTGAGCAACGAGGCATTCCGGCGCGAGTTGTTACGCATCCTGGATCGCGGAGAAGCGACACATCGACTCTTGCGTGCCGTTCACTACGGAAACATCACGGCAACGCGCGGTCGCCGGCGCGAAGAACTCTCCGCCATATCCGGTTCGCTGACCTTGTTGAGCAACATCACGATGGCCTGGATGACCCATCGGATGCAAGGCGTCCTCGATCGCTGGAAACGAGAAGACGGGCGCAGCGTCGAACAAGACATCCTACGGCATATCGGCCCCGCCCGTTTCGAAGGCGTCAACTTTCGCGGGCAGTTCGATTTTCCAGTGAGCCGATACGAGGAACGGTTGTTGCCTAAAGCCGCACGCGGGCTCAAGGGCAGTAGGAGAGGCAAGGCAGTCTGCTGCAAGAGGTCCAACGGCAGGTGGGAAATCGCGTTTTCGACCAGCAACCTACTGATAATCCAAAGAAACCCTTGGTCGCAAAATTTCAACTTATTGAAATCACAGGATTTCCTTAGCGGGACTTTCCGCACGTTTTGCACGTCCTAGCCAGCTCCATAGTCGAAATCCCGGTTTTTGAACAGTTCTACTTAACAACTATTCGGATACCGGAAAAGGGCAGGGCGGTCAAGGCGTTGATTTTCGCGCCGGCGGACTCGAGGCGGCCCCGATCGGGTTCCGCCGCCGGCGATTTTCTGAACAGAATTGGTAATTCTGTTTCAGGGTCTTGGAAAAGAGTCCTTCCGAAGTGCGGCGGCATGTCCGGTAACGGCCCCTGGACCTTGGAATATCAGACAACAACGTTCGCCTGATATGGGTTCCAGACCTTGCCATTGGATCTCAAACCGCACAGCCCCCTGGAGATCCGGACACCCGGGCGAGTGGCCGCTCGGTGACTTGGCGGACAGGCAGGTATGCCCCAACTCCCGAGAGCCGACCACCAGGGCAAGACTGGCTGCCGCGAACAGTCCAGTGTCCTTGTGCTCACCCTGTCGTTCGTCCTATCGTCCATGTACCCGAGACCACATTCCGCAGGTGACCGAGCATGACCCTCAGCCAGAAGGCACAGCAGAAGAAGCGCGAGAAGAAGGCGGCGAAGCGCAAGGAAGCGAGCAAAGCTGCTGCAAGGCAGACCGGAATGTGGACCTTCGCCCGGGAATGGGCGGCCGCCGCCCAAGCACCGGTCGCGGATGTCTTGGCACCCAAGACCCTCTTCGAGCGCGGCATGGGTATCGTCTGGTTTAGCCGACACCTGCCGGACGGGCGTTACGCCCTTGCAGGATTTTTGGTGGACACGTTCTGTCTGGGCGTTAAGAACGCCATGGCGAACATACTGAGCGCCGAGAAGTACCATGAGGCGATCGAGCGTACCCTGGCCGACGAGCCAGTGGAGAGGATGCACCCTGCTTGTTCCCGCAAACTGGTTGAGCAGGCCGTGACTTATGCCGGGGACTTGGGGTTGGACCCGCACCCGGATTACAAGCTGGGCAAACTCATATTCGGGGATGTGGATGCCGCTGCCTGCCCGGTGAGCTTCATCTTCGGCAGAGAAGGCAAGCCGTTCTACGTGAGCGGTCCCGACGACACACCGGCGGTTCAGCGGCGTATCCTCAAGCAGCTCGAACGGCGCTGCGGTTCGGGCAACTTTGACTATCTGTTGGGGATACCCGATGTCGAGTAAGCCCAGGCGCCTGGACCTACTACTTGGTTCCGAAGGCGGAATCCTGAGTCCAGGATCAAGAATATAAATCTCGACACCGTCCCATCGTTTCAAAGTTCCGCCGAAGACCGCTTCCCGTCTGTAGCAGCCACTCGCTCACGGATCCTTCAATGTCCGCAATGGGTCCAGGCCGTGTAGAAACGATTCACCAAGGGCCTTGAGGGGCGCTCGGCTCGCCCAACCGTCGCTGCGCACAAGCATAGTGTGGCGTTTAACGACTCAACCGATGGTGGCCGCAGTTAGCGTGTAGCCGTCTGCAAGGAAACTCAGTGCGTCCTCCTGCCAACTCGCTTGGGCTGGAATCAACGCCAGCGAAGCGATATCTGCAGTTGCTCTAGGACCGCCCTCGAATCAGCGGGGTCGGTTTGCCGGCCCGATTAGGGGAAGCCCATCCGTTCTACGGTTATACTGCGGCCAACCGACTCTAGAACTGATGAACTACAAGCAGGGAAAACTGACATGTATCGATTTCTGGCCGTAACGCTCAGCCTGATCAGCACGACCTGCTTTGCCTGGCAGCTACAGCCAGCCGACTCAAGCCTCAGTTTCGTCTCGATTAAAAAGGATAGCATCGGCGAGGTCATGCACTTCAAGGACATGACAGGCTCGCTCGAGGCAGGTGGAGCCGCGCTCCTTTCGATTTCACTGGACAGTGTGGATACCGGAGTCCCCGTTCGGGATCAGCGCATGCGCGACCTCCTGTTTCAGGTCGATCAATATCCTACTGCCACGTTTCAGGGCACCATCGACATGACAGCGGTTGCGGCCTTGAAGTCAGGGGACCAAATCCATGTGCCGATCAAGGGGAAGCTTACATTGCACGGAAAGGCCGCAGAGATCGCCGCTGATACGCTTACTACCAAGCTCACAGACGGACGCCTGAGCGTGGTGACGACTCAGCCTGTGATCGTCAATGCGGGGACATTCGGCCTAACCGATGGGTTGAAAAAACTGATGGAGCTGGCCAACCTCCCTGCCATCAGTGCAGCGGTACCGGTGTCGTTCGCGTTGACCTTCACGCCTTGAAGAAGAGTAAAGCAGGTACTTCTGACACGACTAGCTGGGGTTCTTCGCCCAAGCCGCCGGGAATATGCAGGAGGACACGACCCCATCGGTCTGTCATGGATGGCTAAGGGGACGAGTAGCGCCCCGGCATCCGGGCCAGATTGGGGCCTGCTCCCGGGTTCCCTGCAGCTCTCGTCCCGCTCTGACCGACAAAGGACTCACGGCAGCCTGGCACTGAAACCCTGCTCGATCAGGCACCGGTCAGCTCGGTGCTGAGCGCGGAGATGAAGATGCAAGGCCGGCAGGACAGTATGGAATGATCGGAAAACGTTTTGACCCAGCACCGATGTTCGGTCTTGTCGCCGAGCTCCAGCCAGCCGAAGGCCTGATGGGTTTGCCATCGAAGTGCTTGAAGCGGAGATGCTCGGCCGCGAAGGCGTTGTCGAGCTTTGTCGGCCCCGGCTTGTCCTTGCCGTTCCACCAGCTGGGTTCGTGAGTTTTGGGCAACCAGATCATCTTCACCGAGCGCATACGGTTCTCGAGGAAGGTGATCTCCTCATCCGCCTCAATTTCCGATTTCATACAAGAACCGCATGCCAGCGAGTACCTCATGAGCTCGAGAACAACTGTGCCATCCCGCCCTCCAAGGCGCTGAGCCTGCGGATATAACGCTTGACCATCCGCTCGTCGCTCCAGCCACCAGCCTGCAGGATGGCGGCGGTGCTGACCCCGGCGGCGGCCATGTCCTGCGCCGCACCGACGCGTGGAGAATGCCCGGAGTAGTCACGGGCATACGCAAGCAGTGCTCGCCGCTTTTCCGTCGGACTGGAGGCGTCCACGACAAGGTCTCCTTGTGACTGGGCGACGCGGGCGATGGCCAGCTTGACGATCTGGCTCACGTGCGCCGGGGTCAAGCGCTTCCCATGATCGCGTAAGGCCCGCGCCATACTGCGTTGCCCGTTGGTTAGGCGCGCCTTGCCGCTGCGTTGGATGCCGGTGAATAAAGGACCCTCGCGCAGTCCACTTCGCGCGAGCCATTCTTTCACGAGCGCAGTTGTGGGTGCCGCCAGAAAGCGATAATCGCGCTCAGCCTCGAGGTTTGTCTTTGTCGGTCGCAGGGCGACGGTGGCCACCCCATCCTCTATGAATTGCACATCCGCCACATCGATGGCTACAAGTTCGGCACGACGGGCCAGGCTATTGTGGGCCACGGCCAGGAGTGTTTTGTCCCGCAGCCCGGGTAGATCATTGGGCAGGACTTCGATCACCTGTTGGACCTGCTCCCAGCGCAGAGGTGCGGCCTGGGTTTGACCGCCACTGCGTCGAGTGCGCGCTTTTAGTGTATTGCGCACGATCTGCGCCTTGGTGGGATCGGGCACGTCGAGGAGACGATGCAGGGTGCTCAACGTGCTCAAGTAACGGCGCACCGTGGCAATCGAGCGCCCTCCCTGACCGCACTCTCCTTCCACCATTTCGGTGATGAAACGCACCAGGACCTCCGGCAACACCGGAAGGCGCAAACGCTCGCTCTCCTGGGGAAACCACTGGCTTGCACGCCCCAAGGCCCAGGTGCGAAAAACCGACCAGTCGCTGGCCCATGCGATACGGGTATTCTCCGAGGCGGCCTCCAGCGCGGTGGCGATCGCTGGATTCTGGGTCGATACCCAGTGCGCATCAGCGAACAGGGCATAAGCGACGGCCGTAGGCAGGCGCCCGAGCGCAGGGTCGAAGTTGGCTATACCTCGTATAGGCATTGTCTGAGGTTGTTGACTCATATAACTAACTGTATTACAACTGATTTTTAATACAAAAAGCGCAATTTATGACTATGCGAAGTATACGGGCGCCGCGGTCAATGTATCCGATCCCACATGAGCAGCATCAGACGGCAATACGGTACAAAAGTGCTATGTCGTCCAAGGCGCCCATGCCCCATCGATTTTCATCGAGCACAACGCTCTGGCTACATTCCACCGCATCTCTAACGCCCTCAATCCAAGTGCAGTTAGCTGGCCATCTGTCGCAAATACGCTCTGCCAATTGGGCACCTCGAAAAATTCATCCACTGGGAAACGCGAACTATATTTATCAATTGGTTAGAGCTGCGTTATCGACGAGAAAGGTAATTTTTCGAGGTGCCCAATTGTCAAGAGAAGTACTCCAGCGGAGCTACTGGATACTTGTGGAACGCAGGCATATCCCCTTCAGATGGCCAATACATGATCTCGGCTATTTCTGCCATCACACCCCTCGCCAACGCATTGAGCCGACGCAGATACGTCAGTTGAATGAATTGCTAGCCTCGTCGTCGGCTTCCGCGTAGCGCTGGGCGGCCAACTCCGCAGAGATCGCCATGAACGCAGCGTCCCCCTCGCCGTTGCCTCGATAGAGCTCGAGCAGATCGAGGGGAATGGCCCAATGCGCGGCATCCAGGTTGCGCGCGAGACGGCCCATATCAACCTTCCAACCCTCCCCATTCCAGAAATTCAGGACCAGGTCCTGGAGGCTCACCGCAGCGCTATACCCTCCGTCGCGCAGTAGTGCTTCATGGGTTTCGAAGCTTGTCTACCCAGTCGTCAACGGTACAAGCCCACCACTCCGCTCCCTCGATTCACACCTCGCCAGCCAGACGCAGAACGGCGTTCCGCGTATCTTTGCTCAGCCGAAATCCGAGTCTCTGCAATTCGTCGATCAGCGGTGTGAGCGCCGGCACAAGACCGGCGCGTTTAGCGTCCAACAAAACGCCAAGGGTGTCGGTCAGGTGCAGTCCCAAAACCTCGGCATGCCGACGCGCGAGGGCATCATCCAGGATCACGATGGCGTTGTTGCGTTCCAGGGCGAGCGCGAGTACGGCGGTTTCGCCGGGACCGAGATCCGCAACCAATCGTAGAACCTGCTTGTTGGCCGAGTCGCTCAGATCAACCCAGGGCAGAACCTCGGGATCGGGGAGATCCAGCCCAAGGTGCCTGCCCGCCTCCAGCTCGGTTGCAACCGCTGTGGGAACGACGATCCGCGACACTAGACGCGGCAATAGCTCCAAGTACCCGATCTGATGCAGGTATTGAAGTGGCGAGGTGTTGCAGATGACGTTAGGCAAGGTGTGTCTGGCGCTCCAGCTCCTCGCTTGAGAGACGAAAAGTGTCGACGCCGTAATGAGCGAGCTTGCTCAGGAACAACACCCTCGGTACGCCGGCCAGCTGTGCCGCCGCACCCGAGGATAGCCGGCCCAATTCGTACAGCTTCACGGACGCCGCTAGCCGTATCTCTTTCACCGCGGCATCCTCGGACAACCTCAACGACAAGAGTGAATCGTCCGGGATCTCCAAGACCAATTGACTCATCGTTCGGCACCCTCCTCCGCGCCAGGCTTGGTTAGCCTGGCGCACGGCAACGGAAAACAAAATTCAAGCGTCCCCGGCGGAATCCGCCAGTCGTGCCCCCCAGGAGCGCTTTGCGCAGGGCAACCGAACGAGAGAACGTCGACATCGTGTACATGCTACGCCGACGCGCCAATTTCATCGCGCCCGCCCTCCTTTGACCGTAGCCTTACCGAGCTCCCGGAACCGTAGCGCACAAACGCTGCTCACCGCCCTACCCTCTGCAGTAATGCGCGTCGTTCATTTCCACGCATCATTTTCTGCCGGTCGCTCCGGCCCCTACCTACCCCATCTGACCTGAGCTTGCCCGAAGCGGGGCAAAAGGCGATCACGCGCTTGGACAACATAAATAAACTATAGGTGCCTATATGCAGTATAACTTGCCACCTCCGCGAGCCTCGATCGCGATGTCCAGAACCGCCCTGGCAACCGCCACCCATCCCCTGTGAACCCTGCTCGAAAAGTATGGGATCCCGAACCGCTGTTCCGCAAGGCCGGGATCGACACCGTCCTGCTCAAGAACCCGAATGCCCGCCTCCCCGTACCGGCCTACAACGCGGCTTGGCTGCGGGCGAGCAGCCGGATTGCAAATCCCTGCTTCGGGGTCGAAGCCGGTGAGCACTGGCACCGTCCATGTTCGTGGCGCTGGGCTTTGCATGGCTCGCAAGCACGAGCCTGCGTACGGCGCTGGGGCGATTGGAGGGCTACATGGATCTGGTGCTGAAGGGCGGCACGGTGGGGGTCCGCGACGGACGCGGCGGGGACGTAACGGTCACTTTGTCCTACCAGGGGAGCCCCTTCACCCTGCCGCCCCTGGCCGACGCCATGCTCTCTTTACTGCTCAGGCTGTGCCGTCTCAATGCGGGCGGCGCCCTCAATCTCAAACGGGTCAACCTGTTTCACTCGGCTCCCGCCGACATCGGTCCTTACTACACTTGCTTCCGCTGTCCGGTGGAGCTCGAGGCGGAGCACGACAGCCTGACGCTCGACAAGAAGGTGGTCGACGAACCACTCCCGAGCGCCAATCCCCATCTCGCCTAGCTCAACGACCAGGAGATCGTCCGCTACCTGGCGCGACTCGGTCGTGGTCGTGTTTGCGACCGAGCACAGGCCACGATCATCGAGCAGCTCACCTCGGGGGGTATCGGCGGACAAAGTGGCTCAGGCGTCCATGTCAGCACCCGCAGTCTGCACCGGCAGCTCCAAGGCGAGGGAACATCTTTCAAGTCCCGACTGGTGCGCCGGGGTTCCCGTGCTTTAAGTGTTGGCTTTGCTCCACAAGTCCTTGATCGCTGCAACGACTTTGTCTTGTAAGAGCTTCGCCCAAGCCGGCTGCGGCATATTCCAGCCGATGAGGATACCGACGCAAATCCAGAAAAGGATCGCCCACATACTTCACTCCCAGGCGGCTTACCGCCGTTGATCAGAAAGCGGCTGCCCCCAACCGCTCGCTGCTGATGCTGAGAGGATGATGCCTTACCCACTCCGAGTTACCATCCCCTTGTCTGACTAGACCACCCGAGCCATGTGGAGATTCCCTCGACAGAAGCCGTGCCGCTTTTGGGCAGGATGGTCGATAATCTGGGCATCACCCGCGCGAATCCGAGGCGTTCACCGTAACAAGAATCAAGAGGAAGACCCATGTCCGAAGAAGGCCGTTTCACCATCCACCTGGAACAGCAAGCAAACTACCAGATGAACATCCGGTTCGACTGGGAGAAGGCGGTGGACCTTCTCGTGGACGAGCCGCCTCCCCTGGGCGAAGCATCCGGTCCAAACGCCGCTCGTCTGGTCGCTGCTGCCGCCGCCAACTGCCTCAGCGCCAGCCTGCTGTTCTGCCTGACAAAGCAGGAGCCGCCGGCCAATAGCGTGCGGACCGAGGCCACGGCAACCATGGTCCGTACCGAGAACAAGCGCTTGCGCATCGGCGGAATGGAGGTCAGGCTGGTCATCAGCGACGAGCTGGCCGGTTCGAATAAATTCCCCCGCTGCAAGGACCTGTTCGAGGATTTCTGCACCGTGAGCGCCAGCCTCCGCAATGGCATTCCCATCAAGGTCTCGGTGGAGGACGAGAAGGGGCAGGTGCTGCACACCTCCGAGTAAAGAGAATGGACCTCGACGGGATTCCGGATGCCTGGTGTGCGCGCGGTTTCAGCTGCGATATCTGGACCGATCCGCCGGGCCAGGTGTGGGTGGACTTCGTCCATGCGGTCGACGAGTTGGTGATGCCCATCGAGGGGGAGGTCCAGCTCGAGATGCAGGGCCGCACCCTGCGCCCGGCGATCGGAGACGAGGTCTTCATCCCCGCTGGCGTGGCCCATACGGTTCGCAATCCGGGCCGCAGCCACAGCCGTTGGTATTACGGCTATCGGCGGCGCTGAACATTTGGCCGGGAAGTCCGATGCAGGCGATCCTTTTCGACCTCGACGGCGTTCTCTACCAAGGCGAAACCCCAATCCAAGGGGCTGCCGAGACCCTGGATTGGGTCCGCGCGCAGGGGATCCGGCACCTCTTCCTCACCAACACCACGTCGCGTCCCCGCAGTTCCATCGCCGAGAAGCTGGCCCACATGGGTATCCGGGTCTGTGAGGACGAGATCCTGACGCCTCCGGTCGCGGCATTGGCTTGGCTGCGGGAGAGAGGTGTGACCAATCTTGCCCTGTTCGTGCCGGAGGCGACGCGGGCCGAATTTACCGGGATTCCCCTGTTGGCCGAGGATGCGGAGAGCGGTGCCGGTGCCGTCGTCCTCGGCGACCTGGGGGTGGGCTGGGACTTTGCGACCCTGAACCGGGCCTTTCGCCTGCTCATGAGCGAGCCCCATCCCCACCTGATCGCCCTAGGCATGACTCGCTACTGGCGTGCCTCCGATGGCTTGCGATTGGACTGTGCGCCTTTCATCATGGCCTTGAGCCATGCCACCGGGATCGAGCCGGTGGTGCTAGGCAAGCCCGCAAAGCCCTTCTTCGAAGCGGCGCTCCAAGCGCTGAGTGCGTCTGCGGGAGAGACCCTGATGATCGGTGACGACATCCGCGGCGACATCGGTGGTGCCCGGGAGGCGGGCGTTGGCGGCATCCTGGTGCGCACTGGAAAGTTCCGGCCCGACGATCTGAAGGGCGAGATCCGTCCGGTCGCCGTGCTCGACTCGATCGCCGACCTGCCCAAGTGGTGGCAGGCCCGCGAAACGATGGCCTGACCCGAAGTATTGCTCTCACCGGGCCTTCACCCGGCCTCACGCCTGGTAGACGGGGTAGTCGGTGAAGCCCACCTCATTACCACCATAGAAGGTGTCGCGGTCCGCCTCGTTGAGGGGCCAGCCCTTCTCCAGCCGCATCGGCAAATCCGGGTTGGCGAGATAGGAGACGCCGAAGGCGATCAGGTCGGCCAGATCCTCATCGATAGCAGTCTTGGCCCGGGCCGCATCATAGCCCCCGCACAGGATGATGGGCCCGCTGAACGCAGCCCGCAGCTTGGGGATCAGGCCCTCCGGGATTGCCGGCAGGCCAAAGGTCGCCTGGTCGTTGATGTGCAGATAGGCGATGCCCCGGCGATTCAGCTTCGCCGCCAGGTGGAGGAAGGTCGCCTCCATCTCCGGGTCTTCGGGCATCGCGTTGAAGCGACCGTTGGGGGAGATCCGCACACCGGTGCGCTCCGCACCGACTGCGTCGGCCACCGCATCGACCGTCTCCAGCAACAGGCGGCAGCGGTTCTCGACCGAGCCCCCGTAGATGTCGTCGCGGTCATTGACCCGCGAGTTCAGAAACTCATCGAACAGATAGCCGTTCGCCCCATGGATCTCGACCCCGTCCATGCCCGCTTCCAGGGCATTTCGCGCCGCCCGGACGAATGATCGCTCGACGCAGGCGATACCATCGGCATCGAGGGCTCGGGGCGGGCTAGTCGGCACATACGCGGGCCGTCCCTCCTCGTCGTAGCCGAAGCAGACGGCACCTTCCGGTTGCTCGTCGGTGGGACCCTCGGGGGCTCCCCCCTCCGGCTGCAGGCTGTGGTGTGAGATGCGCCCCGTGTGCCAGATCTGGACGAAGATCCGACCTCCTTCCTGATGTACGGCCTGGGCCACCTGGCGCCAACCCGTGATCTGCTCCCGGGTGTAGATTCCCGGTGTCCAGAGATAGCCGCGAGCCGAGTCCGATACGGGCACACCCTCGGTGACGATCAGCCCGGCAGTGGCGCGCTGGGCATAATACTCGGCCATCAGGGCCGTCGGCACATCGCCCTCCGCGGCGCGGCAGCGGGTCATGGGCGCCATGACCATCCGGTTCCTCAACGGTAGGGATCTCAGGTCGTAGGGTTGGAACAGCTTGTGGCTCATATCGCTCTTACCTGTTCGACTGTTGGGAGCTTTTTACAATCCTGCCGGCGCGGGCAATTCAGGAATCCTTGCTCGATGCCGATCCAGCGGGCTCGGCGACCAGACGCCGATAGATCTCCCGGGCCGGTCCTGCCACCTCCGGTGCCACCTGGCGCAGATAGTCCGCGCTGCCCGCGGCCGCGGCGGCGAGAGCCTCGCGCAGCGGACGCCAGCGCTCGCCGGCCTCGCCGGCGTCGAGTAGGTCACGGGTCTCGGCAGCCTTGCCTTCCTGAACGGTCTCCTGGAACAGTACCAGCATGTCGTCCCAGATGGCCTCGAGGTAGGACTCTCCGCCCTCGTTTATGAGACGCCGGATCAAGGTGGCGGCGGCGAGCCAGTCACCGAGGCGGACCAGAATGCAGGCCAGGGTGTGGACGTAGTCTAGCCTCTCGGGTGCGAGTGCCAACGCCCGTTCCGCCAGGGCTTGGGCCTCGTTCTCGTCGTGACCCTGTTGGTAGAGCAGCCAGGCGAGGCCATTGTAGCCAGCGTCCGCGTCCGGATCGATCTCGACGGCGCGTCGGAAAGCCTGCTCGGCCTCGTCGTAGCGATCGAGATGTTGGTGGAGAAGATAACCGAGAGCGAACCACAGGTGCGCATCGCTCGGTGCGATCTCGATGGCCCGGCGGTAAGCTAGCTCTGCATCCTCGTAGCGGGCGAGATATTGGGTGAGTAGTTTGCCGAGGTTATTCCACGGGTCGACATAGTCGGGATCGAGATCAATGGCACGATGGAAGGCTTGCTCGGCCTCTTTATAACGACCGAGATGCTCAGAGAGCAGAATTCCGAGGTTGTTCCACGGGTGGGCATCGCCTGAATCGATCTCGATGGCATGGCGATAGGCCTGCTCGGCTTCTATGTAGAGGCGAAGAACGTCCTGGAGCAGGATGCCAAGGTTGCTCCAGGGCGTTGCATAATTCGGATCGATATCGATGGCTCGACGGTAGGCCTGCTCGGCCTCTTTGTACCGGGCAAGATGTTCCTTTAGCAGGATACCCAGATTATTCCACGGCATTGCCGAGTCCGAATCGATATCGATAGCTCGACGGTATGCCTGCTCGGCCTCCCCGTACCGGGCAAGATTCTCTTGTAGCAGATTGCCGAGTCCGTTCCATGGGCCGGCATAAGCAGGATCGATGTCAATGGCACGGCGGTATGCCCGCTCGGCCTCGTCGTAGCGGGCGAGATGGTTTTTGAGCAGGTTGCCAAGGCCGTTCCAAGGCCAGGCAAAATTCGGATCAATGCCAATGGCGTTGCGGTAGGCCTGCTCGGCATCTTTGTAGCGTGCGAGATGCCTCTGAAACAAGTTGCCTAGGTCATTCCACGGGCTCGCGAAGTTCGGATCGATCTCGATCGCGCGCTGGTAGGCCAGCACGGCTTCTTCGTATCGGGCAAGATATTCATGAAGCTGGTAGCCACGAAAGTGCCATGCCTCTGCCGTATCGATCCGGGAGGCCGTCAGTGCTTGCAAGGCATGTTCGGCTTGCTTGGGTCCGGTTTTCCCGCGACTCAGCCAAGCCATAGCCAAAATATCCGGGTTATCCAACCGCTCTACTGCTGCGGCAGCGCCTTCCGTGTCTTTGCTATCTTCCATGTCCCCCTCTGCGATGGCCCGGTAGAGCCCGAATGGATCGATGCCGAGGCGTTTCTCTAAGCCCGCGTAGTCGTGTGCGAGCACCCGCTCTGCCTCCAGCCACCGCTGCGTGGGCAGGGTTGCGGCGTGGTTGCCGATCGCACGCTTCCTGGCAAGCGAGAGGAATGGACTGCCCAGAACGCGTAGCAGAATTCCTTCGCGGTCCAGATCCAGCTTTGCCTCGTTCAAGGCCGCCGAGATTCGCTCGCGCGCCTCTGCCAGGATCTGCAAACGCTCCGCTCGGTTGGCAAGTCCCGCGTCCTCTCCGCCCAGGTCCAGAAGCTCAGAGAGTCGGCGGCTGGTCTCGCCATCGTCTACCAGTCCGCGCAGGCCGTGGGTCTCCAGGGCCGAGCGCAGGGGTGTCTCGTCGATGCACTGGGCCAGGGCGAGGCTGTACTCGGCTTGGCGCTGTCCGCCGCGCCCGGAGTGCCCGGCCAGACCGAGCTGGTGGCGGGCGCGCGAACGCAACTCGTCGGAGGTGTAGAAGATGCGCAGGAAGCGCACCAGCCAGGTGAGCCGGCGGCGTACCCGGCGGCTGGCTCGCATCAGGTACCAGATGTTGAAGAAGCGCTCGGCGAGCTGAAACAGGGTGCGCTTGCCCCGGAAGGGGGCGGTTTTCTCCACTACGCCCTGATCCTGCAAACGTTTGAGCTGGGCCGAGATCAGGTTGACCTCCCAGCCCAGGCGGTCGGCCAGCATCCGGGCGCTTGCCGGGTCCCAGTGCAGGGCCAGTGCGTCCACCAGGCGCTGACCGAGCTCGGACAGCTCTTCGAAGCGGGCCTTGTAGAGCGGGGTGACCCGGTCCAGCAGGCCCTCCAGGTCGGTGCGCACGTCGCCGGACGGTCCCTGGGCGAGCACCCCGTAGAGCAGCACCGCAGTGCGCGGGTTGCCGCCGGTCAGGGTGTGCAGGGTGCGAATCCGTGCCGGGTCCCGTTCCACGAGCTCGGCCACGGCAGGGGTGTTGCCGAGCTCTGAGAGGCGGATCAGGGTGACTCGCAGCTCCTCTTCGGTGAATCCCTTGAGCTCGTCGATGCGGAAAAAGTCGTAGAAGGCGGCATCGTAACGATAGCTGGCCTCGATTGCGCCGGCACTGGCGGCGAAGACCAGGAGCTCCGGGTGGGATTGCAGGGCTTCGCGCAGGGCCCAGTCTTCGTCGCGCAGGCGTCCGAGGATGAGGTCGGCGTTGTCGAGCAACAGTAGCAGGCGCCGGTCCAGCCGGCGGGCACGCTCCAGCAGGGCCTGGAGCAGGGCGGCGGTATCGGCCCCGGTATGGCTCAGGGACTCGATCTGGGCATCCAGCTCGTCGGCCTGTTCCAGGCGACCTGCCCGCTCCAAGGCATCACCGAGGGCGTCGAGGCAGTTGAGCCAGAGGTCCGTGAGTCCGGCAATGTTGTACTGCTCCTCGGGGAAGGTCAGGGGCAGCCAGGTCGCGGACAGCTCCGGGTCCTCTTCTATCGCGATGGCTAGACGCCGTAGCAGACTGGTCTTGCCCATGCCGCGCTGGCCGAGGATCAATCGGTGCTGGGGGATGGCCCCGGGCCGTTCCCGGCGCAGGTCGGCGAGCATGCGCTCCAGCAAAGGCAGACGTCCGACGAAGTAGCGTTTGAGCTCGTCTCGGCTCAACAGGTCCGGGTTGTAGACCGCCACCCCGTGCAGGGCCCGGTCCGGCTCGTCCCGGGGCAAACGGCTAGGCTTCATGGCGCCACCCGCTTGAGCCAATAGCGGCGCAACAGCTCTAGGCGGAAACGCCAGCGCCCGTCCACCATTACCAGATAGCCGTCGCTCTCCAACACCTCGAGCAGATAGCGCAGGCGCTCCTCGCGCGGCTCGAGGTCCTGGATGTGCTCGGCCAGGGCTTGGGACAGAGTTTCGCGGCTCGCACCGGTGGGATCGCGAGCGCACTGGCTGAGCAGGTGCACGGCTTGGCCGTCCTCTGGGCTACCTAACTCGTCGTGGAGACGCTGGCGCCAGTAGTCGAAGTAGCCCTTGTGGGCAGGGAGCAGCAGCTCCTCGAAGATCTGCTCGACCAGATCGGTCGAGGGCCTTGCGCCGTCTTCGACCCGGTCGCGCAGACGGTCGAATAGGATCTGCAGGTAGTAGGGCACGGGCCAGCCGATAGCTGCGATGATGGCCTTGCGCACCGGCCTCGTGAGCCTGATGTTTTCGCCCGCGGCAAGGGCGGCGAGGAATCGGTCTGAGGTTTCGCTGTCGAAAGCGCCGAGGGGCGCGGGGACCAGGTCGTTGACCGTGTCCCCGATCCCGTGGCGGGCGGCCACAGTGTCCAGGCCGATGGAGCCAGCGAGGATCCAGCGGATGTCGGCATGGTGTTGCTGACGCAGA
>Ga0315556_1000587_pt1 | contig 22589 bp, 20 predicted proteins | sample SalMarSW160310MG_FD_202112 | JGI IMG/M metagenome (GOLD analysis project Ga0315556, IMG submission 202112) | Salt marsh sediment microbial communities from the Plum Island Ecosystem LTER, Massachusetts, United States - Salt Marsh Sediment SW1603-10 ...
GCGATAAAGGCGCCGTTAAGTACGCCGACCTGGCGAAACGTTACCGCTCCCAATCGCCAACCCTTGGCCCGACGCTGCGGCTGCAGCGAAAAGCCGCTGGGTTTTGCGCCGAGAATGAATCCGACAAAGAAATGCGCCAGTTCATGCGCAAATGTGCCCGGCAGCGCAAGTACGGCCAGACCCCACAGGCTGGAGCGGGCGCTCAGCAACACGGCATAGCAGAATATCGTGAGAATGACACTCGGCATGAACCCGTTCAGAGTGAGGTAGTTCCGTATATGTTCGATGGTCGACTTCCAGTATTCGGCATCTGTGACGGCGGTCAATGGCGCGGCCATCTCCGTGGGATTTCGCACCCCTTGAATATTATCCTACCCCGCCCCATTTAAGATATTAGTGTGCTGCCATGACACTTTTTCCGTCTCATCCCTCCCCTTCGGGACGGAAATACTCTGTATCCGGTTCCCCCAAACCGGCCATGCCTTTCCCCGGCGCTTTTGTGGTGCCGGGGATTTTGTTCGCCTCAAACACCGTCTCCCCCTAGGCTGAGCTGCTCAAACCCGGCTTACCCCATGGTAAGCCGGCCAGCGGCGTCTCTTACATAGGCAGATGATCGAGACTGAACTACTATAGACCACCATAGATAATATCGCCGTCGCTCGCCCCTCCCCTCGGACGCCATCCAGACCTCATCTGGCTTTCTTGATTTTCCATGCGATCTCGCCCACTCTTTAGGCGTGTACCGGACTCTATCAGCACTGATTCTCCTGGCAGCGGCCATCAGTGCGCCACTACGCGCCGCCGAGATCCGGAATCTGGAAGTGCATGAATATCAGGGGAGCTACAGCGTCAGCTTCGAGGCGCTGTTGGATGCGCCCCATGAGTCTATCTATGCCATCATCGCCGATCCCGCCCGCTGGCCGCAGCTTACCCATATCGTCACGGCATCCAAGGTAGTGGGTGAACTCTCTGACGACAGGCGCAAGGTCAGGGTGACTTTCCACGATTGCATCCTGATATTTTGTCAGACCATTCATAAGCACGAGGCATTGCAGACCACAGCGGACGGCAATATCGACACCCTGGCTATCCCCGAGCAGAGTGACTTCAGCTATGCCCACGAACACTGGCAGATCTCCGCCGAAGGCCAAGGTACCCGGATTCTTTATAACGCGGAGATGACGCCGAGCTTTTACGTGCCGCCTTTGGTCGGTGCATATATCCTCAAGGCCAAGATTCGCTCCTTGCTGCTACACGTCACCGCAAACCTGGAGACGCTGGCCAGCCCTTGACACCTGCGACCGGCAGGTTTCGCCGCGCGGCGTTCATTACGAACTTTTGAGCCGGCTTGCAGGTTAACAATTGCTCATCACTCGACTAGAAAAAATTCTTATTGAATTAAGAAATTTTTTTCATTTCAGGTTTTCAAAGTAAATAGGTATAAGGCAGCTTCATCCGGCCGCGGCACTCCCCGCGGCGGGTAACAGCAGTCCCTAGCTTGAATTAAGGAGCAGCTTCCATGGCAAAGAGCACGCGTGATGACAATCTCGCCCAAGATGATGACTTTCTCGACGAAAATAGCGACTGGAGCGACCCGCTTGCGGACAAGCTTCCCCAGGATCGGGGCAAGTCCGCTTCTCGCGACACTCCTAAATGGAAGGCCATCGAGGACTATTGGGAAAAAAAGCGCTTACAGGATGCCCTACAGGATTATCTATCGGAAGAAGATTAAGCCAGCTGCGGCCGCGGACTTGTCCTGAGATAGCCAAGGGCCTCCTCCACAAACCCCCGGCGTTCGCCGTACCCCTGATAGACGGCATAGACGCGCCGGTCAATGACCGGCGTATCGCTGACCTTATATAGACGCCCCGCTTTCAAATGGTCCGCCACCAGGTGCCCCGGCAAATAACTACTGCCGCCGCATTCCAGCAGGAATGCCAAGGCCACGTGCCCGATGCTCATACGCATCGCCGGCATTGGGGCATCGGGAAAATGGCGAGCAAAGGCGGCGGCAAACGATGATCCCCAGTCAACCAGCACATAGCCCTCTTTGAGGGCGGAGTGTGCATCCAAATCGGGGCGACTGGCCACCATGATAAGCGGGATCGACGCCACCTCACTCACTACCAGCTGTTCAAGGTGGGCAGGATCGAATAAAAAGACCACATCCAGGACGCCGTCGACCACCTTTTTGAGCAGAACATCGGAACCATGAGCCTCGGTTTGCATGGCGATATCGGAGCGATGCTTATAGAGGCGGTGAATCCACTGCTGTAAGAAACAATCCCACAAAGAGTGCATGGCACCCACCGACAAGGCCAGCTTGCGCTCTTCAACCAAGGCGGTATCGGTAAGCGCCCGTTGCCACGCGGTCACGATGGTTTCCGCATGCCGCTTCAAACGCTCGCCGGCACTGGTCAACTGTATCTCGTTACGGCGGCGGATGAACAAGGGCACCCCCAGGGTTTCTTCCAACAAGCGGATACGGGCGCTGACCGCCGATTGGGTGACGAACAGGATTTCCGCCGTCTTACCGAAATGACGGGTCCTATCCAGTTCGAGAAATGTTCGTAGTAATTGGATATCCATATAAAGAGCGCAGCGTGGCTTGCGTTAACAGACCCTAGGATCCCATCGGCAGCTCGACCCGCCGCACCAGTTCCTCGATGATCAGCTGATAGATCGCATCACCCAGAATGACATCCTCCACACCGGCATCCATATTGGGGTTATCATTGACCTCGATGACATAAACGGCATCCCCGCGCTGCTTGATGTCCACCCCGTAAAAACCATTGCCGATGGCGTTGGCCGCCTTCAAACCAACACTCAGCACCTGCGGGGAAACATCCTCGAGTCGCCATGCCTTGAAGCCGCCCTCGGTGAACTCACCGGACGATTCATGCTTGACGATCTGCCAATGCTTGGCGGACATGAAGTATTGGCAGGCGAACAGCGGCTTACGATTAAGCACGCCGATCCGCCAATCGAATTCGGTGTAGATAAATTCCTGCGCCAGTATCAGATCCGATTCCTTGAACAGGCGTTCGGCGATCGCCTCGGCATCCTTGAAGCTCTCGGCCTTGAACACCCCGCGCGAGAACGACCCGTCCGGAATCTTGATCACGCACGGATAGGACATCATGTTTTCCAGGATCGAAGTCTTACCCTTGCTTAGGATCAAGGTCTTGGGCGTGGGAATATTGTGGGCCTTCATCAGCTCCGCCAGGAATACCTTGTTGGAGCACTTGAGGATGGAATCCGGATCGTCGATCACCGCCATACCCTCGCTTTCCGCCTTTTTGGCGAAGCGATAGGTGTAGTGGTCCACCTGCGTCGTCTCACGAATGAACAGCGCATCGTATTCCGCCAGACGGGGGTAATCCTTTTTTTCTATCAAGTCCACATCGACGTTGAGCTTCCTGCCGATCTTGATGAAGCGTTGCAAGGTTCTGGCGCTGGAAGGCGGCAGCTTTTCGGCGGGATTATGCAAGATCGCGATATCACAACGGGATATCTTGGAGGCCCGCGGCTCGCGCCAGCGGCTACCCAGATGGGAGTTCAAAGTCTCGATGAAAAACGGGTGTTGCTCCTTGCTGATATTATTTAGGGTCACCGGTTTGATGGAATCTATCTGCCAGGTCTCGCGCCTTTTCAATTCCACCTTAAGCAGCGGACAGGGGAACTGATCGAAGATCTGGCGCGCCACATCCTGCAAATGCGGAATTTCGCAGCGACCGAAAAAGATGAAGAATTGAAAGGTCGAGCCCGGCGGTTGATCGCTATGCTTGCGAAAACCCTTTTCCACCAAGGGGTCCAAATCCTCCAGGTTAAGGCTATACACCGACTTGCTGCTCAAGTCGCTGATGGTCTTGACGCTGGGGATGACGCGATGCCAGCGCGCCTCAGCCAGCAGCGAACAGTAGTAGCCCAGACTGAGATAACGATAACTGCGGCACAGGTTGATAACCTTTTCTTGCTTTGACTTGAGGTATTCGGGATTGGCCAGATACTCCTTGACCTCGACGATGTTCGCTCCGGGAAAATTCGGCTCCCAGTCTTTGCGATTTTCTACAACAATCGTATGCGTAGACATTGGTGTGCTACTCAACCCTCATAATTGCTAACGACCACCCCAGCGTGCGGATTTTCGCGACATCACCCGCGACTGGGCCACTTCTTCATCCACGGGTTTTTCATGCGCCTGTGTGCGCTTCTTCAAAATCAATACCGCCTTCTGAGCCGCCTTGCCGTAGCGGGCCATGCGTTCGAAATCCTTGCGCAGTATCGGCATATTCACGCAATCGGTGATGGTCTTGCCCATATCCTTGTCCACCAGGGGATCGTGCACATAGATGAAACGGTCATCAAAGCCGGTGACCACCACCCAATGGGGCGATTTCTCGTGATAGATGCGATACGAGCTGATGAGCACGATTGGGATACCCCCCTGCTCGAATTGTTCCTGCAGGGCCTTGACGCTCATCACACCGTAATGAATCCTGACCGGGACGCTACGCAGTTCATTGAGAAAATCTTCCTGGACCAGACGCATCACTATCTTTTTTTCAGGGTCGCGCACTGAGTCTACGAACAACGCACCCTCGGCGCTGACGTAGATCTCCACGTCAAAACCGCGATGAAAGGCCGACAGCGCCAAACCGTACGGCCCACAGCCGCCATGTCCCGAGGTCATAAACACCGTGGTGGATTCCCGCCAGATGCGCAATTCCAACATACGATCCAAGGGAAGTTTCTGATCCAGCGCCTTCATGGCCATCATCACCGCCGCCGGCCCGCAGGTGAATTCCAGGGTCTGCTCATAATAGGGCACGCGCACCATGGCCGGCTTGAGATCCTTGACCATGGATTTCTCAAGGCGCACCGCATCCATGTGATCTTCGTAATAATCGGCATGCACACCGAATTCGCGGTAACCGAGACGCTTGAATAAACTGATGGAAGCGATGTTGTCCTTGCGGATCTCCAGGCGCAGCGAAACACAATCGTGCTGGCGCGCGGATACCTCGGAGGCCTCCACCAGGCGGGCGGCGACGCCCATGCGTCGATATTGCGGATCGACCGCCAGCGAATAGAGGCGCGCCATGGAAATGCCGTCGTTGAACAACAGCATGGTGTAACCGCGCACCACGCCCTTTTCTTCTTCCACCAGCGTCTCGGCGTGACCCTTCTTCAGCAGATAACGGAAATTGCGACGCGACAGCCGGTCGGTCTCGAAGCAACTGTCTTCGATTCTAACCAAGGCATCGAGATCATTCAGTGTCGCATGCCGAATCATAAAATTATGGAAGCCCTAAGTAATGTGCCATTCGAACAATGACCTGAGATCCTGTTTCAAACACTCTGCGCGAAATAAACGCAACATGAGTTAACCTTGCATCCTAGGGAACAAGGTGGCATAAATCCTACTTCGCGCTCATTCTAGCATTCCCCGAGTCCGGCCTGGCGACCGCCGCCTGCCGGCACACAATAATGGATTGCAATAAAATCGTTAAGTTCTTTTTTGAACCCGAGTAGACTAATCGTATTCAAGCTGCCGAGGGTGATAAACCCATGCCGACGCCACGTTTCGACCACTACTACCGTTACGCCGAACTCAGTGATCTGCTCCTCGGCCTCGCCGCCGCCCACCCCGAACTGATGCGGGTTGAAAGCATAGGCAAGAGCCATGAGGGCCGGGATATCTGGCTGGCCACCCTCAGCTGTTTCGACAGCGGCGACGACCGGGACAAGCCGGGCTTCTGGGTGGACGGCAATCTCCACGCCCCGGAGCTGGCCGGTTCCAGCGCCTGCCTGTATTTCATCCATACTCTGCTTACGGGCTACGGCCGTGACCCCGACATCAGCCGCTGCCTGGACACCCGGGTCTTTTACATCTGCCCGCGCATCAACCCGGACGGGGCGGAATGGGCCCTGGCCGACACTCCCAAGCTTATCCGTTCCAGCACCCGCCCCTACCCCTATGACGAACTCGCCGTGGGCGGCCTGATCCGTGAGGATATGGACGGCGACGGCCGCATCCTGAGCATGCGTATTCCCGACCCCGACGGCCCCTGGAAGATTTCCGACCGGGACCCGCGCTTGTTGGTTCCCCGGGAGCCCGCTGAGCAGGGCGGCCGCTATTACCGCCTGCTCCCAGAAGGGCGGCTGGAGGACTATGATGGTCACCTGATCCATGTGCAAGCCATCAGGGAGGGCCTGGACCTCAACCGCAACTTCCCGGCGGAATGGCGCAACGAGGCCGAGCAACAGGGTGCCGGTCCCTACCCCGCCTCCGAGCCCGAGGTACGGGCCGTGGTGCACTTCATCACCGGCCACCCCAACCTGTGCGGCGGCGTGGCCTTTCACACCTACAGCGGTGTGCTGCTGCGTCCCCTCTCCTATCGCGACGACAATGAACTGGCGCCGGAAGACCTGTGGGTCTATACCAAGCTGGGCGACAAGGGCACGGCCCTTACCGGTTACCCGGCGGCCTCCACCTACCACGAGTTCCGCTATCACCCCAAGGAGATCATCACCGGCGCCCTGGACGACTGGCTCTACGAACAGCAGGGACTGTTCGCCTGGACCGTGGAGATCTGGAGCCCGCAACGGGAGGCCGGCATCGACAATTACCGCTTTATCGATTGGTACCGCGAGCATTCCGAGGAAGACGACCTCAAACTCCTGGAATGGAACGAAGACGTCCTGGAGGGCAAGGGCTTCATCGACTGGTATGCCTATGATCACCCCCAATTGGGACCGGTGGAACTGGGCGGATGGAATCCGTTGTTCAGCTTCTGGAACCCGCCGCCGCGCCTGCTGGAAGAGGAGGTCCAACGCTTCCCGCAATGGCTGGTATGGCATGCCCTGCTGTCACCGGAACTGGCCCTGGAGGTCAGCAGTCAAGCCTTGGGTAACGACAGCTACCTGGTGCGCGCGGTGGTGAGCAACCGCGGCTGGCTGCCCACCTATATCACCAAGCAGGCGGCGAATAAAAAGCTGGTGCGGGGAATCATGTGTGAAATCACACTGCCGGACGACGCACTGCTGATCCAAGGACAACGCCGCCTGGAACTCGGCCAGTTGGAAGGTCGTGCCCACAAACCCGCCTCCACCTTCGGCTGGGCCGGCACTGTCACCGACCCCACCGACAATCGCGCCAAGGCGGAATGGGTGGTACAAGCCAAGCCCGGCGCCAGGATTGAGGTCACCGTCCGCCATCCTCGTGCCGGCCGCATCCGTGGGGATATCCAGCTACGAATCTCTGGCTAATGTGTGATTGATTGGAATGTCATTGCGAGTACCAGCGAGAAATCTGCCTGCTCCGGCATGAATGAAGCGGCGCCTGTAACCGCCATGAACGCGATTGTACCCTCTGGAGACTACGCCCTGTGGTGAAATCGACGATGCAAGACTGAAGAATTATATAAACGCTTAAATGTGACTGGGACTTATATCTTACGCGAGGGAGGAAAGATCTGCGGGGCGCGAGGTCCCCCAGCATCAATTGACGGCGATCACTAGCTCCACATCGCGGATTACAGCTCGAAAATAATCAGGAATAGCGTTGCAACACCAGGCTGGCGTTGGTGCCGCCGAAGCCGAAGCTGTTGGACATGATGCAGTCCAAACTCATGTTATCGATGCGCTCGCGGACGATGGGCATGCCTTCCGCGGCCGGATCGAGCTGATCGATATTGGCGGAGGCGGCAATGAAGTTTTCTTCCATCATCAGCAGCGAATATATCGCCTCATTGACGCCGGCCGCGCCCAGGGCGTGGCCGGTAAGTGACTTGGTGGAACTGATATAGGGGATCTCGTTGCCGAATACCTCGCGCACCGCACCCAGCTCGGCGACGTCACCCACCGGGGTACTGGTACCGTGGGCATTGATATAATTGACGGGGCCGGCCACGGTGGTCAGTGCCTGTTGCATGCAACGTACCGCGCCTTCGCCAGAGGGTTGCACCATATCGTAGCCGTCAGAGGTGGCGCCGTAACCGGTGAGTTCGGCATAGATACGCGCGCCGCGCGCCAAGGCATGCTCCAATTCCTCCAACACCACCACCCCGCCGCCGCCGGAAATCACGAAACCGTCGCGCCCGGCATCGTAGGCGCGGGAGGCCTGTTGCGGGCGATCATTATAACCGCCGGACAAGGCACCCATGGCGTCGAACAACACACTCAAGGTCCAGTGCACCTCTTCGCCACCGCCGGCGAAGACGATGTCCTGCTTGTCCATCTGAATCAGCTCGCCGCCATGACCGATGCAGTGGGCGCTGGTGGCGCACGCCGAGCTGATGGAATAATTGACACCCTTGATGGCGAATGGCGTGGCCAGACACGCGGAATTGGTGCTGGACATGGTGCGCGGCACCATGAACGGCCCCACCTTGCGCGCGCCCTTGCTGCGCAGGATATCCGCGGCCAACACCAGATTGGAGGTGGAAGGTCCACCCGAACCCATCACCAGTCCGCTGCGGGGATTGGAAATATGTTCCTTCTTCAAACCTGCATCGGCGATGGCCTGCTCCATGGCGATATAGTTGAATGCAGCGCCGTCGCCCATGAATCGGCGCAAGCGGCGATCGATTACTTCATCGGGATTGAGTTTGATCGAACCATAGACATGGGAACGGAAACCCAACTCGGCATACTCGGGGTTGTATTCAATGCCGGATTGACCCTGCTTGAGCGCGGCCACCACCTCGTCGCGATTGCGCCCGATGCTGCTTACGATACCCAATCCGGTGATAACCACCCGTCGCTTCGTCTTGTTCATCACATACCTTCTGTCACAGTAAAAAGCCCGACCCGCAGGTCAGTCGCCGTATAGATCTCCCTGCCATCGACATGCACCGCGGCATCGGCTATGCCCATAAATAATTTGCGTTGAATCACCCGTTTCAGGTTGACGTGATAGGTGATCAGTTTGTTAGCCGGCGTGATCTGACCGGAGAATTTGACATCGCCTACTCCCAAGGCGCGACCGTGCCCCGGACCACCCAACCAACCGAGATAAAAGCCCACCAGTTGCCATAGCGCATCCAAACCCAGACAACCCGGCATCACCGGATCACCCTCGAAATGACATTTGAAAAACCATAGATCGGGATGGACGTCGAACTCGGCGCTTATTTCGCCCTTGCCATGCGCGCCACCGGTCTCGTTGATGGCGGTGATGCGGTCGAACATCAGCATCGGCGGCAAGGGCAGCTGCGCGTTGCCGGTCCCAAAAAGTTGCCCGTGCCCGCAGGTCAGCAACTCATCTCGCGAGAAACTATGTTGGTGTTTTAGATTCATATCCTACTGCCGTTGTAAGATTGTGCCGTATGCATCCTTGATCCGCCCCTCCGCCGGCTTGCCGGCCGTTATCATAACATGAATTATGCAACATACCGTGCGTTGCGGATATCCCCACCGCCGACATCCGCTTGATTTTTATTTCAGGCTGAGGCTGCGCCATGCATTCAGCCGTGCTCGGGCACTGCGGTGTCGCCGGAAATTCTTAGCATCCCTATCACCGCCGCTGCCGCCTGGCGCGCGGCATCCCGGCGCAGACTCAAGTGCATCTCGCGAAATTGCGCGATGAGTTGCGCGGTCGCCTGTTTGTCATCGAGATGCGCCTCCACGGCCGCGGCCAAGCGCTCCGCGGTGACGGCGTCTTGAATCAATTCCGGGATCAAGGGGCGCTGGGCCAGTAAGTTTGGCAAGGAGAAATACGCCACCTTGACCAGATGTTTCGCCAGCCAGTAGGTGACGGGTTTGAGGCGGTAGGCCATCACCATGGGGCACTTCAACAGCAGGGCTTCCAAAGTGGCGGTACCCGATGCAACCATGGCCGCATTCGCGGCGGCCAGGGCCTGCTGCGACTGTCCCGCAATGACGGTGATCGGCACATCACCGCCTTGCGCCTGCAGTTGTTCCTTGAATAGCGCCTGCGTGGCCTCACTGGCCAAGGGTGCGACGAAGCGCAGTTGCGGCCGCCCTTCCCGCAGCCGTTTGGCGGCGGCGATAAACATCTCGCCCAGCATGTGCACTTCGGTCATGCGGCTGCCCGGCAACAAGGCCACCACTTCGCCGTCCCGGGGCAAACCCAAACGAGCGCGCGCCGCCGTCCGATCCACTTCCACGGGAATGGCATCGGCGAGCGAGTGTCCCACAAAGCGCACCGGTATATGGTGTTCTTCGTAAAAGGCGGCCTCGAAGGGCAATAGGGTAAGCATGAGATCGGTGGAGCGCGCGATCTTCTTCAAGCGATAACGTCGCCAGGCCCATACCGAGGGACTAACATAATGCACCGTGGGAATACCGCCGCGTTTCAAGGCGCCCTCCAGGCCCAGATTGAAATCCGGCGCATCGATGCCTATGAACACATCAGGGGGGTCGGCGAGAAACTGGGAGATCAATTGCCTGCGTATGGCGGACAGTTCGCGAAAGTGGCCCAGCACCTCCACCAAGCCCATGACTGCCAATTTTTCCGAGGGAAACAGCGCCTGGCAACCCTGTTCGATCATGCGCGGCCCGGCGATGCCAAGGAACACCGCATCGGGGAGCTGTTGCTTTACCGCGGCAATCAAGGCCGCCCCCAGCATATCGCCGGACGCCTCCCCCGCCACGATGCCGATACGGATGCTCACACCCCGTGCACAGCAAAAAGAGATAATATCGGAGTCGCTGGCGTTCGAGATAACATATTGATCACCGTCTCCCTCAGCCGCGCGCAGCGCGGATGAATCTCCCTGCGGCTTGAGTCACACACAGCACGCATTCAGCGCACGATCCCCCGCGAGGATTTTTCCAGAAAATCCACCATCACGCCGATCTCGGGGCACTCCGCCGTCTGTTCCTTCAGCCGGGCAATAGCATCTTTCAAGGTGAGATTGGCGCGATAAATCGTTTTATAGGCCCGGCGCAAGCGGGTAAGCGTTTCCGTGCTGAAACCGCGCCGCCGCAGGCCCTCGGCGTTCAGGCCATGGGGCGCCGCCGGATGGCCGGACACCATTACATAAGGCGGTATGTCCTTGGCGATGCCGCTACCGAAGGCGGTGAAACAATGCGCACCCAATGAGCAAAATTGATGCACCTGGCTGAAACCGCCGAGGATGACGTGATCCTCGATGGTGACATGCCCGGCCAGGGAGGCGTTGTTGGCGAATATTGTGTGATTGCCGATCTGGCAGTCATGGGCGATGTGTACATAGGCCATGATCCAGTTGTCGCTGCCGATACGCGTCGCACCGCCGCCCTGCACCGTGCCGCGATTGAGGGTGCAAAATTCGCGGATCACATTACGGTCGCCGATCTCGAGCAGGGTCGGTTCGCCACCGTATTTTTTATCCTGGGGCATTTCGCCGATGGAGGAGAATTGGAATATTTTGTTGTCCCGTCCGATGCGGGTCGGCCCGTTGATCACCACATGGGGTCCGATCCGGCTGCCCGCGCCGATGACCACATCAGGGCCGATGACGGCGAACGGCCCTACTTCCACATCGGAGGCCAGTTCCGCCTTGGGGTGAATGTCCGCGCGCGAATCTATCAAACGTCTACTTCCCTGTGTGCGCACATCAGGTCGGCACTGGCCACCAGCTTGCCGTCCACTTTCGCCTCGCCGCTGAATTTCCATACGCCGCGAACGGCGCGTTGTAGCTTGACGTCCAGGATCAGTTGATCGCCCGGTTCCACGGGTTGCTTGAAACGGGCGTTGTCAATGGCTGCCAGATAGTACATCGTCCCGCTGGCCGGCGTCGCCTGCGCGGTCTTGAAGGCCAGGATCCCGGTGGCTTGCGCCAGCGACTCGAGGATCAGCACCCCGGGCATCACCGGCCGCCGCGGGAAATGCCCCGTGAAGAACGGCTCGTTGAACGATACGTTCTTGACTCCTGTCAAGGCATCGCCCGGCGTGCAGGCCAGCACCTTGTCGATCAACAGAAACGGATATCGATGCGGCAAATATTTGAGTATTTCGTGGATATCCATCGCAAACGGCGCTGTCTCCTCGTGTGCTTCGGCAACGGATGCCGCCTCTTGCTCCGCACATGACTCCTTGGGCGGTACAGTATCTGACATATTTGCTTAGTCCTTAGTTACCGAATGGTATGAGCGAACTATTCGCCCGTGGTGTCCTTTAGCACAGCCTCCAGCCGCCGTAAACGACGCGCCATATCGTCGAGATGGTGGAAGCGCGCGTAATTCCTGCGCCATTCCCGATTAGCCTCCAACGGCGTCCCGGACGAATAGACTCCGGGCTTGCGGATGGAATGTGCGACGAACGACATTCCCGTAATATGCACATCGTCGGTGATCTCGGTATGACCGACGATGCCCACGCCCCCACCGATAGTGCAACGCGCACCGATGCGCGCACTCCCCGCGATTCCCGTACAACCGGCAATGGCGGTATGGGCCCCAATATAAACATTGTGCGCGACTTGAATCTGATTATCCAGCTTTACGCCATCCTCTATGACCGTATCGTCCAAGGCGCCGCGATCCACGGTGGTGTTGGCGCCGATATCCACATCGTCGCCGACGATGACCCTGCCCAACTGCGGCACCTTGACCCAGTTGCCACCGTCGTTCGCCAGGCCGAAGCCGTCACTGCCGATCACCACTCCTGGGTGCAGCACCACGCGCTTGCCAAGGCGGCTGCCATGGCAAATGGTCACATTGGCCACCAGACGGCTGCCGGCACCGATACGACTGCCGTGCCCTATCACGCAACCCGGCCCCACCATCACGCCCGCCTCGATCTCTACGCCCTCTTCGATCACGCTGTGCGGACCGATCCAGGCACTGGAATCGATGCTGCTGCCCTCCGCCACCACCGCGGTGGGGTGACACCCTTGGGGCATGGCCGCGGGCGGATTCAACAGGGTGGCGATCTGCGCATAGCTCAAATATGGATCGGCGACCACCAAGGCACTGGCAGGACAAACGTCGCGATAGTCGTCGCCGACGATCACCGCGGAGGCCGCGGTGGAGGCAAGATATCTGGTATAGCGGGGATTGGCTAAAAAAGAAATATCACCGGCCTTGGCATTCTGCAGGGTCGCCACGCCATTGATCTGACAATCGGCATCCCCGTGAACGCGTCCGCCTACATGCTCGGCAAGTTGTCCGAGGGTTCTCATCACGGATGTCGGTCCTATTTCTTGGGGGTCGCGCCGGCGCCGCTCGTATTCATCGATGCACGCAGTTTATCCAACACCTTATCCGTCAAGTCGATCGCGGAACTGGCATAGGCGACACCTTCATAGACGATAAGGTCGTAATTCTCCTCCTTGCCGATGTCCGAGATGGCGCTTTGAATGATGCCCAGCAGTTTGTTCATTTCTTCATTTTTACGCAGATTGAGGTCCTCGCGGAATTCATCACCTTTGCGTTTTACATCGCGTTGCAGGGTCAGAATATCGCGGTCGAGCTTGCTGTGTTCCGCCGCGCTCATTACCGAGCCATCGCGCGTCATGCGGTCCTGCATCTTCTTGAGCTCATTCTGCTTTGCAAGCAGATCCTTTTCCTTCCCGGAAAATTCCTGTTTCAAGCGTTTGCTGACATCTTCCGCCTGCGGGGATTCATCCAATAATCTGGCGGCATTGACAAAGCCGATCTTCACGTCCGCATTCGCCGCGGGGATAAGCGCCATTAGCAGCGCAAATAGTAGAACGATTCTCTTTCCCGTCATCGTCACGACCTCTAATTTCATGTTTTTAGAATACCGCACCCAGAGAGAATTGGAAAATCTCGGTGTTGTCTACCGGCTTGGCATTTAACGCCTTGGCCAAACTAAAAGTCAATGGCCCGATCGGCGACAGCCACACCGCCGAAACCCCTGTGGAATAACGCAATTCCCCGGCATCAAAGCTCGCATAATCCTTATAGACATTACCGATATCGAAAAACGCCCCCATGCGGAACGAGGAATTCTCCTGCATGAACGGCGGCGTGAAAAACAGTTCGGCGCTGCCGACCGTGTTCAACGCGCCGCCAAGGGCCTGATCGTTTTCCTTCGGCCCCAGGGTATTGGAACGATAGCCGCGCACGGAATGAATACCGCCCGCATAGTAATTTTCAAAAAACGGGAAACCCGTGGTACTGCCGTAGGTACCGCCGTAATCCACCTCGCCGTTGAGGGATAAGGTAAAGATATTCAACAGCGGGTGATACCAGGTGGTCTGCGTAGAGAGCTTATAATAGTCAAGATCGCTGCCCGGCAGCGCGGCACTGGCCGACAGGCTCTGCAACAATCCGCTGTCCGGGAAAAAAGCCTTGTTGCGGGTATCGTGGGCCCAACTCAAGGTCAGCTTGAATACTCCGAAGTCTGAGGAATTGGCGCTGATAAACTGCAGATAATTCTGCGGCGTCAGGGTATTGGTCTTCAGGCGGGTCTGTTCATAGCCTATGGAGGCCCGCATGGTATTGAACTCGGACAGGGGAATCCCGTAGTTCACGCTCCCGCCCAGCGCATCCGAGGTATAGGAACCCACATTGGTCAACGCCGCGGCATCGGTGGTGCGCAAGAACAGACTGAAGCCGCGGCTGACGCCGTCGACGGTGTAGTAAGGATTGGTATAGGAGAAACTATATATGGTGTTGACCTTGCTGTTATTGATGGCGGCGCTGACGTGTTTGCCGGTACCCATGAAGTTCTCTTGATTGACGCTGGCATTGAGCAACAGACCCTGGGATTGGGAGAAGCCCACGCCGGCGGTAAGACTGCCGAATGAGGAACGTTCCTTGACGCCGAAATCCACATCGACCTGATCATCGGTGCCGGGAACCGCAGGGGTCTCGACATTCACCTGGTCGAAGTAGCCGAGTTTTTGCAGGCGTTCCCGTGAACGATTGATGCTGTCTGTCGAAATCCAGCCATTTTCCAATTGACGAATCTCGCGACGCAGGACGACGTCGCGGGTCCGGGCATTGCCGCTGATATTAATGCGCCTGACATAAACCCGCTTGCCCGGATCGACGAAAAATGTCAGTTTCACAGTACGCTTTTCCCGATCCAACACCGGGGTCGGGTTGATATTGGCAAAGGCATAACCTTCTTCGCCTAAACGGTTGTTGATGCGGGCGTTCGACTCCGTCACCTGCTTGCGGGAAAAGATTTCACCAGGCTTGATGCTGATCAAGGCGGCCAGCTCCGCTTCCGGCAACTTGAGATCACCGGCCATCTTGACGTCGCTAACTGTAAACTGATTGCCTTCGGTGATGTTGATGGTGATATACACGTCCTTCTTATCAGGAGTGATCGCCACCTGAGTCGAGTCGATGCTGAAATCGATATAGCCGCGATCCAGGTAATAAGAACGCAAGGTTTCCAAATCCGCCGCGAGTTTCTGTTTTGAATATTGATCGTTCTCGGTGAACACCGAGAATAAGGCGGGCGGCCCCAACTGAAAATTGCTGAGCAGGGTCTCCTCACTGAAGGCGTGATTTCCCACCAGGGTAATCCGCTGAATCTTGGCTACCTTGCCCTCGTCGATCTTGAGATTGACTTCAACCCGGTTACGGTCCTGCTGCTTGACTTCGGAGGTGATCTTGACGCCGTATTTGCCGCGCGCGAAATATTGACGCTCCAATTCGCGTTTCACCTGTTCCAGCATGGAACGGTCGAAGACCCGCCCCTCCGCCAGGCCGATACGTTTCAAGCCGGTGGTGAGATCCTCGGTCTTGATATCCTTGTTGCCCGAGATATTCACCTTGGAGATGGAGGGGCGCTCCACCACCTTGACCACCAATTCGTTACCTTTATGCGCCAGGGAGACATCCGAGAAGAAACCGGTCTTGAACAGGGCACGGATCGCCTCGGCGGCACGCTGGTCGTTCAAGGTATCGCCGGCGGCTATGGGCAGATAATTGAAGACCGTACCGACTTCTATTCTTTGCAGGCCTTCGACACGGATATCCTTTATGACGAACGGCTCGAAGGCCCAGGCCCCATCCACATACAAACCAGCGGCCAGCATTAATAACATGAGCACCTTTCTCATCGGCCACTGCATCCAATCTTTATTCGACGAGTTGGGAAATATCGTTATAAAAGGCAACCACCATAATGATTAGCAAAATGGCGATGCCGATCCGTTGACCCAATGCCTGCGCCGCATCGGATAAGGGACTGCCTTTTATGAATTCGACAATGTAGTAAAAGAGATGACCGCCGTCCAATACCGGGATAGGCAACAGATTAAGCACGCCCAGGCTTAAGCTGACGATGGCCATGAAGGTCAGAAATGCCGTCAAACCGACGTGCGCCGTATAGCCGGCATACTTGGCGATACTGATGGGACCGCTGATATTGGAGACGGATACCCGGCCGCTCGCCATACCCCATAACATGCGCAAGGTCAGCGCGGACATGTCCCAGGTCTTGGTCAGCGCCTTGCCCAGGGCCACCGGCGGCGAATAACGCAATACCGACAGCAGATCCGCATTGTTCACCTGCTGCGCAGCGACGCCAGCCCCCACATAACCGTGCTCACCGCTATTATCTTTCTTCAGGCGGGGCTTTACATCCAGGGTCAAATGTTCGCCGTCGCGCTCGATCTCCATCTGAATGCTTTGACCGGGATGATCCCGCACATATTCGACCCACGCCACCCAGTCGGAAATAGCTTTCCCGTCGCACTTAACAATCCGGTCGCCGACCTTAAGGCCCGCCTGTTCCGCCGGTTCGCCGGGTTCGATGACGCCGATAACCGCCTTGAGCGCGGGTCGGTAGGGATGAATGCCCAGGGTTTCCAGAAAATCCCCCTGGTTCATGTCGCGGCTCACCGTTTTGAGGTTGAGTACGCGATCCTGTTCTATGCCGGCGGCATCGCGCACTTTAATATGCGCCGAGTTTTCCGCCAGGCTACTGTCCAACAAATTCATCACTACACTCTGCCAATCATCGGTGCGCTTGTCGTCCACACTGGTGATCAAGTCGCCGCTCACTAAGCCGCTGTGGGCCGCGATGCTATCGGGCACGACCTCGCCGATCATGGGTTTTATCACGGTAATGCCGAGCATGAACACCAGCCAGTAGGCGATGATGGCCAGCAGGAAATTGCTCAACGGTCCGGCGGCAACGATGGCAAAACGTTTTGCCAAGGGTTGGCGATTGAAGGCGCGGTGGCGTTCATGCTCCGCTACTTCGCCTTCGCGTTCATCCAACATGCGCACATAACCGCCGATGGGCAGCGCCGCCAGCACGTATTCAGTTTGATCAGGACCGCGGCGCCGCAGCCACAGCGGCTTGCCGAAACCGATGGAATAGCGCAGCACCTTGACCCCCAGCTTACGCGCCACCCAGAAATGACCGTATTCGTGGATGGCGATCAATACGCCGATGGCAAGCAGGAAAAAGAACAATGACGATAAAATATTCATGCCTTAAAGAGTCTACGCCGCCTTATGCGCTATCAATTCCTGCGCCCACTGCCGGGCGCGGGCATCTTCTTCCAAAATCACATTCAGGGATGACGCGGCCCTGGACGGAATCTCGTTCAATGTCGCCTCCACTATCTCCGCTATCGCCGTAAAAGACAGCTTCTCCTCGAGAAACGCCTGCACCGCCACTTCGTTGGCGGCGCTCAGTACCGTGGTCGCGGTCCCGCCCCGCGCCAGGGCCTCATAGGCCAAGCGCAGACACGGAAAACGCTCCGTATCCGGGACAGCGAAATTCAGTTGCGCCACCTCGAATAAATTCAAGCGTTTCACTCCGGAGGCGATGCGCTCAGGCCACGCCAGGGCATAGGCGATGGGGGTACGCATGTCGGGACTGCCCATCTGTGCCAGGATCGAACCGTCCACATATTCCACCATGGAATGAATGACGCTCTGCGGATGTATCACCACTTGAATGCTCGCGGGCGGCGCGGCAAACAGCCAGCAGGCCTCGATGACCTCTAATCCCTTGTTCATCATGGTCGCCGAATCGACCGATATTTTCCGCCCCATATCCCAGTTGGGATGGGCGCAGGCCTGGGCGGGCGTTACCTCACGCAAGGACTCCAGCGACGTGGTGCGGAACGGACCGCCCGAGGCGGTCAACAGGATTCTATTGACGCCGATCTCCTCCAGCGACTTGCCCGACAGCAGCGGCAAACACTGCAAAATGGCATTGTGCTCGCTGTCGACGGGCAGCAATTCCGCCTTGTGCTCCCGCACCTCATCCATAAAGATCTGGCCGGACATGACCAGAGCTTCTTTATTGGCGAGCAGGATACGCTTGCCGGCGCGCACCGCCGCCAGGGCCGGCACCAATCCCGCCGCACCCACGATCGCCGCCATGACGGAATCCGTCTGGGGATGAGCGGCGATGGTCTCCAGTCCTTCCAACCCGGCCAAGACCTCTATATGACTATCTATCTTGCGCAGGCGTTCCCGCAGACGCTGGGCGGCGAGTTCATCCGCCATCACCGCATATTGCGGATGATGCACGCGGCACTGTTCGGCAAGCCGCTCCACCTCGGTATTGGCGGACAGACCCACGACCCGATAGCGATCCGGATGACGCTGCAACACGTCCAAAGTGCTCACGCCGATGGAACCGGTAGCGCCTAGTATGGATACACCGATCATGCCGGCCATTCGAACAGAATCAGACCCAGATAAAAGGCCGGTGCCGCCGCAGTAATGCTGTCGATACGGTCCAAGGCGCCGCCGTGTCCCGGCAGAAAGTGGCCGCTGTCCTTCACCCCGGCGCTGCGCTTGAACAGACTTTCCAGTAGATCACCTACCACCGACAACATCACCACTACCAAGCATAAGGGCACGAACCACACCATGGCCTCTCCCGACAATCCCAACAAGCGTCCTCCGGTTACCGCCACCACCGCCGCGGACGACAAGCCGCCGGCGAATCCTTCCCAGCTCTTACCGGGACTCACTCGCGGCGCCAATTTGTGTTTCCCGAAACGGCGCCCGGCAAAATAGGCGCCGCTGTCCGCCGCCCAGATCAAAAACAGCAGGAACAGCACATACCCGGGACCGAAAGCCGTTTCCCGGTGCAAGGCGCTAAGACTGAGAAAGGTCGGCAGCAACACCACACATCCCGCCAACAATCCGCGCCAAGGAGAAGCCTCATGAGGCTCGCTCGATTTAAAACGCATCACCCAGAGCGTAGCGGCGGCCCACCATACCATAGCCACGGCGCAGATAACACGCGTCACCGCCGGCGGGATCTTAGCCGCGATCGCCAAACCCACCGTTGCCGCCACCGCCACGATGAAGAGCGTCCATGCCATAGGCGGTAAGCGCACCAGTCTGCCCCATTCCCAGGCAGCGACAAACACCACCGCGGCGATCAACAAGGAGAAATAGAACGTCGGCGCTTCAAGCACGACCGCGCTGAACAGCGGGATCAGTATGGCGGCGGTCAACAGGCGTTGTGCGAGCTCTCTTGGCATTAATCCAGACCACGGCGGTGGAGATCATTTTGCCGCGAGACCTTAGGCACCGTGGGCCAGCTCCACCTGATCTCCGGTACGACCGAAACGCCGTTGCCGACCTGCGTAGGACAACAAGGCGTCCTCAAACGCCTGGGGATCGAAGTCGGGCCATAGGGTATCGGTAAAATACAATTCCGTGTAGGCGAGATGCCATAACAGAAAATTGCTGATGCGCTGCTCCCCGCCGGTACGAATGAACAGGTCCGGCTCCGGCAAACCGTGCAACACCAGCTGCGCCTCAAACAATTCGGAGGAAATATCGCCCGGCTGCAATTGGCCTGATGCTATTTGTTCTCCTATCCGACGCGCCGCCTGCACCACATCCCAGCGCCCGCCGTAATTGGCGGCAATCACCAGGGTAAGTCCGGTATTGTCCCGGGACATTTCCTCGGCCTTGGCGACCTCTTCCTGTAAACGTGGGGCGAAGGCGCTGCGGTCGCCGATGATTTTCAGCCGCACATTATTGGCGTGCAGCCTTTTGGATTCGCGCTGCAAGGCCGTCAAGAACAGCTCCATCAACAGGCTGACTTCCTTGACGGGACGGCGCCAATTTTCACTGCTGAACGCAAACAGCGTCAGGGCCTCGACGCCCTTCTCCGCGCAGGCCTTCACGACTTGGCGCACGGTTTCCACCCCGGCCCGATGTCCGGCAACGCGGGGCAACAGGCGCTTCTTCGCCCAACGACCGTTGCCATCCATGATGATGGCCACATGGCGGGGCAGGCCGTTATCGCCGCCGGGTGATGTAGGTTTATCTGCGGACATAAAATATTAGCTTTCAGCTATCGGCACTTAGCTTTCAGCTCACGACAAAAGCCTCTCAATTCGTGCGCAAAGCTCGGGCGCGGCAACGGTGATAATTCAAAGCAGTTCACCTCGTCAAACTCCCGCCTCAACCCTCTCCCGCCGGCAAAAAAACCGATGGCTTACGATTACCGGGCCTAAAGCTGGCAGCTGACAGCTTTTAGATTTAGATCTCCATCAGCTCCGCTTCTTTCGCCTCCAGGATTTTATCCACATCGGCGATGCACTTATCGGTCAGCTTCTGAATATCATCCTGAGCGCGGCGCTCTTCGTCCTCGGAGATGGCCTTGTCTTTCACCAGTTTTTTGAGATCGTTATTGGCGTCGCGGCGGATGTTGCGAATCGCCACGCGTGCGCCTTCCGATTCACTGCGCACTATTTTGATCAAATCACGACGGCGCTCTTCGGTGAGCGAAGGCAGATTGATGCGTATGACGCCGCCTACCGTGACCGGGTTCAGCCCCAGGTCGGAGGTCATGATCGCCTTTTCAATGGCGGGCACCATATTCTTTTCCCAGGGCGTAACGGTGAGCGTGCGCGCATCCGCCACCGCCACGTTGGCCGCCTGCGTCAAGGGCACATCGCTGCCGTAATAGGGCACCATGATGTGATCGAGCAGACTGGTATGGGCGCGACCCGTGCGAATCTTGGTCAAGGCCTCTTTCAATGAACTGATGCTCTTATGCATCCGGGAATCCGCTTGCTTCTTTACATCGTTGATCATGCGTCCGCTCCCCCGTGCACCAGCGTGCCTTCATCGGCGCCGAATACTATGCGCTGCAAGGCACCCGCTTGATTGATATCGAAAACCCGCAAAGGCATACCGTAGTCACGACATAAGACGATGGCGGTGGCATCCATCACCATCAGATTGCGATTCAACACTTCCTCGTAGGTAAGCACCTCGTAGCGCTGTGCGGCGGGATCCTTGACGGGATCCGCAGTATAAACGCCGTCCACCTTGGTACCTTTCAGCAGCAAGTGGGCGCCGATCTCAATGGCGCGCAGACTGGCCGCGGAGTCGGTGGTAAAAAAGGGATTACCGGTTCCCGCGGCAAAGATCACCACCCGGCCTTTTTCCAGGTGACGGATAGCGCGGCGCCGGATGTAATCCTCGCAGATCTGGTTGACCTTAATGGCCGACATGACCCGCGCCGCGGCGCCCTTGTTCTCCAAGGCATCCTGCATGGCCAGGGCATTCATCACGGTACCGAGCATGCCCATGTGATCGGCGGTGACACGATCCACGCCCGAGGCGGCGAGACTGGCACCGCGAAAGATGTTACCGCCGCCGATCACTACACCGACTTGCACGCCGAGGCGCACAAGCTCGCACAATTCGGCGGCGATGCGGCTGACAATGGTCGGGCTGATGGTATCTTCACCATTGCCCATCAGCGCCTCGCCACTCAGCTTGAGGAGGATGCGTTGATAGCGCGGCGCAGAGTCCGTTCCAGCCACCGACCTAGCCTCCTCGCACTTGAGCCATCACCTCTTCGGCAAAGTTGTCAGACTTCTTCTCGATACCTTCGCCCACCTCGAAGCGGACAAAGGCGCTGACCTTGGCGCCGTTTTCCTTAAGCAGCTGTTCTACGGAAATATCGGGATTCTTGACGAAAGGCTGCCCCAGCAGGGTTACCTCTTTGAGGAATTTATTGACCCGGCCGCTCACCATTTTTTCGATGATATCGGCGGGCTTGCCGCTCTCCTCAGCCTGGGCGCGGTAAATCTCTTTTTCCTTGGCGATAAGATCCGCGGATACATTATCGGGCCCCAGGGCCACCGGCTTGCTCGCCGCGACATGCATGGCGATATCCTTGGCCAAGGCCTCGTCACCACCCTGCACCGCCACCAGCACACCGATGCGGTTGCCGTGGAGATAGGCGGCGATCTTGCCGTCACTGTTGTTCAATACCGCACAACGCCGCACGGCGATGTTTTCACCGAGCTTGGCGATCAGGTTGCGGCGCGTCTCCTCCACCGTGCCGCCCGAGGCCAGGGGAACGTCGGCCAGGGCCGCAACGTCGGCCGGCTGCTTGGCCAGAACCACATTGGCGATCTCGCTGCTGAAGGCAACAAAGTCGTCGCCCTTGGCGACGAAATCGGTTTCACAATTGACCTCGACGATGGCGGCGTGCGCCCCGTCCTCACTGATGGCGGCGGCGATCATGCCTTCCGCCGCGATGCGTCCGGCCTTCTTGTCCGCCTTGGCCAGGCCGGCCTTGCGCATCAATTCCACCGCCGCTTCGATATCGCCGCCGGTCTCGGTCAGGGCCTTCTTGCATTCCATCATGCCCGAGCCGGTACGCTCACGCAGTTCTTTAACCAGCGCTGCTGTGATTT